>CERU01003872.1_pt1 | contig 15242 bp, 11 predicted proteins | sample 530741 | NCBI WGS metagenome assembly CERU01 (sample SAMEA2620925, study PRJEB7988) | marine metagenome | biome: marine biome (ENVO:00000447); feature: deep chlorophyll maximum layer (ENVO:xxxxxxxx); material: "saline water (ENVO:00002010), including plankton (ENVO:xxxxxxxx)" | depth 30 m | reverse complement strand
CTGGACAGCGCTGGCGCTGGGGACGCGCCCTATTCCTCGCCCATCCGTAGCGCGGCAATGAAGGCTTCCTGAGGAATACTGACGTTTCCGTATTCCCTCATCCGCGCCTTGCCCTTCTTCTGCTTCTCGAGCAGCTTTTTCTTGCGGCTGATGTCGCCGCCATAGCATTTTGCGGTCACGTCCTTGCGCATTGCGGCGATGGTTTCGCGCGCGATCACCTTGCCGCCGATCGCGGCCTGGATGGGCACCTTGAACAGGTGCCGCGGGATGAGGTCCTTCAGCCGTTCGCACATGCCGCGCCCGCGGCTTTCGGCGACATCGCGGTGGACGATCATCGACAGCGCATCGACCGGTTCATTGTTCACCAGGATGCTCATCTTGACGAGGTCGCCCTCGCGCAGGCCGATCTGTTCGTAGTCGAAGCTGGCATAGCCGCGGCTGATCGACTTGAGCCGGTCGTAGAAATCGAACACCACTTCGTTGAGCGGGAGTTCGTAGGTCACCTGCGCGCGGCCGCCGACATAGGTCAGGTCGACCTGGATGCCGCGGCGGTCCTGGCACAGCTTGAGGATCGCGCCGAGATATTCGTCGGGAGTGTAGATCACCGCCTTGATCCACGGCTCCTCGATCTGCTCGATGCGGCTGGGATCGGGATAGTCGGCGGGGTTGTGCAGCATCAGCTCCTGCGCCGGGTCGGTCCGCGACTTGTTGAGCTGGATGCGGTAGACCACCGAGGGGGCGGTGGTGATCAGGTCGAGATCGTATTCGCGCGTGAGGCGTTCCTGGATGATCTCGAGGTGCAGCAGGCCGAGGAAGCCCGCGCGGAAGCCGAAGCCCAGCGCAGCGCTGCTTTCGGCCTCGAAGCTGAAGCTGGCATCGTTGAGCCGCAGCTTGCCGATGCTTTCGCGCAATTTCTCGAAATCGGCGGCATCGACGGGGAACAGCCCGCAGAACACCACCGGCTGGACTTCCTTGTAGCCGGGCAGCGCCTTGTCCGCCCCGCCCTTCACCGTGGTGATCGTGTCGCCGACGCGCGCCTGCTCGACTTCCTTGATCTGCGCGGTGATGAAGCCGATCTCGCCGGGGCCCAGTTCGGGCAGATCGGTGCGCTTGGGGGTGAAGCAGCCGACGCGGTCAATCAAATGCTGCGTGCCGCCCTGCATGAAGCGGACATTGAGGCCCTTCTTGATCGCGCCGTCCATCACGCGGACGAGGATGACCACGCCGAGATAGGGGTCGTACCATGAGTCGACCAGCATGGCCTTCAAGGGCGCGTCGCGGTCGCCGGTGGGCGGGGGGATGCGCTTGACCAGCGCCTCGAGCGTTTCCTCGATGCCGATGCCCGACTTGGCGCTGGTGAGCACCGCGCCGCCCTCTTCCGACGGGCCGGTCGCCTCGATGCCGACGATCTCCTCGATCTCCTCGGCGACGCGCTGCGGTTCGGCGGCGGGGAGGTCGATCTTGTTGATGACGGGGACGATCTCGTGGTCGTGCTCGATCGACTGGTAGACATTGGCGAGCGTCTGCGCCTCGACGCCTTGCGCCGCGTCGACCACCAGCAGCGCGCCCTCGCACGCGGCGAGGGAGCGGCTGACTTCATAGGCGAAGTCGACATGGCCGGGCGTGTCCATGAGGTTGAGCTCATAGGTCTCGCCGTCGCGCGCGGTGTAGTCGAGGCGCACGGTCTGCGCCTTGATGGTGATCCCGCGCTCCTTCTCGATGTCCATGTTATCAAGCACTTGCTCGGACATCTCGCGATCGGTCAGCCCTCCGCAATGCTGGATCAGCCGATCGGCAAGCGTCGACTTGCCATGATCGATATGGGCAATGATACTGAAATTGCGGATTTTTCTGAGATCGGTCATACAAACTGCTTAATCGGAAAAGATGGCACAAGACATGCCTCGCCCGCGCCTTAGCCGTGGCAGGCATTCTCGCCAAGCGCCCTCTGCGACGCGATTCCCGCAGCTGGTCCGATAATCAGTAGCTGGTACCCGCTTTGGGCGTGCCGACCTCGACCTCGACGAACTTGCGCTTCGACGAGGCTTCCCCCCGCCCCGCCATGATCAGCGAGTAGGGATCCTGCGGCAAGGTCGTCAGCGGGCTGCCGGCCGCTTCGATCTGATAGGGCGAGACGCGGTGCCGGGTGCACAGGCCGTCGGCGCCGTCGCTGATCAACGGGGTCTCGAACTCGACGCCCTGCACCGAGCCCTTCGACCGGCGTACGGTTGCGACGGCCAATTGGCCATTGCCCAGATCGAGCACGACTTCGGTGCCCAGAGGCACGTCCATAAGCCCCTCGATCCGCGCCCCGGTCTTCGAGAGATTGCGCATGACCACCCGGTAGCGGCTATCTTCGTGGATCAGTCCGATGCGGCGGAACACGGTCTTGCGGGTCGCGCGGTATTTCGCCGGGCCGCGCGGTTCATATTTGAGCTCGCCCGCTTCCAGCCGTTCGAGCAACTCTGCGTGAGGCATGGCGCGGGCGAAGATATACCCCTGGACCAGTGTTGCCCCGCGCTTGGTCACGAGATCGAGTTCGTCCTTCGCCTCGACGCCCTCTGCCACTGTTTCCATGTCGAGCGCATCTGCAAGGCTGACGATAGCGCTGAGGATGGCCGCGTTGTTGTTGCCTTCCTCGGTCGCGCCGCGCACGAAGCTCTGGTCGATCTTGATCTTGTCGAACGGCGCAGTGCGCAGGTAGCTGAGCGAGCTGTATCCGGTCCCGAAGTCGTCGAGCGCCAGCTTTACGCCGAGCGCCTTCAATTCCTCGAAAATCCGCTGGGTGCGTCCGGCATCGCCGAGGAACACGCTCTCGGTAATCTCGAGTTCGAGCCGCTCGGGTGTCAGGCCGCTTTGCTTGAGCGCGATGGCGACGATCTGCGGAAAATTGTCGTGCGCGAACTGCATCGGCGAGACGTTTACCGCCACGCGCAGTTCGAGCGGCCATTCGGCCGCCTGTCGGCAGACCTCGTTCAACGCCCATTCGCCCATTTCCCCGACAATGCCGATTTCCTCGGCCACGGAGATGAAATCCTCGGGCGAAATCGCGCCGCGGTCCGGATGATTCCAGCGCATCAAGGCTTCGCACCCGCGGACCATATGCGTCTTGGCGCAGACGAGTGGCTGGTAGTGCATGACCACCTGCCCGTTCTCGATGGCGTCGCGCAGGTCTTCCTCGATCTGCCGGCGATGCTTCGCGCCATCCTTGAGCTCGGCCGAATAGAAGCGGTACTGGCCCCGCCCACCGCTCTTGGCGGCATGCAGCGCCAGATCGGCGGCCGATATCAGCCCTTCCGGATCGAGCCCGTCATAAGGCGCAATGGCGACCCCGACCGACGTTCCGACGACCGCGCGCGAATCGTTGATCGAATAGGCCTGCGACAGCATCTGGATGACTCGCTGACTCAGATCGCCCAGGGCGCCGCGGTCATCCATGTCGGGCAACACGATCTGGAACGAGTCCGCGCTCCGGCGTGCAATTTCCCCCTTGCTCCCGATGATCCGTTCAAGCCGCGCAGCAACCTGCTTCAGCAGTTCGTCGCCCGCGGCATGACCCAGCGAATCGTTGATCTGCTTGAACCGGTCGAGGTCGACCATCAGCAACGCGCAGGTCCGTTTGGAATTGCGATAGGCCTTGAGCAATTCGGCCAGACGCCGGTTCATCCGGTGGCTGTTGGCCAGACCGGTAACCGGATCGTATTGCGCCAACCGTTCGGCATCGCGCCGGTTTTCCCGGCTGGCCGTGATATCCTTCGCGCTCCCGCGATAGCCGGTAAAGCGCTCCTGCTCGTCGAACTGCGGTTTGCCCGCGATTTCCCACCAGACTTCGCGCCCCTCTATGGCGAGGCGGACATTGAGCTGGCTGATCGAGTTGCGCGCCCGCAGCAGGAACGCGAGCGGGCGCTCGGGCCGGTCGGGATCATCGACCTTCTCGGGGATGAAGAGTTCGCTCAGCGATTTGCCGATCGCTTCGCCCTGCGTCCAGTCGAGCTCTTTCGCCGCATTGTCGGACAGGTAGATGAGCCGGCCTTCGGCATCGGTCGCCCAGAACCAGCCCAGACCTGCGGCCTCGAAACTGTCGAGCAGTTCCACCCGGCGTTCGGCATCGGTGATGGCGATCGGACGCAGCGGCGCAGGCTGTGAACCTTCGCGTCGTTCCGTCTTCGCCCGCGACGCACGCGAGAAGAACCCTGCCATGTGAACTCATGCTCCCGAGTAGCCTCTGTGCGCCGAAATTCCCTCTCAGCGCAGCGAACCATGTAGATAAACGCAACTTCTTTCCAAACGGATAACCATGTGATCTGCGGTGTACCGCACATCGTCCGCTGCTTGCCAGCTGCCCCGACCATGTGCATTGAAGGCATGTCTCGGGGGAGAAAGACATGCGGCATATCGCGATCGTGGGATCGGGTCCGGCGGGCTATTACACGGCCGAAGCCGCCGTCAAGAAATGGGGCGATGACGCCCGGATCGATATCTTCGACAAATTGCCGGTGCCGTTCGGCCTGATCCGCACCGGCGTCGCGCCCGATCACCAGTCGATCAAGGCGGTTGCGCGTCGGTACGAAAAAACGGCGATCGGCCAATCGGTACGCTTCATCGGCAATGTCGACGTCGGTGGTTCGGTTTCCATCGAGGAGCTCGGTTCGCTCTACGATGCGGTCATCCTGGCCACGGGCGCGCCGCAGGATCGCCCGCTGGAAATCCCTGGCGCGCGGACCGGAAATGTCTTTGGCAGTGCGGCATTCGTCGGCTGGTACAACGGCCACCCCGAGTTTGCGGGGATGGACCCCGTGCTGTCGGGCAAGCATGCTGTCGTCATCGGGATGGGCAATGTCGCGCTCGACGTGGCGCGGATCCTGGCCAAGACCGAAGGCGAATTTGCCGGCTCGGACATCGTCGCCCACGCGCTCGAGGCTTTGCGCGGCAGCGCTATCGAGAAAATCACCATCCTCGGCCGGCGCGGTCCGCACCAGATCATGATGACGCCGAAGGAACTGGGCGAGTTGGGGACGCTCGACCGCGCCGCTCCGCACGTCGATCCGGCCGACCTGCCGCCGGTTGCCGACGATGCCGTTCTCGAACCGGGGGTGCGCAAATCGGTCACGCTGCTGCGCGAATTCGCGCAGCCTGCGGCAGCCGACCGCAATGCCAAACCGGTTTCTATCGAGTTCGATTTCTTCGCCAGTCCCCGAGCCATCACCGCCACAAACGGCTGGGTAAGTGCCATAGAAGTGGAGCGGACCCGCCTCGAAACCGGGCGCGCGGTGGGTACCGGCGAAACCTATAACCTGCCGGCCGATCTGGTCGTCAGCTGTATCGGCTATCGCACCTCGGCCATAGAGGGCGTGCCGTTCGACCAGCGGGCGGGACATTTCGCCAATGACGAGGGCCGGATCCTGCCCGGCCTCTATTGCGTCGGTTGGGCCAAGCGCGGCCCCAGCGGCACGATCGGCACCAACCGGCCCGATGGATATGGGGTCATAGACACGGTCGATGAAGACATCGCCGCAAGCTCCGGCAAAGCTGGCCGCGCGGGTTTCGACGAACTGGCGCAGGAACGCGGGATCGAGATCGTCACTTTCCGCGATTGGCAGAAAATCGAGGAAGCCGAGATCGCAGCCGCGCGCGAAGGAGCGCCGCGGGAAAAGTTCGTCGATATCGAAAGCATGATCGCAGCACGCGGCGCGTGATCGTCCTTCGATCGCACAGGTCCGACACCCCGGCCAAGCAGACCGGGGGATACCGCCCTTGCCCGCCCGGCCGCTCCGCAATCGATACCCCCAGCATTGCTGTCCAGCCCGGACCAGGCGGATCGCAAGGACAATGACATGACTGCCGATCCCGCGCTCTTAGCGAACCCGCTTGCCAGCCAACCGCCGCGCCAGACCACGGGCGAAGGCGGCGCTTTCGGTCGAACCGGCTTTGCATGGGCGATCTTCGAATGGGCCCGCAACCCCTATTACATCCTGATCGTGATCTACATCTTCGCGCCCTATTTTGCGCGCGACATTATCGGCGCGGACCTGCTTGCCAGCGGTGCGCTGGACGACCTGCCGCCCGGCGACGCGCTTGCCGCGGCCAATGCGCAGGGGCAGGCAACCATAGCCTCGGTGACCAAATGGGCCGGTTTCATTGCCGCCCTGACCGCGCCGGTCCTGGGTGCGGCGCTCGACCGCGGCGGGCGGCTGAAACCGATCCTCGCGCTATTCCTCGGGGCCATCGCGGTTTGTTCGGCGCTGCTGTGGTTCGCGATGCCGGGGGGCGAAGGCCTGCCGGTTCCCGCGATCATGGCCCTGCTGGTGGTCGCCTATGTCGGCTACACCTATTCAGAGGTGACGCACAATGCGATGCTCAGCGTGTCGGGTGAACCACGCCGGCTGGCGATGATATCGGGTCTCGGACTGGGTCTCGGCAACCTCGCTGCGACCTTGATCTTTCTCGCGATTGCCGTGCTCTTCGTGCTGCCCGCTGCGATCTCCTGGCCATTCGCGGCGCCGCAATTCGGAATTGACCTGACGATGTTCGAACATGCGCGGCTAGCCGGCCCGATCTGCGCGGTGTGGCTGGTGCTGTTCTCGATTCCGTTCTTCACCAGGGCACGCGACCCGGGCGTCCCCGGGGCCAGTTGGATGCGCGCCTTCCGGGAAGGCGCACGCAGCGTTGCGCGCACGTTGCGCGAGGCAGCGCGATACCGCGAATTGATGCGGTTCCTCATCGCGCGGATGTTCTACGCCGACGCGATGGCTGCGCTGCTGGCGCTCGGCGCGGTTTATGTCGCGCTCTTCCTCGGCTGGAATTTCCTCGAAATGCTCTGCTACGCGATCTTCGCCAGCGCCTGCGCATTCGGCGGCGGCATTTTCGGCGGCTGGCTCGAAGGAAAGGTCGGCGTAAAGCGCGCGCTGGCGCTGGAAATCCTCGCCATGGTGGGTGTCGGTCTCCTCCAGCTGAGTATCACCCGCGAAAGCCTGTTCCTCGGCCTGGTCGACAATGTGGTGGTGTGGGACGGGCTCGTCTTCCGCACCCTGTCGGACCTCGTCTATCTCGGCCTCATCAGCGTGATCGCGGTGACCGCCACCGCCAGCATTTCATCGAGCCGCACGATGCTGGTCACGCTTGCCCCGCCGGGCCGTAGCGGTGAATTCTTCGGCCTCTACGCGATTGCCGGCACCATCACCGTATGGATGGGGCCGCTGCTGGTCGAACAGTTCACCCTGTGGTCGGGCGACCAGCGGATCGGCATGACTTCGATCCACCTGCTGTTCGCGATCGGCTTCCTCGTCCTGCTTGCTGTCCGCATGCCCACGCACGCCGAATAGCTCGGCGCTGGACTCATCGGTTGCAATGTGGAACCTTCCTCGGCGGAGAGAGGAGCACCAACATGCCCGCATATGATCTGATCATTCGCAACGGGACCATTGTCGATGGTACCGGACAGGACCGCTTTACCGGGGATCTCGCCGTGAAGGACGGGCTCATCGCTCAAGTGGGCCACGTCAGCGGCGACGCCGCCGAGGAAATCGATGCGGAGGGTCACCTGGTCACCCCCGGCTTCGTCGACATTCACACGCATTACGACGGACAAGCGACCTGGGACCAGGAAATGGCCCCGTCGAGCTGGCACGGCGTAACGACCGTCGTCATGGGCAATTGCGGTGTCGGTTTCGCTCCGGCGCGTCCCGACAAGCACGAATGGCTGATCGGTCTGATGGAAGGCGTGGAAGACATTCCCGGGACCGCGCTGGCGGAGGGCATGAAGTGGAACTGGGAAACCTTCCCCGAATATCTCGATGCGCTGGAAGAACTGCCCCGTACCGTCGATGTCGGCACCCATGTCCCGCACGGTTCGGTCCGCGCCTATGTTCTGGGCGATCGCGAGCGTCCCGGTGCCGTTCCGACCGCCGAAGACATCGCCGCCATGAGCCGCATCGTCGAAGACGGCGTGCGCGCGGGCGCGCTGGGATTCTCCACTTCGCGTACGGTGCTCCACCGCGATATCGGCGGTGAGGTCGTCCCCGGCACCACCGCCACTGCCGAGGAGCTGGTCGAGATCGGCCGCGCAATGGGCCGTGCCGGACATGGCGTGTTCGAAATGGCCAGCGACATGATGCGCGAATGGGACGAGTTCGGCTGGATGGGCAAGATGAGCCGCGAGACCGGGCTGCCGGTCACCTTCGCGGCGCTCCAGTCGATCGCCAAGGAACTTCCGCTCGACGAGCAGATCGAGAGCATGCGCGCCGAGAACGACAATGGCGCGAACATCGTCGCGCAGATCGCGCTGCGCGGCAACGGCATCGTCATGGCGTGGCAGGGCACCGTGCATCCCTTCCGGCTCAAACCGAGCTGGAAGGAAATCGAGGACCTTCCGTGGGAAGAGCAGAAGGCCAAGCTGTTCGACCCCGAGTTCAAGGCGCGCCTGATCGCCGAACAGCACGATTTTTCCGAGGTCAACCAGGACATGATGGGCCTGATCATGGTCGTTTGCGGCGGCTGGAACATGCAGTTCGAGATGGACCCCGACTTCAATTACGAACCGACCGCGGAAGAAAGTATTCTCGAACGCGCGAAGGCAGCGGGCATGTCGGGCGATGAATATGCCTACGAGCTGCTGTGCCGCGACGAGGGCAAGGGCTTCATCTACCTGCCGATCCTCAATTACGCCGATGGCAATCTCGATTTCCTGAAAGACCTGCAACACGCCGACGACACGGTGAATTCGCTGTCCGATGGCGGCGCGCATTGCGGGACGATTTGCGATGCCGCCTCGCCCACCTTCATGCTGCAGCACTGGGTGCGTGACCGGGCGCGCGGCACGATCGGCCTCGAAAATGCGATCAAGCGGCAATGCAACGACACGGCCCGGCTCTACGGGCTGGAGGACCGCGGCGTACTGGCGCCCGGCTATCTGGCCGATATCAACATCATCGACATGGGCCGGATCAAGCTGGGCAAGCCCTGGCTGGCCTTCGACCTGCCTGCGGGCGGCAAACGCTTGCTGCAGAAGGCCGAAGGCTATGTCGCGACGATCAAGAACGGAAAGGTCACATTCCGCGAAGGCGAATGGACGGGCGAGGCGCCCGGTGGCCTGATCCGCGGCCCGCAGCGGGCCGAAATGCTGGAGGCTGCAGAATGAAAGCAATCCGTACGGGCGCGAAGCCGTCCACCCTCGATGCGCTGGAATGGGTCGATATCGACGCCGCAGCGGCGCCCGGTCCGGGCGAGATTACCGTCGATCTGAAGGCCAGTTCGCTCAACTATCACGATTACGCCGTCGTGAAAGGCATGATCCCGACCGAACCGGGTCGCATCCCCATGTCGGATGGCGCTGGCATCGTCTCGGCGGTTGGCGACGGGGTGACCGAATTCGCCGTGGGCGACCAGGTGGTCAGCACCTTCTTCCCCGACTGGCTCGACGGCCGCCCGCCGTCCAGCGCGTTCACCCGCGTTCCCGGTGACGGGATCGACGGCTATGCGCGCGAGGCAGTGACTGCCCCGACCCACTGGTTCACGCGCGCACCCGCCGGGTTCAGCCATGCCGAGGCTGCAACGCTGACCTGCGCCGGGCTGACCGCCTGGCGCGCATTGTTCGTCGACTACGCGGTCAAGCCGGGCGACACCGTGCTGGTCCAGGGCACGGGCGGGGTCTCGATCTTCGCCCTGCAGTTCGCGAAGGCCGCGGGCGCCACTGTCATCGCCACCTCTTCCTCCAACGAGAAGCTCGAACGGGTGCGCGAACTGGGGGCGGACCATTTGATCAATTACAAGGAAGTCGAAGCCTGGGGCCCGAAGGCGCTGGAGATAACCGGCGGGCGCGGGGTCGACTGCGTGGTCGAAATCGGCGGGGCGGGCACGCTCGACCAATCGATGCTGGCCACGCGCGTTGGCGGGCATGTCGCGCTGATCGGTGTGCTGGCAGGTTTCGCCGGGCCGGTGCAAACCGCGCTGCTGTTCTCCAAGAACCTCAAGGTGCAGGGCCTCACCGTCGGCAGCCGCGCGATGCAGCAGGACATGATCGCTGCGATCGAGGCCAACGGCATCAAGCCGGTCATCAGCGATACCTTCGCGCTAGCCGACCTCGCCGATGCCTTCCGTCATCAGGAAAGCGGGAGCCACTTCGGCAAGATCGCAGTCGAGATCTAGGGGCGCGGTTACCTGCCATAGCGGGGACCGGACACTGACCGGGTATCGCGGGGCCGGCCTCCACCGGCCCCCGGCGGCCCATCACGGTTCGATGATGATTCCCTTGGCGGGATCCACACTGCCGCCGGCCATTCTGACGAAAACGTCGCGTGCAGCAGCAAGGCCCGCATGGCGTTCAATGGTCACGCTGTCGCCGGCATCGGCAAGGAATATACGCCAGCTCTCGGCCATCTGGCGGCCCGCTTCCTGCGGCCCCAGGTCCTTGAACAGCGCGACCGCATGGTCGGGTGCGAAGAACAGCGTCGGAGCCGGTCCGGCCAAGTCCCCCGCCCCGCCGCCGCGCTCCTCGATATGTGTTGCACCCACCAGGCAGGAGTACTTCAACGCGTCGCCAAGATGCGCATGGATCGCGCCCAGCAGACGGGCGTTGCCGGCAAAATCGACCGATACCGCGGGTCGGCCTGCCAGTGCCTGCACATCGTCATAGGCCAGCACTTCGTCGTAGAGACCGCTCTGCTTCACGAAAGCGACATTCCCCGAAGAGGTCAGGCCGATCCGCCGGATATCCGGCGAACGATGCCTGGCCGTACTGGTAAGGCCCATGGCAGTCTTGGACGATGCGCTGGTCAGGATTACCTGTCCGGCGCCGAACCAGTCCTGCGAGCGCATGAAGTATTCGATCAGGAAACCGGTCTTGAACAGCGGACCGAAGATCATCCGTTCGCCTTCGCGCGCCGGATCGTGTTCCGGGTCGGCTGCAAGCCGCGAATAGCTGTTGTAGACCGGGCTCATCGGCTGGCGATGTGCGGCCATGTCGGTAAAGCCGCTGGCGGACAGTTTTCCGGGCACGACGTCCAGATGCGTCGCCATAGGCAGGTAGCCATAGACCCGCTCGCCCACGGATATCTCGGACACATTGCTTTCGATGACGCGTGCATGCCCCCACATGGGCACTATGCCCATGCCGTCGGTGCCTGCCCCCTGCACGGGGAAGAAGTTCCAGTATCCGAAGCCGTCGCCGACGACCGCATAGGTCACGTTGTTCGCCGTGACCGAGAAGCTTTCGATTTCCAGGCGCACCGCATCGTCGGCCAGCTTTCCCTGGTCGCAATCGACCAGTCGGGCCTCGCCGATTGCATTCTTGCGGACATGGACTTGCTGCATTCGCGTCTCTCCTTCGAGAGCGACGCTAACCGCAGATATACGCCAATGCGAGCGCTTAAACCCGCATCGGCATGAGGACGTAAAGCGCGGGCGAATTCTCGTCCTTGCGGATCAGCGTCGGGGCGCCAGCATCGGCCAGATGGATTTCCACCGTGTCGGCATCGATCTGGTTGAGGATATCCTTGAGATAGCCTGCGTTGAAGCCGATTTCGAACCCGTCGGACGAATATTCCGCCGGCACTTCCTCGGTCGCGGTGCCATTGTCGGGGCTGGTCACGGTCAGCGTGACCTTGTCCTTGTCGAGCCCCATCTTGACCGCGCGGGTCTTCTCGGTGGCGATCGTCGCCACGCGGTCGACCCCTTCGTGGAAACTCTTCGGGTCGAGCTTAAGGAGCTTGTCGTTGCCCGTTGGAATAACGCGCGAATAATCGGGGAAGGTCCCGTCGATCAGCTTGCTGGTCAGGACCACTCCGCCCTCGCCGCCGAGCGTGAAGCGGACCTTGCTGGCCGACAGGTCGATCTGGACATTGCCGTCGAGCGACTCGTCGAGCAGCTTGCGCAGTTCGGCGACGGCTTTGCGCGGCACGATCACGTCGGGCATGCCTTCTGCCCCATCAGGCCGCGGCAGCGTGAAACGCGCGAGCCGGTGACCGTCGGTTGCGGCCGCCCGCAGGACGGGTTGGTTGTCGTCCGACACGTGGAAAAAAATACCGTTCAGATAATACCGGGTTTCCTCGGTCGAGATCGCGAACCGCGTCCGGTCGATGAGATCGGCGAAGGTCTTGGCGGGCAGTTCGAAACTGGTCGGCAGATCGCCTTCGACGATGACCGGGAAGTCGTCGCGCGGGAGCGTCGGCAGCGAGAAGCGGCTGCGCCCCGCCTTGATCGCCATGCGGTTTTCCGCCGCTTCGAGGCTGACCTGCGAACCTTCGGGCAGCTTGCGTGCGATATCGAACAGCAGGTGCGCCGAAACGGTGATTGCCCCTGCACTGTCGACATTGGCTTCCATATGCTCGATCACCTGCAGATCGAGGTCGGTTGCCATGACCCTGAGCGAATTGTCGCCTTCGGCTTCGATCAGCACGTTGGAGAGGATCGGGATGGTATTGCGGCGCTCCACGACCGACTGGACGTGGCTGAGACAACGCAGCAGCGTCGCGCGTTCGATGGTGGCCTTCATGGTCCTACTTTCGTCCCTCTTGGGCGCCTGGCAGGCCGGAATCGCCCCACCAGCGCCGGAATACGGATAGTCACCCTAGCGGGGCGGGCTTGGGGGGCAAGGCCGGACGCCGCGGCGCCGCAATTCGTTGGGGAAAAGTGGGTGAAATCAGCCCATCATCGCCATGCCGCCGTTCACGTGCAGCGTCTGGCCAGTGACATAGGCTGCCTCGTCGCTCGCAAGGTAGGCAACCGCAGCGCCGATCTCGTCGCCTTCGCCCATGCGGCCCATCGGAATACGCCCGTTGATCGCCGCTTTCTGCTCGTCGTTCAACGCGTCGGTCATCGCTGTGCGGATGAAGCCGGGGGCCACGCAGTTCACGGTGATGTTCCGGCTCGCCAGTTCCTGCGCGAGGCTTTTGGACATGCCGGTCAGGCCCGCCTTGGCGGCGACATAGTTCATCTGGCCGGGGTTGCCGGTATGCCCGACCACGCTGGTGATCGAGATGATCCGCCCGCCCTTGGCCTTCATCATCGGCCGTGCGCTGGCGCGCATCAGGCGGAAGCTCGCCTCGAGATTGATGCGGATGACCTGGTCCCATTCGTCATCCCTCATCCGCATCGCCAGATTGTCACGGGTGATGCCGGCGTTGTTGACGAGGATGTTCATCGAACCCAGCGTGTCGACGGTGGCTGGGATCAGTTCCTCGACCTGCGTCGGATTGGAAAGGTCGCAGGTGATCTCGACATGGTCATGGCCGAATTCGTCGTTGAGCTGTTCGCGGAAGGCGCGCAGCTTGTCGCCGTTGGAGCCGGACAGCGCGAGGCGCGCACCCTGCTTCGCCAGCGCGTAGGCGATCGACGAACCGATCCCCCCGCTGGCACCGGTCACGAGCGCGGTCTTTCCTTCGAGGCTGAACATCATGCGTTCTCCTTGGCGAAGTTTTCGAGGTCTTCCATGGTGACGAGGCTGACGGTTGCGGCCTCCTTGTCGATGCGGCCCACCATCGGGGCGAGCACCTTGCCGCCCACTTCGACAAACCGTTCGATGCCTGCCTCGCGCATTGCCAGAACGCTTTCGCGCCAGCGGACGCGGCCGGTGATCTGATCGACCAGCAGCGCCTGTTCTTCCGCCGGATCGGTGACGCGTGCGGCAGTGACATTGGCGAACAGCGGCACTGCAAAGGCCTGCGGGGGCGTCGTTTCGAGCGCGTTCTTCATGCGCAGCGCAGCAGGACCCATCAGCGAACAGTGGAACGGTGCCGAAACGGGCAGCTTGATTCCGCGCTTGATCCCGTGATCCTTCGCCATTTCGATCGCGCGGTCGATCGCCTCGGCGTGGCCGGAGATAACGACCTGCGTCGGATCGTTGTCATTGGCGACTTCGCAGACCTGCCCCTCGGCCGCTGCCTCGGCCAGCGCGGTGGCCTTTTCGATATCGGCACCGAGCAGCGCGGCCATCGCGCCGACGCCGATCGGAACCGCATCCTGCATTGCGATGCCGCGCAGGCGCAGCAGCTTGGCCGTGTCGGTCAGCGAGAATGCCCCGGCGGCGCACAGCGCGCTGTATTCGCCGAGCGAATGGCCCGCGACGCAAGCGGCCGTGTCGGCCAGCGTCACGCCGAATTCCTTTTCGAGGACCCGAGCAGTGGCCACCGAATTGGCCATGATCGCCGGCTGCGCATTGGCGGTCATCGTCAGTTCGCTTTCGGGGCCGTCCTTCATCAACGCGGAAAGCTTCTGCTTGAGCGCTTCGTCGACTTCCTGGAACACTTCGCGCGCATGCGCGCTGGCTTCGGCGAGATCGGCGCCCATGCCGACCTTCTGGCTGCCCTGGCCGGGAAAGATGAATGCAGTCATAGAATCTCCTCGACCGCGCGACTAGGCGCGAGCGCCCCGCGTCTCAAGTCCGAAGGGGACAATCTTGTTGGCAGCATCGTGGCCGATATCCGCCCGGCCGAGGTAGGGGATGCCGCTGCGCCGGCACCAGTCCTGCGCGATGGCGACTTCGTCGGTGCCAAACGGGCGGTCGTTGACGGGGACATCGCTGATCCGGCCGAGGCGCAGGCCCGCGATTCCCTGCAGATGCTGCGTGGCATGGAACAGCAGGCGGTCGACCGCATAGAGATGCTCCGCCACTTCCTCGATCATGACGACATGACCCAACAGGTCAGGCGCGAGTTCGGTCCCGGCTAGCATTGCCAGGGTCGTCAGGTTGAAGGCCGCCGCAGGCCGTTCATCGAGATTCGGTTCCAGGCCATCGGTGCCGCCCTTGAACCAGTCCAGCGCGCGCTCGATCGCAGCGGCGCCTCCCTCGCGCCGGACGTCACCCGCCAGCGGTCCATGCGCCACGCGGCCGATGCCATGCCTGTACAGCGCGGCGAGCAGGAAGCCGGTGTCCGAATAGCCGAGATAGGACTTGTCCCGCGCTGCCGCGTTCATTTCCGCCACCGTCTGCGGGGCGATGCGGTTCGAACCATAACCGCCCATCGCGAACCACACCGCATCGAATCCGGGATCGTTGGCGCAATCGAGCAAGGCGGCGAGCCGCACGTCGTCGCTGCCGGCGAAATGCCCGTCTTCGGCAAAGCATTGATCGTGAAAGTGCAACGACACGTCGCTGCGCCCCGCCACCAGCGTTTCGACCGCCGCGGCGCGTTCGCGCTTCAACCGCTTTCCGGGGGCGCAGATCGCAATTCTGACCATGCGCCCTGCTAGCGTGCTTGTATCGCGCGGCACAACTCAATAGCTGCACGCGCATGAGCGATATGCCCACT
>CERU01038321.1_pt1 | contig 15390 bp, 16 predicted proteins | sample 530741 | NCBI WGS metagenome assembly CERU01 (sample SAMEA2620925, study PRJEB7988) | marine metagenome | biome: marine biome (ENVO:00000447); feature: deep chlorophyll maximum layer (ENVO:xxxxxxxx); material: "saline water (ENVO:00002010), including plankton (ENVO:xxxxxxxx)" | depth 30 m | reverse complement strand
ATATCTGTGTTCGAATCGGTCATAATGGACCGGCCTTTAATACGGGAGGAAGAGTCCCGCCAGCGCCGCGCTCATCAGATTGGCGAGACTGCCCGCCGCAAGTGCACGCAGGCCGAGCTTGGCAATCACCGGGCGCTGGTTGGGTGCCAGCCCGCCGGTCACCGCCATCTGGATCGCAATCGAGCTGAAATTGGCGAAACCGCACAGCGCGAAAGTGACGATCGCGCGGCTGCGATCGGACAGCACGCTGCCATCCATCGAACCGAGTTCGATGAAGGCGACGAATTCGTTGAGCACGATCTTGGTGCCGAACAATCCGCCCGCCGCGCCTGCCTGGTCCCAGGGAATGCCGATAAGATACATCACCGGGGCGAACACCAGTCCGAGCAATTGCTGGAAACTGACATCGGGATAGCCGAACCAGCCGCCGATCCCGCCGAGAATCCCATTGGCGAGCGCGACCAGCGCGACGAAGACCATCACCATCGCGCCAACCGCCACGGCGAGCTTCACGCCGGTCTGCGTCCCCTGCGCGGCGGCTTCGATGACATTGGCGGGCTTGTGCCCTTCCTCGAAGGTCTCGGCGACTTCGACTTCATGCGCCTTGCCGCCTTCGGTCAGCGCGGCAGGCCCTTCGGCGCTGATCCGGCTCTTCGGCAGCACGATCTCGCCATGGGGGTCGACCCCGGACATCTGCGCGGCATCGCGCGCCAGCACGCTGTCGTCGTCGGGCATGATGATCTTGGCCATCAGGATGCCGCCGGGCGCGGACATGAAGGCCGCGGCAAGCAGGAAGGGCACTGCCTCGGCGCCGATGAAGCTGGCATAGGCCGCGAGGATCGTGCCGGCGACACCCGCCATGCCCACGCTCATCAGCGTGAACAGCCGGCTGGGGGTCAGCGCGGCGAGATAGGGGCGCACCACCAGCGGGCTTTCGGACTGGCCGACGAAGATGTTGGCCGCGCTGCCCAACGCCTCGACCTTGCTGATCCCGGTGATCCAGCCGATCGCGCCGCCGACCCAGCGCACCAGCCGCTGCATGATGCCCCAGTGATAGAGGATCGACACGATCGCCGCGAAGAAGACGATCACCGGCAGCGCGGCGATGACGAAGGTGTTGGTGAAGGGATTGGCGCCCATTGGTCCGAAGATCGCCTCGATCCCGACCTTCGAATAGTCGAGCAGGGCAATGACCCCGTTCGACAGCGCCTGGATCAATTGCACGCCCCACGGGGTGCGCAGCACCAGCAGCGCCATCAGCGCCTGCAGCGCGAAGGTCGCCCCGACGACGCGCAGGCTGATGCGTTTCTTGCCCGTCGACAGGAGGAAGGCGATCAGCAGGATCGCCACGATACCGACGAGATTAATCAGGATAGGCGCCATCGCTTTCCCTTTGGCAGGAGGACAAGTTGCGGATGAAATCGGGCGCTGTCTTGCGTGCGCCGCCGCATTAGTCAATTTTCAGGGCCCGCCGACGGCCTCGCCGTCCACGAAACTTGTCGAGGCCGAGAGATGACCCACCCCGCCAACGAGACCCGTCTCGCCGCTGCCGCCATGCCGCTGGGGCTGTTCGTATACACGCTGCTCTATGGCGGGATGACGGTGCTGGCGGGCGTGCTGGCCTTCAAGCAGGTACAGCTGTGGCCGACCGAACTGGCAGTCGAATCGGGCATCTTCGCCTTCCTGCTGCTGGTGGTGATTTCCAGCACGATCGCACAGCTTTACGGAGAGAAGCTGGCCAATCGCATCGTCTGGTGGGGCTTCGTTCCGCTGCTGGTGGCATCGCTGCTGATGCAATTGGTGCTGAACCTGCCGCCATCGGTCGAGATGACCGAATTCCGCGCCGACGACCTCGCCGCCTTCGAACGCGTTCATGCGACATTGTGGCGCGTGTGGATGGCGGGACCGGCCGCCTACATCGTGTCGCTGTTGCTCAACGTCTGGATTTTCTCGCGGCTCCGCGGATCGGCCGAAGGCGCGTCGACACTCTCGCTGATGGCACGCGGGGCGATTGCCTCGGCGCTGAGCCAAGCTATCGATTCGGTGATTTTCATCACGCTGGCATTCTATGGCCAGTTCGCCATCACCAACCTGCTGATCGGGCAGATCATCGCCAAGGTCGTGCTCAGCCTGGTGCTGGTGCCGTTCCTGATCACTGGCGGGGTCGCATTCGCCCGCTGGCTCGACCGCCGCTAGACGCGTTTCACATTCTCGACGATCGTCTCCTCGAGATGGTCGCCGTGCAGCACCGACACGTCGCCGGTGGTTTCGAGTACTACGGCGCGAACCTGCCCGTAATCGAGTACATTGGCCTCGCGCAGCTTGGCGATCAGATCACTCTTGGCGACGCGCGTGTACGTCAGCGCATCGTCACAGAACTTGCCGTTACGCATCAGGAAGACCGGATCGTTCTGCATCAGGTCCTCGACACTGTCGGAGGTCTTGCGCAGCCGCGCCGACGCCGCCTGGACGACGAACAGGCCCGCCATCGCGACCATGGCCTGCGCGAAGGCTTTCCAGTCGCTTGCCTGAGCCGCGCCCGCGACTAGGCTGCCCAGCGCGATCGTCATCACGAAGTCGAAATTGGTCATCTTGGACAGCGAGCGCAGCCCGTTGAGGCGGATCAGCACCACCACCCAGATGATGGCGGCAATTGCCAGCAGCACGCCGCGGGCGATGATATCGGGCCAAGGAGTATCGAGGATCATGCTGCCCTAACGCATGGCTGACGCAAATCTATCCCGCCAAGCGTTCAGCCCTGCAAATGGCGCGCGTGCCAGCCGACATGCTCGGCCAGGAAGGTCGAGATGAAGTAATAGGAGTGGTCGTAGCCGGGCTGCATGCGGATGTCCGCCGGCATGTCGGCGGACTTGCAGGCATCGACCAGCAGATCGGTCTTGAGCTGTTCCTCGAGGAAATTGTCCGCCGTGCCCTGGTCGACCATCAGGTTCGCATGGCGCGCACCGTCTTCGATCAGCGCACAGGCATCGTATTCGCGCCAGTCGCTGCGGTCATCGCCCAGATAGCCGCCCAGCGCCTTGTCGCCCCATGGGCAGTTCAGCGGGCTGACGATCGGCGAGAAGGCGCTGATCGAACGGAAGCGGTCGGGATTGCGCAGGCCGATGGTCAGCGCGCCGTGGCCGCCCATCGAATGGCCGCTGATCGCCTGCCGCTGCATGTCCGCGGGGAAATGCTCGGCCAGCAGCGCGGGCAGTTCCTGTTCGATATAGCTACGCATCTGGAAATGCTGCGCCCAGGGTGCCTGCGTCGCATCGACATAGAAGCCCGCGCCCTGCCCAAAATCATAGGCCTCGTCATCGGGCACGGCCTCGCCGCGGGGCGAGGTGTCGGGCGCGACGAAGATGACCCCGTGCTCGGCGCAGGCAGCGCGGAATTCGCCCTTCTCGGTGACATTGGCGTGGGTGCAGGTCAGCCCCGACAGGAACCACAGCACGGGCAGCTTCGCGCCGCCTTCATGCGGCGGGACGAAGACCGAGAAGGTCATCTGCGTGCCGGTGCTGGCCGAGGCATGACGGTAGACGCCCTGCACGCCGCCATGGCTGCAATTTTCCGATACCGTCTCGAGCGCGCCCGCGGTGGTCATAGCGCGACCTCGTATTTCGCGGTCGTCTTCTCGGCGATTTCGTCAGCCGTCACGCCCGGAGCCAGTTCGACCAGCCGGAAGGCACTGCCATGGTCGGGCCGCTGGAACACGGCCAGATTGGTGACGATCATGTCGACCACGTTCTGCCCGGTCAGCGGCAGCGTGCATTCGGGAATGAACTTGGGGCTGCCGTCCTTGGCGGTGTGATCCATCACCACGATGATCTGCTTGACGCCCGCGACCAGATCCATCGCGCCGCCCATGCCCTTGATCATCTTGCCCGGGATCATCCAGTTGGCGATGTCGCCGTTCTGGGCCACTTCCATCGCGCCCAGCACGGTCAGGTCGATATGCCCGCCGCGGATCATCGCGAAACTCGCCGCGCTGTCGAAATAGGCGCTGTGCGGCAGTTCGCTGATGGTCTGCTTGCCCGCATTGATCAGGTCCGCATCGACCTCGTCGGGATATGGGAACGGCCCGATGCCAAGCATGCCGTTCTCGCTCTGCAGCGTGACATGCATGCCTTGCGGAATGTGGTTGGCGACCAGCGTGGGAATGCCGATACCCAGATTGACGTAATAGCCGTCACGCAATTCCTGCGCGGCGCGCGCCGCCATCTGGTTGCGGTCCCAGCCTGCTGCTTCCTGGGGCATCAGGCGCTCTCCCTTTCGCGCGTGGTCTCGAATTCGATCTTCTTGTCGTAGGGCGCGCCCACGATCATCCGCTGGACGTAGACGCCCGGCAGGTGGATGCAGTCGGGGTCGAGGCTGCCGGTGGGCACGATCTCTTCGACCTCGACCACGCAGACCTTGCCGCAGGTGGCCGCGGGCTGGTTGAAATTGCGCGCGGTCTTGCGGAACACGAGGTTGCCGGTTTCATCCGCCTTCCATGCCTTGACGATGGCGAGGTCGGCGAAGATGCCGCGTTCGAGGATGTAGTCCTCACCGTCGAAGGTCTTCACTTCCTTGCCTTCGGCGACCTGCGTGCCGACGCCGGTCTTGGTGTAGAAGCCGGGAATGCCCGCGCCGCCGGCGCGCATGCGTTCGGCGAGCGTGCCCTGCGGGCAGAACTCGACCTCGAGCTCGCCCGAAAGAAACTGGCGTTCGAATTCCTTGTTCTCGCCGACATAGGAGGAGATCATCTTCCTCACCTGCTGCGTGCGCAGCAGCATGCCGATGCCTTCATTGTCGATGCCCGCATTGTTGCTGGCAAAGGTCAGCCCCTTCACGCCGCTATCGCGGATCGCGGTCAGCAGGCGTTCGGGAATGCCGCACAGGCCGAAGCCGCCGCTGGCGATGAGCATGTCGTCGCGCAGCACGCCGTCCAGCGCCGCCGCGGCATTGGGATAAATCTTGCCGGCCATCAGAATACCACCACGCTGCGGATGCTTTCGCCTGCATGCATCAGGTCGAAGCCCTTGTTGATTTCCTCGAGCGACAGGACGTGGGTGATCATCGGGTCGATCTCGATCTTGCCGTCCATGTACCAGTCGACGATCTTGGGCACATCGGTGCGCCCGCGCGCGCCGCCAAAGGCAGTGCCGCGCCAGTTGCGCCCGGTCACCAGCTGGAACGGCCGCGTCGCGATTTCCTTGCCTGCTTCGGCCACGCCGATGACGATGCTGGTGCCCCAGCCGCGATGGCAGGCCTCGAGCGCGGTGCGCATGACCTCGGTATTGCCGGTGCAGTCGAAGGTGTAATCGGCGCCGCCATCGGTCATTTCGACCACCTTCGCGACGACCTCGTCGCGGCTCATGCCCTTGGTGTTGAGGAAGTGGGTCATGCCGAACTTGCGGCCCCATTCCTCGCGGTCAGGGTTGATGTCGATCCCGATGATCATGCCCGCACCCGACAGCCGCGCGCCCTGGATCACGTTGAGGCCGATCCCGCCGAGGCCGAACACGACGACATTGTCGCCCACCTGCACCTTGGCGGTGTTGGTCACTGCGCCGACGCCCGTGGTGACGCCGCAGCCGATATAGCAGCTGGTCTTGAACGGCGCGTCTTCGCGGATCTTGGCCACCGCGATTTCGGGCAGCACGGTGAAGTTCGAAAAGGTCGAGCAGCCCATGTAATGGTAGATCGGCTCGCCCTTGTAGGAAAAGCGCGTGGTCCCGTCGGGCATCAGCCCCTTGCCCTGGGTCGCGCGGATCGCGGTGCACAGATTGGTCTTGCCGCTGAGGCACGATTTACACTGGCGGCACTCGGGCGTGTAGAGCGGGATCACGTGATCGCCCGGCTGCACGCTGGTCACGCCCGCGCCGACTTCGCGCACGATGCCCGCGCCTTCGTGGCCCAGCACGCTGGGGAAAAGACCTTCGGAATCGAGCCCGTCGAGCGTGTAGGCATCGGTATGGCAGATGCCGGTGGCCATGATCTCGACCAGCACCTCGCCTGCCTTGGGCCCTTCCAGGTCGAGCTCGACGATTTCGAGCGGCTGCTTGGGGGCGAAGGCGACTGCGGCGCGGGTTTTCATGGATGACGGCTCCGGACTAGGGGTGCCGGCGCACCGGCCTCGGGGCGGAATTCAAGGTGGTGAGCCGTGCTGGGTTCGAACCAGCGACCTACTGATTAAAAGTCAGTTGCTCTACCGACTGAGCTAACGGCCCGACCACGGCGTGCCACCTAGGGGCGCTGTCGCAGGTGGTCAAGCCGGTGTTGCGGCAATCCTGTCAGCGCCGCCGTACGGCGCGTGCCGCCAGCTGGCGCAGCGTCAGGCCGGAGACCGGATCGCGCCAGTCGGGCGCGATTTGCGCCGCCGGGCGCAGGACGAAGTCGCGCTGCCGGAACAGGGGGTGCGGGATCGCCAGGCGCGGGCCGTACCATGTCCCCCCGCTCCACAGCACGATATCGAGATCGAGCGTGCGCGAGCGCCAGCGCTGCCCGCGCCGGTCGCGCCCGAAAGCGCGTTCGATCGCCTGCAGGCTCGCCAGCGCGGCCAGCGGCGCGCGATCGCCCGCGATGATCGCTGCGCCATTGGCATAGCGCCGCAGCGACGGGCCGACCGGGGCACTGTCGACCACGCGCGCAACCGCCTCTACCTCCCAGCCGCTTTGGGCCAGCGCCGCCACCGCCCCCGCCAGCACCGCGCGCGGCGCGCCCAGCCCCTGCAGCCGGCGGTTGGAGCCCAGCGCGACCAGATATCGATGCTCGCTTGCGTCGCCCATGCCCCCGCCCTAGCCTCGCTGCCGACAAGTACCAAACGGGAGCGGCAGGCGAATGAACATCAAGGCGATTCTGGCAGCGGGTGCGCTGGCCATGGCGGGGCAGGCCGCCGCCGACGACCACGCGCCGCGCGCGCTGACCGCGCATGAGCAGCGGGTTTACGACATCTACCGCGATATCATCGCCTTCCGCACGGCAGCAGGTCACGGCCAGATGGACGACATGGTCGCCTATCTTACCGGCCGGCTGGCGGCCGCGGGCTTTGCCGAGGAGGATTTGCTGGTCACCGATTTCGACAGTGACGGCGATCCGACGCAGGGACTGGTCGTGCGCTACCGCGGTGACGGGTCTGCCGGCGCGAAGCCGATCGTCATGCTCGCGCATATGGACGTGGTCGACGCCCTGCCCGAGGACTGGGAGCGCGATCCCTTCACGCTGGTCGAGGACGAAGGCTATTTCTTCGGCCGCGGGACGCAGGACAACAAATACGGGGTCGCCAATCTCACCGGCACCTTCATCCGGCTGAAGGAAGAGGGTTGGACGCCGGGGCGCGACCTCTATCTCGTTTTCTCGGGCGACGAAGAAACGGGCATGGTTTCCACCCGCGCGCAGGCCCGCTGGGTCGCCGAGAATGTCGACCCAGCCTATATCCTCAACTCCGACGCCGGGGGCATCGGCCTGGCGGACGATTTCGCCCCGCTCGCGCAGCAGGTGCAGCTGGCCGAGAAGACCTATGTCACCTTCGATGTAACCGCGACCAATCCCGGCGGGCATTCCTCGCGTCCGCGCAGCGACAATGCAATCTACGACCTCGCGGGCGCATTAATGCGGATCGAGCAGCTTCGCTTTCCGGTGCGCGAAAGCGAGTTGACGCGCAGCTATTTCGGCGCGCTGGGGCAGAGCATTCCGGGCGAACTTGGCGCAGCCATGCGGACATTTGCCGCCAATCCCGCCGATGACGAGGCAATCGCGCTGATCAGCGCCGATCCGGGCTATGTCGGCACGCTGCGTACGACCTGTGTGGCGACCATGCTCGACGCCGGCCATGCCGAGAACGCGTTGCCGCAATCGGCCAGCGCCGCGGTCAACTGCCGGGTTTTCCCGGGTGAAGGGGTGGAAACGGTCAAGGCTGCGCTGGAAACGGCAATCGACAATGAAGCGATCACCGTGACACAGCGCGAAGAGGCGACCGAAAGCCCGATGAGCGCGTTCCCCGACGAGGTTCGCGCAGCGCTGGCGAAATCGCTTGCAACCCGCTTCGGCAAAGCGATCCCGATGATCCCGACCATGTCTTCGGGCGGGACCGACGGCATGCATTACCGCGCGCTGGGCTACGACACGGTGGCCATCGGCGCTGGCGCGAGCCGGCCGCAGGACATCTATGCGCATGGCCTCAACGAACGGATGCGGGTCGATGCCTTCTATGCCGGGCTCGACCATTGGAGCATCGTGCTGAAGGAGCTTGCGGGCGGCTAGAACAGCTCGTTCGCCGCTTCTCGGGTGGTGAATTCGCCCAGCGTCAGCTTGCGCCTGCGGCGGAACACGCCGCTGGTCGCGAGCGTGAAAGGCGCGGTCACGTCCCGCGAATAATTCGCCGACCGCAAGCGCACCTCGATCGCCGGCTCGGCGCTGCGGAACAGCACGATGGCGGCTGCCTTAATGGTTTGACCGGCAGCGCGGGGCCGGAGCACCTGGACCAGCCGGTCGATGACCTTCTGCGCACCCTCGGTCGCGCCGGTATCGAGCACCGCGACGTTCTGGATAACGCCATTGGCGCGCAGTTCGAACACCAGCGGGAAGAACGTCCCGTCCTTTTCGATCCGGGCGATCGCGGCTTCGAGTGCGGCCGTGAACAGGGCATCGAGCCGTGTCTGGTCGATGCCCCCCGCCAAGCTCAGATATCCTCGCTGATGCGCCCGTAGAGCTGCGGCCGCCGGTCGCGGAAGAAGCCCATTCCGGCGCGGTGCTTGCGCGCGCGGTCGAGATCGAGCGTGGCGGTCAGCACGCCTTCGCTCGACCCGCCGAATTCCGCGACCAGATCGCCCCATTCATCGCTGATGAAACTGTGGCCATAGAAGCTCTGCTGGCGATCGGCGGGGCCTTCGTGCCCGATCCGGTTGGCGGCGCAGACCGGCATGCAGTTGGACACCGCATGACCGATCATCGCGCGGCGCCACATACGGCTGGTGTCGAGATCGGCGTCATAGGGTTCGGAGCCAATGGCGGTGGGATAGAACAGCACTTCGGCACCCTTGAGTGCCATCACCCGCGCACATTCGGGATACCACTGGTCCCAGCAGATCCCCACGCCGATGCGCGTGCCGAACACGTCCCACACCTTGAACCCGTCATTGCCCGGGCGGAAATAGTACTTCTCTTCGTAGCCCGGGCCGTCGGGAATGTGGCTCTTGCGGTAAGTCCCCATGATGGCGCCATCGGGGCCGATCATGGCCAGCGTGTTGTAATAATGGTGACCGTCGCGTTCGAAGAAGCTGGTCGGGATCGCCACGCCGAGCTTTGCCGCCAGTTCCTGCATCGCCTGCACGCTCGGGCTTTCGAGCGTGGGATGCGCGAGGTCGAACAGCTCTTCCTCTTCCACGCGGCAGAAATACTCGCCCGCGAACAGTTCGGGCGGCAGGATGACCTGCGCGCCCTTGCCCGCGGCTTCTTCCACCAGCGCGGACACGGCAGCGATGTTGTCGGCCGGCTCGGGGCGGGCGAGCGGCAGTTGCAGGACGGCGACGGACAGCTTTCTCATGCGCGCGAGATAGGCAGCCGCCGCCGTCCAGACAATGGTTACTGCGCCTTGCGGAACAGCAGCGTCATGCGGTCGCTTTCGCCGATCGCTTCGTATTTCGCGCGGTCCTGGTCGCCGTAACGCAGCACCGGCGGCAGCGTCCACACGCCGCCCTCCCAGTTGGCCGGGTCGTTCGGATTGGCGTTGATCTCGCTCTCACCGGCCAGTTCGAAGCCGTTGGCGGCGAAGATCGCGACGACATCCTGCTTGCGCATGTAGCCGCGCTGGCGCGCGCCGTAATCGTCGTAGCTGGCGCCTTCGGGCGCGCGGTGCTGGACCACGCCGACCATGCCGTCATCCTTGAGCATCGTGCGCGCGGCCTTGAGCACATCGTCCGCCACATTGCCCATGTTCAGCCCGTGCATCGAGCGGAAGATCAGCACGCGGTCGACCGTGCCGGCAAGGTCTTCGGGCATCTCGTCGATCTCGAATGCAGTGACGTTGTCAGCTTCGACCCCGGTCATTTCGGCGACTTCGGCCTTGAACCGTTCGGTCCAGCCCTTCGCGCGCGCTTCCTGCGCCCGGCTGTTGTAGGTGCGGCCGTCGCTGTCCTGATCGAAGGCGATATATTTGCCCGAGGAGTGCAGATAGGGCGCCAGCACGCGCGTGTACCAGCCGCCGCCCGGACCGTATTCGGCCACGGTCATGCCGGGCGCGACCTGGAAGAATTCGAGCGTTTCGGCGGGGTTGCGGTACTGGTCGCGCGCGCGGTCGTCATCGCGCATGTCGGCTGCCAGCACGGTTTCGAGATCGGCGGCGTGGTTGTCGGCGGCGAGCGGTGACGCGACGAGAGCGGCAACGGCGGCAGTCAGCATAAGACGCATGGAAAATCCTCCTCAATTCATCCGGCAGTGTTCTGGACCTGCCGCCGATGGATGACAAGGCGAAGACGGCTTCCTATCTGCGGAGCACAAGGAGATTGACGAGTATGGCTCAACAACAGGCGATCGTAGCCGGTGGATGCTTCTGGTGCACCGAAGCGGTGATGAAGGACGTTATCGGCGTCAGTAAGGTGGAAAGCGGCTATATCGGAGGGGACAAGCCCGATCCGACCTACAAGGAGGTCTGCACCGGCAACACCGGCCATGCCGAAGGTGTACGCGTGACCTTCGACGACGCGCAGATCACGCTGGGCCAGCTCTACGATGTCTTCCTGGGGACGCATGATCCGACCCAGCTGAACCGGCAGGGCAACGATGTCGGCACGCAGTACCGCAGCGCGATCTTTCCGCTCGACGGGCAGGAAGACGAAGCGCGCGCGGCGATCGGGCGCTGGAACGACGATCATCCCGGACAGCAGGCGGTGACCACGATCGAGAGCGGTAAATGGTATCCGGCCGAAGATTACCACCAGGAATATTGGGAAGGCGAAGGCCAGCGCAATCCCTATTGCCAGGCTGTGATCCCGCCCAAGCTGATGAAGCTGCGCAAGAGCTTCCAGAAGTATCTCAAGGCCGATGCCTGACGCGGGCGGCGCGATGCGCATCGCGATCGTCGGTGCCGGTATGGCCGGGATGAGCTGCGGCCAGCGGCTCTCCCGGCTGGGGCACGAGGTCCGGTTGTTCGACAAGGGCCGCGGCCCCGGCGGGCGGATGGCGACTCGGCGCATGGAAGACGGCGGCACCACGCTGCATTTCGACCACGGCGCGCAGTATTTCACCGCGCGCGACCCGCGCTTCGTCGAGCAGGTTGCGCACTGGGAAGCCTCCGGCGTGGCCGCGCGCTGGGCCGCCGCAGGCGATGACGCCTGGGTCGGCACGCCCGCGATGAATGCGCCGCTCAAGGCGATGGCCGGTGAGCTCGGCGTGCAATTCGGGACGCGGATCGAACAGCTCGTGCGCGATGGCGAGGGCTGGCAGATCGACGGGGAAGGCGCGCCGGATGCGCGTTTCGACGCAGTGCTCGTCGCGGTGCCGGCGGAGCAGGCCGGCCCGCTGCTGCAGCCGCATGCCCCGGCCATGGCCACGCTCGCCGATCAAACCGCTTCGGACCCATGCTGGACGCTGATGGCCGGGTTCGAGGCACCGCTGGCGCTGGTGCAGGACACGCTGCGCCAGCGCGGCCCGATCGGCTGGGCCGCGCGCAACAATGCCAAGCCCGGGCGCGCAAACGAGGAATGCTGGGTCATCCAGGCCTCGCCCGAATGGTCACGCGCGCATCTCGAAGAGGACGCGGAAACGGTTGCAGCCGCGCTGCTGGCCGAACTGGCCGAAGCCAATGGCGGCCCGCTTCCACGCCAATTGGGCGCAACCGCCCATCGCTGGCGCTTTGCCAGGTCGGGCACGGCTGGCGAAGAGGCCTTGTGGGATGCAGAACAGCGGATCGGCGTCTGCGGCGACTGGCTCATCGGTCCGCGGGTCGAGGCGGCCTATATATCGGGGCTGCTGCTCGCCGAAGCTGTCGGCGGTCGATAGGAGGCAGCACTTCGACGAAGCGGCAGGCGGGTTCCATTGCCCGGGGGAAGGATGGCGACTAGCCATCGGTTTCCCCGATATTGCCGGAGCTTAGCATGTCACCGATCATATCCTTGCTTGCCGCCGGCGCAGTCCTGGCGCTTGCCGCGGCCACTCCGGCAGCGGCGGGCGAACCCGCAGAGCGGCCCGGGTTCACCCCTTGCGCCGACGCCGACGCGCATCCGGCGCTTGGTGACACGCAATGCGCGCAGCTGGCCGTCCCGCTCGACCACGGCAGGCTCGAAACGGACACCATCGATCTGTTCGTCCGCAAGTTCCCGGCACGCGGGGCTGCGACCGGTGAGCTATGGCTGATCGCCGGCGGACCGGGGGAATCGGGCGCGTCCTTCTACCCCTTCATCGACACGCTGCGCGCGGCAGCCCCCGGCTTCGACCTGATCGTGCCCGATCACCGCGGGACCGGCCTGTCCACGCGGCTGTGCCCATCCGAGGAAAGCGCAGACAGCGCTGGCGGCATGGCGCTGGAGGGTGCGGAATGGGGCAGCTGCATCGGCGCTTTGCATGCCGATCCGCAACGCACGCAGGCTTTCACGATCGGCAATGCAGCGCGCGACGTGAGCCTGCTGATGGACCGCCATGGCGGTGACACGCGCCGGTTTCTCTACGGCGTCTCCTACGGCACGCAGCTGATCTTGCGCACGCTGGCAGTCGCCCCGCCCGAGCGGCTCGACGGTGTGATCCTCGACTCGCTCGTCCCCGCCGACGACGATCTGCGCCACGACCTCAGCCGGCGTTCGCAGGTGACCGATGCGGTCGGGCGGCAGGTGCTGCGCGACTGCGACGCGCGGCCGGACTGCAGCCGCTATTTCGACCAGCCGCTCGACGAGGCGCTGGCAGCCCTGCTCGCCGATCCCGAACTGTCGGAGCCGCTTGGGCCGAAGCCGAAATACCTGCTCGCCGCATTGATCGACTTTCCCCGGACGCGGGCGATGTTGCCCTTTATCATCGCGGGCCTGCACCGCGGCGACACGGCATGGCTGGAGCACGCGCAGGCCGAGCTCGGGCGTGTCCAGCAGACCTTAGCCGCTTTCCCGCAGTTCGGTTCGTCAATCCCGCTGGTGAGCCTGATCAGCCGGTCGGAGAACAACCGCCGCGCCGAGCTGACAGAGGAAATGATCGAGAGCGAAGAAGCCGGGCTGCTGTTCGCCAGCCCGCTGCCGCGGCACTTGCTGCCCGGCGGGTTCCCGACCTATGAAGCACCCGCGGATCTGGGCCGTCTGCCCGAACGAATCCCGCCGACGCTGGTGCTGCACGCAAAGCGCGATCCCAAGACCGCCTTCGCCGGGGCGGCAGCCCTTGCCGAGCGGCTCGATGCTGCGGGCGATATCGAACTGGCGGCAAGCGATACGGCGGCCCACTATGTGTTGATGACCGATCCCGATTTCGCGATCGCGCAGCTGCGGGACTTCATCGCCCGCTGATCAGAGGTCCCGTCGCCATCGCGCGATGAAGAAGCCGTCGAGACCGCCGTGCTCTTCGAGCATGCCGGGGTCGGTGCGCAGCCAGCCCGCGCTGCCCGGCTCGACACCCTGCGGCAAACCATCACGGGTTATCGGATCGGGGGTGAGCGAGACGGCGCCCGCCTGGTCTTCGCCCTCCGCGCGTTCGAGCGAGCAGGTTGCATAGACCAGCGTTCCGCCCGGCTTGAGCCAGCCTTGCGCACGCTGAAGCAGGGCGGCCTGCAATTGTGCCATCTGCTCGATGGTCTGCGGGCCGATGCGGTGCAGCACATCGGGATGACGCCGCGCGGTCCCGGTCGCCGTGCAGGGCGCATCGAGCAGGATCGCATCGAATGTGTGCTTCGGTTCCCACTTGAGCGCGTCTGCGCGGACGGCGCCCGCCTTCAGACCCGTGCGCTTGAGATTGGCCTTGAGCAGGTCGAGCCGGCGTTTCGATATGTCGAGTGCGGTCACCTGCCAGCCCTGCGCGGCCAGCTGCAGCGTCTTGCCCCCCGGCGCCGCGCACAGGTCGAGCACGTGGCGCCCCTCGCCCGGGCCCAGCAGCCGTGCGGGCAGCGAAGCAGCGATATCCTGTACCCACCAGGCCCCTTCGCCAAAGCCCGGCAGTTTTTCGACATTGGCTCCGCGCGGCAGGCGCAAATGCCCGGGCATCAGGCTGTCGGCGGAAAGCTGTACGGCCCACTGCGCGGTGTCCGCAGGATCGCGCAGTGTGAGATCGAGCGGGGGCGGTTCAGCCAGGCCCGCGGCGATCGCCGGGCCCCGCTCTCCCCAGCGCACCGCGACTGGCTCGGGCAGCGTCGGGGCGTCGGGCAGCGTGTCGCCGCGCTTGGTCAGAGTGGAGAACACGCCATGCGCCAGCCGGCGCTGCCCCCCGGCGAGCAAGTCGAGCCCGGTTGCCAGCACCGCGTGCGGCGGGGTGTCCAGCCGCAGCCATTGCGCCAGCATCATCCGCAGGACCATGCGCGCCTTGGCATCATACGGCAGCGGCTTCTTGGTCGCGCTGTCGATCAGCGCGTCGAGATCGACCAGCCAGCGCAGGACTTCGCTGGCAATGGCGCGCGCCAGCGCCTTGTCCTCGAACTTGCGGATGTCGCGGGTCGCGCCGTTGAAGGCGATGTCGAGCGTTTCGCCCTGGCGAAGCACTGCATCGAGCAGGCGCAGCGCAGCGCGGCGGGCGTGGATACCGGTAGGTTGGGCCATGGGGGCCAGCCCCTACCCCCACTTGCACAAAGCCGCCAGCGGCATCATGTTGGCGGCATGCCGAAACGCGCAACCACCCGCCCCGAAGGGTTCAAGAAGCCCGCTCACTGGACCAACGATGCCCCGCCTGCGCCCAGGAAGGGCAGCGACGACGAGGACCTCAGCCCGACGCGCTATGGCGACTGGGTGAAAGACGGCATCGCCATCGATTTCTGAAATGATGTTCCGGTTGCGCACCGACATCCGTCGGTGCGTCCTCGGGGCTGTTCCTCCGCTTCGCTGCAGGCCCCTGCGGGCGGGCATCCACAGCGACGCGACCATCAGGTCGCGTGAGCGAGGATGCCCGATAAAAACCGAATCAGATGGCGGTGAGCTTGAGCTTCAACCCGTCCTTGGGCTTGGGGATCGGCCACGCCTGCCATTCGGGATCGCCCGCCGCCAGTTCGATACGGTAGCGCGGCAGCATCTGCGCCAGCAGGATCTTCACCTGCATGTAGGCGAAATGCAGCCCCAGGCACATGTGCGCGCCGCCGCCGAAGGGCACCCAGGCGTATTTGTGCCGGGCCTTCACCTGCTCGGGCGTAAAGCGCATCGGATCGAAGGTGTAGGGATCCTCCCAATGTTCCTCGTCGTGATGCGTGTAGTGGATGTTGATCCCGACATGCGCGCCGGCGGGAATGCGGTAGCCGCC
>CERU01005052.1_pt1 | contig 15438 bp, 13 predicted proteins | sample 530741 | NCBI WGS metagenome assembly CERU01 (sample SAMEA2620925, study PRJEB7988) | marine metagenome | biome: marine biome (ENVO:00000447); feature: deep chlorophyll maximum layer (ENVO:xxxxxxxx); material: "saline water (ENVO:00002010), including plankton (ENVO:xxxxxxxx)" | depth 30 m | reverse complement strand
CTCGCCGTTCGACCGGCCTCCCCGCGTCGGCTGGCCGTATTCGAGTTCGACCTCGCGGCTGGAAAAATTGTCCTTGAGGATGAAGTTGATCACACGCTGGTCGGCAGGATAGCCATATTGCAGCGCGACCTCCTCGGGGAAGACCTGCACCTTCACGATCGCCTCGGGAGGATAGCGGCGGAATTCGCGAAAGCCCGAGACACGGCGACCGTTGACGAGGAACACGGGACGCCCGCTGCCACGGCCGCTGGCCGAACCGGTCTGCGGCGCCAGCTGTTCGACCAGATCGGCCAGCGAATCCGCGCCATAAGCGGCGATATCGTCTTCATCGAGTTCGACCACCGGCGGAACCTCGGTCTCGACTTCGCCGCGGATGCGTTCGCCGGTCACGATGATCGCGTTCTCGGGCAGCGCCTCGCCCCCGGTGCCGCCCTGGCCGGTGTCGGGCGCCGCGTCCTGGGCATGGCCCGGCGCGGCAAGGGCGATGGTCAGCGCAAGTGCGGATATGCGGGTGAGAAATTGCATGGCAGGTTTCGCGGTCCTCAATCGTGGTCTCGTGTCCGCCCCCTCACCCCGGTCCTGAAGCAGCTCAGGCGGGCGAGCAACAATCCTTGCGTAACAAAGTGTCGCAGCAGACTTGCGCCGCGATTAACGTCTGCCACTTCCCTTTCTCACCCACTGAGGCTATGGGCGCGCGATACAAATCGTCCAACGACACGATCCAAGGAAATACATGGCGAAAGAAGAACTTCTCGAAATGCGCGGCAAGGTGGTTGAACTGCTGCCCAATGCGATGTTCCGCGTCGAGCTCGAGAACGGCCATGAAGTGCTCGGCCATACGGCCGGCAAGATGCGCAAGAACCGTATCCGCGTGCTGGTGGGCGACGAAGTGCTCTGCGAACTCACGCCCTACGACCTGACCAAGGCGCGCATCACCTACCGCTTCATGCCCGGTCGCGGCGGCCCCGGCCCGCAGTAACGGCACGTGGGCCAGCCCACACTCATCCTCGCATCGGCCAGTCCCCGCAGGCGCGAACTCATCGCGCGCCTCGGCGTGGAGCCGGCTGCGATCAATCCTGCCGATATCGATGAAACCCCGCTCGCTGGCGAACTGCCGCGCGACTATGCCACCCGCATGGCCCGCGAAAAGGCCGCAGCCGCGGCCTCGGACGATGGCCATGTCCTGGCCGGGGATACGGTGGTCTGCGCCGGTCGGCGGATCCTGCCCAAGGCCGAGGACGAAGCGACCGCGCGGCGCTGTCTCGAACTGCTGTCGGGCCGCCGCCACCGCGTGCTGTCCGCGATCGCGCTGCGCGCCCCCGACGGCAGGCTGCGCGAACGGCTGAGCGAGACGGTGGTTATCTTCAAGCGTCTCTCGACCGACGAGATCGACGCCTATCTCGCCAGCGGCGAGTGGGAAGGCAAGGCGGGCGGCTATGCCATCCAGGGGATCGCCGAAGGGCTGATCCGCCGGATCCAGGGCAGCCATTCGGGCGTGGTCGGCCTGCCGCTCTACGAAACGCGCACGCTGCTCAAATCCGCCGGGTTCGACCTTGCCTGACTGGCTGGTCGAGCATGGCATCGGCGAAAGCCGTGCCCTGCTGGTCGAAGGCGATGACATCCTCGCCGCCAGGCTGCGCTGGCCGGGCGATTTGCCAGTCGGCAGCCGGGCACAGGCAGTGCTGGTATCCAAGCCCGCCGGCCGCAGCCGCGGCCTCGCGCGGCTGGCCAATGGTACCGAGCTCATGGTCGACCGCATTCCCGCCCATTGCAACGAAGGCGCGGCGGTGCCGCTGGTCGTCACGCGCGCGGCGATCGCCGAACGCGGACGGTTCAAGCGGGCGCAGGCGCGGGTGGTCGAGGACACGGACAACAGCCCGTCGCAACAGGCGGACGATGTGTTCGCGATGGGCGATACGGTCCGCCGGCTGCCTGCTGGCGCGTGGGAAGAGGTATGGCACACTGCGTCTGCGGGCGAGGTCGCGTTCGCCGGCGGCGCGCTGCTGTTCAGCGTGACGCCCGCTATGACGCTGATCGATATCGACGGCGACCGCCCGCCGCGCGAACTGGCCCTGGCGGCGGTGCCCGAAATCGCGCGCTGGCTGCGCCTGTTCGACCTCGGCGGTTCGATCGGGATCGACTTTCCCACGCTGGCGACCAAGGCCGATCGCAAGGCCGTGGATGCCGCGCTCGATGCCGCGCTGGGCGGCTGGCCGCACGAGCGGACCGCGATGAACGGCTTCGGTTTCGTCCATATCGTGGCGCGGCTCGACGGGCCCTCGCTGCTGCACCGCTTTGCCACCGCGCGAATCGGGGCGGCGGCGCGCATGGCGTTGCGACGCGCCGAACTGGTCGACGGGCCGGGCGCGACGCTGCTCACCGTCCATCCCGCGGTAAAAGCGAAGCTTAAGGCCGAGTGGCTGGCGGAGCTAGAACGGCGGACCGCGCGCCGGGTGCGGATAGAGATCGATCCGGGCCTTGCGATCGAGGCGGCCACCGCCCAGATCGTGGCGCATGACGACTAAACCCCGCCCCTGCCCCATCTGCAAGAAACCGCGCAGCGAGGAGCACACGCCGTTCTGTTCCGCGCGCTGCCGCGATCGCGACCTGTCGCAGTGGTTCGGCGACGGATATTCCGTGCCCGGCCGCCCCGCACTGCCCGAAGAAATCGCGGTTGCAGTGACGCAAGGTTCGGAAGACTGAAATTCCCCCCTTGCCAAGGCGTGCCAGCTTCGCCATAGGCGCGCTCTCATTGCTCGCGGGGCTGTTCAGGCCCCTCCGCCGAAGCAGTGTGCCCGGGTAGCTCAGTGGTAGAGCAGACGACTGAAAATCGTCGTGTCGGTGGTTCGACTCCGCCCCTGGGCACCACTTCGCCCCGATAGCTTCCCCTGCTTCCCCGCCCGCGCTAGTCAGCCGGGATGCATGACACCACCAGCACCGCGCTTTCCGCCTTCGACATCGCCGCGATCCTCGTGGTCGCCTCCGCGCTGCTCGGCTGGTTCAACCATCATTTCCTCAAGCTGCCGCATGTCATCGGGCTGACCGTGATGGGCGCGCTGGGGGCAATCGGGCTGACGGTGGCCGATGCCTTCATTCCCGGCGTGACGCTCGACGACTGGGTCGCCGACACGCTGCAGCAGCTCAACTTCACCGAGACGCTGCTGCAGGGCATGCTCAGCTTCCTGCTGTTCGCCGGCGCGCTGCATGTCGACCTCGACCGCCTCAAGGTCGCATGGCTGCCCGTACTGCTGCTCTCTACCGTGGGCGTGATGATTTCGACCGTGCTCGTCGGGCTCGCCATGTGGGGCGTGGGCATGCTGCTGGCGCTGGGGATCGCGCCGATCTGGTATTTCGTCTTCGGCGCGCTGATCGCCCCGACCGACCCGGTTTCGGTGCTCGGCGTGCTGCGCGAGGAAAAGGTCCCGCAATCGCTGCAGAGCGCGGTGGCGGGCGAGAGCCTGTTCAACGACGGTGTCGGCATCGTCGTGTTCATCATCCTGCTCGGCGCGGCGGTGAGCGGGAACGACTTTTCCTTTGCCGAGGGCGCGCGGCTGTTCGCGATCGAGGCGGGCGGCGGCATCCTGATCGGGCTCGTCGCGGGCTATGTCGGCTACCGCGCGCTGGCGGGGATGGACGAATACACGCTCGAGGTGCTGGTCACGCTGGCGGTGGTCATGGGCGGCTATGCGCTGTGCAACTACTTGACGCTCTCGGGCCCGCTGGCGATGGCGGTGGCCGGCCTGCTGATCGGCAACCACGGCGTTACCTATGCGATGAGCGACGTGACGCGCGACTACCTCGTCAAGTTCTGGGAGCTGGTCGACGAATTGCTCAATTCGGTGCTGTTCCTGCTGATCGGGCTGGAAATGATCGTGCTGGTCGCGGGCTTTGACGAGCTGGTGCTGGCGCTGGCCGCAATCCCGCTGACGCTGGCCGCGCGCGGGGTCGGTATCTTTGTCTCGACCAAGGCGATCCCCGCTGCACGGCTGCAGGACAAGGGCGCGGGCCGCGTGCTGTGGTGGGGCGGGCTGCGCGGCGGGATTTCGATCGCGCTGGCGCTGTCGCTACCCGCGGGCGAGACGCGCGACCTGATTCTTGCCGCGACCTTCGCCGCGGTGCTGTTCAGCGTCCTCGTCCAGCGCGCCACGCTGGGCCGGCTGATCGAGAAGCTGAAACGCGACCACGCCCCCGCGGTCGAAGACGCTGCCCCCGCACGCGAACCGACTGTTCGTTAGTCGGCGGCGATGGCGTCCGCTGCGGTGCCGATCTCGGCCCAGATGCGCGCCAAGTCATCGTCCTCGATGCAATAGGGCGGCATGACGTAGACGGTGTTGCCAAGCGGGCGCAGCAGCAGGTCCGCCTCGCGGAACCGACGCAGCAGCTTCGGCCCGAGGTCGGACAGATAGCTGCCGCCCGGATCGCCCAGTTCCAGCGCGGCAATCGTGCCGCAGCGCCGCGCGTTGCGCACCATGGCGTGCTCTGCCAGCGCATCGAGATGCGCCTGCTGCTTCGCTGCCAGCGCCGCGATCCGCTCAGGCACCGGTTCCTCGCGCCAGATCGCGAGATTGGCATTGGCCGCCGCGCAGGCCACCGGGTTCGCGGTATAGCTCGATGAATGGTAGAACGTGCGTGTGCGGTCGGTGGAATAATGCGCGTCCCAGATCGGCTCGCTCGCCATGGTCACCGCCAGCGGCATCGCCCCGCCGGTCAGCCCTTTGGACAGGCACATGATATCGGGCGCCACGTCGGCCTGTTCGCAGGCGGTCAGCGTGCCGGTGCGACCCCAGGCGGTCATGACCTCGTCGGCGATGAACAGCGTGCCGTGGCGGGCGCAGATCGCGCGCATCTCGGCCAGTACCGCAGGCGGATACATCAGCATGCCGCCCGCCCCCAGCACCAGCGGTTCGACGATGAACGCCGCCGCCCCGCCCGCGCATTCGGCTTCGAGCGCATCGTAGGTGGGCTGCGGATCACCGCCGGGAAAAGGCACGCGCCCGACATCGAACAGCATCGGCGCATAGGCCGCGTTGAACACCCCGCGCGCGCCCACCGACATCGCGCCGATCGTATCGCCGTGATAGGAGTGCTCCATCACCACGATCCGGCTGCGGCCCTCGCCGCGGTGAGTCCAGAAGCCGAGCGCCATCTTCAGCGCGACCTCGACTGCAGTCGAACCGCTGTCGGAAAAGAACACGCGGGTCAGTTCTTCGGGCAGGATCCGGCACAATTCACGCGCGAGATCCTCTGCCGGTTGGTGCGTCCAGCCGGCGAAGATCATCTGGTCGAGCCGCTGCGCCTGGTCGGCGATTGCCGCCATGATCCGCGGGTGACAGTGGCCATGCGTGGTCACCCACCAGCTCGAGATCGCGTCCACCACGCGGCGGCCGTCCTCGGTATGCAGCACCGCGCCTTCGGCATGCGTGACCAGCGGAACCGGATCGCCCAGCCCGTGCTGCGTGAAAGGATGCCATACGGGGGAGTGGGTCATATGAAATCCGCCAGGTCAAAATTGTCGGTAAAGGCCCGGCCAAGCGTCGCCGCGTCGAGCGTCCCGAGCAGCGGCAGGCGACCAAGCCGCTTTACCGCGCCGAGCCGGCAGATCGTCGCCTCGCTATCCTCCACCGCGTCGCCGACAAAGGCCACGCCGTGGATCGCTACCCCGCGCGCGCGCAGCGCTTCGATCGTCAGCAGCGAATGGTTGATCGTGCCCAGCGCGGTGCGCGCAACGACGATCGCAGGCAATCCCCAGCGCGCGAACATGTCGGCGTAGAGCAAGTCCCCGCCAAGCGGCACCAGTGCGCCGCCCGCCCCCTCGACCACCAGCGGACGCTGCGCGGGGAGTGCCAGCCGCTCGGGATCGATGGCGACCCCGTCGATCTCGGCTGCGCGGTGCGGCGAACAGGGCGTCGCCAGGCGATAGGCTTCTGGCAGCACGCGGGTTTCGGGCAATCCCGCAAGCTTCGCCACCTGCGCCCGGTCGCCGCCTTCTTCCAGCCCCGCCTGCACCGGCTTCCAGTAATGCGCATCAAGCGCGCCGGTGAGCGCGGCGGCGAAGACGGTCTTGCCGACGTCGGTATCGGTCCCCGTGACAGTGAAAGCACTCATGCGAGAATCTCCGAAAGCATGTCGGCCAGCGCATCGATCTGCGCCCGGCCGATATTGAGAGTGAGCGAGATGCGCAGGCGGCTGCTGCCCGCAGGCACGGTGGGCGGGCGAATGCCGCGGATATCGAAGCCCGCGCTGCGCAGAGCCCCGGCAATATGCATAGTCCGTGCTTCGTCACCCAGCACCAGCGGGATGATCTGCGATCCGCTGGCGCTGACGCCGAAGGGCGCGAGTTTGCGGGCCGCATAGCCGATCAGATCGTGCAGCGCTTCGCGCCGATCCGGCTCCTCCTCCACGATCCTCAGCGCCTCGCGCACGCAAGCGGCCATCAGCGGCGATGGTGCGGTGGAGAAAATGAAGCCCCGCCCGCGATTGATCACATGGTCGCGCATTACGCGCGGCCCGCACAGCAGCGCGCCTTCGCTGCCCAGGGCCTTCCCGCAGGTGCGCAGCACGATCGCATTGTCGCGCCCGTCGATATGCGCTGCCAGCCCCCGGCCGCCAGTGCCGAACACGCCGGTGGCATGCGCATCGTCCGCCAGCAGCACCGCGCCATGGCGATCCGCCAGATCGGCCAGTTCGGCAATCGGTGCGCGATCGCCGTCCATGCTGTAGAGCGTTTCGACCGCGATCCACGCCTGGCCCGCGGCATTGCCCGCCCGCCAGTGCGCAAGCGCTTCGGCGAAGGCGCCGACATCATTGTGCGGTACCGCAATACATTCGGCCCGCGACAGGCGCATCCCTTCGTGCGCGCTGGCATGGACCAGCGCGTCGTAGAAGATCGCATCGCCGCGCTGGGGCAGTGCCGACAGCAACGCGCTGTTGGCGCCGTAGCCATTGGCAAGGAACAACGCGCTTTCGCAGCCGAAGAAGCTGGCGGCCTCCGCCTCCAGCGCCTCGTGTTCGGGATGATTGCCGCGCAGCAGGCGCGAACCGCCCGAACCGACGGGAACGCCGCGCTCGAGCGCGTCCATCACGGCGTTCTTGAGCCTTTCGCTGCCCGCCAGCGCGAGGTAATCGTTCGAGGAGAAATCGGTGCCGCCGGGAAGCGACAGGCTGCGCAGCCGCGCCGCGCGCGCCAGACCCGCCAGATCGTCGACCTGCGCGGCAAGGGGGGTGTTGGTGGTGCGACCCATAGCCATGCCGCGCGCGCTAACCACCCCGCCGCGTGCCTGCAATTGCTTTCGTCAATCGGCTTCTGTATGGCTCGCTACACGCCCCGGCAGTCGCAATCGCCAGTCGATTCCGTCGCCGGGGCGCTGACTTTTCCAGCGTGAAGGAACGCATATTCATGGCTCGTCGGCGCCAGATCTACGAAGGCAAGGCCAAGATCCTCTACGAAGGCCCCGAACCGGGCACGATCATCCAGTATTTCAAGGATGACGCGACTGCGTTCAACGCCGAGAAGAAGGGCACTATCAACGGCAAGGGCGTGATTAACAATCGCATCAGCGAATATGTATTCACGCGGCTGTCGCACATCGGCATCCCCACGCATTTCATGCGCCGCCTCAACATGCGCGAGCAGCTGGTGCGCCAGGTGGAGATCATCCCCCTGGAAGTGGTGGTCCGCAACGTGGCTGCCGGAACGCTGAGCAAGCGCCTCGGGATCGAGGAAGGCGAGCTGCTGCCGCACACGCTGATCGAATATTGCCTCAAGGACGATTCGCTGGGCGATCCCAAGGTCTCCGAAGAGGAAATCGCCTGCTTCAACTGGTGCAGCCATGAAGAGCTGCAGGACATGTCGAGCATGGCGATCCGCATCAACGATTTCCTGTCGGGCATGTTCAGCGCGATCGATATCCGCCTCGTGGATTTCAAGCTGGAATTCGGCCGTATCTGGGACGGGGACTACAGCCGCGTCATCCTGGCCGACGAGATCAGCCCCGACGGCTGCCGCCTGTGGGATATCAACACCGGCGAAAAGCTCGACAAGGACCGCTTCCGGCGCGACATGGGCGGCGAAAGCGAAGCCTATCAGGAAGTCGCGCGGCGTCTCGGCCTGCTGCAGAACGATGACAGCGGCCCGGGCGAAGTGCTCGACATGAGCGCGCATCGCGGCCGGCTGCGGACGCCGTCCAAGCCCAAGAAGTAACGCGGTCAGCCGCACCCGGCGCAAGCCGGGCGGCGCGGCGTTGGCATAGAAAAAGGGCCGGAGGGATCGCTCCCCCCGGCCCTTTTCTGTCGGTCGTCCGTCGCCGCTCAGTAGCTGACGCGGGCCGAGATACCGAACACGCGCGGATCGTTGACGAAGGCGGTGTTGTTGTTGAAGTCGATGCCGCCCTTCACATTGTCGGCATCGAGAATGTTGCGCACGAAGGCGGCGACTTCGAAGGTCCCGTCGAGCCTGGCATAGCCGACGCGCAGCCCACCCTCGATCTGGTTGTTGGTGTTGAACTCGGCGCTTTCGTAGATGAAGATGTTCGTCTTGCCCTGGTAGGCCCAGTCGGTGAAGGCGAAGATCTCGCCCGCATTGCCCACCGGAACGCCGTAGCGCGCGGTCACGTCGGCGATCCATTCGGGCGCATTGGGGAACGGGTTGCCGTCCACCAGCGCGCGAGTGTTGCCCGACAGGACCACGGTCGGGTCGGTCACGGTGCACTGGAAACAGATGCCCACGGCGAGCGTATCGTCCTGGATCTCGGTGTTGTTCCAGCTGACGCCTGCAGTGACGAGGAAATCGGGCGTGATCTGGAAGGCGCTGTCCAGTTCGAAGCCGTAGCCGCGGCCCTGGTCGGCATTGACCAGCTGCACGAGGTTGCCCGCACCGCCGACCGCAGTGAACTGCGGATCGTCGATGGTGTAGTAATAGACCGCGCCGTTCAGACGCACGCTGCGTCCCGCCAATTCGGACTTGAACCCGGCTTCGTAGCTCATGATCTTTTCCGAGGTCGCGATCGACGGTGCCGACCCGAAGGCCACGTCGCGGCCCTGGATGGTCGGCGCGCGGAAACCGCTCGCCACGCGCGCGTAGACGCTGGCGTCGGCGCCGACATCGTAGAATGCCGCGAGATCCCAGCTGATGCGCTCGTCCTTGACGCTGCGTTCCTGCGCACCCGGGCCCGAGATGAATGAGGTCTGCGTCACTGCGAACGCCTTCTCGTCCTCGGTATAGCGCAGGCCGCCCGTCAGCTTGAGCGCGGGGGTGATTTCGCCCGTCACCTGGCCGAATACCGCCCAGCTCTCGTTGGTGTGGTTGACGGTCACGGGCGGCGGGAAGTCGAAGCCGATCGTGGTGACATCGAATTCGCTGTCGAAATAGAAGCCGCCGACCTGCCATTGCACCGGGCCATTCGAAGCCGACGCGATGCGGACTTCCTGCGTGAACTGCTCGAGATCGATCGAATCCTGCGTGTCGCTGGGAAACGGGATGAAGCCCGGACCGGTGACGAGGTTGCCCCCGTCGATATCGCCGCGGCTGCGGCCTTCGCTGTTGGCCCAGCTGGTAATGCTGGTGAAAGTCGCGAAATCGGCTTCGTAATCGACCTTGGCAGTCGCGATCTCGGCCTTGTAGGCGGCATCGTTGCGCCCGCCGGCATCGTAGAACACCGTGTCGCGGTCGTAATTGTCGTTCAGCTCGTTGTCGCCGGGGCCAAGGATGTTGGCGCGGAACAGCGTCGACTGGCCATCGAGGTCGCGAACCGAGTAGCTGCCGAGGACCGACAGACGGTCGCCGGGGGTGATCAGCAGCTGCGCACGGCCCGCCACTTCGCTGTAGGCGCCGTAGACGTCTTCCTCGCCGGTGAAGCCGTTGTCGACCCAGTTGTCGCGCTGTTGCCACAGGCCCGAAAGGCGCAGCGACACCACGCCCGGTGCGAGCGGCAGCGTCACGCCGCCATCGGCCGAAACGCTGTTGAAGCTGCCGTAGCTGACCGAACCGTCGACCGCGAACTCATCGCCCGGCTTGACCGTGTCGATCTTGACGATGCCGGCGGGCGTGTTGCGGCCAAACAGCGTGCCCTGCGGGCCGCGCAGCACTTCGATGCGCTCGACATCGAAGATCGGGAAGGACTTGAGCGTGACGTTCTCCATCACGACATTGTCCATCACCACGGAGACCGGCTGCGATGCGGCGAGATCGAAATCGGTGTTGCCGAGCCCGCGGATGTAGAAGCGCGGTGCGGCGCGGCCGTTCGAGCTTTCGACGAACAGGCCCGGCACGCGCGCAGCGAGCGCGGTGATTTCGGCACCGGCATCGAAGATCGTGCGCACGGTGTCGGCATCGAGCGTGGCGGCCGAGACCGCGACGTCCTGCAGGTTTTCCTCGCGCCGGTTGGCGGTCACGATGATGGTGTTGAGCTGGCCGTCGGCAGCTTCTTCGGCATCGGAGGCATCGGCCTCCTGCGCCAGGGCCGGCTGCGCGGCGAAGGCTGCCACAGCGAGAGTGCTCGCCCCGATGAAGCGGGCGGCGGTGGAACGAATGGTCATGTCGTGGGGGATTCCTGCTTGAGCGCGTCCAGAGTCGGGCACGCATTTGGAGGGGAGCGGCATCGTCGCCGTGGCCGCGCCATAGCAGATCGCGCGGCGTCCGGGGGCATCACCGACGCCAATACGGCAGAATCATTACCGTTGTTGCAATTGCGCTACAACCGTCACCGATTAGCCACTGCGCCGGCCATGACCCGGCACCCCGCAGCCTACTTGAATGCCGGCAAAGCCTGCGCCATAGGCGCGCCAACACGAAAGGCCTGCTCGATGAAGATCCGCGTCCATGTCTCGCTCAAGCCCGGCGTTCTCGATCCGCAGGGTCGCGCCGTCCACCACGCCCTCGAAGGGCTTGGTTTCGAGGGCGTTGAAGATGTCCGCGTGGGGCGGTCGATCGAACTCGACGTGGCCGACGATACCAGTGACGCGGCGCTGACTGATATGTGCGAGAAGCTGCTCGCCAATACGGTGATCGAAAATTACCGCATCGAGAAGGTCAGCTGATGGCCCTGCGCGCCGCCGTCATCACTTTCCCCGGTTCCAATTGCGACCGCGACATGGCGGTGGCGATCGAGCGTGTGGCGGGCACCGCGCCGCTGCGGGTCTGGCACGCCGATGCCGAACTGCCCGAGCGGCTCGATTTCATCGCCTTGCCCGGCGGCTTCTCCTATGGCGACTACCTGCGTTCGGGCGCGATGGCGGCGAACAGTCCGGTCATGCGCGGGGTCCAGCAACAGGCCGAACGCGGTGTGCCCGTGCTGGGCGTCTGCAACGGCTTCCAGGTGCTCACCGAAGCCGGCCTGCTGCCCGGCGCGCTGATGCGCAATGCCAGCCAGAACTTCATCTGCCGGACCGTCCCGCTGAAGGTCGAGAACAGCACTTCCCTGTTCACCGCGGGCTTTGCCAGCGGCCAGACCATCGACATTCCCGTGGCGCATCACGACGGCAATTACTTTGCTGACGAGGATACGCTCGACCGGCTCGAAGGCGAAGGTCGCGTCGCCTTCCGCTATGTCGAGAACTGCAACGGCTCGCGGCGCGACATTGCCGGCGTGCTCAATGCTGCGGGGAATGTCCTGGGAATGATGCCGCACCCCGAACGCGCCGTCGATCCGGCACATGGCGGAACCGACGGGCTGGCGCTGTTCGAAAACGCGCTCCGCTCGCTCGCGGACGCCTGATCAGGCGCTTTCGGCGCGCGGGCTTCCTGTCTGGCGGGCCATAACGTCCAGCACGTCCCCGGCCGGCATCGGGCGTCCGAAGTGGTAGCCCTGGATCTTGGTGCAGCCCAGTTCGCGGATCATCTGCGCTTCTTCGTCGTTCTCGACGCCCTCCGCCGTCGTGGTCATGCCGAGGCTGTCCGCCATGGCGACGACCGCGCGGATGATCGCCAGCGATTCGGGGCTTTGTTGCGCGGCCCCCTGCACGAACGAGCGGTCGACCTTGATGGTCGAGAACTTGAGCCGGCGCAGATAGCCGAGCGAGGAATAGCCGGTGCCGAAATCGTCGAGCGCGATCGAGCATCCCAGCGCCATGCACCGTTCCAGCGCCTCGCGCGCAATGCTGGCATCGCGCAGGAAGATGCTTTCGGTGACTTCGATCTCGAGCCGCTTGGCGTTGAGCCCGCTTTGCGACAGCGCGCGTACTACCGAGCCGATGAAATCGGTTTCGAGCAATTGCTCGGGTGAAACATTGACATTGACCCGCATGTGTTCGGGCCAGTTCTCGGCCGCTTCGAGGCAGGCGCGTTCCATCACCCAATTGCCGATCGGAACGATCAGGCGGGTATCTTCGGCCAGCGGAATGAACTTGGCCGGGCTGACGAAACCGTGTTCGGGGCTGTTCCAGCGGATGAGCGCTTCGAAGCTGACCACTTCCTCGGTCGTCGCATCGACCACCGGCTGGTAATGCAGCATGAATTCGTCGCGTGCGAGTGCATGGCGGAGCGAGTTTTCGAGCAGGCGTCGCTCTTCGGCATTCGCATGCAGCGCGGGTTCGAATTCGCGGTGAGCCCCGCCGCCTTCGTCCTTTGCGCGGTACAGCGCGAGATCGGCGTTGCGCAGCAATTCCTCCACCGTCCGGCCATCGCGCGGGCCGATCGCCGATCCGACGCTGGCGCCGACGTAGAGCGTGTGGTTTTCGATCTGGTAGGGTTCGGACAGGCGCTGGATGATTTCGCGCGCCAGCGTGTCGATCCGGCTGCGGTCGCTCGTTTCGCGCAGGACGACGGCGAATTCGTCGCCGCCTAGCCGGCCGCAGGTTTCGCCGTCGCGGACCAGCGCTTTCAGCCGCGACGCGACTTCCGCCAGCATCCGGTCGCCGACCAGATGGCCGAGCGAATCGTTGATGCCCTTGAAGCGGTCGAGGTCGATCATCAGCAGCGCGCAGCGCGAGCGCCATGCCGCCGCATGCTCGAGCGCTTCGCCGAGCGCCTCGTTCAGCATCCGCCGATTGGGCAGGTGCGTCAGCGTGTCGTAGCGCGCGAGGTAGGCGATCTTTTCCGACGATTCGCGCTGTTCGGTGATATCCGACCCGACACCGCGGAAACCCTGGTAGCGGCCGCGGTCATCGACGATCGGCGTGCCCGAAAGCTCCCACCAGCGCTGCTGCCCGCCGATCGTGACCTTGACTTCGAGATTGGAGAAATTCTGGCGCCGTTTGAGCTTGTCGGCCAGGTCGTGCAGGCTTTGCGGAAAGCGTCCGGTCTGCCAGCAATCGCCCGAAATCAGCTGGAGGAACGACCCCCCTTCGATTTCCGCCGGTTCGCGTCCGAGGGCAAAGGCAAAACGCGGCGAGACGGACCTGAGCCGGCGGCCGGTATCGACCTGCCACAGCCAGTCAGCCTGACCTTCCTCGAATTCGCGCAGCAGCATCGAGACCACTTCGCTCTTTTCCTGCATCGCCGCTTCTGCCAGCCGCACCGCTACCGATACGCGCGCGCTTTCGATCACGCCGAACACGGCGAGCAGCGTGGACAGGACAACCACGGTCGCAAGGATCGGGTGGAAATCGATCAGGCTGGCGATGAGGCCGCCGACACCTGCCGCAAGCGCGAAGGTTATCGAACTGAGCGGCGCGCCATAGCGGCTGGCGCTGCTGGCCAGAACCAGCATTGCCGCGATCGTCCAGGTCAGCAGGGTATCGCCGAGCTGGCCATAGACCGCGCACAGGATGAGACCGACCGACCACATCGCGCCCTTCGCGGCAGTCGTTAACGCATGCGATTCCATTTCGGTGACCGAGATCGAACGGCTGTCGGCATCGCCCAGCCGAATATCGGCCCGCGCCGAATAGAGCACCGCCGAGATCAGGCCCAGACCCCAAGCTGCCAGCGCGGCAACCGGGACGGTCTGATAAACGGTAAACATGACGAGCGCGAAGCTGACCAGGTGCAGCAGCACCCGCGCGACAACGCGGTCCTTGAGGACGGCATATTGCTGGCCGTGAACCAGCGACCAGTTGGTGCCCTCGGGCGTTTCGAACCCGATGGCTTGCCTGATCGACAGCGACGCCGCTTTTGCTTTCTGTGTTGTTGCCTGGTCGGTCACCGCAGCACGGTTAACGGGAAAGTCTTAGCTCCCGGTAAAGGCCTCTAGCGAAATCCGCGCAGACAGCGAATTGCCGGGCCTATTCGACGGTTACCGACTTCGCCAGATTGCGCGGCTGGTCGACATCGGTGCCTTTGACGCAAGCAATGTGATAGGCGAGCAGCTGCACCGGGATGGTATAGACCAGCGGCGCGATCAGCGGATGGACCTTGGGCATCTCGATCGTGGCGAGGCATCCCTCGCCCGCCTGCTCGAGCCCATCGGCGTCGGAAATCAGCACCACCTGCCCGCCGCGCGCGCGCACTTCTTCCATGTTCGAAACGGTCTTTTCGAACAGGGGTCCGGACGGTGCCAGAACGATTACCGGCACCTTGTCGTCGATCAGCGCGATCGGCCCGTGCTTCATCTCGCCACTGGCATAGCCTTCGGCATGGATATAGCTGATTTCCTTGAGCTTCAGCGCACCTTCCAAAGCAAGCGCATAGTCGGGTCCGCGCCCCAAATAGAGAACGTCGCGGGCTGGCGCGATCAGATGCGCCATGCCGGCGATATCGTCATCGTGATCGAGCGCGGCGTTGAGCGCGGCCGGGGCTTCGAGCAGGTGGCCGACCACCTCCTGCTCTTCCTCGCGGCTCATCAGCCCCTTGGTGACCGCCATATGCGCCGCCAGGGCGGCAAGCACGGCCAGCTGGCAGCTGAAGGCCTTGGTCGAGGCAACGCCGATTTCGGGCCCGGCGTGCGTCGGCAGCAGCAGGTCCGCCTCGCGCGCCATCGAACTGGTGGGTACGTTGACGATCACCGCGATGGTCTGGCCGTTCTCCTTGCAGTGCCGCAGCGCCGCCAGCGTGTCGGCGGTTTCGCCGCTTTGCGAGATGAACAGCGCCAGACCGCCTTCTTCGAGGACCGGTTCGCGATAGCGGAATTCGGAGGCGACATCGATGTCCACAGGGACACGCGCGAATTGCTCGAACCAGTATTTGGCGACCATTCCGGCATAGAAGGACGTGCCGCAGGCCACGATGGTCACGCGCTTGATCTGCGACAGGTCGAAATCGAACTGTGGCAGCGCGACCGAATTGTCCGACTGGCGCAGGTAGGATCCGAGCGTCTGTGCGACCACGGTCGGCTGCTCGAAGATCTCCTTCTGCATGAAGTGGCGGTAATTGCCCTTCTCGACAGCTGCGGCCGAGGCGCCCGAGGTCTGGATCTCGCGTTCGACCGGCTGGTTTTCGGCATCGTGGATCTCAGCGGCTTCGCGGCTGACGACCACCCAGTCGCCTTCCTCGAGATAGCTGATCTGCTGCGTCAGCGGTGCCAGCGCCAGCGCGTCGGAACCGATATAGGTTTCGCCGTCGCCATA
>CERU01023530.1_pt1 | contig 15461 bp, 9 predicted proteins | sample 530741 | NCBI WGS metagenome assembly CERU01 (sample SAMEA2620925, study PRJEB7988) | marine metagenome | biome: marine biome (ENVO:00000447); feature: deep chlorophyll maximum layer (ENVO:xxxxxxxx); material: "saline water (ENVO:00002010), including plankton (ENVO:xxxxxxxx)" | depth 30 m | reverse complement strand
ATGGCGTGGAGGAATAGTCCTCCACGCCTGAACCTATGCTTGCGCGGGCACAGCGCCGGCGCAGCGGTGCCTCAGAAGTCGGTGATCTCGACTTCGAGCTTGCGGAAGCCGTGCACGAAATTGGCACGGACGCGCTCGATATCGCCCGCGACATGCACCCGCATGCGCCGCTTGTGCAATTCCTCGAGCAGGATGCGCAGCTGCAATTCGGCGAGCCGCGCCCCGACGCAGCGGTGGATGCCATAGCCGAAGGCGATATGGCGGCGGGCGTTGTCGCGCTGGATGTCGAGCTTGTCGGGGTTCTCGAACACTTCCTCGTCGCGATTGGCCGACAGGTACCACAAGACAACCTTGTCGCCCTTCTTGATCGTCTGGCCGAAGACTTCGGTGTCCTCGGTGCAGGTCCGGCGCATATGCGCGAGCGGGGTCTGCATGCGCAGGATTTCCTGCACGGCGTTGGGAATGAGCTCGGGCTGCTGTTCGAACAGCTTGCGCTGGTCGGGGTTCTTGTCGAGCTGGTAGATGATCCCGCTCATCGAATTGCGCGTGGTGTCGTTGCCGCCCACGATCAACAGGATCAGATTGCCCATGAATTCCTGCGGGCTCATCTGGTTCATGGCCTCGGAATGGATCATCATCGAGATGAGATCGTCGCCCGGCTCCTTGTCATGCGTCCGCTCGACCCACAGCGACTGGAAATAGGCCGCCATCTCGTGGAGGAAGCCCCAGCGCATCTCGTCGAGGTCGCGCACGGTGGCCAGTTCGGTGTCGCCCGACCAGTCCGACCAGAAGGTCAGCAGCCGGCGGTCTTCCCAGGGGAAGCCGAACAGGATGGCCAGCATGCCGGTGGTCAGTTCGATCGACACCTTGTCGACCCAGTCGAACACCTCGCCGCGCGGCAGCGTGTCGAGCAGCTCCCCGGTCCGGCGGCGGATCTCGCCTTCCATTTCGGCCATGCCGCTGGGAGTGAACTTGGGGGCCACGGTGCGCCGCTGGCCGGTGTGCTGGGGGCGGTCCATGGCAATGAACATCGGCAGCTCGCGCCGTTCCTCGATCCCGGCTTCGGCCAGTTCTTCCTCGCTCAACCGGTTGAGGATCGTGATCCCGCCATGCTCCCAGCTGGACGAGAACGTATCGGGCAGCGCCTCGATATGCTGGATCGCCTTGTGCCCGACGACCGCCCAATAGGGACCATAGGGGCTCTCGGGGATGTAGTGCAGCGGACCGGCTTCGCGCATCTCGCGGAAGATCGGATGCCAGGTGTTCTCGGCGTAGATATCGCTGCGGCTCACATCCCATTTGTGGGGATGGTTCAGACGTTCTTCGGGGTGCTCGGCAAAATGCTTCTTCAGCGCCTCATAGGCGGACGGTTCGGTACGGCATTGCGGACGTTCGATTGCAGCGGTGGCCATGTCTCTCTCCTCGCAGGAGCGACTCCATCGGCCGCTCTCGTCATTGCGACCATCCTGCCTTAACTGACACACGTGTCAATAGTGCGTTGCAATTCGCTACCCAATCGCGGGCGAGGCGGGGTCTCAGCGCGCCCTGACGCTCCCGACATGCCCTTTGACCGCGCGGCCGCCCTTGCCCGACTTCATGACGCGGCGGCGGAATATCTGTGCCCCGAAGCGGACGAAAAGAAGCACGCACAGCGCCTGCCAGCCGAGCGCGAGGGCATGCGGCCACAGCGCGTCCGATTGCGCCGCGCGCGCGAGCATCGCGAAGGGCGAGGAAAGCGGAAAGGCAGCGGCGAACAGTTCCATCGGCGAACCGGGGCGGGTGATCGAGGATGCGGCGAGGAAGAACACCAGCAGCTGCGCCATGGTGACCGGCATCGACAGCGTCTGCACCTCGCGCACCGTGGTCGCGAGGCCCCCGATGGTAAGGAACAGCGAACCGAGCAGCAGATACCCCATGGCGAAATAGACCAGCCCGAGCGCCAGGAAGAGGGGCCAGCCGAGCGCGGGGGCGGGCAATTGCGGCAGCGCATTGCCTGCCAGCAGGGCGATCGCCGAACCGACCGCGGCCCAGACCGCGATCCCGACCAGGCTGACGCCCAGCATCGCCACCAGCTTGCCGAGGAAGACTGCATCCATCGGGACCGCCGCTGCGAGCACCTCGATCACCTTGTTGGCCTTTTCCTCGACCAGGTTGGACAGCACCATCCCCGCGAGCAGCATCATCAGCAGGAACAGCAGCAACTGCCCCGCCTGCGCAGTGCGGATCCGGTCGCCGCGCTGCGCGGCGATGCTGGTGGCTACCGGGCGGGGCGCCACGGCGGGATATGCGGCCACCTGCCGCGTCCCGGCTTCGGCGGCGAGCATGGCCACCGGCCCGCTCCAATAGTCGATCGCCGGCTGCGGGGCGGTGAGTTCGGGCGCGGCGAGCGTGCCGCCGACCACCGCGACGTAATTCTTGCCGGGTTCGCGCAAGATGACTTCGGGGGCAGTGCCCGCATCGGCCATTGCCAGTTCGGGCAGCGCCCTCCCGATCTGGGGGGCGAGCCGCGCGCGCGCCGCGATCAGCGCCTGCGTATCCGCCTCGCTCATCGCAACCGCCATGAGCCGGGTGTTCGCATCGCGCTGCACCTGTCCGCCGATCCCCCCGGCCAGCACGCCGATTATGATCGGGAACAGCGGCCCGAGCAGGAAGAACAGGAATGCGCGGCTGAACAGGATGGCGCGGAAATCGCGCTGCGCAATCACGCGGGCGGCCTCGAAGCGCGACAGGCGGGTCGTATCGTTCATGGCTTGGCTCCCCGGGCGTTGTCCTCTTCGAGCGCGCGCGCGGCGGCCTCGCCGGCGATTTCGACGAAGGCATCGTGCAGCCCGGCGCGCTCGATCGACAGCGAGAGAATGCCCGCCTGCCCTTCGATCAGCGGCTTGAGCAATTCCTCGATCCCGGTTTCGGGGACCGGGAAGTACCAGAAATGGCTGGCCTCGCCCTTCGCATCGTGCCGTGCATCGCCGGGCAGCGCGCTGCGCCAGGGCCCGGATGCGGAGCGCGTCTCGAGCCGGACCTGCGCGGGGATCCGGTCGCGGGCGGCGTCGACCGATCCCGCATAGGGCACCTTCCCCCCGGCAATGATCGCCACCTCGTCGCACAGGCGTTCGGCATGGTGGATGACATGCGTCGAGAAGATCACCGTGGTGCCGCTGTGGGCCAGTTCGCGGATCATCACTTCCAGCTTGCCCTGGTTGATCGCGTCGAGCCCGCTGAAGGGTTCGTCGAAGACCACCAGCTTCGGGCGATGGACCAGCGTGCCGAGCAGCTGGACGGTCTGCGCCATGCCTTTCGACAGCTGGCGGATCTGGCGATCCACCGCGTGGCCCAGGCCGTGCTGCTCGAGCAGCACGCGCCCGCGCGCCTTGCCTTCTTCCAGCGGCAGCCCGCGCAGCGCCCCGAGGAAGGCGATCGCCTCGTCGCATTTCATCGCCGGATAGAGCCCGCGTTCCTCGGGCAGGTAGCCGATCAGCTTGGCCACTTCATGCGGCCGGTCGTTGCCGAACACGCGGCGCACGCCTGCGTCGGGATCGATGATGCCCAGCAGCATGCGCAGCGTGGTCGTCTTGCCTGCGCCATTGGGCCCGAGAATGCCGTAGATCGCGCCTTCGGGAACCGCGATGTCGACACCGTCGACCGCCAGCGTGTCGTCGAACCGCTTGACCAGCCCGTGGGCCTCGATGGCAAGCTTGCGGTTGTCCCCGCCCGAAGGTCGCGTCATGGAGCCTGTCTCGATAAGCATGCGGGCATGATTAGATGCTGGCCGTGAACGGGAGCACACGCAAGCGTGGTTAATGGCGAGTTGCAGGCGGATTTGCGCGAGGAGGCGGAGCGGCTCGGCTTCGTCGCCTGCGGCTTTGCGCCGGCCGTTCCCGATCCGCAGCGCGCCTCGCGGCTGGAGCAATTCCTCGGCGAAGGGCGCCATGGCTCGATGGAATGGATGGAAGCGCGCAAGACGCAGCGCGCCTCGCCGCAAGGGCTGTGGCCCGGCGCCAACAGCGTGATCGCGCTGGGGATGAGCTACGCCCCCGATGTCGATCCGCTGGCGCTTGCCGACGCGGCGGAAAAAGCGCGGGTTTCGGTCTATGCGCAAGGGCGCGATTACCACGACGTCGTGAAAAAGGCGCTCAAGGCGCTGGCGCGCTGGCTGATCGCGCGCGAGCCGACAAGCGAACTGAAGGTCTTCGTCGACACCGCCCCGGTGATGGAAAAGCCGCTGGGCCAGGCAGCCGGGATCGGTTGGCAGGGCAAGCACACCAATCTGGTCAGCCGGTCGCATGGCAGCTGGCTGTTCCTCGGCGCAATCTATTCGACGCTCGAATTCGCGCCCGACCTCTCGCATCCCGATCGCTGCGGCAACTGCCGCGCGTGCCAGGATGCCTGCCCGACCGACGCCTTCCCCGCGCCCTACCAGCTCGATGCGCGGCGCTGCATTTCCTACCTCACGATCGAGCACAAGGGGCCGATCCCCGAGGAGTTTCGCGAGGCGCTGGGCAACCGCATCTATGGCTGCGACGATTGCCTCGCGGTCTGCCCGTGGAACAAGTTCGCCGATACGGCGCACCGACACCTCAAGCTGGCGCCGCGCGAGGAGCTGGCCGCTCCCGACCTGGCGAGCTTCCTGACCTTCGACGATGCGGGCTTCAGGCAGTTCTTCTCCGGCTCGCCGATCAAGCGCGTCGGCCGCGACCGCTTTGTGCGCAACTGCCTTTATGCGGCAGGGAATAGCGGTTCGGCAGCTCTCGCTCCGCTTGTCGAATGGCTGCGCGGCGATCCCGATCCCGCGGTTTCCGAAGCGGCCGATTGGGCCGCCCGGCGGCTCGGCTAGCCCTTGCGGTAATCCCGGTCATGCTCGCCCAGCAGCGGGGCGGGCGCTGGATCGGGGGCGTCCCAGGCGGAAAAGCGCGACGGCTCGCGCATCTCGACCAGCGTTCCCTCGGTGGGGTGTTCGCGGCGCATGAAAAAGCCCGACGCTTCTAGATGGGGCTCCTGTGCCATGTCGGCCATGTCGCGCACCGGCATTGCGGGGATCGCATTGGCGTGCATCAGCGCGACCAGTTCGTCGGTCGCGAAACCGGCGGTCAGTTCGGCGATCCGGGCATAGAGTTCGGCCTGCCCCGCGATCAGCCCCTCGGGCGTGGCGAAGCGCTCTTCGCGCGCGAAGGCCTCGTCGCCCATCAGCGCGATCACCTTGGTGAAATGGTCGAGCCGGTAAGGCACGATGCTGACATATCCGTCGCGGGTCGGGAACGGCTGGCGATCCGGGTCGACCTGGCGGCCATAGCAGGGCGGGCCGACGGGCGGATCGAAAGTGTTGCCGCCAAGGTGTTCCTTGAGCATGAAGCTGCTGAAGGCCTCGAACATGGGCACTTCGACATGCTGGCCTTGCCCGGTCCGCAGGCGGTGTACCACGGCGGCCATCACCGCATAGGCGGCGTGCAGCCCGGCGACCTTGTCGGCGATCAGCGATGGCAGGTAGCGCGGGCGCTCGTTGCCGTCTGCGCGCGGCAGCAGGGTGGTGGTGCCGCTGGCGGCCTGGATCACGTCGTCATAGGCCTGCAGCCCGGCATAGGGCCCGCCCGAACCGAAGCCGACGCAATGTGCATAGATGATGTCGGGAGCGAGCGCGCGCACGCTGTTGTAATCGAACCCGAGCCGCTCGATCGCTTCGGCGCGGACATTGTGGATGAAGATGTCGGCATCGGCGAGCAAATCGCGCAGGATCGCGCGGTCGGCCTCCTGCTTGAGATCGAGCACCAGCGACTGCTTGCCGCGATTGAGCGCGATGTATCCCGGCCCCATCGCCTTGCTATGCGCGGAGGGCGCACCATAGCGGAACACGTCGCCGCCGGGGGCCTCGACCTTGATCACCTCGGCCCCGAAGTCGGCAAGGATCTGCGTGCAATAGGGCCCGAAGACGACCGAGGTCATGTCGATCACGCGAAGCCCTTCGAGCATCGCGCGACCGTCCCCGCCCGCGATCACAGCATGTCCTTGAGTGGCACCGCAGTGTCGGCCAGCAGGTCGGGATCCACTTCGGCGCGCGCCATCACCAGCTTGCGCCCCTGCGCGTAATCCCTGGTGTTGTTGACGCAGTCTAGCGCGATCACCACGCCTTCGCGCAGATAGACCACGCTGAACTTCTTATCCGCCGGATCACCGCGCAGCACGGTGGCGTCATAGCCGATCGACATGCCGACCGTCTGCAGCCGGAGGTCGTACTGGTTCGACCAGAACCACGGGACGGCGTCGTAATCCTGCTTGTCGCCCATGATCGCCTTGGCCGCGATGGTCGCCATGTCGTTGGCGTTCTGCACCGATTCGAGGCGGATGACCTTGTTGTCGGCATAGGCATTCGCATGGCTCGCACAGTCGCCGATGGCGTAGATGTCATCGAGCGTGGTGCGGCAGATGCTGTCGACGTCGACCCCGTTCGATCCCGCCGCGCCCGCCGCGATCAGCGGCCCGACTGACGGCACGATGCCGATCCCGGCAATGATTACGTCGCAGGCGATCGTCTCGCCGCTGTCGGTCACCACGCCGGTCACGCGGCCATCGTCGCCGCTGATCGTCTCGACGCCGGTCGACAGGCGCAGATCGACACCCTGCTCGCGGTGATAGGCAGCGTAGAATTCCGACAGCTGCGGACCCGCGACACGTGCGAGGACGCGGTCGAGCATTTCGACCACGGTAACGTCCAGGCCGAGCTTGCGCAGCACGGCCGCCGCTTCGAGCCCGATATAGCCCGCGCCGATGATGACCGCGCGCCGGGCGCCGGCCGCTAGCTCGCCCTTCAGCGTATCGACGTCGCGCCGCGTGCGGATGTAGTGAATGCCCGCATTGTCGCTGCCCGGGCAGGACAGCCGCCGGGCATCGCCGCCGGCGGCCCAGATCAGCTTGCGATAGGTAACCCGCGTGTCGTCCGACAGGCCGAGTTCGCGCGCGACCGGGTCGACCTCGTTGACGTTGCGCCCCAGGCGCAGCGTGATGTCCTTGTCGGCCCAGAACTGTTCGGGACGGATCTGGATGCGTTCGAACGGCTTTTCGCCCGCCAGATATTCCTTCGACAGCGGGGGCCGCTCATACGGCGGGTTGCGATCGCGGCTGACCATCAGGATCGAGCCCTCGTGCCCGTTCTGGCGGAGTGCGATAGCGGCCTGGGCACCCCCGTGCCCCGACCCCACGATAACGACGTCGTAATGTTCCATCGCCGTGCTGGCTGACGCGAAAACGCCAGCCGGTCAAGCGCAGTGCTAACGTCCGAGCAGGTTGCGCGCCATGCTGGCGACCTGTGCCAGCATGGCCGGGGCCACGGGGGACTGGCCCTGCGCCCGCGTGATCATGCTGCGGAAATTGGTCACCGCGGTGGACTGTTCCTCGGCCCATTTGGCGACGACGGCAGCCAGATCCTTCTTCGCATCCTTGCGCCGCGCCAGCCGCCGCAGCAGTTCGAGCCGCATCTGCTGGAAATCGCGCGCCAGCCCCGAGACGAGCAGGCGTTCCCACACGTCCGACGGGCTCATCAGCGCCGCGGTCGACTGCGCCCAGTCAAGACCCAGGCGGCGGCCGACATCGGTGAAGGCCTCGGTCAGGCCGATCGGCGCTATGCCGGTTTCGCTCGATAGCTTGGCCAGCCCGACAGCCCCGTCGAGATCGTAGAGATGCGCCACCCGCGCAGCGAGCGCTTCGGGCGCGCCCGCCGACACCAGCTGATCGCGCAGCCGATCCGATTGCTGGCGCGATTCGGCGCTGAGCAATTCGCCGGTGGCACCCGCCAGCTTGCTGACCGCCTTGCCGATCTCTTCGACCAGTCCGGTCGGGTCGACGCTGCCCGACGAAGTGCGCAGCACGTCGGACATGAGGTTGCCAGCGGCTGCGGCGATGCGGTCGAACAGCATCAGCCGGGCGCTTTCGGGCATGGCACTGGCATCGATCGCGGCCCACAGCGCGGGCAAGTCGAACAGTTCTTCCGCAGCCACGAAAGCGGCGGCGACTTCATGCAGTTCGACGCCCTCTTCTTCGGCCAGTTCGAAGGGATGGACCATCCCCATGCGGTTGACGATGCGGTTGGCCAGCTTGGTCGCGATGATCTCGCGGCGCAGCTGGTGCCCGTTGATCTGCGCCTTGAACTTCTTGCGCATCGGTTCGGGAAAGGCTTCGAACAGCGTGTCCTCGAGCAGCGGATCGTCCGCCAGCTCGCCCTGCTCGATCGCGTCCTGCAGGACCAGCTTGGACGACGACAGCAGCACTGCGAGCTCGGGGCGGGTCAGGCCGCCGCCGTCCGCCGCGCGGCGCTGCAAGGTCTGGTCGTCGGCCAGTCCTTCGGTCTTGCGGTCGAGATTGCCGCCTGCCTCGAGCGTGTCGATGATGTGCCGCTGCGAGGCCATAGCGCGCGCGCCGCCATATTCGGCGATCGAGAGCGCGAGAGCCTGCAGGCGGTTGTCCTCGAGCACGATCTGCCCGACTTCCTCGGTCATCGATTCGAGCAGGTCGACACGCTTGGGTTCGCTCAGCTTGCCCGCGCGCTTGGCCGCGGCGAGCGCGATCTTGATGTTTACTTCATTGTCCGAACAGTCGACGCCCGCCGAATTGTCGATGAAGTCGGTATTCGAACGGCCGCCGCGCTGCGCGAATTCGATCCGGCCGGCCTGGGTGATGCCGAGATTGGCGCCTTCGCCGATCACCTTGGCGCGCACGTCGCGGCCATCGACCCGCAGCGCGTCGTTGGCCGGGTCGCCGACCTGGACGTTGTTCTCGTGCGCGGCCTTGATGTAGGTGCCGATGCCGCCGAACCAGATCAGGTCGACTGCCGCGGTGAGGATCGCCGAAATAAGCGCCTCTGGCTCGATCTGGGCCTGGTCGATGCCGAATTTCGCCTGCGCCGCCTTCGACAGCTTGATGCTTTTCGCATCCCGCGGGAACACGCCGCCGCCGCGCGAGATCAGCGCGGTGTCGTAATCCTCCCAGCTCGATCGCGGCAGGTCGAACAGGCGCTTGCGTTCTTTCCAGCTGGCCGCCGGATCGGGATCGGGATCGATGAAGATGTGGCGATGATCGAAGGCCGCCACCAGCTTGATTGCCTTCGACAGCAGCATGCCGTTGCCGAAGACGTCGCCCGACATGTCGCCGCAGCCGACCACCTCGACCGGGTCTTCCTGCACGTCCACCCCCATTTCGAGGAAGTGCCGCTGGACGCTGACCCAGGCGCCCTTGGCGGTGATGCCCATGGCCTTGTGGTCGTAGCCCTTCGAACCGCCGCTGGCGAAGGCATCGTCGAGCCAGAAGTCCCGCGACTTGGCGATCGCATTGGCGACATCGGAGAAGGTCGCGGTGCCCTTGTCCGCGGCAACCACGAAATAGGGGTCTTCGCCATCGGTGATGACGACATTCTCGGGGTGCACGACCTGGTCGTCGACGATGTTGTCGGTGACCGAGAGCAGCGTGCGGATGAAGGTCTGGTAGCTGGCGCGCCCCTCGGCCGCCCAGGCCTCGCGGTCGAGCGCCGGATTGGGCAGCTGCTTGGGATAGAACCCGCCCTTCGCGCCGGTTGGCACGATAACCGCGTTCTTGACCCGCTGCGCTTTCATCAGCCCGAGGATCTCGGTGCGGAAATCGTCGCGCCGGTCGGACCAGCGCAGGCCGCCGCGCGCGACGGGGCCGCTGCGCAGGTGGATCCCCTCGACCCGCCGCGAATAGACGAAGATTTCGCGGTAGGGGATCGGCTTGGGCAGGTTGGGGACCCTGGCCGAATCGATCTTGAAGGCCAGCGCCTCGGCGGCGGCATCGGCAAAGGCATTGGTGCGCAGGATCGAATCGATCAACGCGTTGTACAGCCGCAGCAGGCGGTCGTCGTTGATCGCCTTGACCTTGGCGAGGCCGCGCTTGATCGCGCCGCGCGCTTCTTCGATGGCGGCGTCGCGGCCGTTGCCGAACTCGGGATCGTGCCGCGCGGTGAACAGCGCGATCAGCGCACGGGTCACGTCGGGCGCGGCGGCCAGCGCGTCGACCACGGTGTAGATGGTGAAACCCATCCCTGCCTGGCGCAGATACCGATAGAAGGCGCGCAGCCAATTGGCCTCGCGCGACGAGAGACCCGCTTCGGGGACCAGCCGGTTGAAGGGATCGTTCTCGGCTTCGCCGTTGAGTACCGCGGCAATGGCTTCCTCGATCGCATCGGCGCGGTCGATCAGCCCCTTGGGGTCGGCCCCCGGCTTGAGGTCGAGCAGGAAGTCGTGGACCGTGCCCAGCCGGCCATCGTCCAGCACGGTGGGCATTTCCGAACGCACGTAGAACCCGAAATCCTCCAGCGCGGGCACGCCTTCGGACAGGGGCAGGCTGCCTTCGGACTGGTACAGCTTGAGCCGCAGGCAGCCCTCGGAATCGCGCTCGCAATAATACATCCGCGCGCCGCGCACGACTTCCTCGCTCTCGAGGCTGGCCCCCAGATCGTGGAGGCGGGCGATGTCGAGCGCGGCTTCGCGCGGGCCGAACCGGCCGCGGAAACCGGTCGGGAAATGCTCGGCGAAACGCATTGCCAGCGCTGCCGCGCGCGAGCTGTCCTCGAGCGCGGAAAGCTCCGCCTCGACTGCTTCGCTCCACCCGCGCAGCAGCGTCTGCATCTGCTCCTCGAGCGCCGCCTCGTCGGGTGCCTGGTCGCCGTCGCGAATGTCGAAGACGAACCGCAGCGTGGCGAGATTGCCGCCCTCGACCTCGAGGCTCCAGTCGAGCAGCCGCGCCGAGGCGGCTTCCTCGAGCAGCGCCTGGATTTCGAGCCGGACCTGCGTGGCGACCATGTCGCGCGGCAGCCAGACGAAGGCGAACAGGTGGCGCGCCAGCGGCGCCTCGACCAGCGCAAGGCGCGGACGCGGGCGGTCGACCAGGCTCATCATGGTGATTGCGACGCGTTCGACGTCGCTTTCCGAAAAGCCAATCAGCAGGTCGTGCGGCAGCGTGGTCAGCGCATGGACGAGCGCCTTGCCCGCATGGCCGCCGTCGTCGAAGCCGTGGCGGCCCCGCAGCATGTCGAGCTGGCGCCGCAGGCGCGGCACATTGCGCGGCGGGGCAGCCAGCGCGGCGCTGGTCCAGACCCCTGCATGCAGCGACAGCGCGACCGTTTCGCCATTGTCCTCGACCGGCACGATGAACAGGTCGAGCGGGACGCGGCGATGGACATTGCTGAGGTGGTTGGCCTTGATGATCAGCGGGCGGCGCGGATCGTTGCCCGCGGCGAACCAGGCGAAGGCGCGGTCGTAGGATGCCTCGGCGAGCAGCTGAGCCGCGCTCTTGCGGCAGATGCCGAGCTCGTCTTCTTGCCGCCCGTCGCGGTAGCGGGTGACATGGCCCAGCTGCGTCAGCATGCCCGAATTGAGCCATTCGAGCAGTTCGGCGCCCTCTTCGCTGTCGCCGGCGATCCGTTCGGCATCGGCCGCCATCGCGTCGCGCAGTTGCGGCCAGTCGGACACCGCCGCGCGTACGTCGCCCAGCGTCAGCTTGAGCGTTTCCTGCAATTGCCGCCGGGTCTTCGCATCGACCCGCGCGGTCTCGATGTAGATCATCGATTCGCGATCGGCATCGTCCTTGTCGCGGTCGGGTATCGCCTGCAGGCCTCCCTTGCCGTCGCGCTCGACGGGGATCACCGGGTGGACCAGCCGGTCGATCGACAGGCCCAGCGCGGCGATGGTCGCCGCGACCGAATCGACGAGGAAAGGCATGTCCTCGTTGATGATCGCGATCCGCGTCAGCCGCCGGTCGTCGCTGACGCTTTCGATCGCCATGGCCGACCGGCCGCGCGTGCGCTGGGAAGCCAGCTCGCCGACGAAAGCGGCGGCATCTTCGAGACGTGCCTTCTCGAAGGGCGTGTCGCCGGACAGCAGCGACAGCCGCATGCGTTCGGTAATCGCGTTCTGGAGCTTCTTGGGCAGCGCGGCAGTGTTCGAACCCATACGGGGCCTCTCTCCTGTCGGCGCATGATCGTTTCAGCGCCGCGAAATAATTGGGCCGTGTCTGCCACGACCTGAGCGCCGCGCCTATCCCTGTTGCAGGCGCCCCGCAAGGTGCCGTGCGACAGAATTCGCACGCCCGTGGGTGGCGCGGCAGCGCCTCGCCGACGCTACGGCACGCTCAAGCCGCAAGCGCCTCCATCGCCAGTCGCAGCGAGCGGCAGCGCGCTTCGGGATCGTACATGCTCCCCCCGAAGAGGACTTCGTCGGCGCCTGTCCGCGCAATGAACGCGCGGACGGCCTCGGCAGCCTGCTGCGGTGTACCCGTCGCGCTGGCTTGGCCGATATGCGCAAGCATGGCCTGCGCCTGCGGAGGCAGGCTGGCGCGATAGCCGCGCACGGGCGGGGGCAGCTTGCCCGGCGTGCCCGTGCGCAAGGCGACGAAGGCCTGCAATTGCGAGGTGGCAAGATATTCCGCCTCGTCTTCGGTGTCGGCGACGAACAGGTTCATCGCGACCATGACATGCGGTTTTTCGCAGGCTTCGGAGGGCTGGAAATCGCGGCGGTAGAGCTCGAGCGCGGTATCGAGGTGATCGGGCGCGAAATGGCTGGCGAAGGCGTAGGGCAGCCCGAGCTTGGCGGCGAGCTGCGCCCCGAACAGGCTCGACCCGAGCATCCAGAACTGCGGTTTCGCACCGACGCCGGGAGTGGGCTGGACGGCGGTTTCGCCTGCCATCAGCGCGATCAGTTCGGCCACGTCCTGCGGGAACATTTCCGCCGCCCGGTGCAGGTCCTTGCGCAGCGCGCGCTGCAGTTCGGGGCCGGCTCCCGGCGCGCGGCCCAGCCCCAGGTCGATCCGGCCGGGGAACAGCGCATCCAGCGTGCCGAATTGTTCGGCGATCTGGAACGGCGAGTGGTTGGGCAGCATGATCCCGCCCGATCCGATGCGGATCGTGGAGGTCGCATTGCCGATATGCGCGAGCACGACCGAAGTCGCTCCCCCGGCAATGCCCTTCATTGCATGGTGTTCGGCAACCCAGAACCGCTTGCAGCCCGCGTCTTGGGCCGTGCGGGCGAGCGCGGTCGCGGCGGCAAGGGCATCGCCGACCGAGCCGCCTTCGCGGACGGGGACGAGATCGAGTACGGAAAAATCGGTCATGTGGCGAGTTGCTCCAGATAGCTGCGGGCGCGAGTCGCTTCGGGGCTTTGCGGGGCGACCTGCAGCACCGATTCGAAACTCCTGCGCGCATCGTCCTCGCGCCCCGAAAGCGCGGCGATCACGCCCGCTTCGAGGCCCACGGCGGGATCCTGCGGTGCCAGCAATGCAGCCTGCGCGATCTGTTCACGCGCCTCGCCCAGCCGGTCCAGCCGGCGCGAGAGCGTGGCCGAGAGCAGCCATGCGCGGCCATTGGCGGGATCGCTCGCCCGCGCCTGCGCCAGTTCCGCAGCGGCTTCCTCGCGGCGGTCCAGCGCCACCAGTGCGCGCGCGCGGTCGACTGCGATGCTGGCGGTAAGCGGCGCATCGGCGGACGCGGCAGCGAAGCGGCTGGCACGCGCGAAGGCGATCTCGGCGATCGCGGGCTTGCCCTGCGCCATCGCGGCATTGCCCGACATTGCGGCCAGCCGCGCCCGGTAGGCGGGGGCGCCGTCGGGCACTTCGTCGGTAGCCAGGTCGAAGGCGCGCTGGGCGCCATCGAAATCGTCCAGCCGGACCAGGGCCAGGCCAAGGCAATGCGCCGATTGGGCCAGCTCGAGCTGGTTGGCGGCGGTTTCACGCCAGGTCTGCGCCATATCGCTGGCTGCGGAAGCGTCCTCCGTCGCCAGGGTAACGCATTCGGCCAGCTTGCCACCGGATGACGGCAAGGTGGTCGGCGACGCAGCCACGCTCTCGCGCTGGGGCCGGTTGCGCAATTCCTCGGGGATGCCGGGAAAACTGCCCTGGGTGGGGTCGGGGCCGACCTGCATCAGCAGCAGGGCGAGAGCGGAGGCAATCATGCAGGACCTTTCGAAAGCGTAGCCACCGTGCGCAGCAGCAGGGCGATGTCCTGTCCGCGCGACAGGCGGTGGTCGCCATCCTTTACCAGCGCCACCTGTACATCGTCCGAACGCAGCCGTTCGGCAAGCTGCAGGCTGATGTCCCAGGGCACGTCCGGATCGCGCTGGCCATGGATCAGCCGCACCGGCGCATCGATGGGGATTTCGCCGCCCAGCAGCAACTGGGCCTGGCCGTCGGCGAAGAAACCGGCATGCATCGGGGTGGGTTCGGGCCCGTAGGGATTGTCGTCGTAAAGCGTCTCGCCCGCCCGCAATCGCGCCTTTTCATCTGCGCTGCGGCCCCAGTCGGTAAAGTCGGGCGCGGCAGCGATACCGACCAGGCCGGCAAGGCGCGGCCCGAGCGCTGCGCCGACCGCCAGCATCAGCCAGCCGCCCATCGACGACCCGATGACCAGCACGCGGCCGGTGACGTGAGCCTCGACCAGCGCCAGCACTTCCTCGCGCCAGCGCGTCAAGGTGCCATCAGCGAAATCGCCAGAGCTCTCGCCGCAGCCCGAATAGTCGAGCAGCATGCAGGCGCGGCCGCCCTGCTGCGCCCAGTCGAACAGCGCGGTCGCCTTGCTGCCGGCCATGTCGGACATGTAGCCGGGCAGGAACACCAGTGCGGGGCCGCTGCCGGGGGTGAAGCGATAGGCGATGCGCCGCCCGTCGGGCATGGCGTGGAACTGGATGTCGCTCATGTGCGCATGCTGTTCACGTCGCAGGGCGCGATTGCAAGGGTCAGAAAAAGTCGAATTCCGCAACATCGGGATCGTCGGCGCACATCGATTTCAGCGCCGCGAACTCGGCATCGGACAGGACCGGGGGATAGGCCGGGGCTGTGCGGGCAGCGGCGCGATAGGCCTGCGCGCGTTCGCCGGCCGAGGGATGGCTGGCGAGCCAGCCAAGCACGGCGGGGCCATCCTCGCTGTCGCTGCGTTCGTCGGCCATGCGGGCGAAGAAATCGGCCGCGCCCAGCGGCGAGATCGCGCTTTCGGCCATCCTTGCGCGGGCATATTCGTCGGCCTCGCGTTCGGCGTCGCGCGAATAACCCATGGCGGCCAGGCCGAAGACCCCGTTGGTGACGCCCGAATCAGCCCCGGCCAGCAGGATCGACATGCCGAACTGGCGCAGCAGCGCGGTCATCACGTGGCGTTCGCGGACATGGCCGACCTCGTGCCCCAGCACGCCCGCCAGCTCCTCGGGGCTCTCGGCCTGCTGGACCAGCCCGTCGAACAGCAGGACCTGGCCGCCGGGCAGGGCAACGGCATTGACCATGTCCATGTTGGCGATGCCAGCGCGCACCTTGTCTTGCGCGTTGTCGGCCGGGTCGACCTTGGCCAGCAGCTTGGCGAGCGCGGCGTCGCCTGCGGGCGTATGGCAGATCCGCCCACCGAAATCGCCGACCAGCGCGTCGCCGATCTGGCGTTCCCAGCCGGCCGGGATACGCGGGCCGAGCCAGGCGGGTGCAGTCAGGAACAGCGC
>CERU01025616.1_pt1 | contig 15515 bp, 19 predicted proteins | sample 530741 | NCBI WGS metagenome assembly CERU01 (sample SAMEA2620925, study PRJEB7988) | marine metagenome | biome: marine biome (ENVO:00000447); feature: deep chlorophyll maximum layer (ENVO:xxxxxxxx); material: "saline water (ENVO:00002010), including plankton (ENVO:xxxxxxxx)" | depth 30 m | reverse complement strand
ATACGATCATTCGTTAACGACAACGAGCTTCAAGTCCCCGACGAAAGCGTCGAGGATGCATGTAATGACATTGTAAACTACGCTATCCTCGCTAAGGCGATGTTGCGCGAGCAAAGATCAACCGATGCCTAAAAAAGAAATAACCGCTCCAATTCCGTTAGCTCGCTGGTATAAAGATTTATCTTCTGTAAATCAGCTTAACGAAATTCTTGAATCTGAAGTTTTCAAGGTGGCTGCGGCCACATTAAAAGAAATTGCTGGACCCTCGTTTAATACTTTGCAAGATGAAGCGGGGAACGCACAGCGCCACGCTTGGTATGCTGGTTACCGAGATGCGCTTAATGATTTGTATAAATTAGCTAACCCTCCCGCAAATAACCAAACAAGCATAACTCCAGATGAGTGGACCCACATCGAATGACGTAGCTGAAGTATCAGCAGATCCCGTAGTAGAAGTAACCGCTAACGTCCCCGACGCTAGCGAAGATTCAGGATCTTCTTTTATGGATGCGTTAGATGCTGCGTTCTCTGGAATGGAAGCGGGCGGGTCACAGGCGGTTACTACTCCTGAGCCTGCGCCCGAGCCGGAGCCAGAACCTGAGCCGGAACCAGAACCTGCCCCCGAGCCAGAAGCTATTGAGGACGACACCCCCGACCCCACCTCCGACCTTTCCGAGGATATCGGTGACGACTGGACCCCGAAAGCTGCATCTCGATTCAAGCAGCTTAAAGAAGAATTAAGATCTAGTAATACCGAGCTTCAAACTCTTCGTCAGCAGCAGCAAGAGTATGAGCAAAAAGTGCAGGAACTTACTGGGTTGGCTGAAAACAATGATGTCCAAGCTCTCCAGCAAAAAATTACTGAGTATGAGCAGGCTCAAATGTTCAGTGATTTGGAACAAACTGATGCATACCAGCAGTCGGTAGCTGTTCCATTGCAAACTATTGTGGAAGAAGCTGGCCAGATAGCCGACAAATACGGAGCCGATGCTGACGCCTTGATCGATGTGATGTCCCTGTCGGACCAAGACGAACAGGACCGCGCCCTGAACGACATCTTGCACGACGCCTCAGACAGGGACCGCGCAAAAATTTACCATTTGGTTAATCAAATTGACCCCATTCTTGAGCGCAGGAATAACATGTGGGAAAACGCAGAAGCCGCTTTAAAAGAAGCGGAACTCCTTGCGGAGCGCCAATCCCAGCATGAGGCGGCTGAAAATTTGCGTGTCCGAAAGGAAGTCGCACAAAATGTAGCCGAAAGAGTTCAACAAAAGCTACCTTTCTTGGCGGGGATAGACGGATTGGACATGGAGGCTATTCAGGAAAAAGCGGCAGAGACCGACCCCTCTGTCATGCACCCTGTAGATTTTACCTTCAACTCGATTTCCGCACAGCTCCTCCCCACGGTGGTTCGCGAGTTTGTTGCGATGCGGGCGGAGAATAACGCCCTGACTGACAGGCTGGCGGAATACGAGGGCGCGGAACCTACCATGTCTGGCAATGCCCCGACCTCTGGTCAGGTTGCCAGTGGCGCTGGAGCCGACACCTCGTTTGAGGACGCCATCAACGCGGCGTTTGGGTCGCGAAATTTGAACAGGTAATTCCCCTATTGACATTTTTGTATTCTTAGTTAAGAATGCAAAACATAGCGACGAGGTTGCTCTAGCCAAAAATAGTTCTACGAAGTCGCTGCTCTTGGGCTGCGTTCCAAACCATACCACCCGAATCTGCCGGTTGCTCTAGCCGTATAATTAGTTCTATTCAGGCAGTATTCACCGATTCAGTCAGGCCGCTTTAAGCCCCAGACAGGGGGAGCGGTCTATCCTCTCATCCAACTTTTTTACCCCACGATACAATGGCCGCAGATTTCGCGCTACCACATGACTTTGCAACGGACGCCTCCGCAGCAGTAGATACTGTTCTTACCCAAGAAGCGGGGCGTATTGGTGCAGACATCCACAAGGCGACCCTCCACACTTCCCCGTGGATCGACCTTATCAAGCAGTCCACCTTCCCCGAAGGAATGGGCTATCAACTGAGCACCCTCATTTACGACCGTGCTCTTCCACTGTCCCCGATCAACAAGGACTTCACTGACTCTGGAATTAGCGTCGGCGTTGACTTCTCCCCTATCGGATCGACTCACGGAACTGCCTCTAATGGTATGTCCGCGAACCAGCAGGATCAGACTCTTGCGATGGGCACTGAGAAGGCAAGCGTCAACACGCTCGACTTCACCAAAGTCCAGAAGAGCTACAGCCTTGAGCGGGCTATCATCGAATCCCCTCGGATTAACGTCGAGGAGCTTCGTTACACCGCCCACCGGACTGAGCAGCTTCGGGCTATCATGGACATCCTGAAGGAAGCTACCCGCAACTCTTGGGAAGAGCGTTACCGCGATGAGTATTCCAAGCTCTGCGACAACGTCGTAGAATGCTCAACTACAGGCACAGCGACTAACACCAACCTTGAAGGAACGGTCATCACCGACATTAACGTCGATACTGGCAACAACGGTTGCGACATCGACGCTAACATCTCCAACAAGATTCTTGACGATGTTTACTTCAAGCTCGTTCGGGCTGGTGCCGGAGCTAACGCTTACGGTCGTGAGAATGGCCGTCCAGTGTTCTCTATCGTCCTCTCGTCTGAGGCATCCTACCAGCTTCAGACCGAAGCAGGATTCCGCGACGACGTTCGTTACAACAACGCTCGGGTCTCCGACCTCATCGCTCCGCTCGGAGTCGAGAAGTCCTTCCGTGGTTTCTACCACTTGGTTGACGACCTCGCTCCTCGGTTTACGTTCAACGCTTCCACCGACAAACTGGAGCGTGTCGATCCTTACACCGTCAGCAACACCAGCGGTTCGGCAACCAACAAGGTTATCGTCAACACCGCATACGATTCTGCCGATTATGAAGCAGCCTTCGTGCTCGTTGACAACGTGATGGAGTCGCTGATTCCTGCCCCCGTGACCAACGCAAGTGGTCTGAAGTTTGACCCCGTCAACTACAAGGGCGAGTTTAAGTGGACGAACATTCCTGACGTTACGCTGAACCCCGACGGCACCATCGGATTCTTCCGTGGTATCCTTGCTTCGGCCTCCAAGCCGATCAAGACCAACTTCGGTTACGTCATCCTCTTCCAGCGCACCAGCAGCACTCCTGCTGCGTAGGTTCATAACTTGTGCGGGGCGGTAGCTTAATACTGCCGCCCCGCACCTAACCACAAATACGATCATGCCCACTCTTGATGACGCCCCCACAGTCGAAACCCTGACAGGCACCAATCTTGCTGGAGATGCTGCCGACAGCGCCGATGTAGCCACTGTTTTGCATGAGCAAGACCTCGTTCAAGTTTACGACGTTTCTGAACAGAAAGCCAAAGTCGTTACTTTGGAAGCTCTTGCTGCCGCGTTGAATGTGACTATCTAATTTCACCCGCAACCCTAACCATAAATCCCGAACCCTGAGTATCCCTTCGGGGTTCGGGATTTTACTTTACGATCATGGCCGCTAAACCAAAGAAGGATAAGAAGAAAACAGGAGTCTTAAATTTTACAAGGAACTTGATCTTCGGTCTACCGGATATCACGCAACAAAGCCCCCCTCTCCCGCCCGTTCCTCCAAAGTCAGATGTTTATACCGATTCGTCTAAGTTATTCCCTCAAGTTCCTAAATACCCTTCAACGGTTTCTATTCCTGAAGTTACGCTGAACCCCGACGGCACCCCCGAAGTCTCCCGATACACTGTACCAGCCCCACCGCCTAGAGATCCTTCTAAAGACAGGCCCGCTGATCCCCCCATCCCTCAAAAAACGCTGCGCCAAGAGGTTGGTGATATTGCCGCCCCTAGTTTAGAAGCCCTTGGTTTGGCCGCTGCCGACCCTGCGGACGCCCCAATGGAAACGGGTGAAGACTTCGGTGGCGGGACTGCTCCTTTTGAAGCTCCTCAGTATGAGGGCACACCTCCTCCAAAGCCTGCAAAAAAACAAACTGAAATTCTACCCTACCTTCAGGGGTCAGATACGGGCATTCGGTTGCCCATGACTCAGGCTCAGTTTGATGCCCTACCTACCCAACAGCGTATGGAGGCAGATATGGCGATGGCCAAAATGGGGCTTAACCGCCAAGAACTTATTGTGCCTACCGCTTTTGACGCGGGCGCAGGTTACGGAGGGAAACCTAAGTATAGCCTAGAGCTTGGAGAGCTACCCAAAGGCTACATCGATTCCCGCAACCCCGGCAGGGGAAAGTTTGTCGATGCAGAAACTGGAGATGTTTACTTTCTCACAGGCGGAGATGAATATAGCCAATTCATTCGCTCACAACGTCCCCTTGTCCGAGGAGCTTACTATGATGCCGGTGAGGGGGTAGAAGGAGACCACTCCGGCAAGTTCGGAGCTTTTCGTTCCCGCATGAAACAGGGTCTTAAAGACTATAATTTCAAAACTCCCGATGCTGAAACCGCTGCTAAACTCGACCAACAAGTTGAGGAATTAGATGCGGCTATGGCCAAAGATGAATTGACCCGCGCACTTAGCCCCGAAGGAATGGAGGCCCAAGGCAATATCAGACGCTCGACCGCAGAAGGCGAAGCAACCCAACTGGCGGCGGATAAAATCCGAGCTGACCGGAAACGACTCGCACAAGCAGGACTTACCGATGAGGAATATGCCGAGGCGCTTGCTAACCAAGCGGCTGGCCCCGAAATCCCAGACATCCGCATAGATCCAGAAATGGGCAAAAAAGCCGCCTCCGCTCCCTCTCGGGAGCCACAGCCCGACTTTGTTCAGACTACTACCGAAAAGTTTGTAGACGACCCCGATAGAGTCCAAGCAGGGCCTACTTTGACTGAACCGGGAGTAGGTGAGTATACGCCTTTGCTGCCTCTTAGCGTAGAAGAACAAAAGGCCATGCAAGGCCCTCGCTTTAGAACAACGCAACCAGCAGGGTATACCCTGAAGGAACGACCTCTCCCACAGCGCGTTGACCCTGATAAAGCCCCCCCACTCTCGTATGATACCTCGGCCATCGACCAAGAACTAGGGGGCGAAATAGAGTCTGCCGAGCAGCGGGAAAAACTAGACACGGCCTTAGAAAAAACTGATGCCTTGAATAAGGTTTTGAATAGACCCCTGACGGAACTAGCGGGGGGCCTAGAAAGGCCCGATGAGTTTGAGGATTTGGATGAATCTTTTTTAGATGCCACTGAGCAAAATCTTCTTGAGCGCGAAGGTATCCGCCGTGGAGAAATCCCCGTCTTATCGGAAGAAATGTCCGAACCAGAGTTAGAGAAATTCTACTCGCTTGTTTTTGGAGTTCCCTACGACAGGTACAGCGCAGAGCCAGTTTCCGCCCTAGACATGATTCGTCAATACGCGGCGGACCCCCGCTTTGCTGGAACGTCACCAAGAGAATACCGAGCAATGTTTGATTAAAGTTTATGTATACTCACGACGACAACAAGAAAGGGGACATGATGCCTGTAGACTCCCCTGAAGCCAAGGGGGTGTCGCCTGACAAGCATGAGGGCCACAAGATGGACGACGGCCACAAGATGGTTCAGCACCAGCTCACCAACCTGAAGCAGAATGCCGAGGCCCTGCTGGAGCATATGTCGAAGTGTGAGTGCCCACACATCGAAGAAGAATGGGTTAAAAAAAAGATAACCCTAGCCACGGACTATCTCGATTCAGCTCGCGACTACGTTTTCAGCGGTCACGAAAAAGGGCACGACAGCGATCACGCCGAAGAACATGATGACGGCGGCGGATTCATGGTTGTAATTGAGAAGCGGCTATCCCAGCGGTAGCCTTGCACCTTAACTGTAAATCTGTAAACTTCTTTAACGTATGGCCACTAACATTGTCGGATCGGTTAGCTTGAGTTATGGATCTCACTCCCATGACGAGTCTTTTTCCACTACTACGGTTGCCTTGACCGACGCCAACCCCTTCAATGAATACGCCGCAGGCAGCGGCAGGGCTGTGACAGGGACCAGCGGAGTCGCTCTCCCAACAGGCTCAATAACAGGCGGCAACGAAGGTTTGTTGCTCATAAAGAATAACAACAATATTGGAGCCTTGATGGTTAGCGTGGACGGAGGGTCTAACTGGGATATTAGTATCCCAGCTAAGGTGGCTAATCTTATTTCGGTTGGCCCTGACCATGCTGTTAATGTCAAAACTCCTGATAGCCATCCCAACGTATCTAACGCAGACGTAGTTTCTGTTACAACCGCTGGCGCGATTGTATTCGGGTCATCACCCACAGTTCATGTGGGAACTGCTATAATGACAGCCTCATCAAGCGGCGACTTCGCTGATGATTTGATTGTTGAAATCGATTCAGCAACTACAGGCACCGTTTTTGAGTTAGATGGGACAACTAAGAAAGACCTAAAGACAGGGGAGGGGAGCACCAGTGGTTACGATACCGACACCACTGTTAATCTAGTCTACATCGCTCGTTACCGCTACACCCTCACTGAAGCATAATTTAACAACCAACAATCATGGCAACTTCAAACATCGACAAACAATCCTTCGGTCAGGCTGGAGCCGCATACATAAAAGATGCAGGGGCCTCGGTCACAGGCGACTTTTGCGCCATTACTTCACTCGACGATGCAACCTATCTTAGCGCCATCACTTGGCCAGAAATGAATAAAAATAAAGACGGAACAGCTATTGGCTATTCCGCTACTTTGGCCGACACCAATGCGACTATCCCCAAAGGTGTAACTATCTACGGACAGATCAGCGGGTTCACTTTGGGCGCTGGCCGCGTTATTGCATACAACCAAGCCTAATGCGCTTAGGACTATCACAGGGCCTGTCTACAGGCGGCTTTGTGCCGTCTGGGGTGGCAGCTATAAGCAACAGCAAGTCGCTGGACTTTGATGGGTCGAATGACAAGTTGGTAGCTAACTACCAACTCCCATCTAGCTTTACTGTTTCCTATTGGATCAATCGCTCGGCGGCGGGAACACGTTACGCTTTTGACGCAAGAGACTCTGGAAATACAAGCGCGATTTATGTGCATACTTCTGATGAAGGGTCGGGATACAAGCTGGTCTCAAATGCTTTTGACGACAGCTCAGAGATTTCAATCAATGCGTGGCACAACATCGTCATTACCTACAACTCATCGGCGAGCGAGGGCAAGCTCTACGTTGATGGATCGCTAGACAACACAAAAGGTAGCGTATCTTTAGGCACGGCAGCTTCTCAGTTGACGATTGGAACTCGCTATACTGACTACGCTTATTTGCAGGGCAACTTGGATGAGTTTTCTGTCTGGGACACCGCTCTTGATGCCAACACCGTTGCGGCGATTTACAATTCAGGAACGCCAATCGACCTATCCGTGGACGGCGGCGGCTATGCGAGTTCAGGAGATTTGAAAGTCTGGTATCGCATGGGGGACGCAACATCCCCCGCAACAGACGGCACTGGCTCACACACCAACAAGCTGTATATTTTTGACCAAGTTAATACTTCGCTCGCTAGTGAGCTGGTCATTGCGGATGCCTACGTTTCAGCCGAATGGTATGACTACGCAGGCAACACGCTTACGTTCGGTGATAACTACATGCGATGTGAGCGCACAGCAAGCGGGGATAGCAATGGGTGGTTCACCTATTTACGGACGTCTGCGTCTGCAAATAGCATTTTAACTTCCACTCCTACGACCGACAGTTTCTACTTGCTTACTTTCGATGTAGAATCAGACGACGCAGATGCGTACGTTTACATGAAGTTCGGTAACGTAGCCTCCACAATTTTGAGTGGAACAGGAAACGGGACTAAGACGGTCGTCTACAAAAAAGGCTCGTCGTCGCACAACGATTACCTTGAAGGCAGAAATCTCAGCCAAGGTAAGTATATGAAAATTTCTAACGTCTCCGTTAAGAAGATTATGGGGGCCACTGCCGAGATGACGAACATGGTCTCTTCAGACATCGAAACAGAAAGCCCTTAACATGCCAAGCAATTACGACACTTACCGATGGGCGATTGTCCCCGTTACCACGATTGATGGCGCAGATGTGACAGAGGAAACAGAAGTGGATGGCGAGACAAGAACAGAGTCATCCAACGTCTACATCGATTCTTGCATTCAATCATCCAAGGACACTCTTCGCCTTTCAGTTGATGGCACACAGGCGCTCTTGAAGTGGGAGGGCGATACTCCAGAAGTATTGGCATCTACTAACACTTATACCCATTCAGAAATCTTGGCGGAACTGGCGAAGCCTGAGTGGACCCCACCCAACCCCGATTAGTGGACTATGGCTAACATTCAATTACAGCGCGGGCAGCAGCAGCAGATCGACGTAACACTTAAAGACTCTGGAGGTAGTGTTGTTGATCTTAGTTCTAATAAGTCAGCTCAACTTGTTATCCGCCGTTCTTTGACGGGTGCTATAATTGACACCTTAACCGGAGTTGCTGGTAATTCTGGTTTACGAATTATTCTTGGTTCTAGTGCCCCCAACATAAATTTAAAATGGACGACTGCCCAATCTACTGCCCTCCCTAATGAGTCCATCACTGTAATCGGGGATTTAAGAATAGCCGATAACAGCACCTTTACTAGTGGTGAAGTGATTCACCACATACGCTTAACTTTCGACATAACCCCTGAAGTAGTTTAACAATGGCCAATGAGTCCGTCACAGTTACTCAAAGTCTCGATCAGGTAACCGTAGTTTCAGATGGGCCAATAGGTCTGAACGCAGGGGGCACCATCTTAGGTGCCCTTAATGTCGGCGTTGACGGCACTGGCCACGACGTAAAGTTCTTCGGTGACACCGCTGGCAAATACATGCAGTGGGACCAGAGCGCCGATAAGTTGTTCGTCAATGGTGAGATTGAAGTTAATGGGACCGCCACCACTTTTAACTCAACCGTCATCACGATTGATGACCCGATCTTCACTCTTGGTGGTCAGCAGCGGACTGACGCGCTTGATGACTCAAAAGATCGCGGCATAGAATTCTTTTACCACGACGGTGCCCAGAAGACTGGCTTCATGGGTTACGACGATAGCGCGGATGCGTTTACATTCCTGACGAGCGCGACAAATTCCAACGAGGTCTTTAGTGGGACGGCAGGGAATCTGTTGACGGGTAACATTACCGTAGACGGTAACATTTCAGGAACCGCTAGCCAAAATAACCAAGGGATCGAGTTCTCGGCAAGCGCACTCACTCTTCGCAATGGCGCTGGCAGTGGCGGTGAGACAATAACTCTTGGTTCTAACGGGGCTGTTGTAAACGCAACATCATCCAGCAGTTTTGATTTTACAGTCAAGTCAGCGACTAGTGCCTCCGCCCTGCATGTTGAGTCTTCTGACGGCAACGTCGGCATCGGGACGGCAAGTCCTGCTCACCTTCTCCATGTCTACTCATCAGGCAACGGAGAAATAGAAGTCGAGAGGGCAAGTGGTGCGGCCATACTAACTCAAGCGCAGGCAAGCCTAGGGCGTTTCGGGACATCGAGTAACCACAACCTCCAGTTGATGGCGAACAATTCTGGTTATGTCACAGTTACTACTGCTGGCAACGTCGGCCTCGGGACTTCGGCCCCCACACGCGAGCTACATCTTGACTCTGGTGACGCTCTCACCACTTTCAAGATCTCAAACTCTACGAGCGGAGCCACCATTACTGACGGCTTCGATATTGAACTCAGCTCAACGACTGCTCGTCTAAATAACCGTGAGGGCAATATTGAACTTGCGGTCAGCAACTCAAATGTAGCCACGCTTTCAAGCGACGGACTTTCCCTTGGGGACAACCTCTTTTTTAGATGCGGGGATAGCGCGGACTTAACTCTGTCACATGACGCTAGTAACTCTTACATCGCTAACGAAACAGGCGACCTCTACATTAGAAACTCCGCTAACGACAAAGATATCATCTTCCAGTCAGACGATGGCAGTGGTGGGGTTGAGACTTACTTCTTCTTGGACGGGTCCGCTTCTAGCGGGAACCCTTTCACGGTCTTCCCCGATAACTCTCTGTTAGCTTTTGGTAGCGGCAGGGATTTTATCCTCAACCATAATGGTTCTAACACGAACTTAGGGAACTATACTGGAGACATAGAAATAGTTAACTACGCTAATGACAAAGACATAATCTTTAAAACGGACGACGGCAGCGGTGGCACGGCTGAATACTTCCGTTTAGACGGGTCAGCAGCCGGTTCTGGAAACCTGTTCACAATCTTCCCAGACAGCAGCTACATCGGACTGGGTAGCAATGGCACGGGCGACTTTATCATGGCCCACAACGGGACCAACACGACGTTTTCTAATTACACGGGGAACCTTCAGTTCACCAACAACTCCGATGACGGGGACATAATTTTCCGGTGTGACGACGGCAGCGGTGGGGTTGAGACTTACTTCTTCTTGGACGGGTCCGCTAACGGAGGGGCCAACCCTTACACAGTATTCCCAGACAACTCAATCCTCGCTATCGGAGATGGTAAGGATCTGATAATTTGGCATAACGCGACAAACAGTTACGTGCAAAACTCTGTGGGGGATTTGCATATCGAAAACTACGCTGACGACAAAGACATCCTTTTCCGTTCCGACAATGGAAGCGGTGGCCTTGAGACTTACTTTTTCTTAGACGGGAGCACCGGATACACTCAATTCCCTGACAATAAACGGTTGGCACTTGGGAGTAGCGATGACTTCCAGATCTACCACGACGCTCTTGATTCTAAGATAGAGAACAGCACGGGCCACATATACGTTACCAATTTCACTGACGACAAAGACATCATCTTCCAGACGGATGACGGTAGCGGTGGGGTTACGCCCTACATAACCCTCGACGGAAGCACCGAACAGGTTGCCTTTTCCAAGGCCCTCAATTATAGCACCACGTTAGTAAACGACAGTAACTATACCACCACGCGGAGCGACTCGGTGATCCTCTTTCACAGCATGAGCACCTACCGTTACCTGACGCTTGCGTCAGCCGATTGCGTAGCGGGCCGGAAGATTCATGTGAAGAACAGGGACAACTCTGAGTATATTTACATCCAAACAGAAGGGAGCGAGAACATCGACGGTTCTAGCATGATTATAGGCACTCAGACTGCCAGAGGATCAATCACTTTAATAGCTGACGGGTCAAACTGGTTTATTCTTAACAAGTATTCCACCTAAGAAAATAGTTGAACCCTGATCCTCCACCCCTTACGTTGCCCCGCATATGGTCAAAATCGAACTATCCGACAACGAACGCCGCGCTTTGGTGCAGCTCATCGATATCGCAGTAAAAGCTGGCGGGCTTAACGTGGCAGGCGCAGCAGCGCAACTGGCTGCTAAGTTTGCTGTTGATGAACCACAGCCGGAACCCGAAGTGGAGGTTCCAGACTAAATGCCCGTATCTAGGAATCAGCCCAGCCCCAAAAGGCAGTCCGTCCTTTCCTTCGTTTCTCCGAAGGTAGCCGATCTGCTATTCTTTGAGACGGTTGATGCTCAGAAGATCGGGAATACCCCGAAAGAAATAGAGGCTAACCTTCCTGCTTACGGAACCGCGCATCCTGATACAGAAAATTTCCCCACGCACACGCTTTGTTTTGTAAAACAAGCAGACCCCGAGGGGCTATTTTATCAATACTATTACGCGGCAGACCGAGCGTCACAAGACGACTACAACTTTGAGTTCAGTCAAGCTGATCTGGGCGGAAATAAATACGACACCGTCGTTCGCACATACGTTATTAAACGCGAAGATTTTGATGACGACGACGCATCCCTTAAAGCGGGAGACGCGATGCCCAATACGGCGTTGCGAACGGACGACACAAAGTTTTTTGAGGTAGATAAATATATTCTTATGACGCGCAAACAAAAGCGCGTTGGAGATAAAGAACTGGATGGCTTGTTTGTTGTCGAGCAGCGCGTCTACTTTAACCGAGTAGACATTGTTACACATAACATGGACTCCGCTACTGGCGGAGTTTTGGCCCGAGTAGAAAAAGTTGTGTATCGGGGTGAGGAATTTAATCCACCTAACGCCACAGCAGCTTTTATTGAAACAATCGCTGAACAAGACGACGATGATAAATGGGGTCTTGATGATGACGGACGGAGTTGGGCCTGCGAACAAGTGTCTTATGATTGGTGGAAAATAACTATCCAAGACGTTATCCCCCAAGGGCTAGGTTCTTTGTATGGGGGTAAGCTGATTAGACAGTATGACACTTGGCAAAACTTCACATGGCCCTCTGTTGTGGATGGTTTAGTATTTACTACTGCTGATAGGAAAGACGGAGCCAGCCAGACCACGGTGACTGTCCGAATGAAAGAGGGTAAACAAGGCGGTAATTGGCCAACCAAGATGACAGTCAAACAGGTGTGGTCAAAATCAGTATTTTCGTCGGGTAGCTTACCCACCCCGACTGTGTTCAAAACAACAAGTGCCCGATACGCCGGAATTCAATTCAAGGTTTCGGTTACGAATGTTTTGACTCCTGCGATTACTTTGACTGATTTTATTGGGACAAAACACCCAACATACAAGCTGGGGGAATACGCTTTTCCTAAACCTTGGTGCCAAGCGTCTGACCCTACAGATTGGCCTGAATCCGAGTTTGAAGCGGCGGTAACCCAAAAACCTTTCCGTGGGGGTTACCTACTGGAGGTAGTATTCGTTCACCCCCCGTCATAAAATGTCTGAACTAGAAAAACTACCTGCCGTCGTTTACCCCGACGGGTCTGTTACGGGCAGTTTTGGGGCAGACACCGTTCTTCCTGAAAGCCCTGAAGTTCTCCATCGCCCCCATGCGTTTGCTTTAATACATGGGAAAAGAGGAGCCAAGGTCGCCTACGGGGAGCTTCACTACTCTGTCAATTCGTTCAAATTAAAATTTGAAACGAGCGCCATTTCAGTAGCGGACCACGACGACCACTCACACGCTCCGCACACAACAAGTAGTCACACCCACAATGTAGAGGACCATAGACACCTTTGTGGCGATTGTGGATCTGGATCTGGATCTGGTTCGGGGAGTGGGGATTATACTGGATCTATGGATGGTTCTGTAGGGACTGATTCTGCGGGGTCCGAAACATTGACTCACTCAGGAGTCAAAGACGTTGGTGGTTCATCAACAGCTCCTCCAGCGGTTCTTAGCCACACCGTATCTGGTCAGATTACTTATTGCAGCGGGGCCTCCCAAGAAAGCCTCGGTAATATTACTCAAAAAGTTCCTAATTATCCCAGAGAAGATGGGGATTTAATGGTCGCTAACATTAACGATGTTAAATACCACGAACTTGAAGAGTATGGGGACGTTTACTTGTGTTGGAAAGTTGATCTTGAAAATGTGGGCAACGAGGTAACAAAATGCTGGGTCCAAGTTGGAGAACCTGATGGAGACCCCGTTATTGCTCTAGGCATGGGCAATTCAACGACCAACCGCAGAAACGAAAATGAACCGCACACAGCTACGGGACAGCCAGAGGGGGAGGAAGCCGGAGTCTATAACGTAAAACTAGGGACCGTCATAAAGGGTGATCCTGTTAGACAATACGTGTCTAGCGACGTAGTTTGGCAACCCACTGTATTGGATCGGGAAAAGGTATAGTGTTAATATTTTTTCTACTTAACGTGCCGCCCACCCACCCCGAATCTTGACCCTTAACACGAATATTGTTACTGTGGATTATGGCCACATTGACTGCCCAAGGGGTAACCGATGCCCTCCAATCTGTGTGCGGGTCACCCGCAGCACAAGGCACTGAAGGCGCTCCGCAGTTCCGAAGAGAATTGAATTTAGCTCTGCCCAGACTTTATAATATGGGTATGTGGCGCGACCTCGTTTTCGAGGATGTAGTCACCACTACTTCCAGCACATTTACTATCCCCGACAATGCCGAATCAATTATTTCGGCTATTGCCGATGGTGACGGGAGCAGCACCGATTATTCTTTTCCGAGGACTATCCGCAGCCAGTTCCACGACTATCGTTTGTTTGGGCGGGATGACACTGCTGGCGAGCACACATTGGCCGCGCTGGGTATTGTAGATGACGGTTATTCGGCTACTGTCGAAGAGCCTGTGGCGGGTAAAACATACCAGCTTACCTTATCTCCAATAAGCCCTGAGTCTACACTTCCCGACTCTGGGGATATATTCATTACTTTTTCAGACGGGAGTGTAACCTCTGATGTAGGCGACCTCTATGACCATGTGACAAACAATGGCGGCAAGTTTGTTTGCGGAGGGCAAGCGAGTATATCTTCGGCAAAGACGACCGTTGTAAGTATAAGTGAGATTAGAGTTGGAACGTCTGATTTATCAGCTCCCGTTCGACTGACTTGGGAAGAGACTGGATCTTCTACATCTTTAGTGGCTGCTAATAATCTTCAGCAAGCCAACCAAATAACCCGCTACCGACGCTACCGGATTGATAACAGAGATGACAAGACTGTTACTCTTCGCCTTCTTTTAAAGCGGAAGTTCCAAAAACTTCTCAGCAGCACGGACGTTGTCTATGTCTCAAGTCTCAACGCGATCAAGCACGCAATGCTAGGCAATATTGCTGAAGATAACGCCGACGTTGAGCGGGCAAATTACCACTGGGCTGTGTGCCGTGCTTTGCTCGACGAGCAACTGGACGCACACCGTGGAGCGGCCAAGCCCGCTGTAAATTTCTCTCCCGCCGGAGCAGGCGGGAGCACAATCAACATAATGTAACCCCCACCATGATCCAATACATCACAGAAAACGCAGAACAGCTTCTGCAAATCGCAGCCAGCGTTATCGCGGTGGCATCCCTTATCGCAACCATGACACCGAACGAATCGGATAATAAGTGGGTGCAGCGCATCTCAGGAGTTATTTCGTGGCTGGCCCTTAATGTGGGCAAGGCCAAGAGTAAGTGAAGACATTCTTTCAACTATTAACCGCAGCCCTCCACGCATATGTCGAGCACATCAAGTGGCAACGAGACAGGTATATCGATGGTTTGGAAGATCGTCTTGATGCACTGGCCGCTGATGGCGATCCCGCTAGCAAGCTGCGGATGGAACGAGTTGCCAAACGCCTCAAGCGCGAACGCGAGCGCACTCTACGACCCTCCGACAGTAACTCTGATTGAGGGGCAGTCTTACCAGTTCAAGGAAGGCGTTCTTGTTGGGCGTAAAGACCATAAATTCCACAGCGACTACTCATATCGCCGTGCTGTGATTATTGGGGAGAAGTAATGATCAACACCCGAATATTCGATTCCCTTATCGGGATGGCGGCACCCGTCATCGGGCTGATCACAAGCATGCAGGAGCAGTTTGAATACTGGCTACGAGTGGGGTCGCTCATCGTGGGCATCGCTGTGGGGCTGGCTTCACTCTACCGGATCGTTAGAAAATGAAAGTAGGCTTGGCAGTCGGACATTCCCGTTTAGGAGATCAGGGAGCCTACACAACGGGGAGCTACATCCTTTCGGAGTGGGATTTCAACCGCGACATCGTCCGGCG
>CERU01004582.1_pt1 | contig 15522 bp, 21 predicted proteins | sample 530741 | NCBI WGS metagenome assembly CERU01 (sample SAMEA2620925, study PRJEB7988) | marine metagenome | biome: marine biome (ENVO:00000447); feature: deep chlorophyll maximum layer (ENVO:xxxxxxxx); material: "saline water (ENVO:00002010), including plankton (ENVO:xxxxxxxx)" | depth 30 m | reverse complement strand
GAAAAATCAATAATTATTCTACTTACACGTGCTTCTTCCCCATAGTCAGCGCTAAATGGAGACAAACGCAAAGCGCTTGAGCCAATGTCCCCCACGGTAATGCTTACACCGCCTATACTTTTACTTGGGTCTGTTTTACTAGAAAAAACATCATCGTCTCGTGATGGTCTGTTAAGTATAATGTCTCTAGTTAGTAGAGATATGTCGTAAAATGTTGTGCCTGAAGAATTGTCAAAATAACTTCCGTAAGTTAAAAAAGCATAGGCATTGCCAAAATTGATAGTAGCACAATCACGCAATATGCCGTAGCCGTTCGTGCCTATGTTGCTTCCAAAGTAATCGGTTCCGTTACCATAAGACGTTAAATACCATTGATCGTTTACTTTTTCTATTGCAACACCCATATACCCCGTAGAACCATCAACTGTCATTAGGTGTAAAGCACTACGATCAGGCGAAGACAATGCCCTGTACTCTGTAAAAATGTTCCAGTTACCTTCGTGTACCCAAGGAATTTTGTCTTTATACGTAATAGTGTCTACACCAGAAGGAGTAGCTGCACACACGCCCTGCCCGTCAGGAGCCATAAAGTACACAGCGTTACCTAGTACGGTAGCTGCTGCTCCGTGAGACGGGGTAACGTATTTACCTATAAATCTTAAGGTTCCTGTAGCTGGAGTTCCTGTAAAAGAATACCAACTGTCATCACTTAAAGCAATTAACAATGAGTCTCGTACAGGCCAACACCCTTTAATAAATACTTTACCAGACGCATTACTTATATCTATGTACTGCAACGCAGAGTCAGAATCCGTGTAGTCGTCTATGTCTGTGTAATATAATCTATTTTTTCCTAGGTTATCTTGCGACCAACCCCACAATCGTCCACGATAAAAAACAGCGTTAGTAATCGTGTTTATTACCGTACCATTGCCCCAGTCTATTGCAGTAGCAGAAGAGCCGTCCCATTTCTTTTGCCCTAGAAAAACAAAATCCTCTGGGCCTAAAGAATCTGATTGAGAGTTGCCTACTTTATCTGATACTGCCGCAGTCCAACCTGCTCGTTTCTGTGACCATTCAGTAGCATTAGGTAATGTCACAGCACCTATGCCAGAGGCGCTTTTCCAACCCAACGTAGCGCTAGTGTCAAACTCATAATAGTACGCTTGAGCAGAAGCACCCCCGACACTAACACTGTACAAGTACAAGTGCCCGTAAGCATCTCCTGCTGCAGCATCACTCTCCTTGTACTGCACACAACTGTTGTCTGCTAAAACTAAATTATTAGCAGGAGTAAAACCTGTGTTAGTAAACTCTCTTAGGCGTGGTCGTGGGCCTAACGCACCGGAGTCGTATACTTGCATGTTCATGGAGCAGTATGAATCGTCATTACGAGGCATACGTGTTACGTCTGCAAATACCTGACCCTTACGCCAGTTATCAAATTCTCTAGTCTCTATGCGTTGACGGTCCATTAACCCCACCCAATATCACGGCGGTGCTGTGGGTCTACCGTTGCACGAGTCCTCCGTACTTCGTCTTTAATACTTGACATCAGTCTGTCAAGTTCTGGTCGTAAAGCTGCTTGTAAATCTCTGTCACGCAATCTACCTGCAGCCATGTGTGCTGTAGTTATAACTAGCAAATCTATCGCCCAGTCTGGCATTAGCGGTTCATCTGTGTCCCCAGTAAGCGGTGACTCATACCTAGTAAACACGTGGCGTACCGTGTACACGGCATCAGGCACAGGGAACAGTCGTATCTTCCCACCCTCAATAGAGTAGAACTGAGGATAACCCTCAAAGTTAGAATACCGTGCGGCATCTGCTGGTTGTTTTGCTTTAAGTAAATTATCTGTGTCAGTGATTATGTACTGTGTAGACTTCCATAAATTTTGTGGAGTATAGTCTTGTGTGCCTGCGACAGTAGCTGTAAACGTAGTATCTGTATGTGTTAACCACGGCCAATCAAACTGCATACTTATTTGACGCAGTGCACCGTTTATAAGGTTATTTAGTACTGAGCTTGTCAGAGCATTGTCGGTGTTGACCATACCTAGACGGTCATACACGTTAGCCCTGATAGTCTGGAGCTGCATCTACGTCCTCTTGTTTCTTCTTTTTCTTTTTCTTAGGATTCTGATTCATAGCTACGGAAGGGAACCGCATTTTCTTACTACGCATTTTAGCTAGTTCTTGGGCCTTTTGTGATTCAGTTAACATAGTTCAATTATAGCACAGCCGTTTAGTAGTGATGCCCGACTTCTTTAGCGACATGCCAATACACTTTCTCTAGTGCTTCTATCTGTGCTTCTTTAACTTTAGTTTGTTGCTCTTTAATTAGCTTGTCGTTGTGTTTATCTACTCGGTTAAGTACGTCTTCTACTTTAACCTTATGTAAGTCGTGATCTCTTAAGTGTGTACATAATTCAAATATGTTTGGTAGCTCACCTTCGTGCATTGGTCGGGAACGATGCACACAGTATGGTTCATCACGTGTGCTCCATATTTCCCAACGGCTTTCTAGCTTGTTCCAGCATAGTGTTATCCAAGGGTCACCGTTCCAACCTATCTCAGGTATTCCGTAAGTCAACATGTGCTGCATGTCTCCGCCTACAGCTGAGTGGCGTATCGTGTCAAGTATTCCTGTTTTCACCATTTCACCTTGTTAGCCCAATATGCTGCTGAGCAAACGCCTTTCTTAATGTTCTTTGCGTGACGAGCCTTGAAGGACTTACGTCTAGCTTTGTCTTTCTTAGACGAAGGATTCTTACCAGCACCTGACACACCCTGTTGCCCGAACCTAATAGTCTTACCATCAGGGCAACCTGCACCTTTAGCTAACACTACGTGTGACTTTGTAGGGTGATTAGGTGTGCGCTTAGGTTTGTTAAAACCTGACACACCTAGTGCTTTCATTCTAGAATCTTTAGCCAATGCTATCTCTTTCTACGCCTTCCGCCTCTACGCTTAGGCCCACGTCCTCTGGTAAGACCAGCTCTGTAAACTTTTTCTTTAGCTACATACATAGGTTCTAGACCTTTAATATCATCGTCTTTGTATCTAAGTCCTGCCATTATGTTTGCCAGTTGTAATGCTGTGTCTCTTTTTCTTTTTCTTTGCATTAGTATTTCTTCTTTGTTTTCTTCATTTTCTTGCCAGTCTTTCTAGCATAAGCTCTTGCAGCTTTAATACCTTTAGTGGTATAGCTGAACTCTTTGGTCCCTACTTTAGGCATGATAACTCCAATCGTCTACTCTATTATAACAAATAAAAGAGCCGCCCGTAATGGGCGGCCCTTTTTTCTCTACCGTTCCCCTTGGAGAGAACTATTTACCAAAAACTATTATGTCCATAGTTGTGGACCCTAGATTCGTAGCGTTACCCTCTTGGGCACCTGCCGCATCTATGACCATAAGTTTGCCCGTAGACCTGACGTACACAACGCTATTAATAGCTTGGTCGTCAATACTAGGAGCACTACATTGGATAAAGTCTATTTGGTTTAGACCGCTAAAATCCGAAGCAGCGATGGCTACACCACCTGTTGCATAGGTTCCAATAGTAACTGTAGCAAATACTACAACTCTGTCGCCCATTACTGTGCGGTCTTCGTTGCTAATTGATATTGCCATTATTTACTCCTTGGTTTAGCTTTCCGACAGATCATCAATTCGTCCGTGGACGTTTCTACGATCAGTGGTTAGTTCGTGGTATTTGAATAATACTGCTTCGTAAGCATCTTCACCAGATACTCTGCTTAGTACTGAACCATCTTCGTCCATGAACTCCCAATCGGAAGAAGCATGTTGCATGATGTGTGCAGTGTTAAGCAAGAACGCTTTGTTGTTAGGGCAGTCTCTGTCTGTTGCCAGAGGAAGACTGACGTTCCCTGCGTCAACGGTAAGTGCGGAGAATCCGCCCTTTAGCGTTGTTGTATCAGTAAATCGCTTTTGAGCTTTGAGCTGTGAAGCATAGTTTCTACGTACACCTACGGTTGTGACGATAAAGTTTGGTGATGTACCAGACTCTAGGCCAATGTCGTCTATGACGGTTTCAAACAAGTTGTCGGTAGCTGCACGGTTTGTACCGCTGTTACCATTAACTGTTGATTTCCATAGGGTTACTACTGATGGGTCAATGTTATACAAAGTACCGCTGTTGTTAACAATAGCTTGCAGACCAATAAGTTCGTGAGTTGAGCCATCAGTTGTATTTTTGGCTCCACTTCGGAAAATAAAGTCTGAAGAATCTACTGTACCAGAAGGGTCTTTGTCTAGCGTGACTGTACCATTTGTAGTATTAACAGATTGTACTGTACCCGCACTAACTTGTTCCGTAGGGTTGGTAACAATACCAACGTCTACAATAGACCCTACTTCTAGCTGACGCAGTTGCGTAGCTGTAGGTGTAGTAAGTGTATATACTTTAGATGATTCAGAAGCACATTGCGCTATTGCACCTTGGGAATCGTTAAATACCTGACGGTTAACATCACGCTTGAGGTCCATGACAACGCCACTTACTTCGGACTCAATCGCCCGAACAAATGAACCACTGTCTGACTTCATTGCTCTGATTACAGGACCAGTGACTTTAATACGACCATAGTTGTATTTAAGCCCTACTCTCTCTTCTTTGTATTGCTGACTACCCGCTGTTGGGAGAGTGCCGCCTTCAGCCCTAGCACCAACGCCGCTGTTACGGCCAGTGTGGATTGAAAGTACAGCCCTACGTCCTTCAACGTCACGAGTATTTTGCTCAATTTGGTTGAGCATCATAATCTCCTGATTAAGCTGCTCACGGATTGCCGGTTGGTAATCCTCCTTGAGCGCTGAATCAGCAGCTGATAGGTTTAGTGCCACTGTTTCTCCTTTATAGTTAAGTGACTTGAATATGACTGTCGCACGACCTCAGCATCTGCAGGAGGCGAACTTATAAGTAGAATCTTTCTACACTTCTAGGATAACACATTTGACACGATTATGTCAGAATTATTCGCCAACTTGTGCTTTTAATCTTGCAAGAACTTTCTCACGCATAGAGTCAGACTTAATACTTGGAATGTCTTGAGGCTCAATATCTGCCACAGTCCCTGTCCCTGCTGCAGTAGCAGACGCTGGAAACAACGTTTGTTGCTCAACTACAGGCTCTGCGTTTGGGTTAGCAGGAGCTTTATCTCCTAGATATGCTCTAGCTAATTCAGCAGCTTTTTCTAGATCTCCGTTTATAGCAGGAGTCAAAGCTAAATCCCACAGCACTTCACACTCTGGGCTTTCAGGTTCAAAACCTAACGCACGTGATTGCTCGTACACATCTTGCACCATACGTTCTTTTTCTATTTCTTCTTGCACTAACGCTGCTATGTCGTCACCAGAATATAAACTTGACTCTGGAATGTCATTTCCGTTCTCTGGTAGTGGTGACTCTGGTTCAGTTTCCATAGTTACTTCTTCTCCTAGTAAATGCTGTGCTAGTTGTTTCATTGTGTTTGCGCCAGCTTCTTGATCTGTACTAAGAGTTGTAACCAAATCTAGCAAATACTCTTTTTCAGTATCGTTGTAATCCTTAAACGCTTCCTTGTAGGGTTCGTGAGCTTTACGTCTATCTTTAGCTTCCTCACGTAACTCGTGAATGTAGCCCTTAATGTTCTCAGGTAGATCATCAATGCTTACTTCTGATGATTCTTCTGGGGCTTCCTCTACTACAGGCTGTTCTTCAACAACTTGTTCTTGCATTTCTGTTTCTTCAGGCATCTAGCCTCCTTGTACAGGTGGTTGTGGTGGTGGACTTCCTTCACTTAATGCGTTTATTATAGCACCTGCTGGGTCCATACCCTCCTCTGCTGCAGCCATATCTAAATTAGGAGGCATAGATGGAGGAGGTATACTTTCCATAGACACAGGCGGTGTTGACCCGTCTGCGTTAGGTGAGGCTGCTAGTGCAGGGTTAACGCTTGCTTGCATTGTCGCTCTACCTGCTTGTTCTGCCGCCATTGTCTCGTGAGCTTGAATGTGTAAATCTACTACTTCACGTATATCTTCGTCTAATTGCTCGTAGCGTTGCGTTTTCCTAAACTCATTGTGCATCTCAATATGAATAGTGTGATCGTCAAAGGCTGCAGGGAGCATGACTTCTTGCATCACAAAAGCACCATTCTCCCTGCGAGCCTTCGCAGCATCGGGAGCAGCAGCAGCTATTATATCTTTTTGATCGGGTAAGTCAGCGACTCTAGCGTATTGCACCACATTGGATATTAAACCCATCTGCATAGCTTTGTCTGCAAAAGCCTGCATAGCCGCCCTACTTCTAGGTATCACAGCTTCTAACGGTACATGTATTCCAAACTGACCGCCTATGTCAGAACCTTTCCACACAAATCTAAGTGGGGTGCTTCCGTCTAGTAACGTTGTTTCCCTAGGTTTCTTGGTTTCAGATTGATGTAGTTGTAACACCATCTGTGCAACACGTGACCAACAACGGGCTGTTTCTTTAATCATACGTCCTATAGGTGAGCTATCTTTCTCCGCTAGAATAGACAGCCCTAAACCAGATTCAATGTTTGGTGGTGCCATACCACGAGACACATCGTGGACACCCATCAAGTCATCTATCATTTCCGATAGCTTATCTGGCATTTCCCTTAGCCAGCTAGTTAACTGTGCCGGTGTCATGTACATAGGCGGTGGTGTTCCGTCTGGGTACACTATCATTTCTCCTGCACTGTCAGATAAGTGGTTCACTAAGTCTGACGCTGATTGTGGTATTAGCATTCTGGCAGTACCAGCATCTCGTAAATGCTCTAGTAGATTAGCCCACGTAGCATTCAACGCTACCTGTACCGGACGAACATCGTCTAAAATTGTAGCTCCGTGCCAACGATTCTCTACAGCTGTTTCAGTAGCACAAACTATGTTAAGCCTGTCTTTCCAAGGAAACGGCCAGTCTCCGTGCTGAATAACTTTGTTGTCTATCTCTACACAGAAGTGACCTTCTGGGCGTAGAGGGTTGGGTCGTTCGTAATATGTAAGAACAAATGTGCGTGGCACGTTTGTTGTTCCGCTCCCTACGTGGTCAGCTACTAGCCGTTGCATGTAGGGGTCTATAGCCGCAGTTCCGTCTGCCGGTGGCTCTTCTGGTAAATCAAACATAGCCTGCACTTGCTTAGGTGGTAACGCCTGTTTGCGTATCCACCACCTAGCTGTCTCAGGGTCTAGCGCTGCAGGCTCAACTAAAAAATCACCAATAGGCAGAACCTGCTCTATGGTGGTTTTGTTCTCTGCGTCCCAGTCAACGCTTATAGCTGCTGTTCCGCCTTTTAGAGTAGCCATCATGTGCTGCTCTCGTTTGACTTCCCAACTATGCTCGTCATGTATATCTTTAATAATTGCTTCGCCTAGACGAGCGCTTTGAATTGTAGCATCGTCATAAGATGTTGGCGGGTTTTCAAACGTAAGTTGACGTTGAGTCAGCGTAGAAATAATTGTACGAGCGTTGGCTCGCATACGATTCATTGTCGGCTGTATACGGTCAAAGTCTTGATTAATAATATCTAGTCTTCGGCTGTCTGTGTTCCAGAACACCCACTGATACCCTAGCAAGAATGCGTGGTTTAACCAGTATGATCGGAGTTCTTCCCGTATTTGTTTAACGCCGTCACTGTACATCTCACGTACATAGCCGGTCTTATTGTCGTAATCAGCCATACTAAAATTGTACCATACTATCTATATATTGGTTGGGGTGGCTGCGGCTTGTCAGGTAACTCTACTGACTCAGACGCTTTTATGGCGTTAACAGCTATAGGGTTTTGCACCCGCATCAACGCTTCGTTAAGTTTAACGTTTTCTTTATACAAGTATACATTAACATACGCCATAGCTATGGCAGAACAGAACGGTAAAAATGCTAAAACACAAAGAACAATAATCATTCTACAGGCTCAAACGAAGACGTTAAATCAGTCAACTCTTCTTGTAAGTTGCTGTTCTCTCTACATAAATTACGTATAGTTTCTTGTGATTCTGTAAATAACTCTCGTGCTTCTGCTAAATCTTTTCGTAAATTCTTTATCGTAGTGTTAAGTCTTTTGTTAACAGACGGAGCAGCAAACCCTAGATTGTTAGCAGCTTCCTCTACACAGGCTTGGCAAATGTCGTGAAAGCCGTCAAAGTCGTCCATCGTATTTGGACGGAACACTCCTTCGTGGTTGGGCATCTTTATGTTCCCACAACATGTGCATCGTGCTCCGTACGCAGTGTTCTGGTCAAAATCATGGTGGATAGTGTATGGCATAGGAATCTGTCCTTTCGCTTATCGCCCTAGTGTACCATACAGTGTACTGCGCCGTTTTCTACTTTTCTCTCTTTTCTCAATATAACGTTCTAATTTTTCTTCAGTAGTAGCAGGAGTCGTGTTTTGTTTTACAGTTAGATGTGGCATTGTGCTAGCTATAGCCCACGCATATCCTCCTGTATCTACCATGTCGTCATGGGTTCCGTTAGGGAACGGGGCGTGCTCACTAGTCCACTCATGTATTCTAGGGTGAGCTTGTGGAAAGAATATCTGGCCATTAGCTGCAGCTTGACCGTACGGCATGGCACGAGCTACTTTATCCTTGTCAGCTTTAAGCGGGCGTACAGTCATACCACCTTTACGTACCATCTGCTGTAGTAAACCTTTACCAAACGTCTTGTCTTCTATACCGACAAACGTTGTGCTAGGCCACCTGCTATAGCAAGCACGTAACCACTCTTCGTGTTTATCTACTGTTACACGTTCTCGTACAAAGTCTACCAGTATCAAAACCTGCTGTGCCCTGTGGAAATCCCACACACTGTACACGCTGTAGTCGGACCAACTGTTGTTTGTAGCTGCCATATCCAGCGTAGCGTACCTGATACACTCGTCTGCTCGTACAATTTTTGACACTTCGTGGTCACTTATTGCGTCACATGTGTACAGCTCTACGTCTTCGCTTTTGCTTTTCTTGTAGAAATGAAACTTAGGGAACATACCGCTTTCCCCGAACGTAGGCGTTCCTTGGAACTGAGCAGCAAACCACATCGGGTCTTCCTTCTGCTCAGCTAGTAACTGCGCCTTGGTACGAACCATAGGCCATAGCGCTTCGCCTTCTTCTCTGCCTAGCGGGTCGTCAGCCTCAGCTATAGCTGGTAGCCGTACAGCATACCAGTCGTCTTTGGCTGTACCGTCTTCGTCATACACAAACCTGCCTGCCAGATCGTCCTCATGCCATCTCGTAAACATCATAATCTCTAATGGCAGACCACGTTCAGGCAGACGTGTCTTTCGTTTAATAAACACAGACGAGTAGAAGTTACCCGCTGCATTCCTGTTAGCTTGTGACAAAGCATCTACAGCATCTTTGATAGGGTCGTCAATAATTCCTAGCTGAAAGCCCTTACCAGTTAACGCTCCTCCTGTACCAACCAAGAACATTTCGCCTTTGGTTTCGTTAAAGTACAGGTGGTCGGCTCCGTGGCGTTCGCCTTTTGCTAGCGTCAAGCCTAGCTTCTCCTCGTTCTCTAGTAGCTTGTCACGCATCTTCTTGCCCCACGTCTTAGTAGCAAAGTCGTCAGAGTAGGTGACGAAGGCTATGTGGTTGTCGGGGTGCTGCAGCCAGTACCACAACGGCAGATGCTCAGACACTAGATACGACTTACCGTGTCTAGGCGGCATAGCGATAGCTAATCGTAGAAGCGCCCTTTCTTTCGTATCAGGGTTCTCGCCCCAGAAGTCAAGCGCTTTATCAAAAGGCACATCATCATGGCTGTCAACAACATGACGGTCCTCTCCATCTGTCGTATATACCCATAGAGGTGCTGGTCCAACTCCGGACTTATAGAGTCGGTACTCGGTAAACGCAACAATGATCTCATTCAAATACTCCAAATGTGGTGCTCTAACTGTCTCAGGAGACAACCAGCACATAAGATCAAGTGGGCTACGCTTAGCTAGCTCATACTGTAGTTGATGTTCGTAAAGCTCTAACTCCTGCGGGCTAGCATGAGCAAGCAGTTCAGGAGATAGTAGCTTCACACGTTGTCAACTAAATACTGTATAGATATGTTACCGGAAGAAGAAATAGCGTAAACTTCCTCAGCAGGCTGAGTTAAGTTTAGTTCTACCTTATTATTTCCACTAGCCGGAAGCACAATACCATTAGAACCCGCAGCTACATCAGAGGCGCCAACCGTACATATAGTACTTGTGTTGTTCTGAATAATAATCTTCTGGGGGTTCGTAGCAGATGCAGCGGACGTAGCAGTAAATAGCAAAGTAGCAGAAGCTGCAACCGTTACATCATCACCTTTAAGTGCCATCGTTTCCTTTCAAAATAGCTATCAATTAAGTGTAACACATTCAAACGGTATATTGGCACCTTTAGGTGTTTGCATTTTCTAGAAAAAGACGGGTAATAATATAGCCACCCCCATCAAGGGGGGTGCCCCCCTAATTAATGTATGTCATTAATTAATTGAATGGTCATTCAATAAGCAAATACCCCTTATTAAATGAAAATAATTCAAAAATTAATTTTAAAAAATTCTATTTGTGCAGGTCAGAGCGCTAAGAAATGACCTCTTCAATTTGACAGGTCTAAAACCAGAAACTAATTTAGATAGTGAAAGGAGGCAACGAGCATGGAAAATCTACCAAGATTAGAGCTATCATCTAGAGTAACAGTAGCACTGGACGAGCTAGCGAAAGCGCAAGTTCACGTGAATGTTGTAAGCAATATGATAGTCAATCAATTCCCAGAATTGTTTGACCCATCTATCCGCAACATCAAGCCTACTGAAGCTTGTGATGCGCACGCAGTACACATGAGATACTATCTCTGCAAGTACTACGACATGTGGCTACAAGAGTAAGGGTTAGCAACCTTACTCTCAGTGAGTAAGACTCGGAGTCGCCCCCGACTTGGCAACAGAACAGGGGGAGAAAGGAAGGTGAAGGATATGAAGAAGGTAATGGAAATAATAAACAGTGACAGAGTTTGGTTAGTCATCATGTGGCTAACTGCCCTAGCCGCACTAGGGTTAGCACTGGGAATAATCCCAGACGGTGCCAGACACGTGCACTAAGACAGGAAGCCTCACCCGAAAGGGTGGGGTTTTCTTGTCCTAAAAATTTGGGCAATCTGAACGCTGCGGCGGCGAAAAAAGAAGCGCCCCCGCCTACCATGTGGTAGACGGGAGACGCTATCTCTTTAGAAGTGACGAGGGTAATCGTCTACGCTATCACCAAGCCCTACAGCTGTGGAGATCGTAGTACCTAACTCGTATGCACCCCTAGCCCGTAGCTCTCTAACCATCATCAGAGCCATGTCTAGTGTGATGTTGTAGAAGTGGTGCCAATAGTGGTACCCCTCAAACAAAATTGTTAGGAGGAATAACCCTTGGTTCTCCTCTGAGTAATCTCCTTGAAACTCAAGCGGTTTCAGCTCCTCGCCGTTTTGCTCAAATTTCAAGAAGTCAAACTCTATCCTTCTTGCCATGTCTGCCTCCTTCGCAGTTAATATGTTGAGTCCTCAATGTAACTTATATATATAGAGAGTCAACCACCTACCACAAAAAAGACGATAATCGCATCAAGAACAGCGATTTTAACGGTGGGATTGTAACACAAATGTAACACAAATACAGCAAAATACAAGGTCTATGTATTAGAGAAGTCTCAGCGCTGCGGCGGCGGACGTGTCGGAGCGCATGGATAATAACGACTATTATTAAGGGAGCATCTTGTTTAATGGGTGTCATTAAATAACTCCCGCTTGTTTACGTTCAAGGTTCTAAAGAATTAACCTAAAGTTAAGCTTCTGTTAACCTTTTGTTTACCTTCATGTGCAACATTACTTACATGCAAAGAGGACACGACATAGCTCAAGCCAGTCGTAGAAAGGAGATCAGGCGCATGATTACACTATCCAACGGCGCAACGGTGATACGTTGTGAAATTGGTTACGGTAGGGCAGGTGAACAAAAATTCATCGGCAAGGTGCTAGCTCACTACAGCACTAATGACCCGTTCGTAGCTTGGCACATAGCCAGCGAAGACGGCATCACCTACAGCTGCTTCTGGGGTCACTACTGTGACAACGAAGCCGCTGGTCATCAAGCTTACGACCGTAAGTTTGTCGGCTACGGGCCAGCCCCTCTAGACTGACAACCTAGAGGATACTGACTAAGACTCGGAGGTTCCCCACCTTGGCAACAGAAAAAGGGGAGAAAGGCAAAGGAGGTTGCCGGTTAGCTTACACCACCGGCAGGAAGGAGAAACTATGACTAGCAAATTCAAGCGATGCCAACTCTGCGAATTAGAGTGGGTTAACGATATGGAAGATGGTCCATCACACGATGTTGATGGCTGGCCCATATACGATATGCAATACAAATGCAATGCCTGTGATCGTCTGGGAATTTACACATACGAAAGGTAACAAACAAGACCCCTGCCCTCTTCGGAGGGTGGGGGTTTTTATATTTGTCTAAAAAGATAAACAATCTAAGCGCTGCGGCGGCGCACGTGCAGGCGTGCAGGGGCGCATAAATAATAACCGTTATTATTAATCTCCCTACCATTTGGTAGGCAGGCGGGGCAATCCTTACGAAATACCCCCAAACCGTTAATTTCGCTGTGACCCCCCTAATATCACCGTTAATTTCGCTGTAGTCGTAGTGAAAATCGTTGTATATACCGTTTAACCCGATCTGACCGGCCAACTGTGCTACGGTGATTAACAGCAAAGGAGGTCACCGGTTAGCTCACACCACCGGTAGAAAGGAGAACAGTCAGATGCCTTACATCAATCTAGATGATGCGGTTGAAGTAGAAGTTGAGTCCACGACTTACGTGAACACCGGCGAAGTATACTTTGACATTGACGCACACGACATTGACGGCCTCACTGACGCAATCAAGGACACTGTGCAAGAAGTGCTTGATGAGCGCCATGAAGTGGTAGACGCTAAAGCTGTCGCCGTAGAAATACTGCGAATGCTAGCCGACATACTACAACAGAGCTAATCAATGTTTGAATGAGGCGGGACCGGCGTCATAACCGCAACAGACTCGGAGTCACTCCCCTAGACTTGGCAACAGAATGGGGGCAAGAAACTAGCTCCCTCCCCTACGGGGGAGGGGGAGAAAGGACAAGAGCATGGGAATGAGCAAGAAACACTATCAAGCACTAGCCGAAGCACTAGCCAGACCTACCGAGGGTTACGGGTCATACGCTTTAGCTCAGAGGTTAGTCCCGATAGTAGATGCCGTAGAAGCTGTAGCCGACATGTGTTATGCAGATAACAACAGGTTTGACTACCGAAGGTTCTACGATGCCTTTATCCAAGAAATAGACAACTTGGACCGTACAGAGCGAGAATCTGACAGGGCACTGTATCTCCTAGAGATACACCATAAAGAGATACTGGACCGATTGAGGTAGCCAGCAGGGGGGTGCAATGCCCCCCAATCTACGAAAGGAGGTAACTATGCCAAAGAGCAGAGCTAATCATGACAGGTACTTGGCCAACAGGAACCGTAGTGTCCATGCTGCTAGACAGCAACGGGCACGGCGGGGCGGGTTGACCGAGCGCCAAGCGGAGCGCAGAGCAGCATCGGGCGAAGAGTTCGTATGCGTGAGCTGTAACCAATGGTTGAAGCGACATCACTTTGAGTATGTATACCCGTGGCCAGATGGTGAAACCCACCTAGCCCGTAGGTGTCAACGATGTCGGGACAACAGACGGCACGAGCGCCGTAACCGCAACCGCAGGTAACAAACAAAGCCCCTGCCCTCTTCGGAGGGTGGGGGTTTTTATATTTTTCCTAAAAACTAAAGAGGTCCAAGCGCTGCGGTGGCGAACTTTCGGTGGCGTCGGCGCCCGCAAATAAATGACACCCGCCTGTCATTTTTGACACGGGCGTGTCATATTTGCATCGGCGGTGCGGTAGCGGTGGTGCAACAGCGATATTCGCTGTGGGCACCGTTAAATTCGCTGTAAGTAATCATTATCACCGTTAAATTCGTTGTATCCCCGTAAATGCAACAAAACGGTATACATATGTGCTAGATTCGGTAGTACCGATTCCCCAAGCAAAGGAGAGCCTGCCATGTTACTAACAATAACACCGGACAATTCAACACAATACAAATACATACGGACAGTTAATGCAACGTATGGTAGTGAGGCGGTGCAGTGTTTAGAGCGTGTGTACCAACGTGCAAGAGAGTTGACACCCGATCTTCCCGCTAACGTTTCATTCACCATCAAGCAGAACGGACGCAAGGGACGTTCTATTGTTCTCGGCCATTTCTTACGAGGTGCATTTGATAACGGCACTATCTGTTCACCAGAAGACGCCGTTCATGAGATCAACATTAGCGGTGACTGCCTCTCACGTGGTCCTCTTCAAGTACTGCAGACGGTACTACATGAGGCAGTTCATGCTCTATGTGCCGTGCGAGGTATCAAGGAGACGACAAGACAAAACCGGTACCACAATAAAAAGTTCGTACAGGTAGCAGAGGAACTATCACTAACTTATGACGACCCGCAAAACTACCGCTTGACTATTAACAAGCAAGGCGAGGAAGTCCTCAAGTTAGTACCAGATGTAACGATTGGTTTCTCTAATGTCTGCATCACAGACGAGACACGGGAACTGTATAAGAAAGAACTTGACATGCTCATGTCAGATCTACCAATCAACAAGGGTCGCCCCGTTGCCCCTCGTTCTATCCCACGAACACAGCCTAAGGTCTTTACTGTCTTCCCACCGAAGACACCAGAGAGCAACGAATACCAGATACGAGTATTCGGCCCTAAGAAATACGAAGATCAAGTGGACTTTCTAGTACCACATGTTCGGGTCTGGTCTGAACTCACACTCGGTGTTATGGTCGGCTTGCTTGACTATGCCGGTGTAGCTACTGACAAGGACGAAGATCTACTGGCAACCAATGATTACCTTATGGCACTAGCCGGTGACCACATTGAGTTCCCACAAGAAGTTGACACGCTCGTGTCACTAATTAATGATAATAAATTTACATACCATGAAAAGGAGATGGCATGATTAGTACCTTTGAGTACAACAAGACAGAAGAGATAAGGCAGTATGCAGAACAACGCATACTAGATTACGCAGACCCGCAAGACGGTTCGCTATCAATCTTCAACCCTGAAGACGGTGACTATAGCGAGGCACATAACGAGCTATTCAATACCGACTACTACATTATCGGAACCTACAAGGCTATAGAGTGGTTTGGCTCTGCCGAGAATGTGTTTAAGGCTATTGAGATAGTCTCATGGTATGAAGATGAGAACTACGGAGAAGTGTTAACAGACCTACATGACCCCGAAAGATTAGTTAACAGCCTAGCGTATATACTAGGGCAAGAAGTTATAGTACAAGTAATTGACGAGCACATGTCAAGAATTGAGGTAGGAGAATAATGGCAAGCAAGTTTACAATCACATACACATACTTTTAT
>CERU01008247.1_pt1 | contig 15640 bp, 23 predicted proteins | sample 530741 | NCBI WGS metagenome assembly CERU01 (sample SAMEA2620925, study PRJEB7988) | marine metagenome | biome: marine biome (ENVO:00000447); feature: deep chlorophyll maximum layer (ENVO:xxxxxxxx); material: "saline water (ENVO:00002010), including plankton (ENVO:xxxxxxxx)" | depth 30 m | reverse complement strand
TGTTAGTGAATAATTCTTTAGCAGAACTAACCAAAAATGACGAAACATCTTCTAAAACTTTTTCTAAAAAAGAAATTATAAATAAGCAAAATGTAAAAACAGAAGAAAGATTAGATTATAATTTAGACGTAGTAAGAGTAGATGGTACAGGTAATTTTACATTTGATAATGATAAAATTGATGAATACACAGATATTTTAATAAAAACAAACCCATTGAAGTTTAAAGAAGAAAATCGTGCAGATGTAAAATTATTAGTGCAAGATTTTTTCAAACCTAAAAGCATTGTTAAAGAAGATATATCGCCAGTTACTGGAGATGGTAAAGATGGCGATGATAAAGTAGTTTTTAACGCAAAAACAGATGTTAACACATACAAGTTTGATGAGCTAAACAATAACATACCTACTTTAAAAGGATACAACTTTTCAACACCTCTATCATATCAAACAGTTGAGCCCTTAGAAGGAGAAGATGTTTTAAAAAAATATAAGGTATTAGGTTTGAGGGAAAATAATGAAGGTAAAAAATTAGTGTATGCATATACAGGCGCAGAGAATATTGGTGAGTTTCAACAATTAATTTTACAATCAGACCTTGATGATATTTTGACAAAAGATGATGAAGACTTAACTACACAAGAAAGAGAAACAAAAGTAGAAATTTTAAATAAATTAGGTGGATTAGATGAGCTAGAAGTTTTGCCTTTTAATGAAACAATTTACAAAGATTTAAAAATTTCTGCCACGAAATTAGAAAAAGAACAAGAAGGTATTGCTAGAGCAGGTTTAGACTACTTTTTAAATAACAGCTTGTTTACTGATGAAGAAAGAAAAAATGATGACCCACTAGGTATTTTATAATAAAAAAATGAATAGAGATAATTTTTTAAAAAACATCCGTACTAAATATCCACAATACAATGATATTGGAGATGATGCTTTAGTTGAATTAATAATAAAAAAATATCCACAGTATAAAAGTCAGGTTGACTTAAAAAAAAAAGACCTTACATCGGAATCACCCTCTTTGGAAGGTTCTACGGAGCTTATCGAAGAAGTTGAAGAAAAAGTTAAGAAAAGTCCGAGAGATATTTTTTTAGATAAAACATTTAATGAAATAAAATCCAACATAAGTAAAAGGATACAAAATGACCCTGAGATTATAGACCTTTATAATCTAAGCATAGAAAACACAAGGTCTGTAGCTGATGTTTTTGTAAATCAATATGAGTCGTTAAGCAACATAAATGTAGAAAGTGAAGATGATTTATTTCGTGTTTCAGAAGAAATAAATAATGATTTTAGTTTTATTGCTAAGAAAAACCTAGCAGATAACACAAGATACAATCAGATATTAAGTAAATATAATCAAGAAGGTATAAGGCTTTTTACAGATGCTGTACAAAATTACGACGAAACACAAGCTAAATTAACAAGATTTACTGACGTACAAAGAGATTTTTCAAAATTTGGATTATCAGGTAACTTATTTCAGGGAGAGGGATTTTTTCCTGCTATGTATGATGCTTTTAAATATAGTATGCCTATGTCTAAAAAATCGTATAGAGCATTATCAAACTCAAAACAAATAAAAGACCTAAACAGAGAAAAAAGAAATTTATTAAAAAAAGACCCTAATGATGTTTTTACTAGAATGAAAAAAAACACTATGTCACAGTTTGACATGGGAGAAACAATTACAGTAGAACAAAGAATTGCAGAAATAAACAAAGCCATACCTGCCTTAAAAAAAGAAGCTGTTATAAATATGTCAGAAGCTACAGGTATAAGTAAGTTTTTAGGGAACTTAGATGAATCAACACATTTTGTTGATGACGTATCATTTAAGCAGTTTAAAAAAATATTAGGTCAAAGTTTACCTAATATGGTATATGCAGTAGTACAGCCTATGATGGGCTCTGCAATATTAGAAGGTGGTGGTTTGTACATGGATGCTTTAAATGAAAAAGCTATAGAAAAATTTGGAGACGATTATACACAAGAAGAAATGTTATCTTTAATAGGTAGTGGAGAAGACGATACAGAAACTATATTAGGTGCATCTTCTATGATGGCTTCTTTGGATTTATTAGGTGCTGGAAAAATTGTAAACTTAACAAGCAAAGTAATTAAAAATATAGCCAAAGACACAATAAAGAAAACAGGAAAAAATATAGGAAAAAAAGGTTTTGTATTTAACACTTTACAAAACGGATTTAAAGGGTTTGCTACAGAGTTTATTACTGGCGGGGGTCAAAATGTAATAGGACAATTTGCTATAGATAGAATTACAACAGAAGATAAGACTATAGATTTTAGTGAAGTTTTTAAGTCGGCAGTTGATGAAGGTGTAGGTGGTGGTGGTGTAGTGGTATTGACAGGTAGTGTAGGTGGGGGATTGAATTATACTTTAAATAAATTCTCTAAAAAGAATTTAGATAAAATGTTTACAATAAATGGACAAGATATTCCTAGAGCAGATTTTATAAAAAAACTCAAGAGTGTAACATCCTTATCAGAATTAAAAAACTACAATGTCTTAAATGACAAAAGAGCAGAAGAAATATTAAACAAAAAGAAAAGCGAATTATCTGCAACAGACACACCAATAGAATCATCTTTGGATAATTACGAATCTGCATTTACCACACCTGTAGACAATGAAGGTAAACCTAAAACATACTTAGAAAGTTTTAAAGATAGAGTAAAAAAAGCTATAGGACTTGTAGAATCAGCATTTGACAGACAGTCTAATATTAGAAGAATATTAACAAGTGAAAATTTTATAAACACAAGAGCATACATGACTAATATGGCTGGTATGATGGCATATGGAGGAGATGTAGCATATAAACTTAACCAAAAAATATTTAACTTACCTAATAACATCAAAAAAAACGGTGTTGTAGCTTTAAATGATATTATTACATTAAAAAGAATTATACAGTTAGACTCTAAAAGAGATTCTAAAAATTTAGAAAGAATAAAACATCCTGATGGTTACAATTTAGAAAGTGCCACAAAAAAACTAAAAGAACTTAGAAAAAACTTAGGAAGAAAAACTTATAAAGACTTAGACGCAAGAGCTGACAATTATAGTGGGGTCTTTAATAAAATGTTAGAAGAAAAAAAAGATGCTGGTCTTATAACAGAAGAAACTTATAATGAGTTAAAAGACGATTTTTATTCTCCAAGAAGGTTTTTAGAAAAAACTTTAGAAGATAATGATGTTAATTTTTTAAGCTCTTCATTTAACTTTCAAAAAAGTGAGCTAAACAATATAAGGATGGGTAGTGAAGGAGCGTTGAATTATGACTTTGAAACTTTGCTTGCTATAGCTCAAACTACACACATAAAACGAATGCACGCTAATAAAATGTCAAAATCTTTGTATCAAGAAACCACAAACAAAATTAAAGAAACAGGACAAGGATTTAGTTGGTTTAAGGAATTAAAGAAAAAACGTAAGAAAAAAGGAGAAAAATTTGTTACAGAATATGAAGAAGCACCCGTAGGATTTACTACTATGTCTTTCAAAGAAAATGGTAAAGTAGTAAAATATGCAATAGAAAAAGATTTAGCAACAGAATTCACAGACGACATTCAAATAAACAGTGATATAGGAAGAGCTGCTGGTACATATTTAGGCTCTAATGTGTTGAGGGCTTTTGCTACTGGATACAACCCAGCGTTTGCTGCTGTAAATGTTCCTATGGATATTACAAATCAATTATTTTTTACTGATATACATGATGACGCTAACATTTTTGTTGCTGGAGCTAGATTGACTTACAGAGCTGGTAAAATGGCTAAAAATATTATATCTGACAAAACTGGTATGAAATTTAAAAACAAAGAATTTAATGAATTGTTAGAAGCATATACTAGAAACGGGGGATTAATGCAAATGTATGCTGGGCAAACTAAAGGTGTAGACTCAAAATTAGAAACCCCAACAGGTAAGGATACACTAATTGATAAAGCAAAAAGAAGTTTATCTTTTGCTGGTGAGGTTTCAGAGTTGGCTGTTAGGTTAGCTGGATTTGAGCAGGCTAGAATAAACATCAAAAAAAATAATCCAAATCTTTCGCAAGAAGAGATTGATATAAGGGCTGTAGAAAAAACAAGACAAGCATTAGAATTTAATATGGGAGCTGCAACTGTTAAGAAGTTTGACCAAGCAATACCATATTTAAATGTAGGTTTTCAAGCGCTTAGAACAGCAGGAGCTTATATAAGAAACAATCCACTTAATTTTAGTAAAAAATTATTATATGGTAATTTAGGATTAACTGCTGTTTATGCAAGTCAATTTTTAAATTATAATGAAGAAGACCAAGAAGATTGGGACAAAATACCAGACTATATAAAAAATAATAATTTAGTTATTTTGTTAGATGATTATGAAACAATAGAAAAAAATGGCGTAGAACATAAAGTCAGAAAATATGCCAAGATAAGATTAGCTCCACAGGTAGCAAATTTTATAACTCAACCATCTATACTGTTAGCTGAAAGTTTAGCTCATAATATAAATGGTGGTAAATCAGAACCATCTACTTTTGAAGTAAGCGCAACTACAACCTCTAGGTATCGTCAATTTTTAAATTTTGGAGCTGATTTTTTAAAAGGTTTCAGTCCAGTAAGCGGAATACCTTTACCTCCAGTTTTAAGAGGCGGTCTTGAAACATTCACTAATTATGACTTTTTTAGAGATAGACCAATAGAAACACAATCTGACGCAAATGTATCACCTAGCAGAAGAGGAGTTGACAGAAGTGATATTCCATCTTTTTATAAAACTTTTGCAGAAGTGTCAGGTATATCAGCTCCAAAAACAAAACATTTTATAGAAAGCGTTATAACGTCAGATAGAAATAATTTTATAATACCTACTATGTATATAATGGGAGAGCACGTTAATAATATGATAAGAAATGTAGATGATTCTGATGTATCATTTGCTTATAAATCTAAATACGCTGATAAAAATGTTTTAAATCCTTTTGAATCATTGTTTGGAACACAAAAAATTATATCAACTGTTCCAGTTATAGATTATGGTGACGAAAATATAAATGAAATAATAGAAAAAGCTAATTACAGAGACGGTGACTTTAGACAAAAATTAAAAATACTTATTCAGAAAAATCCTGATATAGATGATTCAGAAAAAAAATTTAGACAAGTAATTGATAGCCAGAATTTTACTGAAAAACAAAAAAGACAGGCGTATGATTTTTATAAATATAACTATCAGTCAACAAAAATTAAAAATCCTGACAACATAGAAATAGGATTAAGAATTAAATATGAAGACAACGCATTTGCAAGAAGTGTTTTATTTTTAAAATATTTTGGGGAGCTTGATAAAAAAGAAAAACTAGAAGTTTTGTCAGATTTTAAACTTATGAGAGTTCCTAATATACTAGATATAGCAGAAAAAAACATTGTTGATTTAGAAGAGTTTAAAGATGATATAGAAGAGTTAAGGTCTTACGAAGCTACAAGTATATTAGAACCACTTGAACAATAATACTCTTACCCTCTCCGAAAGATAAATCATCATACCTCTAAGTAATTTTACATATGCGTTTATCAGAAAATTTAAAATTAGAAGAGTGTATAAAATCAAACACAGCCTCTAGGCTGGGGATTGATAATAGCCCTACAGAAGAACACACAAAAAACCTTAAGCTAATAGCAGAGAAGATATTCCAACCAATAAGAGAACACTTTGGAGTACCTATATATATATCAAGTGGATATAGAAGTGAATCTCTTAACAAAGCAATAGGAGGAAGTAAAACATCTCAGCATTGTCACGGACAAGCCTTAGATATAGACCAAGACAACAGAAACAGTAAGGTAAGTAACAGAGATATATTTGATTATATAATGATGAACTTAGAGTTTGACCAACTTATCTATGAGTTTGGTGATGCAATGAATCCAGCTTGGGTTCATGTTAGTTACTCAGAAGAAAAAAATAGAAACAGAGTTTTGCAGGCTTATAAAGACAATGGCAAAACAAGATATAAAGTTTATGGCTAAGGTTAAAGGTATTAATATAGACTCACTTAATAAAAGACAGCAAGGTGCTATGAAAAGACACGCAAAACATCATAGTAAAGCTGAAATAAATAAAATGCTTTCTTTGATTAAAAGAGGTAAAACATTTTTAGAGTCACATAAAATAGTTGTAAAACAAAGATAATATGAAAAAGAAACTAATTGGAAACCAAAGATTTCTTGACGCTAATAAGAATGGTAGAATAGATAAAATGGATTTTATGATTCTTAAAAAAAGAAAAAAGAAAAAGTGAGTAAGATTTTAGGTAAAATATTTGGCAACGCTGCTGGTGGTGTTGTTGAGAAACTTGCTGGTGTTGCAGATAAATTTATCACAACAGGTGATGAGAAAAGAAAGTTTCAAAAGGAGATGGAAACTATCTTTATTAATGCAGAAGCTGAAATGCAAAAAAACGTTACAGAACGTTGGAAGGCAGACCTAGAACACGGTAACTGGTTAACAAGAAGTGTTAGACCTTTGGTGTTAATATTTTTAATAGTAAGTACAGTTCTTCTTGTATTTATAGACAGTGGCTCTATAAAGTTTAAGGTAGAAGAAAAATGGGTGGATTTATTACAATTAACTCTAATAACTACCGTAGGAGCATTTTTTGGAGGTCGCTCATACGAAAAAGGAAAAAGAATAATTAATAAATAATATTATGTGGACATTATTTAAAGACGAGAATGATATTAATGAAAAAAATGTTGTAGGATTTATTTCATTTATAGTTATGGTATTATTTGCTGTAGCTGATTTAATGACAAGCCTGATAGCTGATAAAGATTTAATTATTAATGAAGTAGTATATAATTCTTTTGTCTGGGTTACTCTGGGTTGTTTTGGTATAAGCACATTTGAAAAGGTTAAAAAATGATTACAAAAGAAATACAAGAAAAAGAAGATTTAAGTATAGAAGATAAGACAAATCTTATTTCTGAGTTATTATCGGTAGTCCAAACTTTAGATGATTCAAACGTACCAGATAGGTTATTATTAGAGATGAAAGTATTTAAAAAAATCGAAAAGATTATTGATTCTATAGAGGTAAAGTGAGAAGGATACTATTTGAGTATAAGAAAAAGAAGAAGATAAAAAGAAAGGGTGTTCACTCAAAAAACAATACGAGTAATCACAAGCTCTCTAGAAACTATGTAAAAAAATATAAAGGACAAGGAAGATGAAAAACATACCATGCACCTGCGAAGACAATAAAGAATCGTGTGATTGTATTATATTAGATATAGACAACAGAACCCCATTTGTAGAGAACACTGAATCGTGCTCTATAGATGATGAAGAATGTTTAAGTTGTGGTAGTTAAATTATAGTTATGTACGGAAAAAAATCATACGGAAAAAAAAGTAGTAGCAAAAAAAAAGCTAAAAAAACTTATAAAAAAAAGAAAAAGAAATGATGAAAGAATATCAAAAGAAAGCCTTTGTTGAGTTAATGGAAAAGACTCAACCAAGTGCTAAGGCATTTATTGATGACTTCAATCAACTATCTAAGAAGATGGAAATGCTTGCACCATACATGGAGAACAAAAAAGAAGTTTCACCATTCATGGCAGAAAAAATGGAGCAAGCATTAGGATGCATTAGCATGGTTTATATGATGTGCAAGTCAGAATCAGAAGGAGAATACTAAAAAAAACAGTCTCCGCAGAGACTGTCCAAACACTAAAACAATGAACAAGTTTATGTACAAAGTTTCAGTTGCAAATATATTACTTTTTTGTATAATAGGACTGTATTGGTTTCTTTTTTCTATACTCTTCGTAAAATTTTTGAAATTTAAGTGATGTCTCATGAGACATAATAATTTTCTCACTTCCGTCAACCCAGACGTGATTAATTCCAGATGTTTTATTTATAAGCTCTAAAGTGTTTTTTTTAAAATAAACATAAGCGATTGTGTTTTCGTGAGACATGATTTCATTGAAATCTTTCTTTAACATTTTTTGTGAAAAAAAACTCATAATAAACTTAATGGTATGCAACAGCCAAGCGATGTGTTGTTATCTCCTCCTTTTATAGGTTTGTTATAACTTAACCATTCTCTACATATTTTTTTTAATTTATTTACTTTAAAAAATCTTATGTCCTGAACGTTTTTAATTGTAATTTTTTTTGGGTCTCTAGGTGTATTTTTTTTAAGTATTATATAAAACCAAAACTCTGCTTGCGTGGTTGATATACCACTTGGTTTTTCCCTGCTTAGATATTCTATAAATAAATTATTAGTTCTGTGAGCTAAAAAATCCATCTTAACTTCTATGGTAGAATCTTTTAAAAGTTCTGATATAATGTTTTCTCCTTGATTCCCTAATATTAAATCATATTTAAAGTCACTATTAAACTTCATTAGTCAAACCCTTTAATGTATTTGGACACCACAAGTTTATGTTTTTTACCTGATTGTTTTTAGGCAGAGTTACCCTGAAGTGTATTGAGTTTGTACAATATACATCATCAAACCACTTATACATTATTTCATTGGTAGGAAGGTAAACAAAAGCATAAATATCAAAGTCTCCTTTTTTATATATGTATGAATAGTTCTTAGAGCTTTTTTTAATCGTATATTGCAGGCAACCATCTTTCATTTCAATAGTTGTCTTTACTTGAATTTTATAAAGTTTGTTGGTCTCTGTGTCTAAAGCAACATAATCAACCCTTGAGTTATTGGTCATTGAGTTAAAAACCTCAAACCCTTCTCCAATCATACTAGATACTACAAAGTATTCAGCCTGCTTTCCAACTACATTATAATTTTTCAATTACTGCTCTATAAGATTTTTTTGGTAGCTCTGAGTCGAACTTCAATCTTATTTCGGCACAATATTTAGGAGAGTCATCAATAATCCAACCCTCTTTTTTCATTGTATCCTCTAATAATTTGACCATCGTTATTGTATTAGATGGGTCTAATCTTGAGTTATAATACAATTTAAATTTGTATCTGTCAAAAAGGGTTTTATCGTAATCTTTTAGTTTGGTTTTGAAAATCTCATGCCAATGGTCTTTTTGCTTTTTTCTATAGCTCCAATGTTTTGAGGAGTACCATTGATTTAATGATATATGTCCTTCCCATTCTAAAACTATATACTCTAGCATGGATTTAAGTAGTCAGCCTTAAACTCGCCAGTCTCTTTGTTATATTTAAACCTAGCTAATCCTACCTTTCCATTCCAAGCAAACCTTACCTTTTGCACATGAACTTCAATTTCGTCTGTCTGAAAGTTTCTCCAAACTATTATACCGTTATCGGTTTTATTATACCAATTAGCAGAACCGCTAATGCTATATAAAGAAGGTAGTTTGAAGTTACCTGTTGTTTCGTCTTTTTGTATTTTAGTTGGATGAGCAACAAAGAATACATGAACTGAATATTCTTTAGCAAAGTTTAATACTTGCGTAAGAACATCAGATATGTAATTAGTTTCGCTTTGTCCTTTTTCCATTTTACTTTCTATGTAGTTGTATGGGTCTATCACAAGTGATGTGATACCATATCTTGCTACTAATTCCTTCGAGGTATCTAGAATACCTTCTATTGTCATGTCTGCTTCTGATACATTGAAAAATTTAAACTTAGAATCAATGAAGTTTACTGCGTCAACTATTTCCTCTTCGTGTATATACTGCTTATCAAAAGGTTTGTGAAGGTATTTCTTGACAAGTTTTGATATGTGTAGGTGAACAGGATTCTCAAAAGATATCACACCAAACTTCCATTCCTTTTTATTTACATCTTTTTTCATTGCCAGATTTAAAACAATCTGGTCTAAAAATTCTGATTTTCCTGAACTAGGTACTCCTGATATAACTGTCATCTGTCCTGTAGAAAAAGATAAAAGGTTATCAAAGTGTCCAAGACCCACAGTATCTCCCTTGTCATACCCGTTTACAAAAATATCCCAGAGATTATTTTTCCAGTCTGACTTCTCATAGATACCAACGATAGGATAGTCTACGGGATTGGAGATGCATTCTAAGACACTATCTATACCGTGTGATACCATTACCTCATTTATATCTTTCGTGCCTTTAGGATAGCTTAAATAAGAGCATTTATGTCTACCAAGTCTTCTTGATAGTTCTTTTTGATACTCTTGACCTTTAGAGTCTCCATCTAAAGCAAGAATATATCTATCTACATTCTTGATTTTATCATAAGATGCATCAACCCAATCAAGACCGTTAGCACCATTAGGCACAGAGATGACTGCAAGAGAACTGTCTGCTTCATAAACGGTAAGTGCATCAATCTCTCCTTCTGTAATCACTAATGTTTCTGTTTCTTCATTAACAGAATCTATATTGTAAGCTATAAGTTTTGCGTTAGGATAAAGTCTAAACTTTTTTTCTTTAGTGCTTCTGTATTTGATATTAACTAAAATATCATCTTCATAATAATTGAAATGTATTTCATTATTTTTTTCTTGTATCTTAAACTGGTTTATTGTATCAGAAGAAATGCCTCTGTCCTTAAACCATTTCAATGTTTCTTTTGATAAGTTGTCTGCGTGAGATTTAATCATAACAAATGTTGGAATATCTTTTTTTTTTACATCGTTAGTATCGTATCCGTTTTCCCCACAGTAAAAACAATTCCATACTTTATCTTTAACATTAACAGAAAGAGACCTATCTTTTTTGTCACTACGTATACCATCGCATACGGGACACCTTAGTTTGACTTGTTGTTTTGGAGTGGTTGGTAACTGTTTTGAAATCTCTTCCCAATTTAGTTGCATATTTAATTTTTTTATTTATTTTTTAATTATACTATAAGTATTACTTTATACTTTAAGTATTATATATTCTATACTTATAAAGTATAGAATATATATAATACTGTAAGTATTGCATCAAAACGGAACGTTCTCATTATTGTATTGCTGAGTGCCACCTTGTGATTGCGTTGGTTGTTGTTGTTGTATTGGTTGTTGCTGTTGAGCTTGACCCATTCTTTTGACCCACACACTGTGTGTCCACCCAAATTGGTCTACTGCTTTTTTTCTACCCACATTTAAATCAACGTAGTTTCTACCTTTTTCATCTTGCCTAACGTCTTGATTGACATTATCTAGATAAAGTCTAAATCCTACGATATCATAGTTAGGGTTTTTCTGTTGTCCATTTCCTACGTAATGGTTAATCATATTCTTGAAATCTACTCCTTGAGTTTGATTTCCTGCGTTGTTATTATAATTCATAAGTGTTTATTAAAATTTAAAATTATTTCTTCTGTTGCGGGTGTAATTTTGACACAAGTATTTGTTGTGTAAAACAGTCCCGTCTTTTTATTTTTTTTTGATTTAGTTTTGTACCTCACAATTATGTAGTCATTCTTTTTCATAGTAACAGCGTCATTTATGACTTCACTTTCGTAACAATACATTTCTAACATATATGGTATATAGTTGAAATCCTTCTCAAATATATCTACAACAAACTTTACAGTTTTTCTATTCTTAATTACCACAATATCATCTACAAATTTTACTCTTGCTCCTCTTTCGTGGCTCTTTATCTGCGTTTTCTTTTTGCTTCTATCAGATATCTTTGACATAATCGTATTTTTCTTAATAGGTTTGGTTCATTTTTATGAATACCAGACTGTAATCTTTTTTCAAATTCGTTGTATTTTTTTTCAGTAAGATTCATGTTAATAATCATCAATCTATCTGAAACATCATGAGTTTTACACAAAAACATAATCACCAAATGAGGAAGGGTTTTAATTCCTTCTATTGATTTTTTTGCTAAAAACTTATCATCTACTGTTGGTTTCAATACAAAATTAAATCGTATTGCATTGACAATAGAATTCCACGTCTCTACTTCCTCCTTACCAAAATCTCTTAGATTTAAGCTAGGAGTAAATTTATTTTTATCTTCGTATAGTTCATCTAAAATTTTCACGACAATTCTTCTCTTATAAAGCGTTCAACTTCATCTTTTTTAAACATAAGTGGTCGTCTATTTTCAATGGCTTGAATCTTACCGTCTTTTCTATATTGACCAAGTTGGTATTTAGAAAGTCCTAAAGATTCACAAAGTTCATCATGTTTGTAAATTAATTTTTCCATGTTATTTAACTTTTATAATTAATTTGTTATTGTATTTAACATATCCCCCTTTCGGAAGATTAATTTGACCTACGTTCATCTTAGCTAGAGTTTCTCTAATTTGATTCCCATATAGTCGTTTGTGTTTATTTGCTTCTTTTATGAAAGCATTTTGCTCTGCATACTTTTCAGCAATTTCTTGTATAGCATCGTCTCCCTCTGCTATATTGGAGATGTCTAATCTCTCTAAATATTTTTTGTTCATATATTCTTGATATCTTAGTGAGCCATCAGCTTCTGGTCTGATGTCGTGTAACCCAAGCTCCATTTGTTCTGGATTTGAAGAGTTTTGTATTATGTCTTGACCCATAAGCAACAGCTCATAAAACTCTCTTGAACGCTCTAACATTTCATTTATGACTTCATCGTCATATCTAATTCTGTAACCATGTAATTCTATACCTGCTACCAAAGAAAAAATGTATCCTTCTATCTCTTCATTCATAAAGGTATACTGTGTCAGGTAACTAAGAACCTGATACAGGTATCCTATTGGCATACCGTTTTCCCACATATCAAACACATTTCTATTCATGGTTTTGATTTCTATAATTGCTTTAGGGTTAGGTAGTTTACCTTTTTTTAAATTAGACTCTATTGTTTTTTCATTGTCATCAACCCATAAACCGTCTACGTTTGCAAACAACCAATGTAAGTTGTCATTTTGTATAGTATAATTAAAAGGGACATGATTTCGCATCTTTCTTTCGTGTGCTGAATTATCTAAATAAGAATCTTTATGGTCTATATCAAGGTATTGTGATTTTTCAAGAACAACATCTTCTAATGCGTTGCCCCAAAAAACAGATTTGTTTCCCTGTAAGTTTGGGGGATTGGATAATCCAAGTTTTTGGTCAAAGAGTTCAGCTAGGGTAGAATATTTATTAACCCCCATTACTACGCTAATATCACTACCCCCTAACGCTAAACCAAAACTACTCCTTATCTCCAACCATTCCTCATAAGACAAATGTGAGTAAGGGTAAAGTGTATAATTATCAATCTCGTACTTCTTCATTCGTAATATTTTCTTTTGAGCCTCTCTTTTTCTTTGTGTAACCATTTAAATCTTTTGTCATCCTTACTGCTCCCAAAGTCAAAACGATAATGGCAATCGTAACAAAGAATAGTGATGTTTTCTTTCTTGAATTTGTAGCTTGGATACGCTCCTTTGGATAGTATGTGTGCGAAGAACTGTGCTTTTGGCTCATTCCAAAGATACTTTTTACAAACCGTACAATTATGTTGTCTTTCATTCCAAATTTCAAGATACAGTGTTTTGAGAGATTGTTTGGAGTGGGTTCGTTTGTTTCGTTTGACCATTCTGATTTAGTTTTGCATTCGCTACTTCTTCGTAAGATGCAACGCTTTCATCAATACCTATGTTTAATAAAGCTAAACATCTTGATACTGAAGATGTCTCACAATTTTCTATATAGCTCGTCTTGTTTATAAAAGATGAGCCTTTCAATTCAAAGGCATGACCCGTTGCTCTTAAAGTTCCTTTAGTGTCGTAAGCCTCTGTTTTAAATATCACTTTTTCATCTGTATGATAAATCATTTCTGTTTTCAAAGACCAACCTTTAAAAATAGGAGTGGTTCTGAAATACTTAATTCTTTCTTTTGCCATCACGTATGGCGTTCCTTTAATATTTACTGTCTCGAATTTCATTTATAATATGTTTTAATAAGTTGCATTCAATTAATTCTGTCACTAAAGAATCCCAAGCTATAATTCTTTCTATATCTACATTCTTCTTTAGCTTTGACTTGATTAAGTATTTCTTTATCAAGTCTGGTCGTTTATCAGATATATATTTTTTAATATCTGAAAACTTACACATAACATTTTTATCAGTCACAATATCAAACTCAAGATTGATATTCCAATTATGAATTCTAATTGTTTGATTTATCTGCATTTTTACTAATATCTTCTTTATTAATATTGAACGTTGTGTTAATAACTTGATGTTCTTTATCAATAAAAGAGACATTAATATTGTTTTGCATTATTGTTATGTTACAAAAATCTTTGTAGTTGCTGATACAAGATAAAAGTTGTTTCAGCAGTAATAAAGATTCAAGGTTTTCTCTTTTGTGGTTTGTTTTTTTACTGTGTTGAATAAAGGCGTTATGTATTGTTTTATTTAAAAAATCCATCACTTCTTTATCCATGCTCAAATAAAAACATTTATTATAATAAAAACAAATTTATTGCATTAGAAATTAATTATTTAAAATAAGCTATAAGATTTCAGACATAAATTTTTGATACATTTTGCCTTTGTGTTCATCGCTTATGTTTGTATACTTCTGTGAAAGTGTTTGTATGTTAGTGTGTCCACTAAAGTTCATAATAGTTTCTAGGTCTATGCCTTTCTCAACCATTTGCGTAATAAATGTAGCACGTATATTATGAAAGGTAAGTATTTCATATAGTTTTTTTTGTTTAGTTATCACTTCCCCATTTGATAGGTCTTTATGTACAGAAACATTTTGATTTAGTTCGGGGATTGATTTAATAAAACACCTAAAGCACTTTAACAAATGTGTATAAGATAGATTATCTAAAAAATAATCTTTCATCGGATGGTCATTGTTACGTATCAAATGATTTATGTATCCGTTTAGTTGTAGTGGCAAGGGTATATCAATAACAGTATGTTTTGTTTTGTTGGGTTTGTAAGAAAGAATATAATGATGTTTGTTAATACTAATATTTTTACTAAACCTCCAAGACATAACATCTTTTATTCTAGCACTAGTAAATGCCACTAAAAGAAAAGCAAACGCTCCTCGCTTCATCATTTTTACATCTCCTGCCTGACTTATTTGTTCAGGTGATTTGATAAATTTTCCTGAAGCAGGACATTGCTTCCTTCTTATTTTTTCACCTTCCTGCTGACGCAATACTAAAAACGCATTCTTGATTGTAGTCTTGAAAGCTGACGCACTCATTACTTCACGCTTTGTTGATTTAGATTTCATATCAAATGGTGCTACATAAGTTTTTATTGTCATATCTTTTTCAGCTGAGTATAAACTGTATTTTAAGATGTTCAATCTTTTTTGTAAAGTGTTGTGTGATAAGTGTTGTGATTCGCTTTTTATTACCTCAGATATATTTCTGTATTTATTTTTGATTTGATTTGATTTTATTGGGTCGTCTAAATATTTATTTAGATTTAGTTCTAGCAAATCATAATCTACTTTATGTTTTTGAATTGTTTTTAAAAGTATGTTAGATATTGTTTTATAAGACTTTATTGTAATGTCTGCTCTTTGTGTTCCTTTTGTTACGTGATATTTCTGTGTAACAAAGTTTTGTATAGCATCACTTAAAGTGTATTTGTTTTTTAACGAAAGGTTGCTAAGTGTGTTTTTCATATGTAAACAAAAATGAGAGCAAAGAAAACTTCACTC
>CERU01028692.1_pt1 | contig 15760 bp, 16 predicted proteins | sample 530741 | NCBI WGS metagenome assembly CERU01 (sample SAMEA2620925, study PRJEB7988) | marine metagenome | biome: marine biome (ENVO:00000447); feature: deep chlorophyll maximum layer (ENVO:xxxxxxxx); material: "saline water (ENVO:00002010), including plankton (ENVO:xxxxxxxx)" | depth 30 m | reverse complement strand
TCCTCGGCACGCGTGCCGCGCAGCAGGCCGGGGCGCAGGATATCGAGGCGCGCGAAACCGACCTTCGCCAGTTCGCGCTCGGTCTCGCCCTTCACGCGGAGGTAGAAGGCCCGGGCGTGCGGATCGGCGCCGACCGAACTGACATGGACGAAACGTTCGACCCCGAGGCGCTGCGCGGTCCGCGCGGTGTCCAGCACCAGATCGCGATCGACCGCGCGAAACGCGGCCTCGTCGGCACCGGCCTTCTTCCACGTCGTGCCCAGCGCGCAAATGATCGCGGTCGGCCTGACCGCTTCGATCACGTCGCCCCAATTGGCAGAATCGGCGACGAACAGTTCCATCCGGATACCGCGCGGCAATTGCGCCTCGCGCCGGGCAATCCCGGTCAGGCGCACATCCTCGCGCCCCACGCATTGCGCCATCACCCCCGCCCCGATCAGGCCGGTGGCCCCGATGAGGCCGATCCGCACCGCGTCAGACATTGCTGAGCCCTTCGGGCATGCTGCCATAGATGCGGGCGCATTGGGTGATGGCGAAGCGATCGGTCATCCCGGCGATGAAATCGGCGATATGGCGGCTGCGCTGCGGTTCGCTTTCGGGCAGGCTCACACGCCATTCCTCGGGCATGGTGGCCGGATCCCGGTGGTAGGCGGCGAACAGGCGCGAGATGACGTCATGCGCGCGCCGGGCCGTTTCCATCTGTTCCTCGTGGTAATACAGCCGGTCGTACATGAAGCGCTTGAGCACGCGTTCATGCTCGCGCATCGCGGGCGAGAAAGCCGCCAGCTGGCGCCCTGCCGCGCGGACTTCGGCGGCGCTGCCGACGCCCTTCACCTGCTCGCGCGTATGCATCAGCAGGTCGGTGACCATCAGCCCGATCTGCGTGCGCACCAGTTCGCGCAGTTGCCGGTCGCGCGGGGCGTGGGGAAAGCGTTTCTCGACCGCGCGCCACTGGTCGGCCAGCCAGTCGAGCGCGAGCAGGTCGTCGAGATCGAGGAAGCCCGCGCGCAGGCCATCGTCGATATCGTGATTGTCATAGGCGATATCGTCGGCAATCGCAGCGACCTGCGCCTCGAGCGAGGGCCAGGTCGACAGCTCGAGCGGGAAAGCCCGGTCGATTTCTTCCAGGGCCCAGCCCGGCGCGGACACGGGCCCATTGTGCTTGGCCAGACCCTCGAGCGTTTCCCAGGTCAGATTGAGCCCGTCGTGGTCGCAATAGGGGCTTTCCAGCCGCGCCAGCGTGCGCAGGCCATGGGCATTGTGATCGTAACCGCCCGCGCCGACCATCGCTTCCTCTAGCGCGGTCTCTCCGGCATGGCCGAAGGGCGGGTGCCCGATGTCGTGCCCCAGGCAGATCGCCTCGGTGAGGTCTTCGTCCAGGCCCAGCTCACGCGCCAGCACGCGGCCGATCTGCGCGACCTCGATGCTGTGTGTCAGCCGGGTGCGGTAGTGGTCGCCATCGGGCGCGATGAACACCTGCGTCTTCGAGCGCAGGCGGCGGAAGGCGATCGAATGAACGATCCGGTCGCGGTCGCGCTGGAATTCGCTGCGCGGCCCGCGCGTCCCTTCGCGTTCCTCGGGGAATTCACGGCCGCGGCTGGCGGCGGGATCGGAAGCGTAGGGAGCTCTGTGCATGCGCGCAGAGGCTTAGGTGTTCGCCCGCGGGGCGACAACGTGAACGAAATGCGAACCCGCGGGGTTTTCGGCAGAATGTGCGCGCGCGGAGCCGGGGCCCCGCGCGGGCGCTGTCAGCCGAGGATCCAGTCGGCCGCGGCGCGGCAGTGGATATCGGTGGAATCGTACACCGGCAGGACATTGGCATCGGTATCGACCACCAGTTCCAACTCTGTACAGGCCAGCACGATCGCCTGGGCCCCCTGCTTTTCCTTCATGGTGATGACCGTCTTGAGCGCGCGTTCGGCATCGCGAGTGACGCGGCCCAGCATCAATTCCTTGTAGATGATCCCGTCGACCAGTTCGACATCGCCCGGATCGGGGGGCAGCAGGTCGACCCCGTGCCCGACGAGCCGCTGGCGATAGAAGCTTTCGGTCATCACGAAGCGCGTGCCGAGCAGCGCCGCGCTCTTGCAGTCGGCGTCTTCCATCGCCTGCCCCACCGCATCGGCGATATGCAGCACCGGGATCGACACGCCTTCGGTCAGCCGGTCGTACACCTTGTGCATGGCATTGGCCGCGACGACGAGCGCTTCGGCCCCGGCGCTTTCCAGCCGGCGTCCGGATTCGATCAGCGTCGCCGCAATCGCATCCCAGTCGTCGGCATTTTTCGCCGCCGCAATGGGTGCGTAATCAAGGCTTTCGATCAGCAGCGGCGGACTGGCCATCGGCGCCGACCGCTTCTGCACGAACTTGTTGATGCGTTCGTAATAGGCGCGGGTCGAGATCCAGCTCATACCCCCGATAATGCCGAGCTTGCGCAAGCGTCTGTCCCTTTTTCACCCTGATAACCAGCGACCGCGGTTGGTCCGCGTATCGAGGGCTTACAACGGGCGGGTCATACGCCGGTTCCGTCTTGCGGCGTATCTCGCGAAGACAGCGTCCGGGCAAGCCATTGTTGCAGATCGGCAGCGCTGCGCTCGGGGGCTTCTTCCATCGGCAGGTGGCCGATCCCGGGATAGGCGGCCAGCGTCGCATCGGGCAGGTGATCCATGTACCAGCCCGCCGCTTCGTAGGGGATCAGCTTGTCCTCTTCGCCCCACATGACCAGCGTCGGCACATCGGTTTGGGCAACCTGCTCGGCCGAGAAGGCGCTGCGCGGGGTCGAGAAACGCGCGCGCGTGGCATCGCGGTTGCCGGGGTAGCGCGCCAGTTCCCAATAGCGGTCGACCGCTTCACCGGTGACGATCTTCTGGTTGGAGACGCTTTGCGACAGGCTGCGTTCGACCAGCGAGCGCGGCAGGACCTGGCTCATCACGCTGCCCACGCCGGGCATTGCAGCCAGCTTGAAGGCGATATTGCCATCGGCATTGCGCTCGATCGGGGCCCCGCTGGCATCGACGAGGACGAGCCCGTCGAGCCGCTCCGGACTGGCGATGGCATATTGCATGGCGATCGCACCGCCCATCGAATTGCCCGCAAGCACGAACCGCTCGACCCCAAGCGCATCGACGACCGCATCGATATCGCCGGCAAAGGTTTCGATGCTGTAGTCGGCATCGGCAGCGGGGCCGGTCAGCCCGTGACCGCGCTGGTCGAACCGGACCACGCGGTAATCCGCGCTCAGCGCATCGGTCCATGCCTGCCACGTATGCAGATCGGCGTTGGATCCGTGCAGCAGTACGATGGGTGCATCGCGCGGGCCTTCGTCGCGGACATGGACCTGCCGGCCATCCCCGACCGCGAGCATGCGCGACGGGGCGGCCCCGTATTTCGCCTGCATTTCGGCCGGGTCGGTGTCGGGCACCCGCAGGATGAAGAACGCGGCCAGAAGGACGAGCGCCAGAGCGCCCAGAATGCGCCAGAGCCATTTCACGGTGCCATCTCCTCGATCCAGCGGCGCACGATGGTGAGCCCGTCTTCATCGACCGTCGCCTTGCCCAGTTCAGGCATCGCCACGCCGGGTTCGGGGCTGGCCATGCGATAGGTGAGGATCGACGCGTCGGGCGATCCGGGCACGATATCAAACAGGTGACCGCCCGCCCCGCGCCCGGCCGCGACGGGACGCTTGCCGATCCCCAGCGCCTCGGGTGCCTGCTGCTCCCACCTCAGGTCGAGCCCGCTGTTCGAGGCGGTTGCGCCGGGTTGGTGGCAATGCGCGCAGTTCACGTCGAGATAGGCGCGCGCTGCGGCGGTCAGCGGCGCGCTTTCACGCGCCTCCCACAGCGGCAACTGGTCGGCATCCTGCGGCATGGTATCGAGATGCCCGTCCGCGACCATCCGGCTCAACCAGGCGTGCGACAGATTACGCGCCTTGGGGCCTATGGGCACCACTTCACCGCTCAGCCCGTGACATTCCTTGCACTGGTTCTTGTTGGGGACGCGGTAACTGATCGCCTGCCCCGCCGGGGTGGTCAGATCGATCCGCGCGCCGACCACCGCCAGCTGCGCATCGGTCTGTTCGTCATTCCACAGATAGGGCAACGCCAGCCAGCCGTCGGCGCGGTGCAGCAGCACGCGTGTTTCGATCAGCCGCCGTTCGCTGCCCTCGCCGAGGGCAAAGGTCTTGATCAGCGCCGTACCCACCGGCAGGTCGAGCAGGCCTCCACCCTGCGCGCCGAACTGCGTGCCCGCTGCGCGGTAGACAAACCGCAGTTTCTCAGCGCCATCGGAATAGAGCGGCGTGTTCAGGCGATATGGATGGACCCCGGCCACGGGCAACTGCGCGCCTGCGTCGTCGAAGAACCCGTAGTCCGACAGCAGCCGCGGCATGCCATCGCCCATGATCGCGGCATCGTTGACGGCTGCCTGCTGCGGCGGGGCCGCCCGCGCGATCATCGCGCCCGAGAGCGCTGCGACCGCACAGGCAAGCCATCCGAAGGATTTCATCCGCCAAGCCTTTGTTCGAGCGCTGCGGGCGCACCGATGCCGCTCCGGTCGAATGGCTGGCCGGGCGTGCCCACGGCCAGCGGACCGGGCTGCGCCGCGCCGAGGCCCTTGCCCGCTTCGGTCAGGTTGAGGTTCCACCCCGCGGTCCCTTCGACCGCCGAAAGCGAACCGAGGCCATCCCACAGCACCGGCGGCAGTTCGCCGCCGAAGGCCGCCAGCAGCATGTCCGCACCCTCAAGCTGCGGATCGTAGCCGCCGCCGTCATAGCGGTTTTCGCCCACCACCACGTCGCGCGGCAGCGGATTGTACCGCTCGTCCTCGAACTCCTGCGTGTAGGCGATGACCATGATCGGCGCGGTCGGATTGCGCGACAGGATGTTATCTTCGATCAGCACCTTGTCGTTGGCCATCACCATGATCCCGGTGCCGCGCCGCACGCCCGCGACGATATTGCCCGGCGGCGCGAAATTGGGCGTGTCGTTGGCGATCACCAGATTGTTGGCGACGATTACATTGCCGCCGCCCATCACCGGCAGATTGGGCAGGTCGAACACCAGGATCCCGCCGGTGTTGCGCGTGGCGACATTGTGTTCGACCAGCGCGTTGCGGCTGTTCTCGATCTCGATCCCGGCGACATTGGCCTCGGCAATCGAATTGCGCACGGTGATGTTGTGCGACTGGCCGACATAGATGCCCGCATCCGATGCGCCGGTGACCTTGACGCCATCGACCAGCACGCCGTCGCTTTCAACCGGATAGACGCCATAGGCGCCGTTTTCGGGATGCGGACCGCGCGTCCAGGTCACGCGGATGCGGTGATAGACGATATTGTCCGCGCCCTTGGATTTCACCCCGTCGCCCTTCGGGTTCTCGAGCGCGAAATCGCGCAGCGTCACGCCGTCGCTGGTCACCAGCAGCCCTTCGCCCGCGCCCTGCTGCGTAGTGAAATCGAGCACGGTGCCGTCCATTCCCGCGCCGCGTACGGTCACATCGTCGACATCGAGGCTGAGACCGTCGGTCAGCGTATAGCGGCCCGCAGCGAGCACGATCTCGTCACCCGGTTCGGCAAGGATCAGCGCTTCCTGCAGGGCTTCCTGCGCGCCGTCCCCCGGCACGATAGAATGCGTGGCGGCAATGGCCGGCGCCGCGCCTGCAAGCAGCGCGGCGGCGATCGACAGTCTGATGGTCATGAGTCTCTCCCTTGCAACCCATTGTGCCGCAAGGGACGGCGATTGCAAGCGGGTGCGGTTCAACCCCGCGCGAAGGCGCAGACCGCGGCTGAACTCGCGGCAACCTCGAGCACTTCGCCATCGTCCACGCGCCGGACGCGTTCGAGGAATTCGGCAATGCTCAGCGGTATGGCGCGTTCGCCTTCCTGCGCCCGCAGGTTTTCCAGCTTGCGCAGCTGGAGCACCGACAGCCGCTGCGCCATGCGCTCGGCCATGCACCCGGCCATAGGCTGCGGCAGGCCGCGTGCGACGAATTCATCCTCCAGCCGGCCCTCCGCGGTATCCTGCAATCCGCCGCCGATGGTCGCCCACAGGGCGACCCCGCCGACGGCCAGCAGCGCGAGAACGATCAGGATGCGTTTCACCTCAGTCGAGCGCCTTCACGATTTCCTCGACCATCTTCTTCGCATCGGACAGCAGCATCATCGTCTGATCCATGTAGAAGACGTCGTTATCGACCCCGGCATAACCGACGCCGCCCATGCTGCGCTTGATGAAGAAGACCTGCCGGGCCTTGTCCACGTCGAACACGGGCATGCCGTAGATGGGCGAGGACTTGTCGGTTTTCGCCGCGGGGTTGACCACGTCGTTGGCACCGATGATGAAGGCGACATCGGCCTGCGCGAACTCGCTGTTGATGTCCTCCAGCTCGAACACCTTGTCGTAATCGACCGATGCTTCGGCGAGCAGCACGTTCATGTGCCCCGGCATACGGCCCGCGACCGGGTGGATCGCGAACTTCACCTCGACACCCTTCTCCTCGAGGATATCGGTCATCTCGCGCAGCGCGTGCTGCGCCTGCGCCACCGCCATGCCGTAGCCGGGGATGATGATGACCTTCTCCGCCTGTTCGAGCATGAAGGCCGCATCCGCCGCGCTGCCCTGCTTGTAGGGGCGCTGTTCGCGCGGTTCGCCGCCTGCCGCCCCGCCGTCCTCCGCGCCGAAGCCGCCCGCGATCACGCTGAGGAAGCTGCGGTTCATCGCGCGGCACATGATGTAACTGAGGATCGCGCCCGAAGAGCCCACCAGCGCGCCGGTGATGATCATCGCGCTGTTGCCGAGCGTGAAGCCCATCGCCGCCGCCGCCCAGCCCGAATAGCTGTTCAGCATCGAAACCACGACCGGCATGTCCGCCCCGCCGATCGGGATGATCAGCAGGAAGCCGATGAGGAAGGCGAGCACCGTCAGCGCGATGATGAGCGGCATGGTCTCGGAAGGCCCGGCCATGGCGAAGAGCGCGGTCAGCACGATGATCGCCGCCAGCGTGCCGAGATTGATGACGTGCCGCGCAGGCAGCAGGATCGGCGATCCGCTCATCCGCCCTGAAAGCTTGGCAAAGGCGATGACCGAGCCGGAAAAGGTAATCGCGCCGATGGCGATGCCGAGGCCCATCTCGACCTTGGAAACCGCCCCAATGCCGCCATCGACCAGCAGGCCGAACGCACCGGGATTGAGGTAGGCCGCCCAGCCCACCAGCACTGCGGCGAGACCGACGAGCGAGTGAAACGCTGCGACCAGCTCGGGCATCGCCGTCATGGCGATGCGGCGGGCGATGAGGAAGCCGATCAATCCGCCGAGCGCGATGGCGATCGCGATCTCGACGATATTTGCGATGTCGTGAGTCACCAGCGTCGTCGCCACCGCGATCAGCATGCCCGCCATGCCGAAGCGGTTGCCCGTCCGGCTGGTCGAGGGCGACGACAGGCCGCGCAGCGCGAGGATGAAGAAGACGCCCGATACGAGATACGCGAGCGCGACCCACGGGTTCACCGCTTCGCCGGTCGCCGCGTGGGCGGGGGTTGCCCACATCGTCATCCCAGCGAAAGCTGGGATCGCTGCCCAATTGGCGCGGAACGTGCCGAGAGAGATCCCAGCTTTCGCTAGGATGACAAGGTTGAAGGAGAACATCACTTCTTCTCCTTCTTCTTGTACATCGCGAGCATCCGCTCGGTCACGGCAAAGCCGCCGAAAATGTTCACGCTGGCGAGCACCACGCCTGCCAGCCCCAGCCATTTGGCAACCGCGCTGCCCGCCTCGGCGCTGGCGATGAGCGCGCCGACGATGATCACCGAGGAGATCGCATTTGTGACCGCCATCAGCGGCGTGTGCAGCGCGGGCGTGACCGACCAGACCACGTAATAGCCGACGAAACACGCCAGCACGAAGATCGACAGGATCGAAATGAAGTCCATGTGCGGCCCCTCCCCGGGCCCGGATTACGCGGGGGTGAGTCTCTCGTTCACGACCTTGCCGCCCTGCGTCAGCCGTACGGCATCACCGATTTCTGCGTCGAGCACGGGCTTGCCGGCCTCCTCGTCCCAGAAGGCGGACAGGAAGTTGTAGAGATTGCGCGCGAACAGCGCCGAGGCATCGGCTGCCAGGTGTCCGGCAGTGTTCGAATAGCCGACGATCTTGACCCCGTGCTTCTCGACCACCTCGTCGGGACGTGAGCCTTCGACATTGCCGCCCTGCGCCACAGCGAGGTCGAAAATGACGCTGCCGGGCTTCATGCTCGCGACCTGCGCATCCGAGATCAGCCGCGGCGCGGGCCTGCCCGGGATCAGCGCAGTGGTTATGACGATATCCTGCTTGGCAATATGGCTGGAGACCAGCTCTGCCTGCGCGGCCTTGTACTCGTCGCTCATCTCGGTGGCATAGCCGCCCGAGCCCTCGCCTTCGATGCCCGCGACATTCTCGACGAAGATCGGCTTGGCGCCGAGCGACTGGATCTGCTCTTTCGTCGCCGACCTGACATCGGTGGCGGAGACCTGCGCGCCAAGCCGCTTGGCTGTCGCGATCGCCTGCAGGCCCGCCACGCCCACGCCCATCACGAACACCTTGGCCGCCTGCACGGTGCCAGCGGCGGTCATCATCATCGGAAAGGCACGGCCATACACATTGGCCGCAGTCAGCACTGCCTTGTAGCCGGCGAGATTCGACTGGCTGGAGAGGACATCCATGCTCTGCGCGCGGGTGATGCGCGGCATGAATTCCATGCTCAGCGCCTCATAGCCCGCCTCGGCATAGGCCGCGACCCGCGCGCTCTCGCGAAACGGATCGAATGTCGCCGCCACCCATGCCCCCGGACTTGCTCCGGCAAGCGCGGCCGTGTCGGGCGCCTGGACGCCCAGCACGATATCCGCATCCTTCACCACTGCAGCGGCGGGGCCGACTTCGGCGCCCGCTTCGGCAAAGGCGCCATCGGTGAGGGCGGCGCCCAGACCGGCGCCTTCCTCGACTGCGACCACAGCCCCGAGAGCGACGAACTTCTTCGCCGTTTCGGGTGTCAGCGCGACCCGGCTCTCGCCCGGCGCACGCTCTCTCAGCACCGCGATGCGTAGCGCCATCCGGTTATTCGGCGATCAGGATGACGACGATCAGCGTGATGACAGCAATCAGCGGGACGGACCATTTGAGCATGCTGATAAACGAACCGTAGGTCCGGTTGTGCGCCTTGTGGTCGTTGGCGGATTCCATGATGCGATTTCCCTGTGTGGAATTGATATCGCGGCGGGTCTATCGCGGAGGTGCGCGCTGCTCAAGCCCCGCTGTTTGCGCGTCCCCGGCGGGACAGGCTTAATCGCCTCTTTACGCTATCGGGGTAATGGGCTTTCACGCGGACGTGCTTCAGGCCCGCATGTCCCTGGGGAGAATGGCGAGAGATATGGCGACACAGCGATCGCGCCTCTTGATGCTGATCGACGACGAGCCGGCCCAGGGCCGGCTGGTGTCGGCGCTTGCCGCGCGCGAAGGATGGCGTACGCTGACCGTCGCGACAGGCGAAGACGCGCTCGAAATGCTGGCATCGCCGGGCGGCGGCGAAGTGACCGCCATCCTGCTCGACCAGTGGGTGCCGGGCGACCAGGCGTGCGAACTGATCCGCGAACTGCGCGCGGCGCGCCCCGATGTCCCCCTCCTGATGCTGACGGCCAACACCTCGCCGCTGCTGGCAGTCGAAGCAATGCGCGCCGGCGCGACCGACTATCTCATCAAGCCGGTCGATCCCGACCGCCTGCTCGCTGCGCTGGCCGATGCCACCTATGGCGCGCGGCCCAACGCCGAGTTGCAGCCGCTGGCCGAGAAGCTGCCCCACCCGGTCGATTTCGACGGCATGGTCGGCACCGCCGCCCCGTTCCGGACCGCGCTGGCCAAGGCGGCGACTGCGGCGCGCGGCCATGCGCATGTGCTGGTCGAAGGCGAAAGCGGTACCGGCAAGGACATGGTCGCCCGCGCGATGCTCGCCGCCAGCACCCGCGCGAAGGCGGAGCTGCGCGTGGTGCGCTGCGGCGGCCTGCCGGCAGCATCGCTCGAATCGCTGCTGTTCGGCCACGAGCAGGGCGCTTTCGCGGGCGCTTTCGACCGCCAGAGCGGACTGATCGAACAATGCGACGGCGGCACGCTGATCCTCGACGATGTCGACCGCATTCCCGAAGAGCAGCAGAACCGTCTAGCCGAAGTGCTGGCCACCGGGATCGTCCGCCCGACCGGCGCCGCGCATGGCTTCAAGATCGACCTGCGCGTCTTTGCCACCAGCGATCACGTGCTCGAGGACCGCGTGGCGGCGGGCCAGTTCTCGCAGTCGCTGTTCGACCAGCTGTCGGCCACGCGGATCAGCATGCCGCCCCTGCGCGAGCGGCTGGGCGACATCCCCGCGCTGACCCGCTATTTCCTCGCCAAGTTCGGCGAACAGCCCGGGCTCAAGCACCATTCGATCGCCGACAGCGCGCTGAGCCTGCTCGAAGGCTACGACTGGCCCGGCAATGTCCGCCAGCTGCAGGCCGCGCTGTTCCGTGCCTGCGTGTTCGAACAGCGCGAGGCACTGACCGCGCACAGCTTCCCGCAGCTGGCCGAGATGCTGGGTGACGAGGTCGACCGCGGCGAAAGCCGGGCACGCGGCCTTGGCCTGCTGCTCTATACCGACGACGGCAACGTCCGCCCGCTGGAAGAGATCGAGGCCGACATCATCCGCCTCGCCATCGGCCATTACCGCGGGCGGATGACCGAGGTCGCGCGCCGGCTCGGCATCGGCCGCTCGACGCTCTACCGCAAGCTCAGCGAACTCGGCATCGACAGCGCCGCCTGAGCGGACTAGCCCGTAGCCATGGGCAAGCTCGACGACATGCTGTGCGTGGTCACCGGCGGCGCACGCGGCATCGGCAGGGCGATCTGCACCGCCTTCCTTGCCGAAGGCGCGCGCGTCGTGCTGACCGATATCGACGAAGACGAAGGTAGGAAAGCCGCCGCCGGGCTCGGTTGCAGCTTCTACCGCCTCGACGTCGCCAGCGAAGCCGAATGGGACGCGCTGGCCGCGGCCTTCCCCGCGATCGACGTGTTGGTCAACAACGCCGGGATCACCGGGTTCGAGGACGGCCCCGCGCCGCATGACCCCGAGAACGCCAGCCTTGCCGAATGGCACCGCGTCCACAGCGTCAACACCGACGGCTGCTTCCTCGGCTGCCGCTATGCCCTGCGCGCGATGAAGGCCAAGGGCACGGGGTCGATCATCAACATGTCCTCGCGCTCGGGCCTCGTCGGCATTCCCGGCGCAGCGGCCTATGCCGCGAGCAAGGCGGCGATGCGCAACCACAGCAAGTCGGTCGCGCTCTACGCCGCGCAGCAAGGCTGGGCGATCCGCTGCAACTCGGTCCACCCCGCCGCGATCCTCACCGACATCTGGGAGCCGATGCTGGGCGACGGGCCAGACCGCGACGCGAAGATGGCCGCGCTGGTCGCCGACACGCCGCTGAAGCGCTTCGGCACGGCCGAAGAGGTCGCAGCGGCATGCGTCTACCTCGCCAGCGCCGACAGCGGCTATATGACCGGCGCCGAACTCACGCTCGACGGCGGGCTGCTGGCGGGCAGCGCCGCTTCGCCCGGAAGCTAGGCTCGCAGCTAGGCGGGCAGGTCGGCGAAGTCGGTCAGCGCGGCATCGCGCAGGCCGCGCCAGACATTGCGCGCCTGCACCGTCTCGGCGACATCGTGGACCCGCACCATTTGCACGCCCGCGCGCAGCCCCTCGAGCGCCAGCGCTACGCTGCCGCCCAGCCGCTGCTCGACCGGCGCTTCCTTCGACAGCGCGCCGATCATCCGCTTGCGGCTGGCCCCCAGCAGCAGCGGATGGCCCAGCGCATGGAACAGCGGCAGCGCGTTCATCAGCGCGAGGTTTTCCGCCAGGCTCTTGCCGAAGCCGATGCCCGGATCGAGCAGGATGTGCTGCGCCGCGATCCCCGCTTCGAGCGCCGCATCGCGCCGCACGCGTAGCGCATCGAACACGTCGAACACCGCGCTGGCATAGTCGCCGCCAGCATGCAGGTCCTCGCCCGCCGCGCCGGGCGCATGCATCAGCACCACCGGGCAGCCGGCGCGTGCGACCACTTCGGCGCTGCGCGGATCATGCGCGAGGCCCGAGACGTCGTTGACCAGATGCGCGCCCGCTTCCAGCGCAGCCTCCATCACCGCTGCCTTGCGCGTGTCCACGCTGACCGCCGCGCCCATGCCGGCGCAGGCCTCGATCGCGGGGACGACGCGTTTGATCTCGTCGCCTTCCCACAGCGGCTTGCCACCCGGGCGCGTGCTTTCGCCGCCCACGTCGATGATCGCTGCCCCCGCTTCGACCATGGCGGCGGCGTGGTCACGGCCGGCCTCGGCATCGTCCAGGAAGCGCCCACCGTCGCTGAAGCTGTCGGGCGTGACGTTGAGGATGCCCATCACCTGCGGCTGGTCGAGCGGCACGGTCCGCGCCCCCAATTGCAACGGCGGATGCGCGAACGTCAGATTGGCCCATTGCGCCTCGCCCTCGGCGCCAAGCTCTTCGGGCAGGCGGCCGAGCGCTTCGGCCATGGTGTCCGGCGCCGCAAGCCAGCGCTCGACCACCTCGCCATCTCGCCGCTGGATCACCGCAAATCGGCTTGCATAGACCATTGTGCCTGCCAGCCGGATGGCATTGCCATGTTCGGATTGCGGCCCCGGAACGAGCCCGATCGGCCGGATATAGACCTGCCCGCTCATTGTTGGACTTCCCCAGGGCAAGCACCGCGACATGGACCGGGTGTTACACGGTCCAATGCGAAAAAAGGCGCGGAGTGGTTGTGCGCCGGGAGACGAAGCGGCTCGGAAGCTTTTAAGCGCTGGATCATGCGCAAGGTGGTAGCGGGTTGGAAAGGAGTAGGACAGACGTCACGCCGCAATTTGCCGTCGCCCCGGACTTGATCCGGGGTTCCGCTCCATGCAGACATCGCGCCCGCCCGCAAGAAAGCGGGGTCCCGGAGCGACGAACAGCTGGATTGTTTGCCCACGAGCAGCCGGATCTTCTCGATCTACCCGGGCTGACAGTTCGAATTCGCCGCCCAGCCGCTTGCCGACCCTGCCCGGAACTTCTCAGTCCTCCACCGCCAGCAGGTACAGCTGGCGCGCAGCGTCGATCGGCTTGGCTTCGCCTTCGACTTCATAGTGCCAGAAGGTCCAGCCGTTGCAGCTGGGTGCGCCTTGCAGCTCCTTGCCGAGGCCATGGATGCTGCCGGTCTGTTTCTCATGCGCGAGCGAGCCGTCGGCGCGGACGGTGGCGGTCCAGCGGCGTTTCTTGTCGAACACCTTGGTGCCGGGCTTGATGAAGCCGTTTTCGACCAGCGCGCCGAAGGCCACCTTGGGCGCGCTGCGGCCCGCCTGCATCGTGGTGAGCGCGCTTTCGTCGAGCGGGAGTTCCTTCTCGATCCGCTTGATCGCCGCGTCGCGGTAATTGCCTTCGCGCTCGCAGCCGATCCATTCGCGCCCCAGCCGCTTGGCCACTGCGCCGGTGGTGCCGGTGCCGAAGAAGGGATCGAGCACCACATCGCCGCGCTCGGTGGTGGAGAGCAGCACGCGGTAGAGCAGGCTTTCGGGCTTCTGCGTCGGGTGGACCTTGTGGCCGCCCTCCTTCAGCCGTTCGGCGCCGTTGCAGATCGGCAGCACCCAGTCGCTGCGCATCTGCAATTCGTCGTTCAGCGTCTTCATCGCGCGGTAGTTGAAGTGGTACTTGGCCTTTTCACCCTGGCTGCACCACAGCAGCGTTTCATGCGCATTGGTGAAGCGCGTGCCGCGGAAATTGGGCATCGGGTTCGACTTGCGCCAGACGATGTCGTTGAGGATCCAGAAGCCCAGGTCCTGCAGGATCGCGCCGACGCGGTAGATGTTGTGATAGCTGCCGATCACCCACAGCCCGCCGTCGGGCTTGAGCACGCGCTTGGCCTCGGTCAGCCATTCGCGGGTGAAATCGTCGTAGATCTTGAAACTGTCGAACTGGTCCCAGTGATCGGTCACTGCATCGACATGGCTGCCGTCGGGCCGGTTGAGATCGCCGCCGAGCTGGAGATTGTAGGGCGGGTCGGCGAAGACGAGGTCCACGCTCGCATCGGGAAGCCGGCGCATGGCGGCCACGCAATCGCCATCGAGGATCTGCCCCAGCGGGAGCAGTTCCTTCGGCGTTTGCGCCGGTTTTACAGCCGCTTTGACGCGACTCTTCGTGGTCTCGATGACCCCCATGATATGCTTCCCTGTCCTGACTTATCCACAGGGTGAGTCCAAACGGAGTCGCGGTCAAGCGCCAAATTGGACGGCGCGAAGCGGGCTCGCCGGCTTTGCAGAAAGAACAGAAGGTGCCCGTCACAAGATATTGAGTCCCCGTGGATTCGCAGGACTCTAGATGGTGCGGTGTGGCGCGCAGGACTCAATCGGGCAGCGGATTAAATGATTAGGGAATGCCGCACATGTCTGCTACAAGGATGCCGCTGACGTCGAAATTTGCGACGGACTTCGGATTTTGACGACCGCCGCTTGCCTTCAGTGGCCCCGGCGCAAACCAGACGACGACTTCCTTTCATCGGACGATTTGACGCACGACCGCACCGCATGTCGCGGCGCGGCAACCTCTCGCGTTCTCGAAAGGAACCATCATGAGCAAGACCGGAACCGTAAAGTTCTTCAACACCGACAAGGGCTATGGCTTCATCCAGCCCGACGACGGTTCGGACGACAGCTTCGTCCACATCAGTGCCGTCCAGGCCGCCGGCATGCACTCGCTCGATAAAGAGCAGCGCCTCAACTACGAAGTTGAAACCGGTCGCAATGGCAAGGCCAGCGCCGTGAATCTCTCGGCTGCCGACTGATTCCATTCCGGTTCGCGCGCCGCCGGCCCCGCAACGGGCCGCGGCGCGCGCACCACCTTACGCCCCCTTCCCGCCGCACCCCCTCCGGAGACGCCAATGGCCAGCCAGACTTACGAATTCTATGCCGCGCGTGCGGCAGAGGCTGCCTCCGATGCGGAGGCGGCGACGCTGAGCAATGTGCGCGACCGTGCGCTGCGCTCGGAAGCGACCTGGCAGGCGCTTGCCGACCAGGCCCGCGCAGTGGCCGAACAGCGCCGCAAGATTGCCGCGACCAAGGCCGCCGAAGCCGAAGCCGAAACGAGCGCCTAGGCCGCCGAGGCCGCGCTTTCCGCAAACAGATCGACCTGTGCCACCGGCGCGAAACTGCGCCGATGCAGCGGCGTGGGTCCGCGCGTGCGCAGCGCTTCGAGATGCTCTGCCGTGCCGTAGCCGGCATTGCGTTCCCACCCGTAATGCGGGTGCTGCCGGGCCGCCTCGCGCATCAGCCGGTCGCGATATTCCTTTGCCAGGATGCTGGCCGCCCCGATGCAGCGTTCCTTCCCGTCGCCGCCGACGATCGGCCGGGCCTGCGCCCAGCGCCATGCGGGGTTGCGGCCGTGCGGGGTCATGTTCCCATCGATCAGCACCGCATCGGGTTCGCACGCCAGCGCATCGACCAGCCGCGTCACCGCCAGCGTCATTGCCTGCATGGTCGCGTGGAAGATGTTGAGCCGGTCGATTTCCGCCGGTTCCACCACGGCCAGCCCCCAGGCGCAGCGCGCGCGGATCTGCGGTTCCAGCGCGCCGCGGCGCTTGGCCGACAGTTTCTTGGAATCGTCCAGCCCGCCCGGACATGGCTTGCACAGCACGACCGCGGCTGCGACAACGGGGCCTGCCAGCGGGCCGCGC
>CERU01000703.1_pt1 | contig 15784 bp, 5 predicted proteins | sample 530741 | NCBI WGS metagenome assembly CERU01 (sample SAMEA2620925, study PRJEB7988) | marine metagenome | biome: marine biome (ENVO:00000447); feature: deep chlorophyll maximum layer (ENVO:xxxxxxxx); material: "saline water (ENVO:00002010), including plankton (ENVO:xxxxxxxx)" | depth 30 m | reverse complement strand
CCAGTAAGAGGTAAAATAAACTTTAGCTCACAATTAAACGGTGAGACTGTAATATTAAAATATATCAGCGATACACTTGGTACTGATGGCGAAATGCAAGTACACAAGTTTGCTGAAGAAGCAGTGTATAAATGGATTGCACACGCTATTTTAGCAACTAGAATAAACACACCTGAGTATCTTGTTGCAAGATTTAAAAAAGAAAGATTTGCTGCTATTAGATCAGCTAAGTTAAGATTATCAAATTATAAATCTGAAGAACTAGCTCAAATAATGAGAGGTAAATCTAAGCAGATAAAACATTAACATATGCCAGAATTAAAACATCATTTTCGTGCAGGTAAAATGAATAAAGACCTGGACGAGAGATTAGTACCTAATGGAGAATATCGAGACGCGCAGAACATAGAAATATCTACATCTGAAGGCGATGACGTGGGTAGTGTTCAAAACGTTGTAGGTAATACTAAGATAGTAGGTAAAACGTATGATTCTAATTCACAAAGCATAACTGCTAACTGGAGTGGTTTTGGTTTAACAAATGCTAAAACAATAGGTAGCGTAGTTGATAATGAGCATGATAAAATATACTGGTTTGTAACAGCTGATAATGCTGACTGTATTATAGAATATGATGACGTAAAAGGTATAATATCACCTGTGCTTGTTGATACCAACGATATATTAAACTTTACATCAGATCAATATATAACAGGTATAAATGTTTTAGAAGGTATGTTACTGTGGACAGATAATAAATCTGAGCCTAAAAAAATAGATATTAACATATTTAAATCAGGTTGTGCTGGTAATTTTACAACACATACTAAATATACAGGTGATATAATATTATCTACACAATTAAGTGCTGCATCTGCTTTTACAGAAGAACATATAACAGTTGCTAAACAAGCACCTATAACAGCGCCAACTTTAACAATGGCAAAATCAAAAAGAGGTGGTAATGGTACAGGTACTTCACCTGTTATAGTTAGTAACTCTACAGCTGGTTTATTTGCTGATGCGGATGGTAATGGTAAACAGTCTGGTACTAGTGTAAATTTAAACTTTACTCCAGCTCCTAACTTTCAAGTCGGTGATATTGTTGTTTTAACAGCGCAATACGAAGAGCAAATATCTCAAATAAACTACGAGATAAAAGGTAGAATAACTAGTTTATCAAACGGAACACAAACAGCTAGTCTTAAAATATTAAGTATACCTGTTGAGGTTGCATACGTTCCTTTAGTATGGGAGGTATTATTAGAAGAAGACGACGTTATCTTTGAAAAGAAGATGGTTAGGTTTGGTTATAGATGGAAATATACAAGTGGTGAATATTCTGTATTTTCACCATTTAGTGAATTAGCATTTTTACCATCAACGTTTGAGTATTTATCATCAGATGGTTTTAACGTAGGTATGATAAATAATCTTAGAGATTTAAAAATAACAATACCTAGTAGTTATCCTGTTGATGTAGAAGAAATAGACATACTATATAAAGAGTCTAACGCTAACAATATATATGTTGTAGACACATTAAAAAGAGATTCATACAATAGTTTTGATTTAGAATATCAGTTAAAGTCAGATCTTATTAGTAAAACTGTTGAAACAAATCAAATACTAAGACCATGGGATAACGTACCTAGAAAAGCAAAAGCTCAAGAAGTTACTGCAAACAGACTTATATATGGTAATTATTTACAACAATATAATATACCTAATTATAACTTACCTGATATAACATTATCAATAGATAATAACGATATAACAACTGTAAAAGAACCAGAGCTTTCTATAAAAACGTTAAGAACATATCAAGCAGGTGTTGTGTATATAGACAAATATAATAGACAATCACCTGTATTTACTAATGATACAGCATCTATACAGTTACCAAAGAAGTTTGCTGACAAAGTAAATAAATTAAAAGTATCGTTATCAAATACACCTCCAGAGTGGGCAACTCATTTTAAATACTACATAAAAGAACCATCTAACGAGTATTATAATTTAGCTATGGATAGATATTATTTAGCTGAAGATGGTAACGTATGGTTAAGTTTTCCTTCATCTGAAAGAAACAAAGTACAAGAAGACATGTACTTGATATTAAAGAAACAGCATGATAGTGATGTTTTTGTTGAAGATAAAGCTAGATATAAAATATTAGATATACAAAATGAAGCACCAGACTTTATTAAACTTGTTAAAAGAGCAAACGCAGCTGTTGATTGTTTAGTACACGACTCTGGTATACCTCAAGTAGGTAGTACATCATTTAAATTTAAAGGACCTGATCCTTTAGACAACCCTGGTTTTGCAGCAAGTTTTACATCTGATAACTTAATACAATTAATTGTTGCAGGAGGTAAATCAGCTAAATACCAAGTTGTTAGTGGTGGTTATACAGGTGAAACAGATGGATCTGGAACTAATTCACATATATATTCTGTAACAGTAGGTGAGCCTTTAAAAGAAGGTGAAACACACTTAGATGGTTTAGCTGATGGCGATAGTATAACTATTGTAATGTATGAGGAAAAGTTTAAAAGAAAACCTGAGCATTACGGTAGATTTTTTGTAAAAATAAATAGAGACTCAGCTTTTGAAACTAATATTATAGATACATTTCAAACAGAAGAACAAGAGTGGGGTATAAAAACTAGTCAAACAATAGATGCTAACAATGCTAATACAGGTGCTGGTAGCAGTATTGGTTCTGAGTCTTGGTTTGATACTTCTGACAGAAACTCTTCTCTTTATATAACACAAGCAAACAACGGGCATCCTAAAATTGGTAGAAATACATTTAAATTATATAGAGCTGGTGCACCTGGACAAGCACGTCCTAATAGAAGAAAGCATGATAAAGGTGATAGTATAAACGCATTTTTAAAAGCATTAGACACACCAGGTACATATATAAGATTTAAAAATAGTAGTGGTCAAACAGGTGAAATATATGAAATAACTAATTCAGTTAGATATTATCAATATAGAAGGACATCTGGTAAAAAATATTTTAGTGCAAAAAGAAGAGAATATGTTGTAACGTTTAAGCATTGGAAAAACGAAGGTAGTTATGAAGATTCATTTACTTTCCCTTCTTCTGGTACTAACTTCAACAATGCAATTAGTGAGATACAAATAATGGAGAAAGTTATTGATCAAGATAACGAAATGCTCACTTCAACAAACCCAGCTATATGGGAGACAGAACCAAAAGAAACAACAGAGTTAGATCTGTATTATGAAACAGGTAGTACATACGCTATATCTCAACACGGTACTGAACATGAACTAGCTTTTAAAAATTGTTACAGCTTTGGTAATGGTGTAGAATCAGACAGACTTAGAGATGATTTTAACGCTATTAAAATAGATAAAGGTGTAAAAGTATCTACAGTATTTGCTGAACAATATAAAGAAGAACAAAAGAAAAATGGTTTAATATACTCTGGTATATTTAACTCTACTAGCGGAACAAATAGGTTAAATCAATTTATACAAGGTGAAGCTATAACAAAAGATTTAAATCCACATTATGGTGGTATACAAAAATTACATGCTAGAAATACTGATCTAGTTGTACTATGTGAAGATAAATGTTTAAAAGTATTAGCTAATAAAGATGCTTTATTTGAAGCTGGTGGAAACGCACAGTTAACATCAACAAATAGAGTGTTAGGTCAAACAATACCTTTTAGTGGAAACTACGGTATAAGTAAAAACCCTGAATCATTTGCTGAGTACGCTTTTAGGATGTATTTTACCGATAAAAATAGAGGAGCTGTTATAAGACTTTCCATGGACGGTATAACACCTATATCTGATGCGGGTATGAGAGATTATTTTAATGATAATTTACCTACTGCAAACAAACTTATAGGTAGTTATGATACTAAAAAAGGAGCATACAATTTAACCTTACCAACAACAACTGTTTGTTTTGATGAAAAAATAAATGGTTGGCCAAGTTTTAAATCATTTATTCCAGAAGCTGGTGTATCATTAAATAACAAATACTTTACTATGTATCAAGGTGAATTATGGATACATAATAATCCTGTTAGAAATAGTTTTTATGGTGCTGCTTCTGCACAATCATCAGTAACCTTATTAATAAATGATATATCTGAAACTATAAAAGGATTTAAAACGCTTAACTATAGTGGTAGTAGATCAAGAGTTTACACGTATGATTATGATAATGCTACAGAAACATTTACGCCAGGTTGGTTTGCTGAGTATATAAATACAGATCAACAAGAAGGTTTTGTAAAACAGTTTATTAAAAAAGAAAATAGATATTATAACAGTTTAAAAGGTGTAGCTACTCAATTATCTAATTTAGATAGTCAAGAGTTTAGCGTACAAGGTTTAGGACAATTTACAGGTAGTTTATCTGGTGATGTTTCTTTATCTGATAGAACAGTAACTACTAATTTAACTGGTATTGCAAATGCTACAGTTGAAGCATTAACATTTGATGTAGAAGCTGGTCAAGAAATACACTCAACAAAAAGTAGTGGCACAATAACAATAACACCTAATACTGGTTTTACTTTAACAGCTAGTGATTTTAGTGTTTCATCTACTGGATCTTATGTTGATAGTGTTAGCTTTGCTCAAAGTGGAGATAATGTAATAGCAACTGTAAACTTTACAGATGGTGTTAACATGCCTACTAATGATTTAACTATTAATTTAGCTGTTACAGGTGACGCTGCTGCTATAGTATATAGACTACATGATCTTAATTTTGATATAAATAACGATTCAAATATAACTGTTACAAAAACATATTCAGGTAGTAGTAATAAAACTGCTGAACCTGTAAATTCAGCAACTGGTTTTGAAGCTACATACGATGGATCAACTTTTGAAACTGTAGCCACTGTTGAGTTTGATTTAGCATCAACACATGAGTTTAAAAGACCACCTCAATATAAAATATTAAAAGAAGATGACTTAATTGAAAGTCAATATGAAATTACTTATCAAGATAAAGATGCTAGTAATGCAGATATAACAATAGGTGTTGGTGGTAAAACATTAAACGATGTTGATAAAAGAATATTTACTGTAAAATATAAGTTTCCTGCTCAGGATACTAGTAAAGATAATATACAATTTAACGCTATATCTGTACAAAGACAAGCAACTCAAGATAACAAAATAAACGGTTATAGATGGAACAGTACTAACACTGTAAGTAGATATGCACAAACAATAAACTTATATGTATATGGTTTTGAAGGTGCAACATTTACATTAAAACAAGTTATAGATGGTGGAACTGCTAAGTACTGGGACGGTGATAGCTTTGAAACATCGTCTACAACTTTAACAATACCAAGTGGTGGTATTTATACAATACCTGTAGAGTTTTTTGAAACATCAACTTCAAAAGCGTATGTGTTTACAATAGCAGGTGTAGGATCAACTTCATTGTTAAGTCCTTTAATGGGTAATGTATATAACACAGCTACACCACCTGTTGTACAAAATCCATTTACTATAAATCAATTTGCTGATGTTACTTTAACAGTAGCAGCAACAAGTAGTAATATGACTGTTACGTCTAGTAACTTTACGCAAACATCTCAAGCATTATCTTCACCTAACGAAGAATCTGATGTAGCAAAATTAGATGTTACTTTTACAGCAACAGCAACTGGTAATATATCTCAAGTAACAGATGCTGAAATAGAAGACTTTAGCAATTATAACTCTAACAATTTTAATTTAGAGTTTGCTGCTAACTTACCAACTATAAATAATGTTCCTGCAACAAAAACATTATCATACACAGGATCGATGCTTATTGATAATTATGGATCAGCTGACACAACTATGTCACTAAACTTAGATAATTTCTTTAATGTTGCTGGTGGATCAGGTGGATCTATATTGTTAAACTCTGAAGTAACAGGTGCAGGCGGTGGATTTATAAATATTGGTAAATTAACATATAATGATGGTACTTACAGCACTACAAACGGTAAAGTGATACATGTAGGTACTGCAGACAACACGAGTATAAGTGGTACTGGTACAATATATGGTAATTTCTTTGGCAATGGTATTAACGATATTACCTTAGCTATTACACCTGGTACTGGAAATACTGATACTGGAACATCATGCTTTGATAATATGACAATAACAAAAGGTACTTTATCTGGTAGTGATGCAAGTCAAGATTTAACGTACACTTGGACAGCTCAGTTTGATGAAACAATAACATCTAGCTCAATACCAGATTACAACGTACAAGTAAGTTTAACTAATGAACCTTAATAGATTATGCCAGTAATAACAATGACTTTTCCACATGTTAACGACTCTGTACAGATAGGTGATACAACATACTATCAAGCAGCTGGAACAACAAATATAACTGAAATGGGTACTGTAACAGCGTTAACATCAACAACTGTATCAACCAATATAGGTGGTACTACAACTAGACCAACAGCAAATGACTTTATATTATTTAGTAAAGACAGTAGATCAGCTGTATCAGCATTAAGAGGTTATTATGCTGAAGTTAAGATGGTAAATGATGAGACAACACAGTGTGAACTGTTTGATGTTGGAACTGAAATATTTGAAAGTAGTAAATAATGTGTAATAATAATAACATAATAAAATATATAGAACTATGATAGGAATGGCAACCCAAGCAATAGGCGGATTAACTAGTATAGCTAGTGGAATCATCGGTGGTGGTAAAAGGAGAGCTGAGCAAAGAGCAGCTGAAAAAGAACTAGCCATAAACAAAGCAAGATATGAAAACTTAGATACATCTAATCTTGCTGCTAATATGGAAAACACTTTTGAAGACCTTACAGTTAACACACAAGCCGCTGATTTTGCCGCTCAGCAACAACAAGCTACATTAGCAAACACAATGAGTGGTATGAACCAAGCAGCCGGTGGATCCGGTATAGCTGCTTTAGCGCAAGCTATGGCTGGTCAACAATCTGCAAACGCACAATCAGCCGCTGCTAGTATAGGTCAACAAGAACAAAGAAATCAAATGGCTGCTGCGAAAGGAGCTGCTAATGTTCAATCAGCGCAAATACAAGGCGCACAAGCTGCTAGAGACGCAGAAGCTGCTAAAACAGAAACACTATTAGGTATGTCACAAAACAGATTAGCTGCAGCTAATGAAGCAAGAGCACAGGCAACATCAGCCATAACATCAGGTATTGGTAGTGTAGTTGGTGGTGTAGGTGGTGCATTACAAGCTGGAGGGCTTGGTGGAGAAGATGCTGCTGGTAATACGATAGGTTTTGGCGACGCACTTAAAGCTGGAATTGGTTTTTAAAATTAAATAGATATGAGAGCAAATAAAGCATTAATAGAAGGAGCATATACATCAGCACCAAAGTTTCAAAACTATAGCATAGATCCACAAGGTGAAATGTCTAAACAACTACAGTTGAAACGTATATATGATGATAGAAACTTGCGTAGATATATAGAGCAACTACCACAAGGTGTCGAACTAGATAAAGTGCCTGGTAGTATGAGAGCACCAATATCTCAATACTTAAATTCAAGTAGAATGAGATATGGTATGTTAGCTAGGCAGCTTGCTAAAGCACCAGCAGGAACACCTCAGTATATGCAAATGAGAGAAGAGATGCTTGGTATACAAAGTAGTTATAAAAACTTAAGTACTGAGCTAGATAACTTTAAAAATTTAAAACAAGAGTTTTTACAAGACTTTGATGCAGGTATAATATCAAAAGGATCTGAAACATCAAAACTAAAAGAATTATTTGCTAAAGAAGATTATCAAATTACCATGCAAGATGGTAGATTAAACTTTTTAATGGACGACGGTAGTTTTATGCCAGCCGCTCAGTTACCAACTTATTTTAATCAAAATGCAGAAGCTGTTGATGGTTTATTAAAGTTAAATCAACAAGCTTACAAAAACGCTTTACCTATAGATGATAATTCAGACTATTTATATAGAAGACAGGTAAGACAGTTAGTAACTAAAAACGGTAGAGAAGGTATGTTATCATTAGCTACTGATCAATTTTTAGATCAACCACTAATTGATATAGATAACCTTAACGATCCTAATTACTATTTATTAAAAGAAGAAAACCACGATCAACTAAGAGACTTTTTAGTTAATAATTGGATGGAAGGTATAAGCTCAGCTGCAAACGATGCTTACACTATGAAATCAAGATCTAGTAGAGTTGGTACAGGTATAGATATAAACCAAGCTTTACAAATATGGCAGTCAGGTGATTTATCACAATTAGGTAATCTATTACCTCTAAATAGTAAAATGAAAATAGACGGTTATGATGATGGAACATATGATATAAAGGTAGGTGGTAGAACAATGCCTTATGTTATAGATCCTAAAAATCCTCAACATTTACAATTATACATGAAGGCTTTAGGTTTACAAATGCCAAATGTTAATATAGGAAATATCGATATTAATCAAATCTAACACATGGAAGAGTTATACAGACAAATGTATCTTAAATACGCTCCGAATTTAAGTGAGGACGAGCTGAATCAAAAGGTGTCTTACGCTATGACGCAGGATACAGATACTTTTGTAAACGCTTTTTACAACAAATACACAGGCGTAAATCCCACGCTACAACAATCAAACTACATAAAACAACAAGATCCAGGCTTTTTTAGTCAAGCAGGAACATCTGGTGCTATTGGTTTAAGACAATTTATAATGGAACCTGTAGCTGCTATAGCTGAACAAGTTACTGGTGGTGTTAAAAACTTAGCTGATCAGTGGAAAAAAACACAAGCCGATGGTTTTCAAGCAGAAGATTTAGCTGCTTGGAACTGGGAAGAGTTAAGTACTGAACAGCAAGTAGCTAATATGCAAGACCAGCAGATTAATGGTGTTAACTTAGGTTTTGGTAGAATGAAATCATCTAAGATGATACAAGATGAAGTTAAAGCATTAATGGCTACACAAGTACAATACGACACTAGTATAACAGATGACTTTGCATCAGGTAATATAGGTCAAGGTATTGAAAGAGCTGTGTTGGGTGGTTTACAGTCTTGGCCAACTTATTTAGCTATGGCACATCCTGGCGCTTTAGCTGTGTTAGGTGGATTACATGCTGGTAAGAAGTTTAATGATGAGTTTAATAAAAATCCTGAAGAACAAACAGGTTTATTATTATTAAACGCTGCTGGTACTGGATTAATAGAATTTGGTGGTGATTATCTAGTAAGAAGAGCTGTTATTAGCCCAGGTGTTAGACAATTTATAGGTGGTAACAGAAGTACTGCTGCTATAGATGCTGTTAGAGACATGGGATTAGGTGTTGCTGGTAGAATAATAAAAGCAATGGGTATGGAAGGCGCGACAGAAATGACTCAAGCATTTGCTGTTGATATATGGGATAGTGTAGATAAACTATACGGTACTGATATTAGAGTAGGTTTAGGTAATGATAAAGAATATAAAAGATTATTTGGCGAGAACGGTGGTATAAATCCTTTTAATGGTAGTCGTAAAAAATGGCATGAGCTATTTGACGAAGGTATTATAGGTGCTGTAATGGGTGGTAACGTAAGATCTGTTACTGAGCTAGCATCACCTTCACAAGAAATTAGAGCAGAGATATTGTTTAGAACACAAGATGATAAACAATATGTAAAGGATAAGTTTGATCAAGCGCAAGTTATACAAAAAGAACTTGAAGAAACAGAAGATGTACAAGTTATAGCAGAGCTTCAAAATAAACTAGAGGAAATAACCTTAGAAATAAAAACAAGAGCTAGTCAAGCTAGAAAGGTTATTAGACAAATGAAAGGTCAAGAACTTAGAAACTATGCTACAAACGTAGATACTATAAGATCTGCAAATGAAGTATTAAATAAAGATAACATTGGTTCTGAAACTAGAAAAATACAAGAAAAGAAAAAAGCAGATGCTATAGCTAGAAATGAAGAGATATACAAAAACCATGTACATCAATCTTTAAATAACAACTTAGACGTATCACAAGCGTATGCTGATGCCGCTGGTCTTGAGCAAAAAGTTATAGAAAACGCTGATGATTATCAAAAAGCATATGAAAATTCTAACGCTGGTAAAAATCAATTTAGTGCTGATGGTTTCTTTATTGATGTAAGTAAATCTGACGGATTTTTTGATGGTGCTGGTAGTTGGTATATAAATAAAGAACAAGCATTAAAAACAGAAGCTATATCAGTAGGATCACACGAGTTGTTACATGGTGTTATGAAGTCTACACTTAGAGATGCTAACGGTGTAATGACAAAAGAAGGTGAAGCATTACTAAAAAACTTCTATAAAATATTAACACCTAGTCAAAGAAGATATATAGATAAAAGATTAAACGAAGCTGGATATACAAAAAATCCTGATGGCACTGAAGTTGATTTTAAAGATTACGGAGAAGAATATTTAAACATGTTCTCTGATGGTATACAGTTAGGTGAAATAAAATACGATGAAGGCCTAATGACAAAAATAGGTAATTTACTTCAAGGTAAATTTTTAGATCGTAAAATAAATAAGAACTTTAGAACTGGTGAAGATGTTTATGACTTTATGAAAGGTTATAACAAAAGAATAAGAACTGGTAAAATTGATAAAGATATTGTTGATATGCTTAGACGAGGTGGTCAACAAGCTGGAGTTATGCAAAGATCTATTACACCTAGCGGTGATTTAATGGTTGATCTTGATAGTATGATAAAACCAAATCAAACTAAACAAGAGTTTCAAAATAACTTTCCTCCAGATCTAGCGCAGTATATATATGAAACAGATGCGTTAGATGGTTTAATAATGGAAAAAATTCAAGGTAAAGATATATATGGTTTATCAGAAAGAGAATTTAAAGAAGAAGTAAAGAGCGAAATAATACGTAAATCTTATCAAGAGTTTGATCCTACAAAAAACGAAAGCTTTTTTGGTTGGTTAACTGGTGTTAACAGATCTGGTAAAACTATAATACAATTAGCAGCTGGTAATATAAGTAATAGAGAAAAAGCTAAACAAGCAAAATCATTAGACGATCAAATACAAGGTAAAGAAGGTTCTACTATGACTCAGCAAATCGAAGACACATCGATGAATCCTGAAGAAGAGATGATTGCTGCTGAAGAACAAAGACAACTAGAAAAACAAGAAGATAATCTTAGAAGAGGACTTGGTATAAAAGAAAAAGGAGAACTATATAATGAAATACTAGATGCTAACGAAGCTGCATTATCAGGTGAGGTAGATCTAGATAATATAGAAAAAATATTAAACGATACCTTTGTTGCTAGATTAACTGACAGAATGGTTGAGTTAATGGGTAAAGGTAACAAGTACATGAAAATCGAAGACGGTAAACTTGTCGGTGGTTTTATGTTTGATCTTGGTGAGTTTTTAATATCTAAAATACCATTAAGACAGTTAGTTGCTATGGAAAGATTAGTACCTGAATCTGAAAGAGTACTAACTAAAGTAGTTAAAAAGAATATGATACCTAGTGAGATTAAAGCTCATGAAGAAAAATACGGTAACTCAGAAGGTTTATATTACGAAAGTGAAACACAAGGGCCTACGCTTTATGAAAGACAAAAAATAACACCAGCTAAATTACTTAAGTTCTTTAATCCACCAAGTATAAATCCTACAACAGGTAAAAGAAGTAATGTAAAAGGTGAAAGAAAAAGAGTGCTAGCAGAAAGAGGAGCTGTTCAATTAGGACTTGATGGTACGTTACAAGTTGTAAAAGCTGAAAAAAGTAAAAGAGATAGCGCTGTACTAGAGGCAAATAAAAAAGTATTACAAAAAGAACTTATAGCATTAAAAAATAAAATATCAAGAAACCCTAATGTATCATTATCAAAAACTCAACCTAGTTTTTTACAATATAAAGAAATTGTAGATAAGTTTAACGAAGATGGTTTTAGTATATTTAACAATGCATTTAACGGTATTGTAGAGACATTTAAATCTGCTTATGGCGCATGGCACAAGCCTACTGTTACTAAAAGTATAAATGATTTATTTGCGTCAATGGAAGAAGGTGCTGAAAACGAAACGCCAGTATATTTAGGTAATCAAGTTATCGGATATATGCAAAGACAAGGTGTTAAAAAAGGAGAGTTTGAAAAAGTACACGAACAAATATATATAGATCTTATAGGAGGTTTTAAAATTAAAGATGTAACAATGTTACATACTGAACCTACTAATAAAAAAGATGAGATAACAGGATATGAGCATCCTGATCTAAGACTTTCGTTAAGAGGCAACGGTGTTAATATAGAATTAAAAGGTGATCTAATGGGATCACAAGGAGCTAGCTTAAATGGATTTATTAATGAAGAAGGTTTTGTTGGTAAGAACAAAAGATATAACAAGGATAAGAATATAAAAGCAATTATAAAAGAAGGTGCTAAATATAGAGCTAGACTAAAAAAGTTTGTTGAAAGAGAACTTAAGAAAAGAGGTTATGGTCCTGAGTTTTTAGATGTAGCTGACAAAAAAATACCACAAGATATATACGAAGACTGGAAAAAAGAAAATACTGTTATACAAAGTAAAATAAGTGGCAACGCTTCTCTTTATAAAAAACTATACCTCAATAAAGAATACGGAGGTAATAAAGTAACACATATAGAGTTTACAGGATCTGGTTTATATAGCATGGATGGTAGCAGAAAAATAGGTAATAAAACTGTTCCTGAGTTTGAAGCAGATGTTGACTACCTATTAACAATGCAAGGTAATAAAGCTGGTAAGATGAAAGGTGTTACAATGATAACGCTTGGTACTAGATTAAGATCTCATATTAAGTCACAACCTAAAACTAAATCAGACGTAACATTATTAAATAAAAAAGATGTAGCTCAGTTCTCTAAGTCTTTTTCAAACGGTATACCTGCTTTAGAGAATAATAATAAAATAACTTTCTCTAAGTCAACAACACTAGAAGAGTCAATACGTAAACTTAAAAACATGGAAAAAGCTTTACGTATGTCTAGACGTAAAGATGCACCTAGAAAAGGATTAAGTATATTAGACTTTGACGATACATTAGCTCAAACAAATAGCATGATAATTGTTACTATGCCTGATGGTACTGTAAGCAAAATAGATGCTACTGAGTTTGCTTTAGAATCAGCTAACCTTGAGGACGCAGGTGCTAAATTTGATTTTAGTGAATTTAATGAGGTTAAAGATGGTAGGGTTGGACCTTTCTTTGATAAAGCTGTATCACTAAGAAATAAATTTGGCAACTCAGATATATATGTGTTAACAGCTAGACCACAAGAAGCTGCACCAGCAATACAAAAGTTTTTAAAAGGTGTTGGTTTAGATATACCTTTAAAAAATATAACTGGATTAGCTGATGGTAGACCAGAAGCAAAAGCAGAGTTTATAATAGAAAAAGCAGCAGAAGGTTATAATGACTTTTTATTTGCTGACGACGCTATTAAAAACGTTAAAGCAGTTAAAACAGCATTAGATATATTAGACGTAAAAGGTAAAGTATATCAAGCTAGACCACAGTTTAGTAAAAGTCAAGTATTTAATGAGATACTAGAAGAAAATACAGGTATGGCTGCAAATGAAACAGTATCAAACGCTGCGGCTAGAGTACAAGGTGCTGTGCAAAATAAGTTTGAATTTTTTATACCACCTTCAGCAGAAGACTTTGTAGGACTATTATATTATTTTGTTGGTGAAGGTAAAACAGGTGAAGATCAATTAAAGTTTTTAAAAGAAAATTTAGTTGATCCTTTTGCTAGAGCGTACAGACAACTTAACACTGCTCAAAACGCTATAGCTATTGATTTTAAAGCATTAAAAGAAAATCATGCTGATGCTTGGGCAGCAACAACTACAGACTCTGGTTATAAAAACTTTTCATGGGGTGAAGCTATAAGAGTTTATTTATGGGATAGAAATGGATATGATATACCAGGTATGGATCAAAATGATATTGATACGCTTGTTAGTATGGTTGAAGAGTTTGGCGGTTTAATAAACTTTGCTAATGATCTTGAAGCAATAACAAGACAAGAGTCTTATCCTGAACCAGAACAATATTGGACAGCTGGTAGTATAACAGGTGATTTATATAATGTTACACAAAACTTAAATAGAAAAGCTTATTTATCAGAGTGGATAGAAAATAAAAACGAAATATTTGATCAAGCCAACATGAATAAAATTGAAGCTCTATATGGATCACACTATAGAGAAGCACTAGAAGACATGTTATATCGTATGGAAACTGGTAGTAACAGAAAGTTTGGTCAAAACAGATTAGTAAACGAGTGGTTAAACTGGGTCAACAACTCTGTTGGTGCTATAATGTTCTTTAATATAAGATCTGCAATGCTACAAACAATATCGTTTGCTAACTTTATAAACTGGTCAGATAATAATCCGTTAAAAGCGGCTCAAGCATTTTCTAATCAAGAACAATTTTGGTCTGACTTTAGTATGATATTTAACTCACCTACGTTAAAACAAAGAAGAAGAGGATTACAAACAGATGTTAACGAAGCTGAACTTGCTAATGCTGTTGCAAAAGGTAAAGGTACAGTACAATCAGCTATATCATATTTATTAAGAAAAGGTTTTGCACCTACACAAATGGCAGATAGTTTTGCAATATCATTTGGTGGTGCTAGTTTTTATAGAAACAGATACAATACATACATAGAACAAGGTATGTCAGCTGAACAAGCAGATAAAACAGCTATGAATGACTTCTTTGAAGCTTCTGAAAAAGCACAACAGTCAGCTAGACCTGATATGATTAGTCAACAACAAGCTGGACCACTCGGTAGGTTAATATTAGCATTTCAAAATACACCAATGCAGTATATGCGTTTAACAAAAAAAGCTATCCAAGATCTTAAAAATGGACGAGGAGATGTAAAGACTAATATATCCAAGATTGTGTATTACACAACGGTACAAAATATAATTTTCTCAGGTTTACAAAGTGCATTATTTATGATGATGGGCTTTAGTGATGATGAAGAAGCTATTGAAGATAAGAAGATAAGAGCTATGAATACTTCGTTAGATACAATACTAAGAGGTAGTGGTATAGCTGGTGCAACTGTATCTACAATAAAAAATATGTTATTGAGCTTTAGAAAAGAAAGCGAAAGAGGTGGTAGAGCAGATTACGCTAGAACATTAATAGAAGGAGCAAACATATCTCCACCAATAGGAAGTAAACTAAGAAAAATATATAATTCTTTCATATCTTATAAATACAATAAAGAAGAAATCGCTAACCTAGGATTTCACCCTGATAACCCAGCTATATTAGGTATGGCTAACCTCATATCAGGAACAACCAACATACCACTTGATAGAGCAGTAATGATCGTAAACAATTTACGAGCATCATCCAATAGTAATAATGCTACATGGCAAAGAATAGCTACATTATTAGGTTGGAACACATGGGATGTAGGTATAGAGAGACCAAAATATAAATTTAAATCTAATACATCATCAAGAAAGAAAACAAGAAAGAAAAAATCTAGATAATGAAAAAACTATTATTAATACTAACTTTATTACTATCAACTAATGTACAAGGTCAGTTTCTAAAAGAAATATATAAAGACTTCCTTAAGTACGGTACGTTTTATGCTGCTGGTAATATAGAAAACGCACAAGCAGTACAACCAAACTATTTTATCCGTACAAATCCCGATGATTTTTATGGCATACCTCAAGTAGAAGACAGAG
>CERU01112232.1_pt1 | contig 15966 bp, 8 predicted proteins | sample 530741 | NCBI WGS metagenome assembly CERU01 (sample SAMEA2620925, study PRJEB7988) | marine metagenome | biome: marine biome (ENVO:00000447); feature: deep chlorophyll maximum layer (ENVO:xxxxxxxx); material: "saline water (ENVO:00002010), including plankton (ENVO:xxxxxxxx)" | depth 30 m | reverse complement strand
CTTGTAAAATGGGATCAGAAAATAATTCTCTCCAAGATACCACAGCCATATTGATACTGTCTTGTTCAATAGCATCGGTGCGATAATAGGTTTCGTCAATAAGTTCTTGAGGTCGCTCATATTCCTTAGCTGCGAAGCACGAGGCCAGCAACAAAGGAACAGCGCCTAGTATGAATATTCTATATATGAGTTGCTTTTTCATCTTAATGCGTTTCTTCGGTTTGAGTTGGAGTTCCTGAAATTTTCTCTTGTAGATACTGGAACATAATGTAAAGTATAGGTATTGCAAACACACCTAGAATTGTTCCGATGAGCAAGCCTCCTACAGCTCCCGTACCAATAGAGCGGTTACCGGCAGCACCTACACCAGTTGCTAGTACAAGTGGCATAAGCCCAAGAATAAAAGCAAAAGAGGTCATCAAAATAGGTCGTAAACGTGCTTTTGCTCCGTCTATGGCAGCATCTACGATAGACTCCCCATTTTTACGGCGTTGGATGGCAAATTCTACGATCAGAATGGCGTTTTTAGCCAGAAGCCCCACCAGCATTATGAGTGCGATCTGGAAGTAAATATTGTTCTCAAGCCCCATAACCTTAGTAGTAAAAAAGGCTCCAAAAATACCTAACGGAAGCGATAAGATCACTGCTAAAGGAAGCAGATAACTCTCATATTGTGCCGAAAGTAAGAAGTAAACAAAAACCACACACAGTAGGAAAATAACCACCGTCTGGCTTCCGGCATTTACTTCTTCACGGGTTAGTCCTGAATACGCAATGTCATAATTGTTAGCCAGTTTTGCTGCTTCGGCCTCCACAATAGAAATACCATCACCCGAGCTATAACCAGGGTTCATAGAAACATTAACTTTTGTAGAATTGAATAAGTTGAAACGCGTTACTGCCTGCGGACCATAAACACGCTCAAAGCTTACATATTCACTCAACGGAGACATATTACCATCGCTGGTGCGTATGAACATCGAGTTGATATCATCGGTATCTGCGCGGTAATCAGGATATGCCTGAATATACACGCGGTATTGCTTACCAAACCTAGAGAAGTCAGCAGCATAAATACCACCTATATATCCCTGAAGCGAAGAGAAAATGTCATCAATAGCAACCCCGGTTTGTTTTGCCAAAGGCACATTAATATCCAGTTGATATTGAGGATACCTGGTATTGAATGAAGATTGAGCATATTGAACTTCTGGGTGTGCCATAATGTTACCCATAAATTCTTGATTGGCTTGATCTAAATCTGTAATTGAACCACTAGCACGGTCGAGTAGGTTTACTTCAACACCAGAAGAAATACTAAATCCGGGTATACTTGGCGGTGCAAAGAAGATGATATCGGCATCAGGAAATCCTGCGGCTATACCAAAAAGCTTTGCAGTAATCGCATCAACCGAAAGTGAATCTGCTTCACGTTCTGAGAAGTCTTTCAATTTGATAAACCCAAGGGCATTGTTGCTACCTTGACCACTAATTAAACCTCTACCTGCTACCGTGTTTGCAGCTTCAACACCCGGAAGATCCTTGATTTGCTCGTAAAGCGCTGTTATGGCCTCATTGGTACGATCTAGTGAAGAACCCGGCGCAAGAGATAAATCAATAAATAAAACGCCACGATCTTCATTAGGAACAAATCCTGTACGCGTAGTTGTTGCAGACCAATAAATACCTACACCGGCTAAGATGAGCATAGCAAAAGTGATCCATTTTCTCTTGTATAAGAAGGTCAATGATTTACCGTAATGCTCTATGGTTGCATTAAATCCTTTATTGAATTTATCATAAAAGCGCTGTAAGAAGCTTTTCTTTTCTTTAGTTTCTTTCTCGTCGTGGGCTTTTAAGAACAGTGCACATAAAGCCGGACTTAAAGTAAGCGCGTTCACCGCTGAAATTACAATGGAGACAATAAGAGTAATACCAAATTGCTCATAAAATACTCCCGTAGGTCCCGTAATAAAGGTTACCGGAATAAATACTGCGGCCATTACTAAGGTGATCGAGATGATCGCACCAGAGATCTCGTGCATCGCGGTTATTGTAGCGCTTTTTGCACTTTTTGCACCTTCGTCAATTTTCGCGTGTACCGCTTCAACAACTACAATGGCATCATCAACCACAATACCAATTGCCAGTACAAGTGCAAAAAGGGTAAGTAAGTTTATAGAATACCCAAATAAATTGAGGAAGAAGAACGTACCCACAATAGAAACCGGTACTGCGATGGCAGGGATCAATGTAGATCTAAAGTCTTGAAGGAAAATAAATACTACGATAAAAACCAGGATAAAGGCTTCGATAAGGGTGTGCACCACTTTTTCTATTGAAGCTTCAAGAAACTCATTGGTATTGTAAGGGATAAAAATCTCTACACCTTCCGGAAGTCCGGCTTCGATCGTTTCAAGTTCTTCCATTACCGTTTCAATGATCTCTTGTGCGTTTGAACCTTTGGTTTGATAAACGGCAAAAGTCACACTGGGATATCCTTTGGTTTGTGAGCTCGCTGCATACGATTGTGCATCAAGCTGAATATCTGCAATATCTTTCAGTCTTAAAAATTGTCCGTTTTCAAGAGCTTTGATGATGATATCTTCATACTGTCCTTCCTCTTTATATCTACCGGGATATTTGATGGTATATGAAAAAGTTTCACCATTATTCTGTCCTAAAGTACCTGCAGCCGCTTCTAAACTTTGTTCATTGAGAGCAGCAGCAACATCACTTGGTACAAGATTGTATGCCTTGAGACGATCTGGCTTTAACCAGATACGCATCGCATAATCTTGTTGAGAGAATACGTTAACATCTCCCACACCGTTAATACGTTTAAAAGCAGGAACAACATTGATGTTTAGATAGTTGTTTAAGAAGGTAGCATCGTACTCCGGATTTTTAGAGTACATAGACAAGAACATTAATGATCCTGTTTGACGCTTTTGAGTAACAACACCCGCTTGGGTAACCTCCTGCGGAAGTAATGGATTTGCAAGAGCAACTCTGTTTTGTACGTTAACCGCATCAATATCAGGGTCTGTATCCTGATCAAAGTATACTGTGATCTCGGCAGTACCATTATTGGTTGCGGTAGAAGTAATATAACTCATTCCTTCTACCCCGTTAATCTGTTCTTCGATTGGTATGATTACACTCTCCAGAATCGTTTCGGCACTGGCACCGGTATAATTTGCAGTTACCTGTACGGTAGGCGGTGCTATATCAGGATATTGCTCTACCGGTAAGGTGGTAAGTCCTAGCACTCCCAAAATCACTATGATGATAGAGATTACGGTAGAAAGTACTGGTCTTTCTATAAAAGTCTTTAACATGATTTCGGTTTCTGTTTATTGAAATATTTGTTTAGCAGGTTTTGCTATGCTGTCAAAAGGAACCTCATTGGGTTGGATCGTAGTCCCGGGGCGCACTTTATTAGCACCTTTAGCAATGATTTTATCGCCGGGTTCAACACCAGACGCTACAACATAAAGGTTGCCTATAGTAGCACGAGGAATGATCTCAGTAGTCTGCGCTTTATTGTTGCTGTCAACTTTATAGGCTATTATTTTTCCTTGTTGCTCAAAAGTTGAATTAAGAGGGACTACAGGAACTTCGCTATATACATTAGGTATTTTTAAAGTACCACTGTTACCGTTAGTAATAAGTTGATTAGGATTATCAAAAATTGCTCTAAAGCTTACTGTACCTGTTGTACGATCTACTTGAGCAGTTACGGTTTCAATTTTTCCTTTGTGTTCATATTCTTTTCCATTAGCAAGAATAAGAACAACTTCCGGGAAGTTTTCGATTTTTTCCTGAAGCGATGAACCTTCAGTTTTTTGAATAAAATTGAGGTATTCAGATTCATTCATAGAGAAGAATGCATACACTTGTTCGATATCTGCAACGGTAGTCAAAGGTGTGGTGTCTGAAGGACCAACGAGGGCTCCTTCACGATAAGGAATTGCACCTACATAACCGTCTACCGGACTTTTCACAGTCGCATAACTGATGTTTGCCGCGATACTTTCATAACTACTTTTGGCTTGCTCCAATTGTGCTTTTGCGGTTTCTAACTGTACACTACTAATGATGTTTTTTTCTACGAGCGGCTTAAGTTTGTCAACCTCTACCTGAGCAGCATTCACATTAGCACGAGCAGCATTTGCATCTTGTGTTAAGGATTGTGTTTCTAGCTTAAAAAGCGGCTGTCCTTTACGTACTTTAGCTCCTTCATCTACGAGCACATCAGAGATATAGCCTTGTATTTTTGCACGCACACCACTATTTACAATACCTTCTATACTTGCGGGATACGAGCTGTAGCCTGTAAGGGTTTGTTGAGGTATGCTTATCACAGGTAATTGCTGTACTTGTTGTGCTTGCCCTTGAGCCTCACCAGATGACTTGTCGTCTCCACAGGAGGTAAAAACAAGAACTCCCAGTAGGGCGGGAACGAGATAGTTAAATATTCTTTTTTTCATGGTTGAGGGTTTATTTATTGTTTGTGTTTTTCTAAGAGTCTTTCGCGTATGCGCTTTATAGAGTCACTAGCCTGTTCTAAGTAGTTGAGATAATCCAAGTGAAACTCAAGATCAAAATGCTGGTCTGCATTTTCAGGCTCGATGTGATTTATTTTTTCTTTATAGTTCATAATGGCGATGTGCAGATGCTTTTCTTTTTCCCACGTATCAAGCATTTCACCCATACTGAGGATCATGCTTTTAGGGTTCATTATGAAATACTTCTTGCGATCGCCGCAAACTGTATAATATGTGATCTTTTTAAGATGCTGTAAATTGGTCAGGTGTGTCGAAACAGTGCTTTTACTTGCTTGAAGATTATTAACCAGTTCGTCAAATGTGCATCCATTTTTACCGGTTAATATTAAGGTAGATAGAATTCTGGCTGCCAAAGGAGGAATATTATCCTTCTTCTCAATATGCACACCCAGGCGTTCAATTAATATATGTTTCTCTTCATTTAGTGCTTCCAACTCCATATCTAGATCATTTGAAGCGACAAAATTACGGTTGGTTCGGAAAATACCGAACTAAACAGAATTTAAAGTTTTGTTAAATGAAAAGTTAAATCTAGGCAGGCCCTATTTCTAACGTTTGCGCCTGCGTGTTGCCTTGGGCGTCTGTTGCAGAAATCCTGTATTTACCGGGCTTGAGGGCTAGAGATAGTTCGTGGAAAGTAGTTGTAAGCCCGATGTAAGTACCATCTAAATACCAATAAACCGTCGTGTCTGCATCGCGATGTGCAAGTTTGAAAACCACCTCTTGTTCCCCGTCAAAATCTTCAGGAATTAAAATTTGTTCTCCTTTTTTGGGATAGATAAATTCCATCAATTGGGTGTCCTCACTATAACAACCCGATGCAAATGGAGGCATTGATTTGTATTCAGGATGCTGCGGCGCATAATAATATTCCCAAACCGTTGGAAGCGTAAACCAAGAGGTCGAGACCATATCGGCTAAAGGATAACAATTGGCATTTACACGCAAATTGCGCTCTTTATTTAGAAATATGGGTTTGTGATATGTACAAGCAGATGTGCGTATTCCTTTTTTAGGAATCCATGCTGTGTGTGTTTTGGGACAATGTAAACCGGCTAAAGTTCCGCTTTGCGAACAAATACTTGCTTCGGTAAGTTCATCATACGGCATTTCAAACCAAGAGGATTGCGGCAATAGGTTAAGTACATTAAACAGTATGGGTGCTGCAGCTTCAATACCTGTAATTCCGGGCCGGCCCTCACCATCTGCATTACCAACCCAGACGCCAATGGCATACGAACCCGTTACACCTACCGCCCAAGCATCTTTAAAACCATAACTGGTGCCGGTTTTCCAAGCAATGGGTTGTGCATCGGTAAAGAATTCCCAGTTTTCTGAACCTTGAGGTCGGTTAACTTCTTGTAAAGCCAGCATCGTTTCATAGATCGCTCCGGCATCAAAAACTTCGGGATGCTGTACGGGAGTTCCTAAATTGTAAGTGTTTTTTTCTGTATAGATGGGTTGCTTAAAGGCTTGCTGCGGATATTCGCTAGACGTACGATTAAAAAAATTGAGTGTCGCTGCCATACCTGCGTAGGCATTGGTTAACTCCCAAAGGTTGCTTTCTGCTCCACCCAGAATTAAGGATAAGCCATAATAATCTGCCGATTTGTTGATGGCCTTAAACTGAAGCTGATGCAGGTTGTTATAAAATTTTTGAAGTCCGTATTGCTGCAATAAGTGCACAGCGGGTACATTGAGTGAGCGAGCCAGAGCTTCTGAAGCCGGTACTGCGCCTTGAAAACTTCGATCAAAATTTTGTGGTGCATATCCACTAATGCTCGTAGGTACATCAGGAACTAAGCTATGCGGTAATAAGTCTCCATTACCCATAAGCGCGGCATACAAGAAGGGTTTAAGCGTGCTGCCGGTGCTGCGATTACTTTGAATGATGTCAACATAATTGGCATGTTCTGCAGTGGTAGGCGCGTTACCTACATAACCCAAAACCTTTCTGGAATTTACATCAAGAACCAAAATTGCAAGGTTATGAATCTGGTTTTGCTTCAGCTGAAAATGAGCCTCTTCAGCAATTTGATTCATTCGTTTTTGCAGGTTATAATCAATAGTGCTGGTAATTGATTTTCCTGTTTGTTCGCGTGCTAAACGTTCAGTGAAATGCGGTGTCACGTCAGGCAAGTCTAAGGGTTTACCGGGAAGATCTTCAGCGATAGCAAGTTCATAGGTTGTTTGATCAATAGACTTCTCCTCTTTTAGCTTCTTAAGTAGGCGATTTCTTTTCGCTTTAAAAATAGCTTCATTTTTCCCGGGAAAAACTAAAGATGGAGCATTGGGTAATACCGCCAAGGCTGCAGCTTGCCCCCAGCTGAGTTCTTGCGCAGGGATTCCGAAATACCGCCAGCTTGCACTTTCTAAACCAACTACATTTCCGCCAAAGGGCGCGTGCGAGGCATAAAGTTTTAGAATCTCATCTTTACTATAACCGGCTTCTAGTCTGGTGGCAAGAAAGGTTTCAATAAGTTTTTCAAGATAGGTTCGATTGGGATTGTCTCTTGAAAGACGTATCACTTGTTGGGTCAATGTGCTGCCGCCACGACGGCTTTCTTTGGTAAGATTTGACCATAACGCCTTGCTCATCGCCACCGGATTAAAACCCGGATGCTTATAAAAATAGGCGTCCTCAAAAGCTATGATGCAGGTTTTAAACCGTTCTGGTACTTCGTCTACCTCTGGGAAACGCCACTGGCCGTCACTGGCAATACGGGCGCCCAGCAATGCACCAGTGCTACCGCTGACCACAGTGGCTGTGGGTTTGTTGAATAAGGTCCTAGGTAAACTGAAGCACCAGACCAAAACGACAAGAAGCAAAACACCTAGAACAATCTTATGGCGTTTGAGCCTTTTTAATAGTGATAGCCTAAGCGTTTTGTTCAGCATTGATCTATTGTTCTACGGTGATCCACTGGCCTTTTGTACGCGCAAAATAGGTATGATCATACATAGCTTCAACTTGGGTACCCGGCAAATAATAGGTGCCTAAGAAGGAGGTGTTGAGGTCTACTTCAAAAGTGCGGGTTGTTTTCGGTTTCAGATCAAAGTAAAAATTAACACGGTCATCTCTAATATCTTTATAGCGCGCTGTACCCGAAGCACCACCATTTAAACTGGTGTAGCTCGTATTTACGATTTCCCATCCGCTGGGGAAAATTTGAGATAAAGCTACATTGTCAATCTGATTTTGAGAATTGTTAGTAACCGTGATTTTTGCCTTGATCGCCGTAGCCTTACGCAAGTTATTAACCGCTATGTTCTTGCCATTACCGTCTAGAAATTGTGTGTTTAGGATCAGGTTATTTTGACTAGCCAATTCTTCACCTAGCGGAAGTTTACCTTGCTGAATAAGGCTAACATACACCCGATTATCCTGAGTATTTTTCAAGGTTAGCACCTTTTGCTCTTCTGAAACATTAAGCGTTTTACGCAAGAAGCCATTTTCGGTAGTTAGTGCTGTTCCATCGAGCTGTACTGTGATGGCTTTTCCGCCATTGGCGATGAGCATTTTAGACAAGCTTAATAAGGCATAGGCGGTAGTTTGTGTACTGTGCCATTGTGACGAACCAAGATCTTTAGCAATACTGTTTGCTAATTCAAGTTGCCGCTTGTCATCAAGCAAAATCATCGTTTCTAGTGCCATCGCTTTGTTTCTCAAAACCGAACCATAGGTGTATTGCAATTCGCGTTTGGTGCTGAAATTAAGAGAAGCTTCACTTACCAATTGTTGTGCTACCTGCTTTTTACCCGCAAGAGCATAAGCTGCTGCTAAACGCCATCTGGAGTCGTTGTTCAGGTCACCGGATTCTCGTAGGCGGTTCATCGCGGCCAATTCGGGCTGACCGGCTAAGGCCAATGTGTAAAGGCGATAGGCCTGTGTTAAACTGCTGTTGTACGAGGTCGCCCCGTTGCGCCATTGTTTTGCTGCATTTTTTTGAAACGTCAGCCAGTTTGATAAAAATGTAATTGGAGGAGCATAACCTTGTTTTTGAGCTTCCAGAATAAAATGTCCTGCATAGTTGGTTGCCCAAGCATCAGATTCACGTTCACCGGGCCAGTAGCTCACGCTGCCAGAGGGATTTTGTAAAATACCTAAGCGGTCTATAGTAGCTTTAATATTGCTTATAGTTTCCTGTTTTTGCGCACTTTCCAAATTGAAAATAGCGCTTAAATATAGCTGAGGAAAGCCGCTTGATGTAGTTTGCTCAGCGCATCCGTAGGGATAATGAATTAAATACTGAAGACGTTTTGTAAAATCGATTTGCGGTAAGGTAGAAAGTTCTACCGTTGCACTATTTGTTCCCAAAACTCCAAAACCGGTATAATCTATCTGGAGTTCGGCATTGGGTTCTAAAGTGTAGTATGTTGCTTTCTGCGAAATAGGGTTCGGATTTTCAACATCAATTTCTACAGCATACGATGCTTTTTCTCCGGCTCCGCTGGCGGTGATTTCAAATTGCTGAGGTGTTTCTGCCGGAAGCACTTCAAATTCAAAATTCACAATTTGTTCACCGGGCTCGTTGAATGTGATCGTTTTTGATTTTGAACCAACAGCCTTAAGCGAATTGCTGCTTTCTATGGTAACCGTGGTTTGTTTTACCTTGTCTTCCATAGCAAAAACGGTCACCGGTAGCGTGAGCTTTTCTCCCGGAGCCAAGCGTCTCGGGATAGAGGCCAATACCATTAAAGGTTTACGCACGGGCGTTGTTTCTTGTGTGCTTCCGTAAGCGCCGGTGGCATTGTCACCCGCGATGAGCATAGTGCGCACCGATCCCACATAGTTAGGCATATGCAGTTTGTGCGTTGCTGTTGCTCCAGCGTTCAAATGAAACGGACCCAGATAGGTTACAACTGGTTTAAATCTATTTGCTTTTCGGTTTTTCGCTCCGGCGGCCATATCGCCACCTCCTATCGCATAAATATTGTCTACGCTACCCGAATAGGCGCCGATAACATAATCATAGATGTCAAAAGTTTTTACACCCAAAGCCTGGCGTTTGTAGAATGCCTTGTGAATATCAGGCGTGTTGAATCTTGTTAGATCAAGCAAACCTTCATCTACCACAGCGAGGGTGTAGGTCATTTCTTTTTGAGAAGCTTCACTTACGCGCACTGTGTAATCTGTTTCCGGTTTGAGTACTTCCGGCATTTTTAACTGCGGTTCAAGTAGGGTTTGAGGATCCTCAACCATAAGAGGTATTACACCATACAGGCGTATAGGGCGATTGTTTACTGTTTGCGCATGAGGCTGTAGCAGACTAATGTGCACATACACATTGGGAGCCATTGCCTGAGTAACAGGAATGCGCACGGTAGTTTCTTCATTAGTGGTTTTTACCCATTGTTTAGAAATCACTTCGGTTCCGCTTTCTATGCTGATTAATGCATTTCCGGCTGCTGCAGAAGGAAACTTGATTACTGCTTCTTCGCCTACCGTATAGTCTTCTTTATCTGAATTGAAAACAAGCATTTTTGCACTTTCAGCATTTGCTGTAGGTGCGTTGCTCCAATTGCGATAAAAATAGGTAATGAGGCCAGAGGCATGACCCGATTCTTTATCGATCACACGCAGCAAATAGCGGCCGCCCTCTTTTTCTGGAACATTGATTTTTGCAGTTGCTTTTCCGTTGTTGTTTGTAGTTACCTTAAAAGATTGCAAAGGTTTGTAAACCGAAGCATTCTCATAGCGCGAGAGGTTGTCGTAACCTCTGCTATACCACCAGCGCCATTCCATTTTAAACAGTTGTACCTCCAGTTTGCGATTAGGTGCGGGTTTTCCGTTTTCGGTGAGACTTACCAAATCAAAATTCACATCTTCATCGGTAAAATACGCATCGTATTTATGAGGTTCAGGAGCCTTAATTCCTGTAAAGTGCGCGTATGGAGCGATGGTTTTTGAAAACACATCTACCGAGAAATCTCCGCCGCCTTCAAAGACTTTGGTTAAAAAAGTAGCCTTTAGCATTCCCGGAGCTTTGTTGCTCAAATCAAGTTTCTGGTTGAAACTCAGTTTTCCTGAATTGTCTAAACTTTTATCTTTTAAAATCGGGAGTTCAACTTCAGAGAATTTGCGCACGGGATCTGTGAAGTCGTAGTTTTCATAATCTTTAAAGGCAGCAGCCGTACTGTTGAGTGTTGCGGTTACTTCTGCTTTAAGATTGCGGGCCGGTGTACCGTGTAACCACTGTGCGGTAAGGCTTCCGGATATGGGTTTTTGAGTAGATAGGGTTTCTGCATCAAAATCTAGATTTAATTTGAGGCGATTGGGTTTTACGGTAGCGACGCGCAAGGTTTTTGAAAACTGAACACCACCTACGGTGATGGTTGCATTCCAGTTTCCTGTAGGGTCTGTACTTGCAGTTGGAATCGGAAAATAGTAAAAACCGTGACTGCTTCCGCCAGAAACGTTCTTATTTGTAAGTGTTGAACTCAATAGCGTACGTTGCACGAGTTTTCCGCGGGCATCGGTTACCTCTAGTTTTACAGGATGTTCCTTAGGTAAAGGGTTTGCCTGGTCATTAAGAACAAAACTCAAATGAATGCTGTCGCCGGGACGATGCACGCCACGTTCGGTATAAATAAATCCGCGTAATCCTTTTTGTAACTGGGCTCCGCGAATATCAAAGTTACTTAGGGATAAGGCGTTCCCATCATCGAGTTTTGCATACGCAAAATTATTGCGCTGCTGCGCTACAACAAAGGCAGCTGTTTGATCACTTTTATAGGATGCGAGACCGTCGATGTCTGTTTTTAGGTCTTTGATGAGTTGCTGCTGATAGTTGTAAATTTTAATATCCACGCCAATCTCAGGCTCAGCTGTGAGCAAGTTGGTGGTGATAAAATCATAGGCGCCATTAGCCCCTTCTTTTACGATAAGCCCCAAGTCTGAACCTATAATATTAGTTTGTGCAAAACGCTCTTCGTTATAGTAGGCGGGATGGCACGGATTGTCTTCTTCCTCCCAGTTGTACACGCGCGTTCTCCACGAGTACAATTCGTTATCCCAATAGCGCTCTTCGCGTTCATCTTCTTCGACCCCGGTTCCGGTGTTATAATAATCTTCATAAGACTCTTCAAGGTAAATATCTTCTTTGCTTTGAGTAATTCCTTCTTCAGCATCAGGGCAAGGGAACAGACTATAGTCTTGATTAAAGCTCAGCTCAACGCGGTACATTGCTCCGGGATCGGCCTTAAATAATTCTGAAAGATCTACGGCATAAGCTTTCCATAAACCGGTTTGACCAATGCTGTTATTGATCAACGGAATGGTTTTTTTTGCGATGCGTCTGCCCACGCGTTTCAAATCATAGGTAGAAGTACTGTTGAGGTCAGAATCCTGAAGGTATTGCAGCATGTTGTCTTCAAAAATCTTGATGACACGCACATCAACAGCTGAAAGATTAACCGCTTCAAAGTAAATCGGCGTTTTCATCGAAGCAGGAAGAATGTTGCCTTTAGAGATCAAACGCACTTGAGGTTTTAACTGCTGAAAGGATATTTTTTGAGAATAGGTTGTGGGTAAAGCTTCGCCAAAGGCATTCTTTATTCCTTTATTGAGTGTGAGTGTCAGCTCGCCGGTTAAGGGCTGTCTGGGATAGATATTTAAAACATTGCCCTGAACCTCATAACGCAAATTAGATAGACTATCAAGCTGAACAAGTCCGTCAAAATTTTGTTCCATTTGAAGCGGGTCAGAAAAGTTGACGCTTACGGCCGTTTCCGGACTCAAAGTAGACACTACATCTACGAGTGTAAAATTGGCTTGACCCGGGATGTTGAGTGTGCTTTGACCTTGGGTAGCACTGGTAATACTCTCGCCATTCCAGGCGATACGTATTTGCGAATTCTCCTTTTTACGATGAATGCTGTCTATGGTAAAATTGAAAAAAGTGCCCTTGGTTTCTTCTGTGGGCCAATCAATATGAAGCGCCTTTCCTTCCTGAGAAGCGCTTACGAGTTGTTTTGCTTTTTCTGCAGCCACCCAATCTGAAGTTTCAATAGAGCCTGTTAAGTACTGCCACTCTTTACTATAAGATTGAAGGTTGCCTAAGTTTATCTTGAAGTTGGGTGTGATGGTTTTAAATCCGAAGGTGTAATTTTTAAACTCCGGGTCAATGTCTTCAAAAAAGCGGCTCAATTTTAAGGTTACAGTGTATTCGGTATCGGGGCGCAGGGCTTCTTCCGGCTTAAAAAGAAGCTGAGTTCCGTTTTCAATAAAAAAAGAACCTTCTGTTTTTGGATTAATGATCAGGTATTCTGAAGGTATTTCCTGAGTGGCTTCAAACTGAGAAGTGGGCTTGGCGAGGACTACGCGTATAGGATCTTCAATCGAAGCATTACCAAAGGTGTTGAAAGAAATATATTCTTTGAACTTAAAAATATTATCGGTTTTTGGATGCTTTTTGGTACAAGAGGAAAAAGCTAAAAAAGCAACAAGGTAGAGGAGGTAATATTCTTTTTTCATGAAACCTATTTTATTGAGAAACGCCACAATTACAAGCTAAATTGTAAAATACTTCTTTTCTTAATTTTTGACTAATGCTTTTCTTCTTTTTTGCTCATTTTTTGAGCTAAAATGCTTGTTATGAAACTCGTATAAAATACTTGTATAAAAATTATATCAATCAACACGATTTGATGTTAAAGTATAATTTATTGCATTTCATCGACGAACAAGTGCGTTTTTTAATCGATGAAATACACAAATGGCGAGTTTTGTATTTGTTTACGTACATTCAAAAAGTCGATAAAGTGCATTTTGAAACGCTATAAAGTGTTAAATTTTATGATAAAAATGTTAAATACAGCCATAATATCGACGAAATACACAAATTGACAGTTTAAGTGTTGTAGGAATAAAATATCCTGCTTATGTTTGTCTCAACATAACTCATAACCCCCAAATCATGAGAACTTTTACAACCAACTTGTTGGCAATAACTTTTGCCATATTCTTAACCAGCTGTTCACAAGATGAAGAGCTTTTAACCTCTAATGAAGAGACAACTCTTGAAGTTTCTGCAGACCTCGTTATCGAAGATGCTTTTGCTCAAGAAATTCTTGTCGAAGTAAATAAGCATCGCGAGAGCATTGGGCTTTCTCAATTAGCTTATAACAACGATTCTAAAGTGAAGGCCATAGAACATTCAAAATATATGGCTACCAAAAATCAAATTAGCCACGATAACTTTTTCCAGCGATCAGATTATTTGAAAGCTAAAGGTGCTGCACGCGTAAGTGAAAATGTCGCTTACGGGTACCGCAGCCCAGAAGAAGTTGTATCTGCTTGGTTAAAAAGCGAAAGCCACAAAGAAGCTATTGAAGGTGATTTTACTCATAGCGGACTTTCAGTAGTGAAGAATGAAAAGGGAATCGCTTTTTTTACGCAGATCTTTATCAAAAAATAAAAATGTTTTAGGCTTGTAAGACAGCCTGAAGATTAAAACCCCCAAATCTAAAATCCCCCAACCGACCCAACAGGTCACAAGATCAATTACAACATTCAAGACATTTACAAAATTTACAACTTTAAGTTGGTTTTGTTATGTTAGATGCAGCAGGCGGGGGCCTGCTGTTTCGCCTTTCTCCTCGCGAGAATTACTTACTGAAAAACCCTTAAGTTTTTTGCTTAAGGGTTTTTTCATGAGATATGTTTTAAGTCAACCGACCGGCTAAGTTAATTTTCCTTATCAAAATGATATTCGCGTTCTACTTTACACACACGTACTGAATATGCTGAATACCACTTGTCTTTTCCGGTTTGTTGTGCGACGAGATGATCTACTTGATTTTTCCAGCTGGCGATGGCAGCTTCGGTTTTCCAATACGAGATAGTGATTCCTAATGCGCTTCGTGCGTGTTCCATTCCTAAATAACCCGGTTGCTTTTGTGCAAGCGCTTCCATCTTGGTAGCCATTTCGGCGTAGCCTGAAGTATCTTCGGTTTGTTTAGAAGTAAAAATTACGGCGTAATAGCTTTGTTCAGCAGAAAGTTCCACAAGATTTAGTTTTCATTTTCTTTATAAATACCCAGAGTCAGCTCGCCTTGATCATTCATATAGGCACGATACATGCCTTCGGTGTTGAATTCCATAGAAGGATTTCCGTAGTGATCCAGCGCTACAATTCCACCGGTTCCACCAAGTTTGGTCAGCTTCTCCTGAATCACATTTTGCGTAGCATCGGTTAGCGTTTTTTCAGCATATTCCATCTGAGCGCTGATGTCGTAAGCTACCTGCCCGCGAATGAAATACTCTCCCCAGCCGGTTGAAGAAACACCACACGTCGCATTGTTTGCATACGTCCCAGAGCCAATGATTGGCGAGTCTCCTATGCGGTTGTAGCGCTTGTTGGTCATCCCGCCGGTAGAAGTTCCTGCGGCAATATTTCCATTTTTGTCAAGTGCCACGCAGCCAACGGTACCAAACTTCTCGTCTTTGATAAACGGATCGTAAAATGCAGTGGCTTTGCTGATGCTGTCTTGTTTCTCGCGCTCTAATATGCGCTGCAGCCCGTCGTATCTTCTTTGGGTAAAGAAATAAGAAGGATCTACTTGCTCAATGCCTTTTTCTTTGGCAAAAGTTTCAGCTCCTTTACCGCTTAAAAGCACGTGTTCAGAATTGGTCATAACTTCGTATGCCAGGTTTATCGGGTTTTTTACATTGGTAACCCCGGCAACGGCTCCTGCATTTAAAGTGGCGCCATCCATAATAGAAGCGTCTAATTCATTTTTACCCTCGTGAGTAAAAACCGCACCTTTAGCTGAATTGAACAGCGGCGAATCCTCCATCACATTTATAGTGCGTTGTACAGCCTCAAGACTGCTTCCGCCATTTTTCAATATTTCGTGACCGGTTTTGATAGCTTCAGTTAGTTTGGCTTTATAAGCTTGCTCCATCGAGTCGGTCATATTCTTTTTAAGAATCGTTCCGGCTCCGCCGTGTATGATAATGGCAAATTCTTGTTGATTTGGAGTTTCAGCAGTAGCTGCTTCTTCAGTTTTTAAATCTTGATTACAAGCGACAAAGAAGAGACTTGCAATACATAGGGAAAGAACAGATTTCATAGGTGTTAAATTTAAGCTCCTAAAATACAGAAAAACTAGCGGCAAACGGAGAGGTCAATTGTTTTATGCCACTTTATTATGTTGTAATTTTAGCCTAAATACAAGACTATGGCTATTGCAAAACCTTTTAACCTGACCCAATGGGTTGAAGAAAATCGGGATTTATTAAAACCACCGGTAGGAAATAAAAATTTATATAAAGACGCAGACGACTACATTGTAATGGTGGTCGCCGGCCCTAATGCGCGCAAAGACTATCATTATAATGAAACCGAAGAATTGTTTTATCAATTAGAGGGTGAAATCGAAGTACACGTGC
>CERU01112233.1_pt1 | contig 16050 bp, 4 predicted proteins | sample 530741 | NCBI WGS metagenome assembly CERU01 (sample SAMEA2620925, study PRJEB7988) | marine metagenome | biome: marine biome (ENVO:00000447); feature: deep chlorophyll maximum layer (ENVO:xxxxxxxx); material: "saline water (ENVO:00002010), including plankton (ENVO:xxxxxxxx)" | depth 30 m | reverse complement strand
CAAGAGCGGCTTCTTGTAAAGATGGTAAAGGTCAACCAAGTAGAGGAATATGGGGAGATGATGAAGATATATCGTATATGGATATATCTTGGTCTGGCATGGGTCCAGGTTCTAACCACCCACATATATGGGGAGATGGGGATCAAGCAAACTTTTACGGTGATAATGGTGTATCTGGTGAAACTGGTTCTTGGGCAGCAGACAACAACTCTGGTTTTGTATACCACAAGCTTGGTGATGTAACGGTTATAGCTGGTGGCGGTGATATGAACGGCATGAGTGAAGATGATGCTCAAGCTACAAACGCTGAATATCAATCTGCTAATACCTTTATAACACAGTTATCTACGCCTGGAACTATGTTTAGGTTTAATAGAGATCCAGACGATGTAGTTTACACGGTACTAGGTGGAGGTTTTCCTACGTCTGGCGGTAACGATCAAGGATATCAAGACTATACTGTGTTTAATCCTGGAACCGCAAGTTACGCTGAAGGAATTTATGGCATTAGAAACTACAGGCCTGACGCGGGAATGTTTCAAGCTCCAGGTACTAACCCTTGGTCGTCTGGTTGGGCTGACGCTAACCCTAATACTAATGCTTTAAATTTATATAGACCTCCAAACATGAGGCAAAGGTGGACTATAAAAGTTACGCCTAAAATTGGTAGCGGTCTTCATGGTTATAATCCAATAACTGGTACTAAAGCGTATGATTTAATTGGAGGTGCAATCACCCCTTCTTTAGGGTTTGAAGACGATCCTATTAACGCGGATCACGTTAATCACAGACGAGCACTACGCCACGATTTAACTCCTCCGTACGATCAAATACAAATACTATCTCCGTATACAGACACAAGTGATGCTGGTACGTTTACAGATAAACCAGGTATATGGGAAACTGAGCCTAAAGAAAGCGTAGAGTTAGATATATATTATCAAGCTAGTGGCTTGCATCCGTTAACTTTAAACAACTCTACTAACGAAGAATACTTACCAATAAGACAGGGTAATGATTTAGAGACTTTAGGTGGAACTAAGTTTAGGATAGTAACGTTAGATGATGGCGTTCAAGTGTTTACCGTTACCGGTTTTAATGATCAAACAATAACCTTCGAACCAGCGTTAACTACTGATACGGCATTATTCTCCCATGGTGATCAAATTAAATTCACCAAACGCGGTTGTTATTCTATAACAGGCCATATCAATATGCCTGACGGCGATCCACAGGTTGGTGATACTACAATGACGTTGTACGGAGGCGGTGTTAACGTTGGACCTCCAACAACGCATTTATCGACTCAAACACATTGGTTAGACTGGAGTAATTGCTGGTGTTTTGGTAATGGTGTGGAGTCAGATAGGATACGTGACGATTTTAATGCCGCACAAATGGATAACGGAGTCAAAGCTTCTACTGTCTTAGCGGAGCAAGTTACGGAGGAAAGAAGAAAGCACGGGCTCATTTGGTCGGGTATATACAACTCATTAACAGGTGTTAATAATACCAATCAATTTATACAAGCTGAAAAAATAACAAAGGACATTAATCCGGTTTATGGTAGCATACAGAATATACTTAATAGAGACACGAGGTTACTTATGTTCTGTGAAGATAAAATACTTAGGGCAGTAACAAATAAAGACGCTCTATACAACGCGGATGGTAACCCACAGCTTGTAGCGAGTAACGCAGTAATTGGAGATGTAACTCCATATCTTGGTGATTATGGTATAGCTACTAATCCTGAATCTTTAGTTGCTACGGCTAGTAACGTTTATTTTTCTGATGTTGTTAGAGGTAAAGTTTTAGCACTAGGAAATCAAGGTGATGGAATACGTGTTATCTCAGACAACGGTATGAAAGATTACTTTGGAGACCTATTTAGTGAAAACGTTTGGAGAAGCATTGGATCGTATGACGAAAGGAAGAAAGAGTATAATTTAAGTGTATATAAAAAGTATGCGCCTAATTATATTAATCCTTACGATAGAAAAACGATATCATATAACGAGCTATCAAAAGGTTGGATAAGTTTTAAGTCTTTTTATCCACAACAAGGTGTAAGTTTAAATAATAGTTACTACACGTTTGATAACGGTAGTTTATTTGAACATCATATAAATAATAATAGAAACAATTTTTATAATGTACAAGGTGTTGTAAACGGCATAGTTGATAATACTACTACCGTTTCTTTAAATGAATCAAACATATCTATAGAAGTAGGTATGGTAGTATCAGGTACAGGTGTTTCTGGATATCCTACCGTCACGGCTGTAGATAACGCTGTTATAACTTTATCTTCTGTACAAACTATAGCTGATGACACCGTGTTAAGTTTTAATCCAGTGTCTGATATAACCGTACTGTTTAACGATCAACCTAACGTCGTAAAAAGCTTTATGACTCTTAACTACGAGGGTAGTCAAGCTAAAATACCTGGATTTAGAACTGCAGACGCTCACGAATTTGGAACAACTGTTGATAATTGGTTGTCTGGTGATTACAGTACTAATAGCGGCATTGAAGCGGGTGTAACGGTTACTGATGGACAATACTTTAATTTAGCAGATAAAACAGGTTGGTACGCAGCTAGTTTAACAACTAATTTACAAGAATGCACCAACACATATTTTAAGAATAAGGAAGATAAATACTTTGGATATATAACAGGAGAAACAACAGATTATACAAACGCTAGTTGTGGAGTATCTACTTTGTCAAATAATCTTGACGAAAGAGAATTTTCTGTTCAAGGTTTAGGGTTAGCTAACATAACGCATGACGATCCTACTTATGCTAATAAGATATGTTTAACTATAGCAAACAATACTACAGCAAGTTATGTAGGTGATGATTCATCTGGAGACGCATGGGATACAGCGGCTGATCTAGCAGAAGACGCGTTAAGATGGACGTGCTCTTCAGCAACTATCTCTGTACCCGCTGGAGGTACTATTGCTGGCTCACCTGCAGAGTTCGTTAATTTAACAATATCTCCAGAAGATTCTGATGGCAACCCTACTGGAGCGTTATTATCGGCAGCAAACTTTTCTTTAGGCGCTGCGACAGTTAGTGGTGGAAACACTTATTTTAACGTAACTGGAGAAGCTAATGCAGATCCTGATGATGATAGACATCAAGGTGTAGTAGCTTTTACAGACAACGGTACTCCTGGTCAAGATGGTAATACAATTAACGTATATATACAGTTTACACCTACTGAAACATATCCACTTTCTGATGATACTTGGTACGTTGATATTGACGAATTAGTACCAGTGCCTACTGTAGATGATCCGCCAGATGTTCAAACTAGACCGGTTTGCTTTAGAACAATATGGGATAATTTACCTATGCCTATAGCTTATCCTGCTACTGTATACGATGTTACTACTGATTCATCTTTAGAAGGACAACCCAACGTCGTGTACGGTGATTGTAACATTACGGAGACTTTATTGCAAACTGGAGACATTGCGACGATACCACTTTTAAACGATAATGGAGTAGGGAACGGTTTGTTTGACTACGACTTAGGTAATGATGCTGATACTGGAGGTATATTTGGATCTGACAACATTACTGTTTACAAGCATGAGGGCACTGTTCTTGATGGCCAACAAAACTTAGTCGCTGAGATAGACTTTAATACGCATCCCATATACGTGCCAGTGCCTTCTATCCCTGGTCCAAGTATAAACTCTTACTACTATTATGCGACTCCAGATGAATCTGTTGGAGTCGTTGATTCGTTCCTTAATATGGGAGATTACGCGCCTTATTATAACGTGGAAATTATTTATGGTCCTCCAACAGACACTGATTATTGGTACACAAATGATTTTGGTGAAACAGGTCTTATTCATTTCAAAGTAAAGATATATTATACGCCACCACCAATTGACGTATTGCCAGATGCTGATGACATGTGTGCCGTAAATCCTGGACCTCACACAATTTTTATTAGGCATGCTGTCGAAGGGTTCTTGCAGTGGTTACCTGATCAGGGATCTGATGGCAATTCATTACCAGAAATTACTAACGTTAGTTACGAAAGTAATATAAGTTACGACTCAAGAAGTCTTCCAGTGAGAATACTTGGTCGTGAAGGTGCAGAAGGTAATTTATTTGTTACAAGATGTACGAGCGTTACCGATAGTTCTCCAGCGCAATACTATAATTTTGAGACTGGAGAGTTCCAAGACGCTCCAGCTCATAGGGAGTTTTCTATAAGAAGTAATGGTTATTACGTTAGATCTGTTACTATACCGGCTGCTTCAAGTAAAACAAATTACTGTATACACGTTCAACCTCGAGTTAGTTCAAGAACCGGAGCGGCTACTGTTTTATCTTCAAAAGTTCCTACATCTTTTGGTGAGGCTATAGTAACTCAACATAATATTAAAACAGTTACTATAACCCCAACTACAGATACAGCGTCAAACTTTGGTACATTACCAACACTAACTCTTAAAGGTCCTAGTAGATATCCAGGCAAGAAAAGATCTCCGAGAATTGGCGGTAGTCGTTCTTTATTAGTTAAGTGTGGTAACAACAGTAAGTTATCTACTAAATTGACTATAGAGAAAAACGGCGCAAGCATTAGGAGAGGTATGATAGTTACGCTTCCATATAAAGGTAACACTATACCTCATAACACTACTGTTGTGAACGTAGATCAAAATATAGTCACGCTAAGTAACGCTGTATCTTTAGCAACTGGAAGCAAGTTGAAGTTCTCGACTAAAAATGGTAGATTAGTTCCTTTCTCTTTAACGATACCAGCTGGCGCTGGCAAAACGTTATCCTTAAAGGATGCAACTACAGTTAATCACGAAGACGCTGTCAGCTTAGGGCGAGAAACAGTTAAAACAGTTGACGGCAATGTCACTGGTAGCGCTACTATAAACCTAAATAATACTAGAGGAATTAAAGCTAACATGGTTATTAACGGCGTAGGTATAAGTAGTGACGCTGATCCAGATCAAGATCACGTTGGCGTTAAGACTGTTGCTTCAGCCACTCAGATAATAGCTCAACTCACACAAACAATAGCCGATGGAACAAGACTAAGTTTCACTTATCCCGAAGATAATGCGGCTCTAGAAAGTTTTGAATTGTATAGTGGAGCTAACGACGGGATAAATCTAGAGCAGATTCAAGCGTCTTTAGATGATAACAAGTTAAAGATAGAAGGATATTTAGATATTAGTCATATATCAAAAGATGGTTCTACCATAGACATACATATTGATGACTTTGTAAACGTAAGATAAACAAATAAAATGCCAGGAGCTACACTACAATTTTCTTCACCACTAAACGTGTCTTGCCAAGTTGGCGATACAGTTTACTACGTAGACACCACTAGCGTTGGTGGTTTTGATACCAACTACACGTCAACAGATGCTACAGCTACTAACAACATAATAGAGATTGGACAAGTTAGGCAGATCAATAACGCTAGTTCTCAAAGTCCTACTATTATAGCTGAAACAACTTTAGGCTATGCTCAAATAAACGGCTTAACAGATAAGTTTATTTTATTTAGTAAAGACAATAAAGCTAATTTATCTTCTCCTTTAGGATACTATGCTGCTGTTAAAATGATTAATGATAACAGTACTGACGCAGGAGAATTATTTAGTATTGGTACCGAGATTTTCGAAAGTAGCGGCCACTCAACTGATACGAAGTAAATTAGGTACAAAAAGTGTAACTATATTATTAGTTAAATTTAATATAATGGATATAGAAGATATTGACAATCAAGCTCTAAATAACCCTCTTTCTAAAGAAGAACTTAGAAAACAGTTTATAGAAAAAACTGAAGAGCTAGGCTTGAAACATACTTTTACGTTTGATGAGGCTTGGGAGGTTGCACAAGAAATAAGAAAGCGTCAAGATTTTAGAGAAAAGATTACAGATCTACACGATCAAATAGTGGAAGGAGGAGCATTAGTAGGTAAAGAGCTTCACGAGTTAAATCCTACGAAGCACACGTTTGCAGGAGGCTGTTATGTTAGGGAAATATTTAACCCTGCTAATATGCTGTTAGTAACTAAAATACATAAGAAAGAACATCCGTTTTTTCTTATGAAAGGTAAGATGTCGATATTGACTGAGGATGGTGTTAAAACAATTGAAGCTCCACACCATGGCATAACAAAACCAGGAACAAAGCGAGCTATATTCACGCATGAAGACTGTGTTTTTATAACAGTACATGCGACAGACTGTACTACTCCCGAGGAGGTAGAAGAAGAAGTTATAGCAAAAGATTTTAATGATCCTGCTATAGCATTAGATTCAATACAAGAACTTAGTAAAGCACTAGGTATAGAAGTAGAATTAATTAAAGATATATAATATGAGTTTTTTAGTAGCAGGAGCTGCAGTAATTTCAGCTGGTGTAGCCGTAGCCCAAATGATACAGGGCAACAAGCAGGCTAAACAAGCGCGAATCGATGCTGCTAAGTCTAAAGCTGAGATGCAAAAAAGTAAGGATATGTTCGAGAGCATGGATACAACCAATCCGTACTTGAATATGGAAAACGCTTTTGAAGATCTCACTGTAAATCAACAAGCCGCTGAGTTTCAAAGAGATCAGCAAATGCAGAATCAAGCTAACATTATGCAGCAGATGCGTGGTGCAGCTGGTGGTTCTGGTATAGCTGCTCTAGCCCAAACCATGGCTCAACAAGGTTCTCGAGACGCTCAACAAGCATCGGCTAGTATAGCACAGCAAGAGGCGGCTATTCAACAGCAGGTTGCGGGTGAACAAGCTAGATTACAAGGCTTAGAGCGTGAAGGTGAAGGAATAAAGAGAAGTCAACAATTTGGTAAGATACAAGGTATGATGGGCATAGCCTCGGGAGAACTTGCTGGAGCGCGTAGTAGATTACAAGCTGGTCAAGAAGCAATGATGACGGGTGCTAAGGGAGTAGCTACAGCAGGTTATGACTACTTAGAAAACGAAGGATATATTGCTGGAGATAATATAGTAGACGGACAATGGATTGATAGACCACCAACGGCAAATACACAATAACATGAGTTTTTCAGGATACAATTTAAGCGGGACTGTACTGGCTAATATGAAAGAAGCCGCAGGCAACTATATGCCTGATTATGGTAGTTGGAGATATAAACTAAAACAACCCAAGGAAAGGAAAGAGAAAGAAGAGCTCATACCACCGCCTGAAAAGCCAGATGAGGTGCCAGTTGTTGAATCTGGAGAAGTGCCCGGTACTCCTCCAGAATATGGTTTACGTTATATTGAAGGAACAGAAGGGAAAGTAGGTGAGGTTCTTACCGAAAGTGAAGCGTATAAGCAGGAGGCTAAAATGTCTAACTCAGATTGGGAAGAGTTTTTAGCAAACGAAAGCGAAGCAGACAAGCACGCTAGATACAGAAGAGAGGTAGAGCGAGGTGTCCGTGCGGCACCTGAACCAGGTGAACCAGGATATTGGGAGTGGTATCAGATAAGTGCGGGTACAGAAGGTTATACATGGACTGGTGAAGATATTGCAGAAAACAGAACTTCTACTGGGATTCCCGCGGCAACTAATACGCCTTTTGAAAAAAGTAGTCCTATGAAATCTGGTTTAGGTGACGTTCATGCTCAACAGCGTATGGATGTTGCTACTGCTAGAGGTATATTTGAGCAAGGTTTTAATAAAGCTAAAATGGTAGGTTCTCATGGATCTGAGGAAATGAATAATCATATTAGAGCTTGGGCAACAGATTTAAAAAGCAATGTGTTTCTAGCACCTGGTGATACTGAGAAGAGCGGTAAACTAAACCAACAAGAAGCCCACAATATATTAAAGAATGGAGCTAATCATACTAAAGCTACTTTTGGAGAAGATAGCGCTTTAGCTCAATTTGCTCTTGCTGATAACGAAGGCTTAATCAGTAGCACGATTACCCCTGAAGAGATGGAGGTTCTTGGAAAAATGGCATACACTGACAAGAGCGTGCGACCTGTCTGGAATAACGACGATAGCGAAATGGCCTACTTAGTACCGATGGAAAACGGTGAGACATTCCCTGTAACTAATCAATGGCTAGAAGATACATTTAATAAAAGGGTTATAAATTACGACGTGGTTAATGAGTTTATGAAAACACGTCCTATTATTTATGAAAACGCTTTAGCCGGTAAGCCAGACAATCCAGAAACTAGACGACTGCAGTTAAGGCGTTTGATAAACAAGCACAGCAAGTCTCTACCATCTATACTTAACGATGAAGGGTTATTTGCTGAAAATAGCCTAATGGATATGTATTTAGAGGGTCAGCAAGCCGACCCAACTTCACCGTTTACAAGTAGGGTTAAAGACGTTAATAACAATGATCTTGTTATGGAAATGCAGAAGACCGAAGAGGGAGAAAACGCTCTTATAGATATTGTTGTTGACGGTTTAGATAATATACAAAGAAGCATTGTAAATAGAGCACATGGTGAAATCGCTGCAAAAAACGCAGAGTTGCAAGATGATAATGGCGAAGGTGAAAAAGTAAAACTAAGCGCTAGAGATTTACTAGCAAAGTATAGTTAATATGACTGAACAAGAGATTCAAGAGCTAAATAAACAAAGATTCCAAGCAGAACGTGAGGAAAGAATGAGGAAAGCGCGTGAGCTCGGGGTTAAACCCGGAGATCCCGAGTACTATGCTCTATACGGAATAGATGTTAAAGAGGGTGAAATAGCACAAACTGAAGAAGAATCAACTCCAGAGCCTGAAACTGGAGGTAGTGCTGGCCAGATTATGGCACAAGCTTTAGACACACCCGCCTCGACTGAAGTTGAACCTGAAGTTGAACCTGTCGCTGATATTAACGAAGAGTTGTTGGGTATCATTAACAATATGATAGCTGACAATAGATCTGAGCCTGAGATAGCAGCTGTTATTGAAGAATACAATAATCCTTCTCCGGAACCAGTTTCAGATCTTCCACCTGTATTAACAAGTAGAGGCTATGTGCCTTTATCTGAGGCTACTTGGGAAAAGGGTAATACTAGCGCCAAACGTATGAGCGAGTGGTATGAAAGTAAAGGTCTACCCCAAAACCACGGTGGTTACTACGATGCAAGTGGGAATCTAATTGACTTGTCTAATTTAAGTGAAGAAGAACAACGTCAACTTGACCAATACCATGCCGGCACTTGGACTCCTGAACACACTATAGTCGCTAATGATAAAGCTGATTATAGTGCTATTGTAGAGCTAGAGGAAAGTTCAGGCATCTCATACGACGCGTTTACTAGCGAAGAAGACGAACAGGGCAACGTCAATGTTAGTTATGTAGATGATGCTGGAGAAACAGTTAATGTCGACCAAGATTCTGATTTATATAATGCGTATACAAACGCCGATGAGGCGAAAGCTAGAATAGAAGATCGCAAAAAGCTAGACAGACTCAATAAGACTATGCAGTATTTAGGTGATGCTACAGATCTTGCTAATCCTTTATATGATTTTGATGCTGGCACAATAAATCGAGGGGCAACAGATAATTGGGAACGTGTAGAAGAAGTAATGGTGCCTCAAATTGAGGAAATGCTTGATAGAATACCTGTAGGACCAGATCAAACAAAATGGACTGTTGAAGAGAGCGGTTGGGGTATAAATGAGATAGTTGTAAAAAACCCTAATGGAGTTAGAAAAGCTTTCAAGATCACATCAACTCTAACTGAGGATTTAGCGAAATGGATGGTGTCTGACGAAAAGCATAGTGACGCGTGGTACGAGCAACAAGCTGCTTTAAAATTGGAGGTTGAGAAAGCGTTTAACGATAACCCTACTTTATTTGGTGATTTATTAGAAGAAGACATTGACTTATCATTAGAAGAAAAGTCAATATACTTTGGAGAAGACAGAACTCAGTATCTGCAAGAGAAGGTAAAAGAGCATGTTCAAGGTTTTGGTTGGTTTGGTGGTGAGAGACTAGATGAGTATTCAGCACTAGGAAATCAAGATATAGTTGATATAGTTGACAACATGTTCCAGGTAAAGCTTAATCAAGAGCTTATAAATAGAGCTGCTGAATTAAGAGATAAAAGTGACGCTGGTCAATTACAAGGTGAAGATTTACAAAACTGGTTAAACGAGAATAGAGCTATGGATATCGCTACGTATGTTGGCGACGATCTTGAAATGGCTAATCTAATTGAAGATTATAGATACGGTGATAATACCCCAGAACAAAAAGAAGCACTGCTTGTAAAGTACAAAGAGCTTAAAGAGAAGATGGGTAAAACCTACGGTTTAATAGACTTAACTACGGGTCAGCAGATGTTTACTGACTCCGAGGAAGAGGCTAATAGACTTGCTCAACAAATAGGTGTTCAGCGTTTAGATATAAATGGGAAACAAAGCGAGTACGAATCCTTAGATACAGAAGAGCTAGCGCTTGAATACGAAAGAGCTACGATGGAGCTTAATGGTTTTAATAACGAGATTGCTAATATAATACTTGAGTTCGACACCACTGGAACTGAGACTGAAGAGAACGTTATATTTGGCCCACTAACAATGGAAGGGTATATGAGGAGCGACAACGCTTATACTAGCGATTTTGGATCCATCTCAGGGTTTTTCAACAACGCCGCTAACTATGTGCCTATAGGTTATACTGAAGACGAGTGGTTAGCTACTATAGCTACGTACAGACAAAACAAAATAGATCTTACGGAGGATAAAGAAGCTTTAAAGAGAATGCATCTTCTTAATGAAGGCATTATGGACGAAGAGATGACTATTGGTAACCAGCTTTACACGACAGCTAAGTCTTTAGCTCAACCGTTTATGGGTCATTATCCAGCATACAATTCTTTTGGACTTACTCACGCAGAGAGACTTGATAAACTGTCTGAGCAATACGACGCATTAGGTTTTACAAAGACGCCTGAAGAAGTTAGTTGGGCGGAAAGAAGTATTGGGGAACAGGTTAACGAAGGTCTTTTTGGATCTGGTAAAATGATCCTGGAGATTGCTGGAGTAAGTAAAATTGCAAAGGCAGTTGAAGGCGCGGTTGGTATAGGTAGAGTAGCCCAATGGGCTAACGCTGCTAGATACAAGCGTAGCATTAACGGTGTTGAAAAAATATATACCGCATCGAAAGTTAAATCTATGGCTAAAACCATGGGGCTTTCAGAAGCAGCTTTTGTGAAAAGATATGGTTTAGTAGATATAGGCGTTGGTGGTAGACAACTTGCTGTTGGCTATGCTTATACCACTTTACATGAGGGAGCCGTTTTTGAAGCTGTTACGCAGTACGAAACGGGTGAACATGGTTTCCTTGAAGGAGGTGCGTTTGGAATAGTTGGTAAAACAACAGGTTTAATTGCGCCGGCTCTTGTTAGAAGAGGTAAACTTAAAGATTTTAATAAAGACATTAATCTTCCAGGGCGAGCTAATAGACCTATAAGAATTCGTGCTAATACTAGAAAGTATTTTGAGCTAGGTATGCAACCTGTGAACTTTGCTGTGGCTATGGAAGCCGCTGAGGTTACAGATGCTCTTTATGAAGATATGATGGGCGACGAGGAGTTTGCTACGTTTATAGAAGAGCACTACGGCGATTATAGCGAGTCTATGAGGCGATTAATAGTGAACGGCTTAATAGGTCTTGGTTTAGGACAAGCTAATTCAAACGGAGTTCTGTTTAAAGGTTTCTTAGATTTTAAGTCTATTGAGGGTCTTAAAGAAACAAGAACGCAATCCAAGAAAAACATGGACGCGCTTCTTGAGAGGATAGGCGTAGAAAACGTAGCGGATGCTTATGAGTTAGTTGAAACTGAAGTTGACGGCAAGAAGGTTACATCATTCCAACTTAAGAAAGGTGTGGAGATTGTACTTTCTAACTTACCAGGTTTATCAGGTAGGAAAAATTCTAGCGCATTAACAGACTTTGAGAAGCACAAAGAGATATACCTTGAAATGGGTGCTAGGATACAGGCGGCTAGAGTTGCTAAAGGTTACGCTGGTCCAAACGCTGAAAAGTATATAAGAAACGATCACAAAGATATCATTAAAAGAAATGCTGAAAACGGTATAGAAACTGAGATTGAGGTTCTAGACCCTGAGGCTTTGACTAATCCTAAGCATCCAGATTATGGTAAGCTTACAAAGGCACAAGAAGATTTCTTAAGAGCTGGAAAGAACGCTGAGATTGGAGGGTTATCAGGTGATGGTAAAAAAAGGGTGTATAGATATAACATCAACCAATACACACCTCATATCAAAGCTCACGAGGTTGGACACGCAGAGTTCTATGATAGGTTTGGTGAGGACGCTATCTTTGCAGGTGAGTTTTGGAACAAGATGAACAATGTAGCAGAGAAGATAGAACTTGATAGCAAGATTACGGAGGCTGAGGCCGCTAAACTAGGTTTGAACTATGCTACTGTTAAAGGTCAGTATAAAACACTAGCGCAAGAGTTGCGACTTAGATTTGGAGATCCAAAGGATTTTGCTGGAAACAAAGAGCGTCATTGGGAGATGTTTGCCCACATAGCAGAGAGAATTGGGCAATACAGTAATTACTCAAACGTTCGTAAGTCTTATGGCTACGAAAGCTTTGGAGACATACTTAAAGAGTTCGGAGGGCGTGTGGGTCAAGAGTATGATTTAACTACAGAGGCTGGAGTTGTTAGATGGTTTAGAGATTACGGTCAAACACTAGGTAAGCGTAAAAGCCCAGGGGGATTATTCAAGCATCTAGACAACTACGTTGAGTATGGTAAGAAAGATTTAGACGCAAAGAACAATAAAGCTGAAGCTGAGTCAGAGGGTAGGACTACAAAGAAAGAGCCACCTAGTAGAGGCAAGAACATAAATCCAGATGGGTCACCTAAAGTTAGTGACAGTAAAGTAGGTGTTAAAAGACAGGTGTGGGAAGGTACAGACCTAGACACAGGCGACGCAAATGCGCGACAGAGAACTACTGAGTACTTAGATGGCTCCGTTAAGTTTGAAGTAGAAACCGCACCCGGTAGTGGAGAATGGATGGAGATTGATAATATAAACCTAAAAGAAAAAGGCAAAACAATTGAGCAACACTTTGCTGAACAAAACAACAACTTTAAAAAGCGTAATCCTGGACAAAAAGGTAGCGAGTATAAACAGACGGGTGAAGTAGAGGGTTATGAAACCTTCTATGACGCTAAGAGATGGAACAGGCTAACTGATAGTCAGAAAAAGCGAGTAGACAAAGAGAGGTATGATAGAGAGAAAGAGATGGATAAAGACACTTATAGCTCTGATCCATTAGATGTTGGTATCCCTGAAAGAAGGATAAACGATCCTAAAGCTCTAGCCGGTTCTATACAAACTTACTACGATGATAATATACGTAATGCTGAGAACAAAGAGGATGCATGGAGAAGTCTAATAGATCCAGGTAGACGATCTCCTCATTACGATCCGTTTTATCCTATATTAGGAAATAAGATAGGTCCAGCGCTTGACATAGCTGTCAATGGGTATAACAATAGAATGAAAGCACTTGGGTACGGGCCAGAGTATCAAATAGATCTCGCTGATAGATCTATGAGTGGAGAACGAGCTCAGTTTGCTACAGACTTAGCTTATGGAGACAAAAGAGGTCTTCAGGACATATTTGATAAATACGAACCAGTAGACAATAGAGAGTTCATAACGAGGGACGGTAGACTAGTAGCTAACCCTAGGTATGGTAAACCACAAAAGTTACAGACTTGGGTTGTTGGGCAAATTAGAAATAGGACTCAAGAGATTAAAGGTAGGGGTTTAGATGTAAGATCAGATATCAAAGGAGAGGCTGAAGGTCAGTTTAGAGTGGACAAAGATATTAGCGACATGCTTGATTATGAGTTTACTGGAGGTGAACTTTCCGTTTCACCTCAAGGCGAAACAGTTATAGATACAGGCGAAAGTCTTAAGGAAGGTATAGACCTTAATACTCACGAGTGGAATAAAGGTGGGACTAAGCAGCCTATAAATAAGTCTTCTGTAGATTTCATGAGGAATACAGCTAAAGATGCTTTTAGAGAAACACCTATTGAAAAGGTAGATCATTATCTAGAGGTAGGTGATAAGATGGTTCCAGAAATTAGAAAAGAAATAGACGCGTTATTTGACTTTGTTGAAGGCGCTAAGCCTAGTGAGAATGTCGCTAGAGGTAATGAGTTTATAGAAGCAAATAAACAAATGTTATTTGAAACGCTTGAGCTTCAGTCTAGTCCTGTTCTATACGAACCTAGTATGATAGCTAAAACAAGGTTTAGACCATTATACAAAGGCACTGGTGTAAAGTATAAAACTAGTCAAATACCTAAAGATGTATTAGCTAGAATTAAAAACGCTAGACCTGAGATCTTTGAGAAAGTAGAAGGTACTCCAGAGAATGTAGATAAGTTCGTTGAGTTAGCGACCACTGGTAGAGATGCTACCACTATTCTTAAGACTCACGCTACATTAAAAGACAGAATAGCTAGAGTATGGGGTACTAAAAACTATAGAGATTTAGTAGAGACTACTGTAGACGCAGATGGTAATGTTGTTGCAAAGACACAAGCTGGAAAAGACTTTATGCAAAATGAAGTACCTAATATAGAAGGTGGTGTTGAGAAGATAAATAAGCTAAATCAAAAAATAGCTATTGAAAGACTTAGAGGTTCTACTCCTGAAACATTAGCATCTGATAAATTTGAAAAATTAACTCCGTTCGAAAAGAAATATGTGTTGAATAGCTTAGGCACACCTGAGTTCAGCGGTATGCTAGGAGAGGAGATGCGTAGTGTAACAGCTACTGATGTAGCAACTAAGAAAAAGCAGGTTCAAAAAGGTTTTGCTAACGCGTTTAAAAACTACTTTGGAAACGAAGGTTTAAATACTTCAGTTCGACTCAATAAAAAACTACTAGGTGATATTGGTTCACAGCTAGGTCTAAAGTTTGGTTACATGCCTACTGAGCTTGTTACATCGCGTCAAGTTCAAGAGCTAGCCGCTAGCCATGCTATGTTCCCTAATACATTAGATGGTATTGCCGCGAATAGAGGTTATGATCCTATAAAAAACATGAACGAGGTTTTCACGTACAATGAAATAGTAAAGGGTCAGAACCATTGGCGCGGGATGTTTAAGGAGATCGCTAAGCAAAGAGGTATTGGTGCTGTAGAGCTTGCAATAAATAGAACGGTAACGGCTGGGTCTGGCGTTGGTCCTCATAGATCTATGGAAGCCGCATTGGTTGGAGAAGCTACAGGTACAAATCGATTTGCTATATTTGAAAACGTTTCGCAGGTTGACGCTATGATGGGTGAGATATACGCGGAATTACGCGCTGAAGGATTCGAGCTTACAGAGTTCAAGGGTGGAGAAGCAAAGGTTGAATTTGATAGACTAAACACAGCGACAAAGCTTGGTAAGTATATAGGCTTTGAACCTGGTAAAAAGAGTTTTAACGATACTAAAGTTGAAGAGGTCTTTGATCAAGGAGAGATAGTTAAAGACATGCTATTGGATGTGGTTGAAATGACTAATACTGCCCATGACTTGTATTTAAAAACTAACGGTAAAGAGGGTGTTAGCAACGAGACAGTGCGCCAAACAATGGAAGTTTTATTTGGACCGATGCATGGTCTTGGTAAAAGAGCCGCGTCGTTATCTACTCTTCCAGATATATCACCTGCTGAGCTAATTGAAAGGTTTGGTGAGTTTAATTCTAAAAATTGGGTATTAGAGCATATGATACCCGCGCAGTACGTTAAAGCTAGAGTGTACGATTATATTACATCGTATGGTAAAGACAAAGCTAGAGCTAAGCAAGACCTGCAACTAACACTGAGAGACTACCATACAACATTTATACCTAAAGGTAAAGATACTCTTGTAAACCAGACACTGCAGAGAAATTTAAGTAAGGACTTTGTTCCTGGAATGGATCCTATACTAGATAGATACTATTTAGCCAGACATTCTTCTCCGTTTGATTTTGGTCTAACGGTTCAGCATGGGCATAGAGCTGGCACAAGATATACAAACTCT
>CERU01038873.1_pt1 | contig 16314 bp, 12 predicted proteins | sample 530741 | NCBI WGS metagenome assembly CERU01 (sample SAMEA2620925, study PRJEB7988) | marine metagenome | biome: marine biome (ENVO:00000447); feature: deep chlorophyll maximum layer (ENVO:xxxxxxxx); material: "saline water (ENVO:00002010), including plankton (ENVO:xxxxxxxx)" | depth 30 m | reverse complement strand
GCGATGGCCGCGCGCACCGCCGACAGCACCCCTTCACCCGCATCGGCCCTGGGCGGCGGTGCGATCAGCACCATGCGCGCGGCGGGATAGACGTCCCTCTTCCAGTCCAGCAGGGTGTGCAGATTGGCCTCGAACACCGCCGGACTGCTTTCGTTCGTGCCCAGCATCAGCAGGATCAGATCGACCGGGCCGACGTCGAACTGTCCGCGCTGCATGGCGGCGATGGCGTGCGCGGTGCGCCAGCCGCCATCGCCCTTCACGATCCGGCGATACCGCTTGCCCCGCGCGCGCAGGGCCCGTTGCAGGCGCGCATGATACCAGTCGCTGCCCGTTGCCTGGTTGGTCCCGCTGCCCGACGGATTGTACATGGTGGTCGTGCTGATGCTATCGCCGATCACCAGCATGGTGCCGGGCGCCTCCAGGTCGAAATCATTGGTCAGATACCGGCCGAAGATGCCACATTGCCAGGCGAAGTCGGGGCTGGCCGCGCTGGCGGCCTGCGGCACGGCGGTGCGCAGGGTGAAATTGATCGTGTCGCCCTCTGCCGCAAAAGAGGCGGCGGGAATGGTCACCGTGCCGCCGTAGGTGGGGCCCACCAGCACCGCGTGGAGAACCGGGCCGGCGCTGTTGCCGATCAGCGCCGCGTTGGTCCGCTGCACCCACACCATGACATCGCGCGTGGCGGATATGGTGATGGATTCCACCCACAGCGCCCGGCCCGGTGGGGCCGCGATATTGCCCAGCGTATCGCCCACGACAAAGGCGCGCGCCGCGTTGTCGCCCCGGGCATAGGTGTTGGTCGCCTGCCATCCTTCGCGCAGCAGCCTGTCCTGAAAGGACGGGGCCGCCCGGCCCTGCACGGGCAGCGGATGGGCATGATCGACCGGCTCTGCGTGGCTGGTGCCGAAACTGATGGCGGTTCGGGTGACGTAATCGGCGGGGCTGACGATGGGCAAGGCATTCATGGTGCGTCTCCTGACAGGTGATGCCGAGCCAGTAAGACGGGGAATGGCGTGTAGGAAAGTCAGATTTTCATAGGACGCCGTATCTCACGAGATCGGTTTCCCGCTGCTTCAACCGCAGAACGTTTTCGAGATGAGACAGAATGTTGCGCGGTAGCTTATCGCCAAAACCCAAGGATACGCCTCGCCCGGCTTGATTGCCGACAGCTTTAGCTCGGGCTTGCGAGGTGAAGCTGTTGGGATGCTGCTCTGAAATTTGGTTCCCCCAAATAGAGCGGACGCCGCCGTGCTCACTTAGCTGAGGCTCAAACCAGGCATACGGCATTTCGCCGAGAAATGCGGCCCACATGCTGAAGCTTGAGACAGAGCAGATGAGAAAGTCGCATGCTGCTAAGGTCAACAGATCGGACACATCGGCATGATCGAAGCCGTTGGTCGTGATGCATGGGAATTTTTCGAGCAATGGACGGATATCCGAATCTGAAGCATCGGATGTTATCACGAAGATGGCATCGCCTCCGAAATGGTCATGAATGCTTTCCATCACGCCCATGTACCAATCCAAAGGAAGTGCAGTATTGAATTTTCCCGCATAGCATTCAGGATTTACCGGAGCGTTGAAATCGCCAAGTCTTATGTGGACTCCAATCTTAAGACGACTTTCTTCGACGTTTCGATTCAGTAGAAAAATATTATCTTGGGTCCATCGCGTATTGTAAAGCTGCGATTTGATAAAATCTTTGGCAGGACCAAGCATGCCCGGGCCGCCCCAAAGACCGTCAACCTCAAAAGCGTAGATCGCGCGTTCAGCGATGTTCTGCTCTTTCGAGAATCTCTTGAAAGAATCCAGGAAGTCTTTTCCGCCGCAACGCAGATAGTCGCTTTCGGTAAACCGAATGGTGGGCAAGGCTTTGCGCAAGAGGAAATTGATCGGGTAATCCATCCGTGAGGTTCCGAAATATTGCCAGTAGCGACGCTGGTTCAAGCCCCATGCTGGATGGAGCAATCTGGCACCCAGACTTCTGGAGATCAGAAAAGCCTTTGCCCACAAGATCAGTTCGTTACCTAATCCGGCTCCTCGCCCATGAGTTACTGGGACGACATAGCGCATCAAATGTGACTTCCTTCTATGTGCCGGCAATCGCCACGATGGTCTGGCGATCAGAAAGCTTTTTCTCTGGATTGCCTCACCGAAAAAAAGTGCCGCGCCGATGTTTGTAACTGCGTCGCCCAATCGCTCCTGATCAACCAGACGGCAATCGCAACCCGCGCAGCCAGTAGCACGGCTGCACTCGCTCCAACTCCAAAAAAGCCGTAAATCCCATACTGTGGCAATAGGATCGGGGCGATAATGATGAGGGGGGACATCATAAGAGCCGTTAGGGCCGATGGCAGAATGAAGCTTTTAAACAGTGCGGTTAGGTCAAGCCCAAGTGCTCTTGCAGCGAACGCAAGTTGAACGATCATTCTGCCTCCCATCGCCATGGTCACGATAAAGGCGACTTGCAGAGCATCGGTTGGGCTAAAACGGAGGAAGCCTGCAATCAGTAAGGCAAGAGCGAAGGCTTGCGCGCCTGCATCTGCGATCAATTTTCCCACACCGGCAAGCACCGCTCCGGTCAGATTGGACACTACTCTTGCCGCCATTGCGATTGCGACGACAGCCAGCACCGGTCCCGCATCGATCCATTTGTCACCCAGCAAGGGCACAATCATCAGACTGCCAGTGAAACAGGCCGCGAAATAAACGGCGAATATCGTGCTGGCTAGGCAATCCAGGATCGAACGAAAACGCTTGCCGGTCTGCCCCGCTTCGGCGCATTCTGCCGCAGACACCAGCAGCGGACTATGCAATGCCGAAGTCAACAAATCCGACGGCATACGCAAAAGGTTGAAGGACGCATTATACAGGCCCAGCGATCGCGCACCGATGGTGTTGGCGGTCAGGAAGTTGGCGGCGTTTTCGTTCAGGTAATAGAAGCCGTTGTTCAAAAGCGCCCGCCAGCTGGTCGATTGCAGGCTGCGGGTCCCCGCGGGCGATGGAACAAGCGGCGCCTTCGTCAGCCCCCACGCTGCCACCACGGTCACGCCTGTCTGAATCGAGAATGCAATCACCATCACCCTTACCGATGGTGCCAGCAAGGCGGCGGGTACGGCAAAGACCGCGAACCCAAGGGCGTAGCTGACGATACCGACAAACTGCGCTTCCCGGGCGCGATACTGACGCCGCAGGACTGTCATGGGAACCGAGCTCAGCCCGAGCGGCAGGACGTTGGCGATCGCCGCATAAGGCAGATAATGCTGTTCCGGCGACAGGTTGAACACCGCGATCAGAAACGGGGCGCAAGCAAGCAGCACCAGGCAGACGCCGGTGGCATAGCAGATAACCAGGAAAAGCGCGGCCCTGAGCGTGGCGGTGTCCAGCGACGGCGCCCTGCTGAGCGTCGCCATCATCCCGCCTTCGGACAGGACCGTGCCGATGCCGACGATAATAAGAAAAATCGCGAACTGTCCTGCAATCGTGGGCCCCAGGATGCGGAGCAGCACAAGCTGGCAGCCAAGGGTGATACAGACGCGCAGGACCGATCCGGCCAGGTTCCACCTGATCGCACCGCCATAGGTGCCGGTCACGGGTTTGCCTTCAACCATGCGAACGGCGCGATGGCCGCGCCATCGGGATCGCGTTGGCCAGGAACACCGCGACAAGTGCCCCCTCGCGCAATTCGTAGGAATATCCCTCCACCAGATATCCCGCCATCAGGGCCAGCGAAAGCGCAGGCCTGAGATACCTTTCATCTTTCCGATACGTGTCGAGTGTCGAAAGGACGAGTGAGAGCTGGTTGAACAGGAACACGCAGAAGCCGGCGATCCCGATGGCGGACAGCAGGCCGATGTAGTGACTGTGATAGCTGAACTCCCATGCCCGATAGACCTGGCTGTCTGTCCTGAAAATCAGGGCCGGCCGGTATCCGGACGGGTATCCGAAGATGAAATCGCGCCAGCTCGCGTCCTGAAACTTCTGAAAGAACGCGGTCCAGATGAGCTGCCGAAAATCGCTGTTGCGTGATCGCTGTTCGAAAAAGGCGTTCTGCGAAGACAGGTCCGACAGCAGGTCGAGGCCGCCCATCCATACGAAGCCGGCAGCGATGGACGAAACGATGATCGCTCCAGCCAGGCGAAGGCCAAGAGTGTTCCGGCTTGCAAGAACGAAGAGCGTCGCCCCCATCATGAATAGCGCGATCGTGGCAGTGCCCTGTCCGGAAAGCGCGGTCGCGATTGAAAAGAAAAGCCCGAGCGTCATAGAGCGACTCTTACGCCACCCTGTAAGCGAAGCAGATCTCGCAAAGGCGATCATTGCTGCGCATGCCACGATTAAAGAAGCCATCGAAGAGAGGGGACGCCCCTCGTCACTCCAGCTGACTTCAGGCGAAAAAGGGAATCCCCAGAAAAACACCCAGCGACAAACAACAAGAACCGACAGAAACACAGCAACCGCCAATACGGCTGTTCTGATTTGCTGTAGATCAGCTTCCGAGAACCGTCCTACACATGCAACATACAAGACTATGAAAAAAGAGCCGTCAGCTCGAAACCAATAAATTGATTCCTGCCCAAACCCGAGCAAACCTAAGAGGAAATTAACTACCACTATCATTAAAATAATTGACGCTGTGATTGCGCGAGTGGATAGCAAATTGCTGCGGAGAAAAGTAATTGGAAGGGTTGCTATAATCCAAGCTATCGTAACCGGATCATGCAGCGACATATTGTAACTACCAATATACGCAATTGATCGCGAGAAAAAAAGTTGACCGAAGGCCTCTACTAATAGCGTCGTCCAAACAGCCCAAATCGCAGCTTTTCCGCTCGTAACGGTAAACAATCCGCGATTATTTTGACAGTTATGAACCATCGTATCATCGGTCAATCTAGACGTTCTCATCAGGATTCACCGCGCAATCTTTTCTCATAAATGATGCCGAACATCTTGGCACCTCGTCTCGCGTTGAATCTCCGCCTGGTATATTCACGTAAGCGTTTAGCATTTTCTGTCCGAATATCTGAGGGTATGAGTAAAAATTTATGAATTGCGTCCGCAAGGGATCTGGCTGTGGGTTGAATGATTATAACTGCCTCTAGTGGCTCGAGGCGCTCCGCAAGACCGACCATCGTCGTCATGCAATAAATTCCGCAGCTAGCCGCTTCGATTAAAGAAAGAGGCCCACCCTCATTCAAAGAGGTGCATACGTAAGCGTCGGAACACGACAGATATTCGAAAACATTGTCGACGGTCCCAACGACCCTGATTGAACCACCAGATGATGAAGAAATTTGCGAAAGTTCCTGACCGACAGAACCGCAGTGAATGAGCGAAACGTCTGATCCTTCTTTTCGAGCCAACAAAATCCCATCGAAGAGAGCCTTAAGGTTTTTTGCAGGGCTTTCGTTGGCTATCGAAATAAAACGTAATGTTCCGTTATTTGCGCAATTCGCTTCACCAATCATTTGCAAAAAATCGGTGGGTACGTTGGCCCAATTATCGACCGTGATGGTCGGATTATAAAAAAGTCTTTTCTCCATCCTTTTTACACTTGGAGAGCATGAAATCTGCGTCGTTCCGAGTAGCCTAGAGAAAGCTCGAGTAAGAATCCTTCTAAAACGCAAGAATCCATGGAATTCAAACTCATTGTGAATACTTCTCACCGAAGGTTTACCGCACAATGCCGCAGCCATTGAATATAACAATGCTGCTCGCTCTGTATGCAAGTGAACAACGTCCGGATTTACCATTCTAATAATCTTGCACACATCCCGAAAATGCTTGATGCTCTTTGAAAATGGGGCGTGGAAAATCTCGTAGCCGGCGTTTCGAAGGAAGTGGGAGAAATCGCCAACTTTAGCACCTGTGCTTATCAAGAACAAATCATGAGATCTCTGGCAACCTTCTGCACCCGTTTTTAGCATCATCTCGGCTCCGCTATGTTTTAGTTCACCGAGTACGTGTATAATCCTCATGAAGCCAACCTCTTGGTCAATTCTATGTTTTTGTCGACCTTCCAGCCAAGCCCGTGCAGCTTGCGGATGATCCAGCCCGTCACAAGCGCCAGAACTTGAACAGGTGCCGATACGGCAGGGCGAAATGGATCGGCCAGAGGGCCCCGGAGTGTCGCCGGGTGAAGCGCAGCCAGCTGCGCGGGGGCAGGCCGTGGTGGGTGTTCACCTTGCGCCATTGCTCGCGGACCGAAAGCGCGGGCGATCCGTACCCACGTGCAGATTTCGCCAGATTGCCCTCGCACACGCCCAGCGTGCCCGGAAGCGCTATCACCGGGATGCCCGCGGCGCGCGCGCGCAGGCCGTAATCGACATCGCCCAGATTGTGGAAGAAGCCCGGATCGTTGATGCCGATCCGGTCCGTCACGCTTCGGGGGACCAGCACGATGTTGCCGTTGAAGGTATCGACGTAGCGCTCGGCCGCGCCGTGGCTTTCCATTGGGAAGGAAATGGATTGCAGGCGCCGCTCGCATCGCAGGGCGCCGTAGGTCTGCTGTCCGTCATCGCCCCTGGTCGCGCCGACGAGGATGAAATGCGAACGCCCGGCCGCGCGCTGAACACTCCAGGCTGTTTCGAGCAGGTCAAGCGTTTCATTGTCGAGTTCGACATCGTCATTCAGCCACAGGAAGGCATCGACGTCCAGCTCCAGCGCCCTGGTCCACGCCTGGTGCAGCCCGCCGTTCCAGAACGCATCGCCCTCACCCGAAACCACGATCGTATCGGGCCGAACCTCCATCGCGGCAGCGGCCGTGCCGTCGCTGCTGGCATCGTCGAAGAGGACCGGGACGGTTTCCACGCGCTGTGTCGAATCGATCGAACGAAGGGCGCGGACCGTCTCGTCACAGCGATTGTGGGCAACCAGCAGGACGGCAATCCTGAGCGGCGCGCCGGCGCGTGGAAGGGCACCATTCATTGCGGCAGCCCCCTTGCCACATACGTCAGGTCAAAAGTGCTCGGCCGCGCAGTCGCCGCGGAAATGGCCACCAGCTCAAGGCGGGGTATCGCGCATGGCAGCGGCGTCGGAATACGGAAATTCTGTCGTTGCGAGGTTACGACGCCCATGACCCGGGTTCCCTGCGGACAGGCGATGCGAAGGATGAGCTGCGGCAGCTCGCCCCTGTCCTCCGATCTGGCCATCATGGTAAATCCGCGCGTCCGGCTCGCATCGCCCGTCAGCACCAAGTGGCGGGACACGACCGTCTGCGATCGCGAGCCCGAGAATTCGACGCGGACCGTCGCATTGGCATCATCGATCGCGAAGGACTGGATCGCATCGCTTTGCGGAAAAATCCATTGCGTCGGCAAGGCAGCGTCCGCCTCTGTCGGAGCAAAGCGTAAATCCCCGCGACGGGCGATCCGATCGAGGTAGGACAGGCTTTCGTCGTCCTGGTATTCGATCGCCTTTGCCATCAAGCCGGAAAGGTCTGCCGCCGGCGTCCGGACGACACCTTCGACTGACCTCAGCAGGTCGAGGCGATTTTCCAGGTCGCCCTTGCTCACCACCAATTTTACATTCGAAACGTAATCGGCCGCCCAGGGCGGGTCCGATCGCAGCGTGTCGGCCAAGAGGGCGCGTGTGTCCTGCTGCCGTTCGAAGGCCGATAGGATGCCGTAGAGTTCGTCGCGCACCTTTCCTCGTCTCAGCAGAACGTCAATGTGGCGCATTACCGCTTCACCGTCGCCCTGCTCTGCCGCGCGTAGCAGCAAATTATAACGGGCGTCCTGCGCGCGAAGGCCAAGACTGTCGAGAAGTATCCATCCGGCATTCGCTCCTGTTTCGTCAGCGGGCCACGAAACTAGCACCCGGTTCAGGAGGTTGGCTGACAGTGGCCGAAAGGCAACATCTTCCCGTAAGTCAGCGAATGCGGAAGGCGACAGCGCGCTTCGCTGGTCATTGCTGCTGATAATCGCGCGCGTCTCCCGGATCGCGCGGCTCTCCGCTAGAAGAGCAAGATCGGCAATAATAAAAAACAGCAGCAGAGGCATGACCCAAGCGATCGCTATCGGATCGATGCCAGCAATCCGCCGCGACTTCGTCCCCTCAGCCATAGCGATACTCGTAATCGTAGTTTGTACCGTATCCGGATTTGCGTGCGTCGAACCGGCTCAGGATGATTCCCGCAATCTTGCCCTGCGCCAAATTAATCCTCTGGACCGATGCACGAATGCGAGCTGGTGGATTTTCGCCCGAGCGCACAAGAAGGATTGTCCTGTCGGACACATTAGCCAGCTCAACCGCATCAGCCAGGCCGAGTATCGGCGGTCCGTCGATGAAGATATGGTCGTAGAGCTCTTCCAGCTTGGAAAGCACCGGATCGAGATGGTCGGCTGCAAGCAGTTCTGCGGGATTGGTTGGCTTGGGTCCGGTGGTAATGAGTGTTAGACCTGGAGCATCCGTAGTCCGGATGACGCCGGGTATATCCGCAGAGCCGGATAACAGGTCCGACACGCCGCGCGCGTTGTCGACTTCGAAAAGCGAATTTTGACTCGGTCGCCGCATATCCGCGTCAAGGACGACAACGCGCTTGCCGGTTCTTGCCGTTGCCAGAGCCAGTGCCATACACGACACCGACTTGCCTTCGCTAGCCGAGGTGCTGGTGAACAGAATTCGTTTCGGAAGTCCATCGGCAAATGAGATTGCCAGACTTGCGCGAATGGCGGCGTAGGCTTCCGCGATATCGCTCTTGGGATCCTTGAGCTCTGCCATGATGTCGGCTTCGGAAGTTTCCGGAGTCGTTCCGAGGAGCGGAAGGGCCAGCAGACGTTCGACATCGGCTGGCGTACGCACCCGCCCGAAGATCTGCTCACGCAGTAGGACGAACAAAGCCGCAAGGACGCATCCGATCAGAACCGATAGGATAAGGTTGAGCGTAAGGCTCGGCTTGATTGGCCTGTCCGGGACATCGGCCCGATCGACGAGCGAGATGTTGTTGCTGGGCGCGCCCGCTTCCGCATTCAAACTATTCAAGCGTGCGAGCAGCGCCTCGTATTGGGCGCGGTTCGTCTGGTTCGTCCTTTCGAGGATACCTAGCTGCACGGAATTGCGCTGGTCCCGGATCTGATCATCCTTGATCGCATTCAAGCGCTGACGGAGATCTCGTTCGGCTGCCAGCGCGCTGTCGTACGGCGCGCGCAGTCCACGACGAATTTGCTCTGCAAGACTTCCAACGCTACTTTGTAAAGCGTCGTACTGCGCCTGCGCTTCTCTGACCTGTGGATGACTTGGGAGATAGCGTGCGCGGCGCGCCTCCAACTCGCTCCGCGCCGTCCCGAGCTGCTGGACGAGGGACTGGACCGCTGGGTTTTGATTGACTTGCGGGATGCTCATGGCCGGGACATTGGCTATCGCATTCCACTCATTGGCGGCCGTTATGCGCCTGGAGGTCGCCAGATTTAGGTCCGTATTGACTTGCGTAAGGGACTGCGCGGTCAACGTCGGCGCAGCAGTTCCATCGACGCCGGGCCCCGTAGCAAGGATTTGAGCGCCTTCCGAATAAGCATTCGCGGCCGCTTCGCTTGCCGCAAGTCTTTCCCTTGCCTCTGCAAGCTGCCGCGAGAGAAACTCCCTTGCGTAAGCCGACGTATCAACTTTTCGCTGAAGATTGTTCTTAATGAAGCTTTCTGCGAAGCTATCCGCCACGCGGGCGGAAACTAGGGGGTCAGGGCTCTCGAAACTGATAGTTGCTATTCGGCTCTCGATCGGAAGATCTACAAAGAGATTTCTCATTAGGATGCTATCGATGGCGTCGACTTTGCGGTCCCGTGCGGCCGCGGCCGACAAGCCTTCCGCATCAATCGTGACATCGAAAGCCTGCAACAACTCATCATTGTTGTAAAAACCCAAGTCACGCGCGACAATCTGTGCCAAAGACCTGCTGTGAAGTATGCCTACCTGAGTCTGCAGGAAACGATCGGCATCTTGAATGGCCGCGGATGCATCGGCATCTTCGGTCCCCGTTATCTTGGTTGCAGCCTGATCAATTTGTACGGACGATGCCGCGGAATAGATTGGTGTCATAAGCAATGTGACAACAACCCCCGCTAGGGCTGCCAGCAAAATGATGCCAGCAACCCAGTATCGCGACCTGAAAAGCGCGGATCGGATCGCAAGAAGATCGATCGTGATGGTATTTCCGTCCTCCCCCAAAGGCAGATCCTCATTGAGGGGCGCAAGGGCTCTATCGGCGTTCGACGCGTTCATACTTCCGGCTTTATCTAGAGTATTCGATAAAAAAGGGCGGTGAGCACGGGCGCGGCTTGAAGTGCGTCCCTAAGCAAGCCTTTTACACCTGATGTGCTGACCACGACGATGTCTCCGGCCTCCAGCGGCACATTAGGCTCGATGCCCATCCGCACCTCCCGGAGGTCGAACTGGGCAGCGTAAACCTCCTGATCGATATGTCGAAAGACGATGATTTCATCCAAATTAGCGGTTCGTGTCGGCCCTCCCGCTAATGCAATAGCCTGCAACAGCGACGTATCGCCCTTAATCTCAAAAACACCGGGCGTTTCCACGTCTCCTTCCACCGTCAGACGCTGACTGGCCGAACTTGTGACGAACACCGTTACCTGCGGATTTCGCAGGTATTCCGCGCCCAGACGATCCTCAATGTCCCTTGCAATCTCACGCCCGGTTCGTCCCGCGACCTGGACTTCTCCGATCAGCGGAAACGGAATTGTGCCCGATGTATCGACCGTAATGTCTTCCAGTGAGAGTGCCGGTTCGTCGAAGACATCGATCTGAAGGACATCGGATGCACCGATTCGATAAGCGCTACTACCATTGGTGGGCATGGAGGAAGCCGCAGTTAGCTGCGCTCGTGTTTCCGTGATTGAAGGCCCGGAAGCACAACCCGATAATGACAATAGGGAAGTCACTACCATGGCAGCAAAGATCGTCCAGCGAGGCTTAGTGCTCATTTTTACCCACCGTCCTTCGCAACAACAACATCATTGTCAGTGAAAAATAGAGCCAGCCCCAGCGCAAAAAGCGTCAGAATAGCCGGCGTTCGGGCGGGATAATCAACGAAAGAATGTAACAGGATAGCAGCCGTCCAAAGCGCCCCCAGCAATGGCAATCGTGTCGAACTGAGTATGTCCCGCCGGCTGAATAGCTGATGCGTTCGCAAAATCAAGAGCGTCAAAGCTCCTGCCAATGCAACAACGAACGGAAGGCCACCTTCCAGAAGCAATTCGAGATATTCATTGTGGGAACGATTGGCGTATACTGGTGAGACATCATCAATCGTTTCGTAAAAAGCATACGCATCTACGAATGTCCCGTAACCAGAGCCAGCGGGAAAGAAGGCTTCTACGGCCTTCCAAGTCCCCCGCCAAAAGGTCCAGCGCAGGTCATCTTCAACAGCGTTGAAACGCGATAGCGAATGTCCGACCCGCAGATTAGCGAAGGCGAGCCATGCTAGAACCGCAGAACCGACCGCTATCCAACCCGCCTTGAAGCGTCGACTGCTCGACCAAGTTCTTTCATCGAAAACCAGTAAACTGCCGACAAACAAAAGAAGCGTCAGGATCATTCCCGCCCGGGAACCGGTGGAAATCACCCCGATCAGAAGCATCAGCGTAAACGTGATCGCCAGCCAGCGAGGAAAGATTGCAGCTTGTCCGGCCATCCACCAGATGGCGGCAATCGTCATACCAAAGAAGAGGGCTTGATGGTTGCGGTTTGCGAATATTCCTGGTCCATATGAGGCATGGGGACTGTTCCAGAAATCGAACGCACGACCATCAGTGGAAACCTGCACAGCCGCGAGAGCCAGACTGAAAAAAGCAACGCAAAGCAGGCATTTAAGGGCCAGAACTATCGCACATCGACTTTCCAGCCGGAACGCGATGTACAGCGCAACACCCATAATAGCGTAAAGCAGAAAATGCACAGTTTGATGCGCATCAGTAGTCAATGGCACCCATCCCCCTGGGTCGCCAAAAGCTCGTATTTCACCAAGCAGCTGTGGCTGCATCTTCGCAACCCACTCCATCGGCAAGGGAACAAGTTGCACAGCAATTAGGAAAATTAACACCGCCGGGATACGAAGTATTTTAGAGATGTACGCCTTATCGAAGGGGTTATTCCGCCAAATAATAATTGAATGATACAAAAAAGACACTGTGCATAACTGAAGTATAGGCAACTGCCAGGTCTGCAACTGAAAATCCTTCCCTCCGAATACGTATAACAGTCCAAAAAACACTGCTAAAGCCACAGATGTCGACGGACTTTTAAGAGCTTCGGCCTTCGAAGATAGCGCAGACATGTTGCCTCTCCCTGAAATGGCAATGCCGCTTGACATACACACGGCCTTCGTCCAGAAGGGCCCCCGAAATCAAGGGGTAAAACAATGTTTTCTGGTAAGAAACTGGTACTCGCAGGACTGCTTGCGGGCTCGATGTCGCTTCCCGCTCAGTCTGTTGCGCAAGTCGCGCCAATGGTCGAGCGCTCATCACCGTTAGCGTCTAAGAGCGAAAAACTCGGCGGCACCGGTTTGCCAGTTATTCTCATTGCTGGCTTGGTGGCAACGATCAGCATTATCGCTGTCGCTTCCAGCGGTGGCGACGATCAGCCTGGTAGCCCGTAGGCGTCGTTTCAACGCCCTTGGGTCCTTAGATTAGCCCGCAATTTTTGCTTAAGATGGCCTTCATCGCATAGCGTTGGAGGACATGCTGTTCTGTGCACGATCAGATTTGTCGCACGCGGAGTTAGCTTGTCATTGAGCGCGAGCGTATGCATCAGGGCTGGCTCTAGCTGACTACTGTCGCGCATAGGCATGAGCTATCGCAGACGGCGAATCTGACTTGCTGAATTTACCGTAACGTAGTCTCCTACAGGGCGGTATCCTTATTTAAATTGGCCAGTCAAACCCAGTGCGATCGGACATTTTTTCTGAGGTTTTCCGACACTTTCTCACAGAGCGCCGTTGGTATTCGACGTTACGACTGCTACATCTGATGCATAATTGGATGCTAAATGCGGTTTGCTTATCGGTAGCTATAGACGATTTACGCTGCATCCGAAGAAAGCTCAATTGGCGTTCTCGTTTGGGCCCTACCTAATTTGCTTGAAAACAAGGAGACCAAACACTTCGGCTTCTCAATCGTCTCGATTCATACCTATCAGCCTCAAATCCATTCCAGTATAGGACCCAGGGAGCGTCACCGGGGTAGAGATCGGTGACGTGGGGCGGACAATTTTCGAGCGCCTGATTTCGGGTCTTTTTTAGCAAGCGTCGCGATCGGCCCCATCTCGGGCCACCGTATGGTGCACTAACTCGGCTAATGTGGTCGCGATCGAACTTACGAAGCTTTTGCCGTACCAGTGTTAAACCGGCGGTCCGCAAGTCGCAGGATTGCTAATAGTCGAGTATTTGCGGATCTACTGACGTGACCCCCTGATTTTCCTCCACGAGCGATTAGGGTCTGGCCTTGAAGGAAGGACAGACGATGAAGCGTACGAGGCTTTCAGAAGATCGGATTATCGGGGTGCTGAAGGAAGCGGAGGCGGGAGCCAAGAGCGCTGACCTGGCCCGTCGGCACGGAGTGTCGGAAGCGACGATCTACAACTGGAAGTCGAAGTATGGCGGGCTGGAGGTGTCCGATGCCCGCCGACTGAAGGAGCTCGAGAGCGAGAACGCGAAGCTCAAGCGGTTGCTGGCCGATGCGATGCTGGACAAGGCTGCTCTGACCCGAAGGGCGGCGAAGCCAACGATCTTCTGGCAAAAAAGTTCTGACGCCCGTCGCAAAGCGGGAAAGCTGTCGCTCATCTCCAGGCGTGCCACGGGATGAGAGAACGGCCGGCGTGCCGTGTCATCGATGCCGATCGCAAAAGCGTGCGTTACCGTTCCACCCGGGACGATGATGCCGAGCTTCGCGAGAAGCTGCGCGAGCTGGCCAACCAGCGTCGCCGGTTCGGCTATCGCCGTCTGCATATCCTGCTGCGCCGGGAGGGGATCATGATCAACCGCAAGAAGACCCAGCGCCTCTGCAAGGAGGAAGGGTTGGCGGTCGGGCGACGACGAAGCCGCAGGCGTGCTGTCGGCACGAGGGCACCTGCTCCGGTGCTCGCATTACCGCACCAGCGCTGGAGCCTGGACTTTGTGCATGACCAGATGGCCTCGGGCAGGAGGTTCCGCGTGTTCAACGTGGTCGATGACGTGACGCGGGAGTGCCTGGCAGCGGTGCCGGATATCTCGATCTCGGGCCGCCGCGTGGTGCGCGAACTGACCCAGCTGATCGAACAGCGCGGCAAGCCCGGCATGATTGTCAGCGACAACGGCACCGAGCTGACGTCCAACGCCGTGCTGGCATGGTGTGGGGAGATCGGCGTGGAGTGGCATTACATCGCACCGATAAGGCCAACGCAAAACGCTTACGTCGAGAGCTTCGACGGTCGCATGCGCGACGAGCTTCTCAACGAGACGCTGTTCATGAGCCTGGCCCATGCCCGTGTCGAGATCGTGGCCTGGGTGGATGACTACAATCGGGAGCGACCGCACTCCTCCCTCGACTACGACACCCCGGCGGCGTTCGCCGCCAAACTGGATAAGCAATGGCCTGCTTCCACCGCGCTCATGCGCAACAACGCGGTCCGGCTCTAATCCCAGCTGGGGGAAAGCTGGGGGTCACGTCAAAATTCGCTGCCGAAATTGCGAAGCGATAACTTGCAGCAACCGAGCGGTTGCGCGAACAACAGCTTGGCTCCGACCTCAGGCGACGGAAAAATTGATGGCCACGCCAACTGACGGAAAGGCAAGTCGCTTCTTCTGCCATCATCCTCAGTGAACCTTCCGATGGCGAACGCATATGCTGTGCGTGCGCAGTGCCTAGCGAACGGAGCGAAAGGCTACTGGAAAGCAGTGCGAGTCTAAGCGTATTCCCCAAGGAAGTTCAAGTGTATCCAATCTTTTCAAAGGCGCAGGGTGTCAGGCATCGCGCGGGTTCCTCCTTGCAGCGCGAGGAACTCGCAGCCGATCCGGCAAGAGCGACGTTGAAAACGGCTCAAGGTGCCCAGTGACGTCCGGAATGGCATCCACGGCCTCTTTCAAAAGCGGGATGTGGTCCTTCGAATACCGGCCGCCCGTCTCACCACCTACCGAATGCCCCGCGAAATCGGCTGCCACTGCTTCGCTGATCTTGGCGCCCTTCAGGGAGTTGATAGCCGTATGACGAAACGCGTGGATGCCCTGTCCACCTGAGACGAACGGCAAGGCTTTTGCGACTTTTGTCCAGATCCGCTTATAGTAGGCATCGCCCATCGTTCCGATCCCGCTTTCCGGAACCAGCTCGGGGAACAGCAAGGTCTCGCCAGCATCGCTCAGCGCAGCGACATATCCCGGCAAACCAAGGCGGACCAACTCGTTGGCCAACGGTATCTTCCGTTCGGAGCTGATCGTCTTGATCCTGCGGGTATCGTTGTCGCGGATGTGGAAGAGCCAGACACCGTCCTCCTCGTGCACGTCGTTCACTTCCATTCCGCAAATCTCGTCGCGCCGCATGCCGGAATACCACGCGATCAGCGGGACCCAATACCAGGCGTCGTGCACGAGCAGATCACCGGGCTCCATGCGCTTCGCGTGCGATTTCGCTCCAGTCCAAGGGGGCAGGCTGAAGATTTCTTCACCCTGTGCTGGAGTATATACTGAGCGCAAGCTGCGCTGATTTCGACCGTCTCTCACGAAAAAAGCTCCATAATCGAGTTCGGCTAGAGGCTGGTGGCGGCTGAACCAATCGGTCAGTTGCCGCAAAAAGCCCCAATGGCGGTTGGTGGTAATGGGATTGAGACCAAGGTCCTCCTTGGTGAGGTAGTGCGCGGTCTTGTCCGCTTCACCTGCGTTCGATTTGCGCTTGGCATCCCGCTCAGCGGCCTTTTGATCCGCCGCGAGCTTGGCAGCGTATTCCTCCACGATCTGCAGAATAGTCATTTCACGCTGCCGCTTCGATTTGCGGAACGTCGGGCCATGCAATTTCGCGAAGCAATCGTTCAGTTGAACCAGATCGTCATGCGTCACCTGCGCAAGCGGTCTCCCTCCCATGACCTCTTCCAAGAACTGGGCGGGCAAACGGAATTGCTCGCGCGTTTTCTCGGTCCACGGCTTCATCCCTGCTTTGCGCGCCTTTCCATCGGCACCGCCGGTGCGCGGATTATGGGCGAAGAATTTCTCGACCGCCTCGGTCGGCGTCATCGTCGCCCATGGTCCAACTGCTGCCAATGGGGGAGGTACGGAAGCGGCTGCAGCAGCCGGAGCGACGGGCGAAGCGGCGGCCTGCGGCGGCATCTCGTATCCGCCGA
>CERU01005447.1_pt1 | contig 16432 bp, 10 predicted proteins | sample 530741 | NCBI WGS metagenome assembly CERU01 (sample SAMEA2620925, study PRJEB7988) | marine metagenome | biome: marine biome (ENVO:00000447); feature: deep chlorophyll maximum layer (ENVO:xxxxxxxx); material: "saline water (ENVO:00002010), including plankton (ENVO:xxxxxxxx)" | depth 30 m | reverse complement strand
CCCGCATTCGCGATTGCCCGGCGGGGGCTCCTCCCACGGCTCGACCGGCCGGTAGGGGTCGTCCCCGCCTTCCCTGAGATTGTCGCGCGGATTGAACTTCGCGGGCAGCGGCGTCGTGACATGGTCCGCGCGCGCGACCGGCGCATTGAGCATGTCGTCGGACAGGCGGTAGAGCTGGTGCGTCGCATCCTCCATGTGATGCGCGATCACATGGATCACCTCGTCGTCATATTCGACCCGGCCGCGCACCTCCATCAGCCGTGAACCCATGACCACACGGCGTTGTTTTTCCTTTAGATCGGGCCAGACCACGAGGTTGATGACGCCGGTTTCATCTTCCAGCGTGATGAAGCAGACGCCCTTGGCGCTGCCCGGTCGCTGGCGGATCAGCACCACGCCCGCGACATGCACCATGCTGCGGAACTTGCGGCTGCGCAGATCGCTGGCGCGCACGAAGCCGCGTTCGGCGAGGCTGGCGCGCAGGAACGCCATCGGATGCGCCTTCAGGCTGAGCCGCGTGGTCTGGTAATCGGCCACCACTTCCTCGCTCAGCGGCATGGCGGGCAATTGCGTCCGCGCAGTCTCGGCGCCCTCGTCGCGGGCTGCGGCGGCGGCAAACAGTGGCAGGTCCGCCCCGCCCACGATGCTGCGCGCATCCCACAGCGCCTGCCTGCGCGACAGTTGCATCGAACCGAAGCAGTCCCCGCTGGCCAGGCGTTCGATATGCGCCGGCCCGATCCGCGCGCGGTCCTTGAGCGCGGCGACATCGGCATAGGGCCCGCCCGCTTCACGCTCGGCGATCAACCGTGCCGCCACGGCCTCTGGCAGGCCGTCGACCTGCCGCAGGCCGAGACGTAGCGCGATATTCCTGTCCTGCCGGCCTCGTCCCCGTTTTTGGTCACTCGCGGGTGTCTCGCCGCCAATGTCCTCCAGCGTGCAATCCCATTGCGACAGATTGACGTCGGCGGGCAGCACGCTGACGCCATGCTCGCGCGCGTCGCGCACGATCTGCGCGGGGGCATAGAACCCCATCGGCTGCGAATTGAGCAGCGCGCAGCCGAAGGCGGCGGGGAAATGGCATTTGAGCCAGCTCGAGACATAGACCAGATGCCCGAAGCTGGCGGCGTGGCTTTCGGGGAAACCATATTCGCCGAAACCGCGGATCTGGTTGAAGCAGCGCTGCGCGAATTCGCGGTCGTAGCCGCGTTCGACCATGCGCTCGACCATCATGTCCTGCAATTCATCGACCATGCCGCGGCTGCGGAAGGTCGCCATCGCCTTGCGCAGCCGGTTCGCCTCGCGCGAGGAGAATTTCGCAGCGTCGAGCGCGATCTTCATCGCCTGTTCCTGGAAGATCGGCACACCCAGCGTGCGTTCGAGAATGCTCGACAATTCGTCGGGCGGGCCATGCTCGGGGGCAGGCGCGGGAATGACGACCTGTTCGGCCCCGCGCCGGCGCTTTAGATAGGGGTGCACCATGTCGCCCTGGATCGGCCCCGGGCGCACGATGGCGACCTGGATCACGAGATCGTAGAATTCGCGGGGGCGCAGCCGCGGCAACATGTTCATCTGCGCACGGCTCTCAACCTGGAATACGCCCAGCGAATCCCCCTTGCGCAGCATGGCATAGGTTTGCGGGTCCTCGCGCGGGACGCTGGCAAGGCTGAGCGGGCGATTGTAGTGATCGTCGAGCAGGTCGAGGCATTTGCGGATGCAGGTCAGCATGCCCAGCGCGAGGACATCGACCTTGAGGATGCCGAGCGCCTCGATATCGTCCTTGTCCCATTCGATGAAACTGCGTTCGGGCATCGCCCCATTGCCGATCGGCACGGTTTCGGTCAGCGCGCTTTCGGTGAGGATGAACCCGCCGACATGCTGCGACAAATGCCTTGGCATGCCAATCATTTGCTCGGTCAATTTAAGAACCCGGCGCAAGTGTGGATCGCGCACATCCATGCCCGTCTCGGCAGCGTGTTTCTCGCTGATCTCGCGGCCCCATCCGCCCCATACGGTCTTGGCCAGCGCAGCGGTGACATCCTCGGTCAGCCCCATCGCCTTGCCCACTTCGCGGATCGCCATGCGCGGGCGGTAATGGATCACCGTGGCGCACAGGCCGGCGCGGTGGCGGCCGTATTTGCGATAGATGTACTGGATCACCTCTTCGCGCCGCTCATGCTCGAAATCGACATCGATATCGGGCGGCTCCTTGCGTTCTTCCGAAATGAAACGGTCGAACAGCAGCGCGTGCTTGGCCGGATCGACGCTGGTGATGCCGAGACAATAGCAGACCGCCGAATTGGCCGCGCTGCCGCGCCCCTGGCACAGGATCGGCGGATCGACCCCGCGCGCATAATCGACGATATCCTTGATGGTGAGGAAGTATCGCGCCAGGTCGAGCTTGCCGATCAGCGCCAGTTCGCGTTCGATCGTTTCGCGCACGGTCTCGGGCACGCCGCCGGGATAGCGCCAGGCGGCCCCTTTCCACGTTTCGCTGGTGAGATATTGCTGCGGCGCCTGCCCGTCGGGGTATATTTCCTCGGGATATTCATACGCCAGTTCGTCGAGACTGAAATCGCAGGCATCGGCCACTTCGCGCGTGGCGGCAATCGCATGCGGCCAGCGTTCGAACAGCCTGATCATGGTCGCGGGCGGCTTGAGATAGCGTTCGCCATTGCTTTCCAGCAGGTGCCCCGCCGCCGCGACGGTGGTCTTGTGGCGGATCGCGGTCATCACGTCCTGCAACGGGCGCCTGTCGGGCGTGGCGTAATGCACGTCATTGGTAGCGAGGATGCCAAGGCCATGCGCTTTGGCGAGCGCATCGAGCCGTTCGATCCGCGCGATATCGCTGTCGGTATAGAGGAAGCTTGCGGCAAGGTGGCGAAGGGTGGGAAGCTGGGCCGCGATATGCGGCAGGATATCGGACAGCGTTCCTTCCACCCGCACCCGATCCGCTTGCCCGCCTTCGGATGCCTCTGTCCGGGAGCCGGGCGGAAAGGGGACGACATTGTTCGGCACCGTCACGGCAAAGCGCTGGTCGAGATCGCGCGGGGGCAGCAGGATCAGCTGCACATCCCCGGCATGCCCGGCCAGCATCGCCAAGCTGATGTCGCAGGCGCCCTTGGCCTGCCATTCCCCGTCGAGCGTGCGCATCCGTCCAGCCGAGATCAAGCGGCACAATTGGCCATAGCCGGCGCGATCCCGCGGATAAGCCAGGAAGGCAAGACCTTCGACAGTTTCTATCCTGCAACCGATAAGCGGCTTCAGTTTAAGCGTTTTTGCCTCGGTATGAATGCGCACCACGCCCGCCATCGTATTGGCATCGGCAATCCCGATCGCATCGTAACCCAGCGCCCGCGCCTGCAGCACCAGGTCGACCGCATCCGACGCCCCGCGCAGGAAGCTGAAGCAGGACACGAGCCCGAGCTCGACGAAGGGCGAACGCGGCGGCGCCTCGATGCTCGCGGGATCGAGCTCGATCGTCCGCTTCGGAATCTGGAGATCGTTTTCGGGCATGACGGGCAGGTCTCGCCGTCATTCCTGCGAAGGCAGGGATCCATCCACCTGCGCCGCTGGGCGAAAGCTTGGCTGGACCCCCGCCTTCACGGGGGTGACGAGAGAAGTTGAGGGCATCATGGCGCGGCTAGTTCCGCGAGCCGTGCACGCACCGCGGCAAGGTCGGCATCGAACAGGCGCGCCTGTTCCTCCCGCGCGGGCCCATCGAGCCGCAACAGGTAGGACGGATGCGCGGTGACCCACAATTCGCTGCCATCCTCGAGCGGGATGGGGCGGCCCCGCGCCTTCGTGATGCTGACCGTCTTGCCCAGCATCCCGCGCGCCGCACTGGCGCCCATGGCCAGCACCAGTTTGGGCTGCACGATCGCGCGTTCGCTTTCGATCCACCAACGGCAGGTGTCGATTTCCTTCGCGCCCGGGTTCTGGTGCAGCCGCCGCTTGCCGCGCTGGACATATTTGAAATGCTTCACCGTATTGGTAACATAGGCGCCGCGCCGGTCGATCCCGGCCTTTTCCAGATGCACGTCGAGCAATTGCCCGGCGGGGCCGACGAAAGGCCGCCCCGCCAAATCCTCCTGGTCGCCCGGCTGTTCGCCCACGATCATGAGCGCGGCATCGTCCGGCCCCTCGCCCATCACCGCATGGTTGTCGAGCTGGCCGATCGGGCATTTGCGGCAGGCATGGATCGCCTTGTCGATCGCCGCCAGCGTATCGGGCCGGTCCTCCAGCTCGTCCGCGAACAGCGACTTGCCCTTGTCGACCATCTGCGCCTCGCGGTTCTGCGCGCCCGCCACCAGTTCGGGGATAAGCGCGGCTTCGGGCATGTTCTTCCAGTATTTCTTGGGCATTTCCTTGAGCATCGCGCCGATCTTCAGCCGCGCGGGATTGAAGATCGAGGCGTAATAGCTACGCCACAGATCTTCCGTCGGATCCCCTTCGGGCGCATCGGACCGCTCGGCCGGCGGGCCTTCGGACATGGTCGTCCCGTCCCAATGCAGCGAACCACGCGGGGTCAGGATCGACCAGCGCATGTTCGCAAAGCGCCGCATGAAGAAGCCCGCATTGGCGCGCAGGATATGGTGATCGGGTTCGAACCAGGCGACGTAATGCTCGCCGCCTTCCCCGTCTTCGTTCTCCACCAGCCGGAAGCGGACGAAAGCATGCATCTTGTGGCTGTCGCGGCGGACATTCTTGGCCAGCTCCTCCACCCGGCGCACATCGGGATCGGCCTTGTCCTCCATGATCCGCCCGTTCGCCTGCAACCGCCACAGCAGGCGATAGAGCAGCGCGAACCGCTCGGGGTCGGAATGGAGGATGGCATTGCGTGCCAGCGTCACGAAGCGCTTGCTCGCGCGCACCAGCCGCGCATCGGCGGGCGGGACGGGCATGCCCCGTTCGCTTTCCGCAGCCGGTGCGGCCGCGAACAGGTCGCCATTGCCGCCCGGCTCGACCCAGGCGATACGATCGGGCGGGACGTCGCATTGCACCAGCGTGCGGGCCTGCTCGCGCCAGAACTCGAAATCGTCCGGCTCGGGCAGGTGCACCACATGGTAGGTGTCAGCTTGCAGATGCTGGAGAGCGCTCATGCGGTGAACAGCTCCAACTGCTCGGTCTTGGGCGCGAGCAGGCTGCGCAGGTCGGCACGGTCGGTCAGCATGACGGGCCGCCAGTCGACGGTGCAGATAAAGGGCCGCACCTTGGTCACCGACAGCGTCAGCCGGGCCACATCGTCAAGCCGCAGATTGCGATGGCGGCGGCTGGCGAGGATCTTGCCCACCGCTTTCACCCCCAGCCCGGGCACGCGCAGCAATTGTTCCTTGGTGGCACGGTTGACATCGACCGGGAACTGTTCGCGGAATTTGAGCGCCCAGGCGAGCTTGGGATCGATGTCGAGCGGCAGGTTGCCGTCGGCCTCGGTCGCCTGCATCACTTCGGCCGGCTTGTAGCCGTAGAACCGCATCAGCCAGTCGGACTGGTAGAGCCGGTGTTCGCGGATCAGCGGCGGACGTTTCAGCGGCAGCACCGCGCTGGCATCGGGGATCGGCGAGAAGGCGCTGTAATAGACGCGGCGCAGGCGGAAATTGTCATACAGCCGGCTCGCCTTGCCGACAATATCCGCATCGGTGGCGGCATCGGCGCCGACGATCATCTGCGTCGACTGGCCCGCGGGGGCGAAGCGCGGTGCGTGCTTGAAGCGCTTTCTGGCGTCTTTCAGTTCGCTTATGTCGCTCTTGACCCGGCCCATCGCGCCTTCGATCTGCCGCGCATCCTTGTCGGGCGCGAGCCGGGTGAGGCCGCTGTCGGTCGGCAGTTCGACATTGATCGATACGCGGTCCGCATAAAGCCCCGCCTGGTGGACGATCTCGGCATCGGCCTCGGGAATGGTCTTGAGATGGATATAGCCGCGAAAATCGTGTTCTTCCCGCAAGATACGGGCGACTTCCACCAGCTGTTCCATCGTGTGGTTCGAGTTCTTCACGATGCCCGAGGACAGGAACAGCCCCTCGATGTAATTGCGCCGGTAGAAGGACAGCGTGAGATCGACGACTTCCTGCGGCGTGAACCGCGCCCGCGCGACGTTCGAACTCTTGCGGTTGACGCAGTAATGGCAGTCGAACACGCAGTGATTGGTCAGCAGGATCTTGAGCAGCGAGATGCAGCGCCCGTCGGGTGCATAGGCGTGGCAGATGCCCATCCCCTCGGTCGAACCGATTCCCTTGCCGCCCATGCTGGTGCGTTTGGCCGTGCCCGAGGACGCGCAGGAAGCGTCGTATTTTGCCGCATCGGCGAGAATCTCGAGCTTCTGAAGGACGGTTTGGGTAGCCATTCGTTCTATATATGTTCCACACAGCCCCCTGCCAATGTCGAATGATGCATCGAGGCGGTTTCAGGCACACAAACCGTGCAGGTACCAGTCGGGAGGGCCGCCCCGGCCATCGCCGATAATGCCCAGGCGGTAGATCCAGTACCGCCGGCCGGCTTCGTCCTCGATCCGGTAATAGTCGCGCAGCCGCGCGCCGCCGCGCTCGCGCCACCATTCGGGCGCAATGCGTTCGGGCCCTTCAACCCGTGCCACCTCGTGCACTTGCCCGCGCCAGCGAAACCGCTGCGGATAGCCATCGGGCGTCGCATAGAGCACGGCTATGCTTTCGGGACTGTCGAGCAGCTTGAGCGGGCGCGCATGAAAAGCGAGCTGCCCTTGCGAGGATGCCTCGGGTTCGAGCGGCGGCTGCCAGCGCTGCGCGCGCTCGGGAATATGGCTGGCAAAGGGCACGGGGCGGGTAACCGCCTGCGCTCCGAGACGGACGGTCAGCCGGTCGATACAGGCCGCCAGCGACGTGCCGTGGGTTTCCGCCGCGGTCTCGATATCGTCCTGGGCAAGTGCCAGCGGTTCCGCCCAGCTGGCCCGCAGGCGCAGCATCTCGATCCCGAACCCGGCATCCACATCGTCGAGCCGCGCCGCGAACAGCCGGACGATATGCGCCGGATCGCGCGTCGCGGCCGCCAGTTCCAGCCGGCGAACCACCACTTCGCCATCGACGCGCCACAACCCCAGTTCGAGGCGCCGGGCACCCTGCCCCCGCCCCTCGAGCTCGCGCGCCATGTCCCCGGCAAGATCGGTGACCACCGTATCGAGCAACTGGCGATGGCGGATCGGTTCGAGCAAGCGCCGCTGGACCAGCGGCACCTGCTGCGGAACCACGGGCAGCAGCGGTTCGGGCACGCGGCCGAGCAGCTGGTCGAGCCGGACCAGCGGGTTGGCGGCAGGCGACTTGCGGTTGCGGAAACGGCGCTGGATCGCATCGCGCCCCAGGGTCGCGATCTCGCCCAGCCGCTTGAGCCCCAGCCGGCGCAACACGGTCACCACATGCTGGTCGAGCCGCAGCGCGGCCACGGGCAGATCGGACAGGGCGCGTTCGATCGCTTCGGCCCCCTCGACGATAGCCCCGTCGCGGCCATGATGCGCCAGCGCCCAGGCGGCCCCGGCGGTTGGCGCAATCGCCGTGCGAACCGCCAGCTGTCGCTGGGCAAAGGCCTGCTGCACATCGGCAAGCAGCCGGTTCTCGCCGCCGAAGAGATGCGCCACCGCGGTCACATCGACCAGCAGCCCGTCGGGCGGGTCGAGCGCGGACCACGGCCCCCAGCGCTGCGCCCAGATTGCCAGGGTCTCGAGAAAGCCGAGATCGCCCGCCGGATCGCTGGGCGCGGTGGCGATTTCGGGGCAGAGCGTACGCGCATCGGCGAGCATCATGCCCTTGTGCGCGCCGGCAGCGGCCCCCGCACGGTTGACCGCCTCGATCCGCGGGCCGTGCGCCGTGTCGGCGATCAGCACCAGCGGCCCCCTGTCCAGCACGCGGCTGTGCTCGTCCGCCATCACGCGCCAGCGGTCGATCGCCAGCGCGGGCAGCCAGATCGACAGGATGCGGCGGGACCGCGATGATCCCGCCTCCTGCGGGCTCACGCCCGGCGCAGCGGATGGCGCAAGCGCAACCCGGCCGCCCAGTTCGCCGCCGCCTCTCCGGTTTCTTCGTCCGGCTTGCGGGCCATCAGCCCGCCCTGCTCCTCGCCCAGCACCCATTCGCCCGGCGCATGCGCGCGCGCGCGGAACAGCTCCGCCCGCCAGCGGGGAGTACCGGGGGCCCGCTGGTCCCAGTGCGGCGCAGGCGAAGGGGCCGAGGCGACTTCCCAGCGCATGCGTGCCGAAGACAGGTCGCGCGCGGCATCGAGCCGCACGAGGAACAAGGGCACCCCGTGCCTTTCGCTCGCCAGCGTCAACCGGCGCGAGGCAGTGAAATCGAGCGCCTTCGGATTGCCGGCAATCTCTCCCAGCACGAAGGCCAGATCGCGGCAGCGCAATCCTTCTTCCAGTGCAAAGAGCGCATCTTCCGCCTTTTCCGCCAGGACATGGATCACCCTCCCCTGCAGGGTCTGTGGCAGGCCGGCGCGATAGGGCCGACCCACCCGCCGCGCGGCCTCGCGCGTCTGGACCCAGAGCACGCTGCGCCGGTCCTGCGCTTCGTCCCCGGCTTCGCGCGGTAGGCAGCGGGCATCATCGAGCGCCAGCGCCAACGCGGCGGCGCAGCCCGCACTCTCGCGCGTGGAGGCGAAGACCTCGTTGTGCAGCGCCAGACCCTGATGTGCCGCCAACCCGGGGCGCCACCGCGTGCTGCGCCGTGCGGACAGCGCGGCAACATCGGTAAAGACCGTGAACGGCAAGGAGACAGGATCGGGTTGGGACATGACGGAACGACTCGTTTGTTCCTTTTATGTTCCATATCGGAGCGATTCGCAATTCGGCGCACCCTGTCATCCCCCAATCACACGATCCGGGACCGAACCGCGCGCTCGTACATTGATCGGGTAAATCCAACTCAAGGAGACACCATGAAACACGCCGCAGGGAACCCCGACGAACTCAAGGAACAGTTCTGGAAGGCACTGGCAGATTCGCCCTTCCTCTTCCTCCAGCTCGACGGCCAGAGCTCTACCGCAGTGCCGATGAGCCCGCAGCTCGACAAGGATGCGAACAGTTCGATCTGGTTCTTCACGCATACCAAGAGCGATTTTGCCAAGCTCGGCCGCGCGACGGCCACTTTCGAGAGCAAGGGCCACGAGGTCTTTGCGCGCTTTGGTGGCACGCTGACCCGCGAGACCAGCAAGGAGCGGTTCGACCAGTTCTGGAGCAATTTCGTCGAAGCTTGGTACGAAGGCGGCAAGGACGATCCCAACATCCTGTTCCTGCGCATGGATCTCGGCGATGCCGAAATCTGGAACGGCGACCTGGGCCTGCTCACCACTGCCAAGATGGCGCTGGGCAAGACCGTGGTCGACGAAGCCGAAGAAAAGCACGCGAAGAGCGTCGACCTCTAGGATTTCGCCTCCGGGCAAACAAAGGGCCGCTCCCACATGGGGGCGGCCCTTTTCATGTCCGGCATCGCTTGTCGGCTATCCCGTTCGCTCGGCGCAATGGCGCGGTCCCGGTTCCGCAGCTGGCGGCGCTGCGCTCAGCCGCCGAGAATGGCGGGGAACAGCCCGGTGACCAGGATGATCGCCACGGCCAGCGGGCACAGCCACGCCAGCAGGAAACGCCAGATTCCGAACGCCAGGGGCGACAGGCCGGTGGTCGTACGCAGCAAGTTCGTATCCGCCTTCCAGCCGATGAATATCGACGTCAGCAGCGCGCCAACCGGCAGCATGACCTTGCCCGTGAAGCCATCGACCGTGTCGAGGATATCGGTATCCGCGAACAGGTCCCAGAAGCCCAGCGGGCGGACATCGGACCACACGTTGTAGCCCAGCAGACAGGCGATCCCGATCAGGAACGCACCGCCGCCGAAGATCAGGGCCGACTTGGGCCGGCTCCAGCCGTGCTCGCCGATCCCGTAGGCGGTCGGCACTTCGAGCAGCGAAATCGAGCTGGTGACCGCGGCGACCAGGATCAACAGGAAGAACAGCAGGCCGAACAGCGCCCCGCCGGGCATCGTCTGGAAGGCGAAGGGCAGCGTTTGGAACACCAGCGTCGGACCGGCAGCGGGATCGAGCCCGACTGCGAAGACGATCGGGAAGATCATCAGACCGGCAAGCAGCGCCACACAGGTATCGGCGATCGCGATGATCGCGGCCGTCGGGCCGAGCGCGCTGCCTTCCTTGATATAGGAGCCGTAAGTGATCAGCCCGGCCACGCCGAGCGAGAGCGAGAACAGCGCCTGGCCAAGCGCCGAGTTCATGACTTCGGGGGTGAGTTTCGACCAGTCGGGGGTGAACAGGAACGCCGCTGCGTCGCCGATGTCGCCTTCGATCGCGCCATAGATCACCAGCCCGACAAGCAGGACGAAGAACACCGGCATAAGGTAGGTGGCGGCCTTCTCGATGCCCGAGCTGACGCCGCGCGCAACGATGTAGAGCGTCAGCCCCATGAACAGGAAATGCACTGCCAGGAGCAGACCGGGATTGGCGAACATGTCGCCCAGCCGCTGCTGGATCTGTTCGCGGCTTTCCCCCGCCAGCGCGCCGCGGAACGGATCGCCTGCCATTATGGCCTGCGCGAGGTCGCTGCCCATCACGCCGACGTAATACAGCACCCAGCCGGCAACCACCGAATAGAACGCCACGATCAGGAAGGCGGCGAGCGCGCCGACCGCACCGAACACCGACCATCCCGGGCTCGCCTGAGACTGCGCCGCTACCCGGCGAATCGAGCCGATCGCGTCGGTCTGGCCCACGCGTCCGATGAATATCTCCGACAATACCAGCGGCAGGCCGAGCAGGAACACGCAGGCGATGTAGACGATGACGAATGCGCCGCCCCCGCTCTCGCCCGCCAGCGTCGGAAACCGCCAGATATTGCCCAGCCCGACCGCGGCCCCCACCGCGGCAAGGATGAATGCCGTGCGCGAGGACCAGCCCTCGCCCGTCGAACTCGTGGTGGCGACCATGTTCAGATTGTTCCTCTCAAACCGCGGCGATCCCGGCCGCGCCTCACATGTCCGCCCTTAAACACACAATCTTGCGAGAATCCAAGCTTCGCTTTGCCATCGTTCCCGTGCTTGCTAGTGGGTGCCCATGTCCACCACCTTTCAGCTCGATACAAGTACCAGCAGGGCCAACCCCACTCCCCAGCCGATGAAGCGGCTGACGGTCCCGAAAATCCGTGCACACAAGGCGGATGGGGAAACCGCCAAGCCGCTGGTGATGCTGACCGCTTACACCGCGCGGCAGGCGCAATTGCTCGATGCGCATTGCGACATGCTGCTGGTCGGGGATTCGCTGGCGCAGGTGATCTACGGCCTGCCCACCACCATCCCCGTCACGCTCGACATGATGGCCACCCACGCCGCGGCGGTCGTGCGCGGCAGCTATCATTCGGTGGTCGTGGTCGACATGCCTTTCGGGTCGTACGAACAGTCGCCCCAGCAGGCCTTCGAAAGCGCGACCTTCCTGCTCAAGCAATCGGGCGCGGCCGCGGTCAAGCTCGAAGGCGGCGCGCAGATGGCGGAAACGGTCAGTTTCCTCAACCAGCGCGGCATCCCGGTGATGGGCCATGTCGGGCTCACCCCGCAGGCGGTCAATGTGCTGGGCGGCTATGCCGCGCGCGGCCGCAGCGACGCCGAGGCGGAGAAGATCGTCGGCGATGCGCGCGCCCTCGACGAGGCGGGCGCCTTTGCCATCGTGCTCGAAGGGGTGCTCGAACCCATCGCCATCGAGGCGACCGGTGCAGTGTCGTGCCCCACCATCGGCATCGGCGCCTCGGCGCAATGCGACGGGCAGGTGCTGGTGACCGAGGACATGCTGGGCATGTTCGAGAGGGTCCCGCGCTTCGTGAAGAAGTATGCCGACATCGCCGGGGTCATCGAGACGACCGTGGCGCAATATGCCGAGGAAGTGCGGGGCCGCAGCTTCCCCACTCCCAACCAGACCTATCAGCCGAAGAGCTGACAACCGGGCGCAGACCATGGAAACAATCCGCAATTACTACACGTTTTCGTTCGGCTTCACCGCAGTCTGCTTCGCGCTGGCCGCATGGTATGGCTGGTCGAGCACGGGATCGATCACCGCCACGCTCGGCATCCTGTGGATCGTCGTCGTGCTGTCGATTCTCGAAGTGTCGCTGAGCTTCGACAATGCGGTGGTCAACGCCACCGTGCTGCGCGACATGGATCCGGTCTGGCAACAGCGGTTTCTGACCATCGGCATCCTGATCGCCGTGTTCGGCATGCGGATCGTGTTCCCGATCGCGATCGTCGCCATCGCGGCACGCGTCGGGCCGCTCGAGGCGGTTTCGCTATCGCTCAACAATCCGGCGGAATACGAACGGATCGTCTCCGAAGCGCATATCGGCATCGCCGGCTTCGGCGGTGCCTTCCTGGCGATGGTCGGGCTGACCTTCTTCTTCGACAACGACAAGGAAGTGCACTGGATCGCCGCGATCGAGAAGACGATCAACAAATTCTCGAATGTCCCCGCAGTCGAGATCGGGCTGGTGCTCGTGCTCGTCTACTGGGTTTCCACCCTGCTCATGCCAGCCGACAAGATCACCTTCCTCACTGCCGCAGTTCTCGGCCTGGTGACCTTCATCGCCGTCCACGCGATCGCCGCGATCATCGAGGAACGCGAAGCGGCCAAGAAGGCGGCCGGCCAGATCGTGAAATCCGGTCTCGGCGGGTTCCTCTATCTCGAAGTGCTTGACGCAAGCTTCAGCTTCGACGGCGTGATCGGGGCCTTCGCGCTGTCGAACAACATGGTGATCATCGCGCTGGGCCTGTCGGTCGGGGCGATGTTCGTGCGTTCGATGACGATCCACCTCGTGCGGACCGGCACGCTGGCGCAGTATCGCTATCTCGAGCACGGGGCCTTCTGGGCGATCATCGTGCTGGGCGTGATCATGCTACTGTCGGCGCGCTATCACATTCCCGAAACGATCACCGGGCTGCTGGGCGCGGTGCTGATCGGTCTCAGCTTCTGGTGGTCGGTGCGCCATAACCGGCGCTTTCCGGCCGATGCGGTGACGACGCCAGCCGACTAGCGATCGGCGCGGCGACCACCAGCTGGAAGAAGTGGTACAGCAGCAGCGCGATCACCAGGAAGCCGGCCTCTTCGGGCGGAAACAGGATCGTCGCCAGCGGCGCACCCACCGCCGCGCTTTTCTGCGCCCCGGCGAACAGGAAGGCGATGCGATCGGCCCGCTGGAGGCGAAGCGCGCCGCCCGCCAGCCAAGCGCCCACATTGCCCGCCAGCAGGAAGGCGGCGACCAGCGCGCCGATTACCGCCCAGTCGATGCCCGCAACGCGCGACCAGATGCCCTGCTCAACCGCACCCGAGAATGCGACATAGACCGCCGCCGAAATGGCGAAGCGGTCGATCCAGGCGATCTTCGGCTTGTGCTGCGCGATGAAGCCCGAGGTAAAGCCCTGGACGGCCTGCCCAATGGCGAAGGGCAGGATCAGCAGCAGCATGATCTTGCCGATCACTTCCATCCCCACTGCCCCGCTGCCGCTGCCGCCCAGCGCGAGGAACAGCGGCACCGTGACGAACACGCCCAGAATGTTGAGCAGTGCCGCGCCGACGACCGACAGCGCCACATTGCCCCCAGCAAGCGAGCTGTAGGAGGTTGCCGATTGAACGGTGGAAGGCAGCGTTCCCAGATACAGGAACCCCAGCGCGACCGACGGCGCCAGTAATCCGTGTCCGATCGAGGCGAGCGCCAGCCCGACCAACGCCATCGCCCCGAACACCCACAACACCAGCGGGACGAGGAAACGCCAGTTCGCGAAACCGGCGACGATATCGCGCCGGGCGATCCGCATACCGTTGAGCAGGAAGAGAACGAAAATCGCGGCATTTGCCACCATCTGCGCCCAGCCGCGCGCATCACCAGTGGCGGGCAGCAGCGCAGCGACGGCGATCGCCGCCACCAGCATGCGCAGCATCGGGTCGGTCAATACGGTTCTGAAACTCATCGCCCTGCCCTGCCTGCCGGCGAAACGCTTGTCGAGCGGGTCAGCGCGATTGCAGCGAGCGCAGCTTGGCTTCCAATTCGGCGCGGGCGGCGCTCCCGTCATCGGGCATGGCTGCAAGCAGCGCGGAGATCGCCAGCGGGTTCATCGGTTCGAGTTCGTGCGCGGCGAGCGCATAGCTCATTGCCTCCTCCGCGTCGCCCAGCTGCCGCGCCCCGACGCTGCGCGCGGCGAGCACCCACGGCACGCGGCCCATGCCGAGATCGAGCGCGTGATCGAGCAGACCGACCGCGCGCGGCCAATCGCCTTGCGCGGCGTAGCTGTCGGCCAGTGCAGCCGCCGCCTCGCCGTTCATCGGGTTCTGCCTGACATAGTCGGCGAGCATCCTCTGCGCGCGTGGCACATCGTCCTGCGCTCGCGCCAGCCGCAGAGCGAGCGGCCACCCCAGGCGGATCCGGGCGGCGCGACCATAGGCGGCGCGCGCGGCGGGCTTGTCCCCCACGGCAAAGCTTGCATCGCCCAGAACCGCCTGCGCATCGGCCGAGCCGGGAAAGCGGCGCGCCAGTTCGGCTGCGCGCGTCACTGCCGCCTCACCGTCGCCCGCGATGATGGCATGGCGCACCTGATCCCTGAGCTGCAGTGCCCCGGTCGCTTGCGACGTCGGCGCAATCCGTACCGGCGAAAGGCTCGGCAGCGCGGTCAGCTGGCCCGATGCAATCGCCCGTTGATCGAGGAACCGCGCAGCGCGGGCGCGGTCGCCCAGCGCCTCGTAAGCGCGGCCGATCAATGTGCGCAGATAGGCCGATGCGGGATCGTCGGCCACGATACCGGCAAACCGGCGGACCAGCTCGCGCTCGCCAGCGCTGCGCGACAGGGCAAAGGCCAGCAGATCGCGGATCCGGTGATTGTCGGGTTGCCGGGAATACAGCCGATCGAGCGTCACGGCGGCGATCGCGTAATTTTCCTGCTGCAGGTCGATCAGCGCCGACAGCAATTGCGCCGAAGCGACCCCGTCCTTCGCCAGACCCGAGCGTTCCAGCAGATCGCGGGCCAGCGCGACATCGCCGCCCCGCGCGGCAATGACCGCCTGGACGAACAGTCCCCGGGGCGCCGCCGCGGCAGTCCCGTCCCCGCCCCGCAGAACCGCCAGCGCGTCTTGCGCGCGCCCCGCATCGCTCAGCGTTGCGGCGAGATCGAGCCGCAGTTCCCGGTTCAGCGGGTGCAGCTCCAGCGCACGGGCAAACCACTCCGCACCGGTTGCAAGGCCCTGCGCATCGCGGGCCAGCTGGCCGCGAAAGCGCAGCGCTTCGGCATGCGCGGGATCGAGTGCCAGCGCGCGGTCGACCGCCTCGAGTGCCTGCGCCTGTTCGCCGCCGGCATAGCGCAGCCGGCCGATATCGACCCACAGTCCCGCATTGGCGGGATCGACGCGATAGGACTGGTCGAAAGCCGCGCCGGCAGCCGGCAGGTTCCCCTGCGCCATTTCGAGCCGGCCGAGGCTCCGGAACCCCTCGGCGCGGGTCTCCGCAGAGAACTCGCCCGGCTCGAGCCAAGCGCGTGCCAGCGCGAGGTCGCCTGCGAGCAAAGCCCGTTCGCCGTGCATTGCCGCGATGTCGGCCCGCTGCTGCGCAGGCTGGGTTGGCGCAGCAGCGCCCGTGCCGGACGGATCCTCCACCGAGCCATCGCAGGCGGCAAGGCCCGGCGCTGCCAGGACCAGTCCCGCCAGGAGCGCCAGGTCACGCGTGCAGATCATACTGCTTGAGCAGGTCGTACAGCGTCGGCCGGCTGATCCCCAGCAGCTTGGCCGTGTTCGAGATGTTGCCCTCGCTGCGCGCCAGCGCCTGGCGGATCATCCGGCGGTCAGCCTGTTCGCGCGCCGCCTTCAGGTTGAGCGCGATATCCGCGCCGTCTGCCGCACTTTGCGTCAGGTCGAGGTCTTCGGCGGTCACGAGCTTGCTGTCGGCCATGATCACCGCGCGCTTCACGCGGTTCTCCAGCTCGCGGACATTCCCCGGCCAGGCCCAGCTGTCGATCGCGGCGAGCGCATCGGGCGCGAACCCCTTGACCTGCGGGTTCATTTCCTTCGCCAGTCGGGTCAGGAAATGCTTCGCCAGCAGCACCGCATCGCCGGGCCGGTCGGACAGCGGAGGCACCTTCACCACGATTTCGGCAAGCCGGTAGAACAGGTCTTCGCGGAAGGTGCCCGCGCCGATCATCGCCTCCAAATCCTGGTGGGTGGCGCAGACGATCCGCGTGTCGACCGAAATAGCCTTGCGGCCCCCGACGCGTTCGATCGTGCGTTCCTGCAGGAAGCGCAGCAGTTTGACCTGCAAGGGCAAGGGAATATCGCCCACTTCGTCGAGGAACAGCGTGCCCCCATCGGCCAGTTCGATCTTGCCCGGTGTCGTCTTCACCGCACCGGTAAAGGCGCCCTTCTCGTGCCCGAACAGCTCGCTTTCGAGCAG
>CERU01000597.1_pt1 | contig 16469 bp, 14 predicted proteins | sample 530741 | NCBI WGS metagenome assembly CERU01 (sample SAMEA2620925, study PRJEB7988) | marine metagenome | biome: marine biome (ENVO:00000447); feature: deep chlorophyll maximum layer (ENVO:xxxxxxxx); material: "saline water (ENVO:00002010), including plankton (ENVO:xxxxxxxx)" | depth 30 m | reverse complement strand
TCGCTCGGCCAGGCCAGCGGTTTTACGATGAAGCTGCAAGACCGCGGCGGCGTGGGCCGCGACGCTCTGGTCGATGCACGCAACCAATTGCTCGGCATGGCGTCGCAAAGCCCGCTGCTGGCCAATTTGCGGCCCGAGGACCAGCCGCCGGCCCCGCAATTGCATGTCGAGGTCGACCGCGTCCAGGCGCGTGCGATGGGCCTGTCGATGGACGATGTGAACAACGCGCTGTCGATCAATTTCGGCTCTGCCTATGCCAATGACTTCAACCGCCAGGGCCGCGTGCTCCAGGTCCTCGTCCAGGCCGACGCGCCCCACCGGATGGAGCCGGAGGACGTGCTGTCGCTGCGGATCCCCAATGCGCAGGGCGGGCTGGTTCCGTTCAGTTCCTTCGCCACTGCCGAATGGACCGCGGGTCCGCCCAGCCTGTCGCGCTACAATGGCTATCCGGCGATGACCTTGTCGGGCACTGCGGCTCCGGGCGAATCCTCGGGCGCCGCGCTCGAAGAAATGGAACGGTTCGCGAGCCAGCTGCCCGACGGCATCGGCTTCGAATGGACCGGCATCAGCTACGAAGAAAAACAGGCCGGCGGCCAGATCGGGCTGCTGCTCGGACTGTCGGTGGTGATCGTCTTCCTCGTGCTTGCTGCCTTGTACGAAAGCTGGTCGGTGCCGCTGTCGGTGCTGCTGATCGTGCCGATGGGCGTGCTGGGAGCCGTGCTCTTCACCATGCTGCGCGGCCTGTCCGCCGACATCTACTTCAACGTCGGGCTGATCACGATCATCGGCCTAGCAGCGAAGAACGCCATCCTCATTGTCGAATTCGCGATCGAGCAGGAGGCCGAAGGCAAGAGCCCGCTCGAGGCGGTAAAGGCCGCCGCGCGCCTGCGGTTGCGGCCGATCATCATGACCTCGCTCGCCTTCATTCTGGGCATGGTTCCGCTGGTTCTGTCCTCGGGCGCCGGCGCCGCCAGCCGCATCGCGGTCGGCACGGGCGTGATGGGCGGCATGATCGCGGCCACGGCAATCGGCATCTTCGCCATCCCGCTGCTTTACCTGCTGGTCCGCACCCGACTGGCGAAGGGCAAGCCCACCCCGCCCGGCGAAGCCGAAGGAGAACCCGCATGATGCGTCCGCTATCCGCCAGCATGCTGGCGCTGGCCCTTGCCGGCTGCGTGAACATGGCACCCGCGCACGAGCGTCCGTCGCTGGCGAGCGCTCCTGCCTATGACGGCGAGTACCGTCCCGATGGGACAGTGGTCGCCAGCACGCTGTCTTACGGCGAATGGTTCGACGACGCCCGGCTGGTCGCGCTGATCGACACTGCGGTTGCCAACAATCGCGACCTGGTGGCGGCGACCGCGCGCATCGAACAGGCGCGCGCCCAATACCGGGTCCAGGATAGCCGAAGGTTGCCCGCCCCCGTGGCCAGTGCCGCTGCCGGACGCAGCCGCACCCCGACCGGGGCGGCAATAGCCGGCGCGGCGCCGACCGTGACGGCGGACCGTTTCGAAGTCGGCGTGGGCGTGACCTCGTTCGAACTCGATTTCTGGGGCCGGGTGGCCAATCTTTCCGAAGCTGCGCGCGCCCGTTATCTTGCGACCGAAGCGAACCAGCGGGCGTTCTATCTTTCGCTCGTCGCCGATGTCGCCTCGACCTATTTCGAAATCCTCGAAACCGATGCGCAGATAGACCTAGCACAGGCGACGCTGGAGAGCCGCCAGGAAGGGCTGCGGATCGCGCGGTTGCGGCTCGATGCCGGGGTCACCTCGGCCCTGCCCTACCGTCAGGCCGAAACGCTGCTGACGACAGCGGAACAGCAGCTGGCAGCGCAGCGTCTCGACCGGGCACGGCTGAACAACCAGCTTGCCGTGCTGGTGGGCGGCGCCGTTCCCGCAAACCTGCCGCAGCCGCTTGCGATGCAGGCGCAGGACGATGCCATGATGCTCGACGCCGGGCTGCCGTCGGACCTGCTGCTGGTGCGCCCCGACATTACCGCCGCCGAAGAACAGCTGCGTGCCGCGCGCGCCGACATCGGTGCCGCCCGGGCGGCCTTTTTCCCGACGATCTCGCTCACCGGCAATGCGGGTTTCGCCTCCAGCGACCTGGGCAACCTGTTCGGTTCGGACGGGTTCACATGGTCTTTCGGCCCGTCGATTTCGCTACCCATCTTCGATTGGGGAGCGCGCGAGGCCGATCTCGATCTGGCCCGGGCGCGGGAGACCGAACAGGTCGCACTGTACGAAAAAGCGGTCCACACGGCATTCCGCGAAGTGTCCGACGGCCTAGCCGGGCGGCGCTGGCTGGCCCAGCAGGTCGCCGCGCAGGAGCAGGGGGTCGCCGCGCAGGAACGTATCGCGCGGCTCGCCCGGCTGCGCTACCGGGAGGGCGTGGCCGATTATCTCGAGGTGCTCGATGCCGAGCGCAATCTATTCTCCGCCCAGCAGCAATTGCTCACCACGCAGCGGGCCTATCTGCAGAACGGCGCAACGCTGTTCGTCGCGCTGGGCGGCGGCCTCCCGCGTTGAGCGGGGCCGCGAACAAGGCAGATATCTTTCGGGCAATCTGTTCTCCGCAAAGCCTGAACGCGAAGACCCCCATCCTGGCGGACGGGGGTCTTCAAGCGTGCCGAGCAATCGGGATGGCTCGACCTTCTGGCGGGTCCGGGAACGGGGGAACCGCGCATCGCGATCCCCCGCTATGCGGCCTGAAAATCAGACGGCCGGCCGGCGTACCTTGGTGTAATTCACCCGGGACGCGGCGAGGTCGTCGTGATAGATCACGTCCCGGCCCCTGATTTCGAGATTGTCGGCGGCAACGATCCGGCCATCGTCGAGCCGTACGGCTGCGACGTGTTCCTTTTCCTTGTCCACCAGCATATCCTCGATCGTTCCGTAATGCGTCCCCGTGACCGAGGCCACGGTGCAACCACGGATGTCCTGCTCGTCATGGACGAGTTGCCAGGAATCGAGGGCTTCGAGTTCGCCGAAGCGATCATCGTTCTTCATAATAGGTCCTTTCTAGTCTTACGGACGCTCGAGGATCTCGACATTGTCCTCGTCGACAATCAGGAACACGTCCTGATCGGCGAGAACCGCGAGAGTGTCGTCATCGAGCGGAACACCTTCGACATCGGAGACTTCGCCGCCTTCGCGGATCATGCCGTCCGAAATGCGCAGTTCCTGTCCGGGATTGATGTCGATCTCGACTTCGCGGGGTTCGTCGATGATCAACGCGAACATCCGCGCGCCATCGTTCTCAACCCAGAAGCCCCGGTCGGTCAGCGGTCCGGCAACGCTCACCTCGCCTGCAAATTCCTGTCCAATATACGACTGGGGATTGGCCAGGATGGCAGCCAGCGTCATCGGCATCGAATCGGCACCTGCGTCGGCTTCGATGGCGGTCTCGGCGAGCACGGGATCGGCATCGTCTTCGTCGGCGGTGATCCACCAGATCAGCAACGCTGCGAGTATTGCTGCCAGTAGCAGCCAGAGCCACGTCATCGATGATTTCTTCTCGACTGGAATTTCAGCCATAAGTTTCCTCCTGTTGCCTGCGCGGGATGAGCGCAGTCTATCAGCGAGCAGCCAAGCCGTTCGTTCCGAAAGAGAATTTCTTCACAGGATACGGTGGCTCCAACCCGGTGATTTGAAGGACGCGGGGGATTTAGGATACGGCAGCCGCAGCGCGAGTAATGCGGGTGGCGTTTACTGCGATCCGATAGCCGAATGAAAAGCGACGAAGGAACTGGCCAGTGCCGCCTCGCTGTCGATCAGCGCCTGCCTGCTGGCGATCAGCTGGCGCTGCGCATCGAGCACATCGAACAGGGACGCCAGGCCCTCGCGGTACAGCGCGTTCGACTGTGCGAGCGCGGTCTCGCTCTGGTCAATCGCTTCGGTGAGCGCGGCATTGCGCTGGCGATAGGCCTCGATCGATACCAGCGCATTCTCGACCTGGCCCAGCGCGTTGAGGAACGTGGCGCGATATTCGGCCACGCGCGCCTCGGCCACGGCCTCGGCCGCAGCGACTTCGGCGCGGCGGCGTCCGCCGTCGAAGATCGGAATGTCGATCGCGGCGGCTATCCCGACCAGGAAATCGCCGAATAGCCCGCTCAGCAGCCCGTCGCCGATGCCGATTTCACCGGGTATCGTCAGCGACGGGCGCAGATCCGCCTGTTCGATTCCGATCTCGGCGGCCGCCCGCGCGAGCCGCGCTTCGGCAGCGAGGATATCGGTCCGCCGGCGGAGCAGGTCGGCGGGCACGCCCGCTGGCGGCCCCGCGCCATATCCAGGTATCCGGGATCCATCGGCGTGCGGTTCGATCGCGAAGGCCCCGGGGGGCTCTGCCAGCAGGATCGCGAGCGCGCTGAGCGCATTGGCGCGGGCAATCTCGACCAATCCCCGGCGAGCCCGAGTCTGGGCGAGGTCCGCTGCCGCGCGGCGCACGTCCAGATTGGCAGCCAGCCCGGCCTCGAACCGCAGGGTGACGATGCGCAGCGTCTGGTCCTGCAGATCGGTCGATTGTTCGAGCAGGTCGAGTTGCGTCTGCGTCCGGCGGTATTCGATATACTGGCTGGCGATCGCAGCAGCGACCAGCCGGCGCTGCTCGGCCAGCAAATAGTTCGTCTCGGCGTAATCGGCCACGGCGGCGCGCACCTCGGCTGCCAGCCGCCCATTCAGATCGGGTTCGAACAGGGCGAACAGGCCGGCCACCGCCGTATCCTCTCCCTCGCCCACCAACGTGGTTCCGATTTCGGCCGATCCGTCGAGCCCCGGCAGCCGGTCCGCCCGTTCCGCGCGCAACAGGGCGGCCGCGGCGGCAAGCCGTCCGGAGGCGGCATCGATATCGAGATTTGCTTCCAGACCGCGCCGGACCAGCCGGTCGAGCGCCGGGTCACCGAAGCCGAGCCACCATTCTTCCTGCAACCCGGCCGCGGGCAGGTCGGTCGCATAGACAGCCGGGGCAGCGATGGGCGGCGCGATTGCGACCGGCTCGCTACCGGCGCAGCCGGACATCGCCAGCGCGGCTACCAGAATGGCACCGGGGTGCTTCATACCTGCGCCACGGCAAGATCCTCGTCGACCTCGTCGATTTCCTTGTGCAGGCGGGCGAGGTCGACATTACGCGGGTTCCCGTAGCGCGCGATGGCGAGATAGATGACCGGGGTCAGGAACAGCGTGAAGATGCCCGCGATACCCAGCCCGCCGAAAATCACCCAGCCGATCGACTGGCGCGCTTCGGAACCAGCGCCGCTGGCGAGGATCAACGGCAGGGCGCCCAACACGGTCGAGATCAGCGTCATCACGATCGGCCGCAGGCGGATCGCGGCGGCTTCCTCCACCGCTTCGCGGACGCTGCGCCCCTGGTGCCGCAACTGGTCAGCGAATTCGACGATCAGGATGCCGTTCTTCGCCATCAGCCCGATCAGCATCACCAGCCCGATCTGCGAATAGATGTTCAGCGAGACCCCCGACAGGAACAGCGCGAATACTGCCGCGGCAAGCGCGAAGGGAATGGTCAGCAGCACCACCAATGCGCTGGTAACGCTTTCGAATTGCGCCACCAGCACCAGGAACACGATCACCAGCGCGAAGATATAGGTCAGCAGCAGATCGCTCGACGCTTCCTCGAGGCTCGCCGCATCGCCCTGCAGCAGCATGTCGATCCCCGGTCCCAGCGCTTCCTCGCCCAACCGCTCGATCTCGTCGACCGCATCGCGCAGCGGCGTACCGGCTGCAATATCCGCGGAGACCTCGATTGCACGCCGCTGTTCGGTGCGGTCGAGTTCGGCGGCGATGCCCTGCTCTTCGATCACGGTGACGCTGGACAGCGGGATCAACGCCCCGCCCGACCCGCGGACGTAGAGATTGCGCAGGTCCGACGGATTGGTGACACTCACGGCCTGAGCGGTGAGGAAGATCGGGACTGCCTGGTCGCCGACGTTGAGATCCACCAGATCGTCGCCGCCGACCATCGCGCGCAGCGTCTGCGCCAGATCGTCCAGCTCGACGCCGAGATCCGAAGCGCGCTGGCGATCGATCTGTACCGATAGCTGCGGCTGTGTCGGCTGGTAGGAAATGTCGGGATTGGAGAGGATTTCGGAGCGGGTGTCGATCGCCGTGGCAAGCGCCTGCGCGGACGCGTAGATCGTCGGGTATTCGGCGCCGGTCAGCGCCACCTCGATACCGTCGCCCCCACCGCCGAAACTCAGCGTGCCGCGGCCCCGGGCATTGGTGCGCGATCCGGGAATTTCCTGCAGCGGCGGGTTGAGTTCCTCGACGATCTCGGTCTGGCTGCGGTCGCGCTCGCTCCAATCGGCGAGTTGTGCAGTCACCCGGACGCGATTGGGATCGTAGCGGCCGACGATCGAGAAGGTGCTTTCGATCTCGCCGCTGGCAAGATACGGCGCGATGACCTGCTCCACCTCGTCGAGCTCGCCATCCATGAAATCGATGCCGACCCCGTCGGGGCCCGTCGCATCGATCGTGATGACGCCGCGATCCTCGTCGGGGACCAGTTCGTTATCGAGCTGGGTGTAAAGCAGCGCCGCCAGCGCCGCGAGCGCGACCGACACCGCTCCAACCAGCTTGGGCCGGTCGAGACACCGGCGCAGCGCGCTTTCATAGCGGTGGTTCGCCGCATGACCCCAGCCAGCTAACCTGCCCGGCGCGCTGTCGTCAGTCGCCAGGTCGAATTTCGCCGCCAGTGCCGGGACCAGCGACAGCGCGACGAAACTGGAAATGATCACCGACACGGCCAGCACGAAGCCGAATTCGCGAAACAGCCGCCCCGCTTCGGACGGCAGGAAGCTGATCGGGACGAACACCGAAACCAGCACCGCCGTGGTCGCCACGACGGCGAAGAAGACCTGCCGCGTACCCAGCACCGCCGCCGCGCGCCGGCCCAGCCCCTTGTTCTGCAACCGCTGCGCGTTTTCCAGCACCACGATGGCATCGTCGACGATCAGCCCGGTCGCCAGCACTAGCGCCAGCAGCGTGAGCAAGTTGATCGAAAAGCCCATCAGCCAGATGCCCGCGATCACCCCGACCAGCGCGACCGGGATGGTGGCGCTGGGCACGACGGTGGGTCGCCAGGCGCGGAAGAACACCAGCATGGTGCCAATGACCACAGCGATGGTGAACGCCAGCGTGATCAGCACTTCGCGGACCGAAATGCGGATGAACTGCGCATCGTCCGACGCCACGTCGATCCGGACATCGTCGAACCGCGCGTTCAGGCGTTCGACATCCGCGCGAATGGCGCTGGATATCTCGATCGTGTTCGAGCTGGCCTGTCGCACCACGCCCAGCCCGACGATCGGCGCTCCGTCGAGGCGGACGAAGTTGGTCGCATTGGCGGGGGCGAAATCCGCCTGCGCGACATCGCCGACGCGAGTGGTGCCCGAAATGACGACATTCTCGATCTGCGCGGGATCGACCGCGCTGGCTTCGGCCCGCACCACCAGTTCCTGCGCGTCCGACCGGAACGAGCCGACCGGCACGTCGAAGGGGGCCCCCCGCAGTGCCGCGGCGACATCGGTCATTGTCAGCCCGAAGCGGTTGAGCCGTGCCGGGTCGACCGACACGCGCATCTGCCGGGCGCGGGTGCCGAACTGTTCGATGCTGGCGACCCCTTCGGCGGCGAGCAGTTCGGGCACGATGTCGTTTTCCACCAGCCGCGTCAGCGAGGCCTGGTCGTAGCTGTCCGACAGCACGGCCAGCGTCATGATCGGCTGCGCGTCCTGGTCCGCCTTGACCACCGTCACCTGCTCGACGCGCTCGGGCAGGTCGCGGGTCGTCCGGCTGACCGCCTCGCGCACGTCGGAGGCAGCGGTATCGAGATCGGTGCCGGGATTGAATTCGACACGGATGCGGCTGTTGTTCTCCTCGCTCGACGCGCGGATCTGGCGCACGCCCGAAACCCGCGCGACGGCATCTTCGAGAAGGCTCGTGACCTCGGAATCCATGGTCTCGGGTGCAGCGCCGGGCAGGCTGGCGGTGACCGACACGACCGGCCGGTCGACATTGGGGAGCTCGCGAACCTCGACGCCCATCAGCGCAGCGATACCGGCAATCACGATCAGCAGGTTGAGCACGCCGATCAGCAACGGCCGCTTCACCGCCAGCATGGGGAGGTCGGCCCTATCCTTCATCGGCGGCTACAGCAGCGCCCGATCGGGGCTGGCGGACCTCGACGTCCTGCCGGTCCGCATTCCCGCTGCCTACCACGCGGATGGCCTGCCCGTCGCGCACCTTCTGCACCCCTTCGACAATCACCCGGTCGGTCCGCTCGAATTCGCCATCCACGAAGACCTCGCCTTCGCGCCGCGAGGTGATCGTCACCGGGACGCGCCTGGCTGCGCCTTCGCGAATGACGAACAGGTGCGATCCATCCCCGCCCCATACGATGGCCTCCTCGGGGACCACCGGACGGGCTTCGCCATTGCGGGTGAAGACCACGCGGAAGCTCATCCCGGGGCGCAGGCGGTCGCCCTCGTTGGGGATGGCGGTGCGCACGATGAAATCGCGGCTGTCCTGCGATATCCGGTTGTCGGTCGCCACCACGCGGGCGTCGATGGTCCGCGTCGTATCGGAAAAAGGCACGACCTGGACGACCTGGCCGGGACGCAGCGCATTGAAGACCGATTCTGGCGCGGGGAAATCGACATAGAGCGTGCCGCGCTGGTCGATCTGCGTGATCGGCGTGGAATCGTTGACGCGGTCACCGGGATCGACTTCGGTCAGGCCGACGTGGCCCGAGAACGGCGCGCGCACTGTCCGGTCGGCCAGCGCCGTCTGCGCCTGTTCCAGCGCCACGCGCGCTGAAGCGAGCGCGGTCACGCCGGCTTCGATCTGGCTTTCGGACAGCGCACCGGTATCCTCGATGCGGCGATACCGGCCCAGCAACTGGTCGGCTTCCTGCACCTGCACCCGTGCCGCTTCGACCGCGAGGCGTTCCTGCCGCGCGTCGAGCCGGACCAGCGCCTCGCCCTTGCGCACGAAATCGCCCGCCGCGAACAGCACTGCGGTCACTCGCCCCGCCGTTTCGGCGAAAATCTCCGCCGATGTTGCCGCGCGGGCCGAGCCGATGGCTTCGATCTCGATCTGTTCGGGAAGCACGCTGATGTCCTGCGCAACGACCGGCACCGCCTCGCGCGCAGGATCGCGTTCTGCTTCACCGCAGGCGGTGACAAGCAGCAGTGCGGCGCAAGCCATTGTACGGAAAGACGCGGCGGACACGCTGCGCAGGTAACGAATAAGGCCTCGGGGGGGAAGCGCTTCTGTGTCAGCCCTGTTCGATGGCTTCCAGTTCGGTCCCAGCGACCAGCCATGCCGCTTCGGCTTCGGCGAGCGCATCGGCCGCTTCGGCGCGCTGGGCGAGGAGGCTTTCGATGCTCGCCCCGCCGCCCGGTCTCGCCCCGGCCGTCCCCTGTTCGAGGATGGCACTGTCGAGCCGCTCGACATCGGCGGTCAGCCGCGCCATCGCCTGTTCGGCCTTCGCCAGTTCCGCCTTGGCCATGCGCGTCCGGGCAATAATATTGGTGCCATTGCTGCCGCGCGCCTTGCTGGCCGCATCGCCGCGGCCGTTCTTCGCCGGCTTGCGGCCCAGCACCAGATCGATGTAATCTTCCATGCTACCGGAATATTCGCGCGCGGTGCCGTCATCCACCAGCACCAGACGGTCCGCCGTCAGTTCGACCATGTGGCGGTCATGGCTGATGAGGATGACCGCGCCCGAGTAATCGTTCAGCGCCTGGATCAAGGCTTCGCGCGCATCGACATCGAGGTGGTTGGTCGGCTCGTCCAGGATCAGCAGATGCGGCGCATCGCGGGTGATCAGGGCCAGTGCCAGACGCGCCCGTTCGCCGCCCGACAGCTTGTCGACCCGCGTCTGCGCCCGCGCGCCCGAAAAGCCGAACCGCCCCAGCTGCGCGCGAACGGCGCCCTGCGCCGCGCCCTCCATTGCGCGGTTCATCAGGTCGAGCGGCGTGTCCTCACCGGCCAGTTCCTCGACCTGGTACTGGGTGAAATAGCCTACCTTCAGCCGGCCCGGGGCGTTCACTTCGCCTTCCACCGGGTCGAGCTGCGAAGCCAGCAGCCGGGCCAGCGTGGTCTTGCCGTTGCCGTTGCGGCCCAGCAGCGCGATGCGATCGTCGGCATCGATCCGGAAATTCAGCCGCTTCAGGATCGGCGGGGCATCGCCATAGCCCACGGCCGCCTGTTCAAGCGTGATCATGGGGGATTTGAGTTCCGCCGGATCGGGAAATCCGAAAGTGAGCGTGGGGTCTTCCATCATCGCGGCGACGGGCTGCATCTTGGCCAGCATCTTGGCACGCGACTGCGCCTGTTTGGCAGTCGATGCACGCGCGCTGTTGCGGGCGACGTAATCCTGCAATCGCGCGCGCTGTGCATCCTGCGAAGCCTTGGCCGCCGCCAGCTGGGCCGCACGCTCGGCGCGCTGCTTCTCAAACGCGTCGTATCCGCCATTGTACAGCGTCAGCGCCCCGCCCTGCAGATGCAGGATATGGTCGACCACCTTGTTCAGCAGGTCGCGTTCGTGGCTGATCACCAACAGCGTGGCAGGATAGGATTTGAGGAAGTTCTCGAGCCACAAGGTCGCTTCGAGATCGAGGTGGTTCGACGGTTCGTCGAGCAGCAGGATATCGGGTTCGGAAAACAGCAGCGCGCCGAGCGCGATGCGCATCTTCCAGCCGCCGGAAAAGCTTTCCACCGGACGTTGCTGCATCTCCTCGTCGAAGCCCAGCCCGTTGAGGATCTTCGCTGCGCGCGCCGGCGCGCTGTAGGCATCGATGGCGAGCAGGCGATCATGGACATCGCCCATCCGGTACATATCGGTGCAGGTTTCCAGTTCGGCCAGCAGCTCGGCGCGTTCGGTGGCCGAAGCCAGTACCACTTCCTCGGGCGTCATCGTCCCGCTGGGGGCTTCCTGCGCGATATAGCCGATCCGCGCGCGCGACGGTTTGGCGATCTCGCCCTCGTCGGGTTCGATTTCGCCGATCAGCGCTTTCATCAACGTCGACTTGCCGGCGCCGTTGCGCCCGATCAGCCCGACGCGCGCGCCCACCGGCACGGCAGCGCTGGCGCGATCGAGAATGGTCCGGCCGCCAAGCCGCACTGTGACACCGTCGATGGTAAGCATGCGCGGCCCCTAACAGCCTATTGCCGTTCCCCAAAGCAATTCTGCCGCTGTGCAGCGGGGTGCAAGCGCCTTGCACGATCCGCCCGGTCCGCTAGCGCGGTGGAATGAAGATGGAAGACCTGCTGCAGCGCTATTTCGGCACCCAGGACCTGGCCGAGGTCGATCCGGCCGCGCTCCCCGCCGGGGTCGAGCGAATGCGCGTCGATTTCGGGCTCGAACGCGATCGCGGCCACCGCTTCGCGCTGTGGACCCTGCTCTACATGCTCGATGCCGCACCCGATCTGGACGTCGCCTTCGAAGATCCCGCAGACCGCGATGCCGCGCGCACCATGATGGATATGCTCGCCGCGCAGGCTCCCGAGTAGCGCAGAGGCCGTAGCGGTTTGGACGTCGCCGCAGCACTACCACACGCTTGAGCCAGTGCAGCCAAGCGCTGAAAAACCAGTCAGGACACCTGCTGCAACACCGGTGCGTGGTCGCTATCGATATCGCGATCGGCGCAGACCACCCGGTTGCGGCCTTCGCGCTTGGCGGCATAGAGTGCCTCGTCGGCTTTCCGGTACAGCGCCTGGAACGGCCGGTCGGCCGCGCCCTGCGCCACGCCGATGCTGACGCTGATCCGATGCCCCGGCGCGGTTACGCCGAAATCGCATTCCGCCAGTTCGGACCGCACCGTTTCCGCAAGCTCGACCAGCCCGCGATCGGCAACCCCGCTCACCCCCAGAACGAATTCCTCGCCGCCCAGCCTGCCCGCGCGGCAGCCGAAACGCTCCTCGAACGATGCCAGCCGGCGCCCGAGCGTCACGAGCACCTCGTCGCCCGCCTGATGCCCGAACTCGTCGTTGACGGCCTTGAACTTGTCCACGTCGATGAGCAGCAGGCCGACGGGCCTCCCGGCCGCGCCGCCGAATGCCTCGGCGTATTTGCCGAGGAAGCCCCTGCGGTTCAGCAGGCCGGTAAGCGGATCGCGTTCGGCAAGTTCGGCCAGGGCCTTGCCGATCTCCACCGCCCGGTCGCGCTGCATCCGCAGCGCGCGCAGCCGCACGGTCGCGAAACCGGTCAGGCACACGACCTGCAGCGCCGAAGCATACAGCATCAGTACCTTGTCGCCCCCGCCCCACAGGATCGCGTCGAGATCGACGATCTGGGTCATCGCCAGCGTCACCATGGGGATCGCCCAGCTGATCGCCAGATCGCGGGCGGCGCCGTGGCCCTTCCTCCACCCCGCGGCAATACAGGCGGTGGCCAGAGCAAGCGATGACAATGTGCCGATCATCAGCACCGGCGCGAATTGGCCGATATCGACGCCGGGCAGACCGCTGGCGACGCCTGCCGCGAGGACAAGCACCCCGAGCGCACCCAGCAGACGCAGCGGCCAGCGGGGCAGCGCGTCGCGCAAGGCGGATGCGGTGGCGAAGGTCGCGAACATGATCGCCAGGCAGGCAAGCACCGTTGCCAGCCGCGCCGACACCGTGCCCGCGGCTGCAGGAAAGACCGCCAGTCCGGCCTGGGACCAGACCAGGCCCCAGACCATCACGGTCGCAGCCCAGCCGCCATGCCACAGGAAGAAGCTGCGCCGCATGCTGGCGGCGAGGCCGATGTTGAACAGGGCGGCTATGCCCAGCAGCGCCAACGCTGCGCCGATGGCAAATGCCGTCAGCTCGAACTGACGCTGGGCGGCCTGCGCGGACACTATGCGCAGCGACAGCAGGTTGTAATCCTCCAGCCCCGCGATCCGCAGCCAGACCGCCGATGCGGGCCGGTCGCCGCGCGCGCGAAAAGCGACCTGCCCGCCAATATGCCAGCTGTCGGCGAAATCCCCCCGGCCGATCGTCTGCCGCGGACCGAGCGTATCGGCATATTCGAACATCACGCTCATTCGCTCGAACCGCGTGGTGTGCATCGCCAGCGACGCATCGCGGGACTGGCTGGCGGGAACCGGCAGCCGCAGCCACAGGACGCTGCCGCGATAGCCGGCCGGCGCCCCGGCGCACTGCAGATCGGACCGATCGGGCGCGGCGACCGAAGAAGTGACGGCGAAGCAGGTGCCGGCCGGTGGCTGCGCGGCCAGGCGGGGTCCCGCGATCAGGGCGCAGGCCACCGCCATGACCCATAGCATGCGCCGCAGACTGCCCAGCCCTGCCTTCATTCCGCCCCCCGAACCAAAGCCATCGCGGCGATCCAGACGCCGAACGACACGCAGCGACCCCGCGCCGTTTCTAGTTAACAGATACGGAGCGAATGCAATCACCGAGGCGGAATTTCCCCGATTGTCCCGCCGAACTGCGGCTGATCGGCACCACTGGGCGCCATTCCGCTCGAAAAAGTGGGTGGCGGAGCAGGAGTCCCCCCGTCCGCCATTCTTCCCGACTTTATTGGCAACCACCCCCTTGTAATTGCCGATAAAAACAACAAAGCCAGCTTGGCGGTTATGACAAGGGGAAACGAAATTGGCTCGGCACAAGCTATCTGAGACCGAGATCAAGCGGCTCGAAAAGCCTGGCATCTACAGTGATGGCGACGGGCTATTCCTCCGAGTCCGCAAAAGCGGTTCGCGCCAATGGCTTTTCATCTACAAGCGGTCTGGAAAGCGCACCGAATTGGGCTTGGGTGGATATGGCCGAGGCACCGCACCGGTCTCGCTGGCTCTAGCGCGGGATAAGGCAGACGAAATCCGCGACAAGCTGGCGCGAGGCTTTGATCCTAAGGGCGATCATAAACCGGCCCGCGTCATTACGTTTCGTCATTGCATGGATGAACTGCTCGAATCGAAAGAGGGCGGCTGGTCGAACGATAAACACCGTGCGCAATGGCATATGACGCTGAAAGACTATGCAGAGCCGCTGCACGATATGCCCATCACTGACATCGCCATCGGTGATGTCAAAGCTTGCTTGCTACCCCATTGGGATGAGCGTCCGGTGACCGCCGACCGGCTCAGAGGGCGAATTCAATCGGTGATCGACTACGGCATCGCGCATGGCTGGCGGAAGGACCATAACCCAGCGCGATGGAAGGGCCTTCTCGACAAGGTAATGCCGCCGCGGCGCAAGAAAGGTCAGTCGCACCATGCAGCACTCGCCTATGCCGATGCGCCCAAAGCTGCGGCAAAATTGCGCGAAGCATCTGGCGTGGCCGCTAGGGCGGTCGAATTCGTGATGCTTACGGCTGCGCGCTGTGGCGAAGCGAGGTTCGCGACGTTTGATGAAATCGACATGGCAGCCAAGACATGGACACTGCCAGCGGAGCGCATGAAGGCGAACAAAGAGCATGTAGTCCCGCTTTCCGACCGGGCGATGCAGATAGTCGAGGCGATGCGCCAGAGGGCAACAGGCCAGCTTCTATTCGGCGGGGCGGTCGATGACCGACCGATTTCAGACACCGCGATGACGAAGGCGTTAAGGCGCGCAAGCGCCGATAAGACGGTCACACTGCACGGTCTGCGCAGCACGTTCCGCGACTGGTGTGGCGACAAGACCGAGTTTCCGCGTGACGTTGCAGAGGCAGCCTTGGCGCATACCCTCAGCGACAAGACAGAAGCAGCTTATCGACGCGGAAGCGCACTCGATAAACGGCGCGAACTCATGCAGGCTTGGGAGGCTTATCTGAATGGATGAGGATCGCCCCATTGTGCGCGTCACTAATGATGACTGCACTGCCGCGATGCAGATACTAGCTTGTATTGCGCGCCCGCATAGGCCCGCTTCAGCTGGCGAACTCATGCAACAATGGCTCTGGGCGAGGAAACGCTATCGTCGCGAGGACTTGCCCGATGACCTTGCGGTGCCGGTCCCTGACAAAGACAGGATCGAGGCCAAGTTGCCTGCCCTCGCAAAAGACATCGTCAATGGGCTTGAGGCCGGCCAATGGTTAAAGACAAAGTGGATGGCGGAAAGCGATGGAGTGATCGTCAAGGCCTTTGGCAAGTCTATCCGGCAGCAGGGTGCGCAACGTTGGAATGCCGACCACGTGGGGGACATAAAACGTGGAGAGGCTCACGCCACTAGTCGAGACGACCAGACCGCCACGGCAAAGCAACGTATATGGATCAAGCGTAGGCCGGTGGCGCATATGGCACTCGCGGTCCGAAATGAAATGCGCGAGGGTTTGGCTGATCTAGAGGAACTGGTGTTCAACCCATCATGGGTGCAGGCTTCGCTAGAGCGGGCCGAGGCTTACGCTGAGGTTGCTACGCAGCTTAAGATCCTCAAACCGGGAGAGCCTTGGCGGTTCATTCGCTGACCCCCTGTTTTCCCTACCACCCCTAAGAGCCAGAATGCTCTAAATGGTTGACCACTTCCACACAAACGGAGTGGTCAGATGTCGAATATACCGCAACTCATTAGTCTGAATCAGGCTTGCGAAATCACATCGCTCAGCCGCACGATGATTAATCGGCTGCGCTCAGAAGGCCGCTTTCCGATGGCGGTGTCGCTGGGCGAAAAGCGTATCGCGTTCTGCCGCGATGAGGTCGCCACATGGGTCGAGGCCCGCATCGCTGAACGCGAGGTGGCGTAACCATGAGCAGCCCGACCCCCCAAAATTCTCGACCGATCATTCGGGCGAATGACGCGCAGAAAGCGCGGTTGCAACTTCTGCTCTGGGCGCACGGATTGGGGGTGCGCAATGTCTGAGATCATAATCACGATGAGCGGTGTTCTGGTCCCCATAGAGCATTGGCGCAGATTGACCGAAGCGATGGTCGAGACCGCCAACAAGGCGGCGGTTGCAGCCGAATATATGATCGAGCGTTGCGACGAATTCGACGGCGATTGTGACTTGGAGGACGACGATCCCCGCGAGGATGATGACCCGCGCGAGGACGATGACTCCGACCATGAACACGATGGCTGCGAGCCGGAGAACGAAATCTGATGGGCGACCTCAGTTTTCATGTGCGCACGTTTGTGCCTGGGTGTGCTGACGGGCCAGAAATGGAGGCGCGTGAGGCGCTTCTAAAAGCGCGTGATTATGCCGTTAGCCTGATCACTTCGCGCCGCGAGCTGGTCTCGATGAATCATGCGATCATGGCGCGAGATGTCGCCAGCTATTTTGTGTTCCGCGATGAGCCGATCCAAACGCTTGAGGTGGTGGTGCGCTATTGCCGTTGCCTAGTGCAATGCGCGCTTATCGCTGACCTGCTCGAACTGGAGTGGGAGGCGATGCCATGACCTATGGTTACGACACAATCACCGACGGTCTGCCTGATGACATTAAAGGCGAAGCTGAGCGCGTTGGTTTTGACGCTTGGGAAACCTTCAGCGGCGTAAGCAAAGCGAGCGATGGCGGGGACAAAACCCGACCGGACC
>CERU01005942.1_pt1 | contig 16697 bp, 14 predicted proteins | sample 530741 | NCBI WGS metagenome assembly CERU01 (sample SAMEA2620925, study PRJEB7988) | marine metagenome | biome: marine biome (ENVO:00000447); feature: deep chlorophyll maximum layer (ENVO:xxxxxxxx); material: "saline water (ENVO:00002010), including plankton (ENVO:xxxxxxxx)" | depth 30 m | reverse complement strand
AGCTTCGAGAACACCTCTTTCTTGACCTTCATGTCCTCGAAGACGGCCTCGATCACCAGGTCGCAATCGGCGAGGTCTTCATAGGCCAGCGTCGGGGTCAGCAGGCCCATCGCCTGCTCGACCTGCTCGGGCGACATGCGGCCTTTCTTCGCGGTCGCTTCGTAATTCTTGCGGATGATCCCGGTGCCGCGATCGAGCGCGTCCTGCGCCATCTCGAGGATCGTCACGGGGATGCCGGCCGACAGGAAGTTCATCGCGATGCCGCCGCCCATCGTGCCGGCGCCGATCACGCCGACCTTCTTGATCGGGATGAGCTGCGTGTCCTTGGGCACGTCGTCGATCTTGTTCGCAGCGCGTTCGGCGAAGAAATAATGGCGCATGGCCGCGCTCTGCGTGCCGGTCATGAGCTCGGTGAACAGCTCGCGTTCCTTCTTCACCCCGTCGGCATAGGACATCTGCCCGGCGGCCTTGACCGCCTCGATCGCGGCATTGGGTGCGTCGAAGCCGCGGATCTTGCGCGCCTGCGAGGCGCGGAAACGGTCGAACAGGTCGGGATCGCGCACGCCGTCCTCATTGGCCTTGCCTTCCGACGAACGCGGCACCGGCTGGCCGAGCTTCGATCTGGCGAAAGCGATCGCATCGGCTTCGAGACTGTCTTCGCCCACGAGCGCGTCGAGCAGGCCGATCGCCTTGGCCTTCTTGGCAGGGATCGGATTGCCGCCCACGACCAGCGGCAGCGCGGCTTCGGCGCCGACCAGGCGCGGGAGGCGCTGCGTCCCCGCAGCCCCGGGGATCAGCCCGAGCTTCACTTCTGGCAGCCCCATCTTGGCGCTGGGCACCGCGACGCGGTAGTGGCAGGCCAGCGCGACTTCGCACCCACCGCCCAGCGCGGTACCGTGGATCGCGGCCACGACCGGCTTGTCGCTCGCTTCCATCGCGTCGAGCGTTTCGGGCAGGTTGGGCCCGACCGGCGGCTTGCCGAATTCGGTGATGTCCGCCCCGGCGAAGAAGGTCTGCCCGTCGCAGCGGATGACCACCGCCTCGACGCCATCGTCCGCCAGCGCTTCCTCGATCGCGTCCTTCAGCCCGGCGCGGACGGCCTGGCCCAGCGCGTTGACCGGCGGATTGTCGGAAATGACCACCAGGACATTGTCATGGCGTTCGGTGCGAATGGGGGACGTCATCGGTTTCTCCTCAGGCGTGGGATTGGGTGAGGGCGGAATAGATCAGGGTCTTGAGCTGCCGCCGGATGGGATAGGTCGACGAAGGATAGACCTGCGTCATGAAAACCATGGTGATCCGTTCGACCGGATCGACGAAGAAGGCGGTCGAATAGGCGCCGCCCCAGTAGAATTCGCCCAGGCTCGACGGCATCAGCGTCTTCGCCGGGTCGATCACCATCGCAAAGCCCAGGCCGAACCCGGTGCCGGCATTGTTGGCTTCGGAAAACAGACTGCTCGACATCTCGGTAAGGTCGGCCCCGCCGGGCAGGTGGTTGGTGCGCATCAGCCGCACGGTCTTCGGGCTGAGTATCCGCGCGCCGTCGAGCTCGCCGCCGTTGAGCAGCATCGTGGCGAAGCGGTGGTAATCGGCAATGCTGCCTACCAGTCCGCCGCCGCCACTGTCGAAGGTACCGGCTCGGTTGAGTTTGCTGGTGGCCCCGGCGTCGATCATTTTAGGGGGCTTGCCGGGCCGATAGGCATAGGCATCGACCAACCGGTCCGCCTGGCCTTCGGCGACCCCGAAGCGCGTATCCTTCATCCCCAGCGGGCCGAAGATATGCTGCTCGAAATAGTCGCCCAGGCGCATGCCGCTGATCCGCTCGACCGCGATCCCCAGCACATCGGTCGACACCGAATAATTCCATCCCTGGCCGGGCGCGAATTCGAGCGGCAGCTGCGCCAGCTTCTCGATATAGCCGTCGCTGTCGAGGTGATTGCGCGCGAAGTCGAAATTGTTCTCGCGATAGACCGCGTCGATATTGGTGCGGTTCTGCAGGCCGTAGGTGAGGCCCGACATATGCGTCAGCAAATCGACGAAGCGCATCGGCGGGGCAGGGGTGCCCGGCGCGAAGGGGATCGAACCGCCGCCACCCGCATAAAGCGCGAGGTCAGCAAATTCGGGAAACACCCGCGTGACCGGTTCCTCCAGCGCGACCTTGCACTGTTCGACCAGCTGCATGAAGGCCACCGAAGCGACCGGCTTGGTCATGCTGGCGATGCGGAACAGCGCGTCGTCGCGCAGTTCGCGCCCGGCATCGCCCATTTTGCCGAGACTGGTGTAATGGACCGGCCGGCCATCGCGCGCGACCACCAGCTGCGCATTGGGCAGACGCCCGTTCGCAATATAGGCGTCGCTGAGGAAGGGCGCGATTCGCGCCAGCCTGTCAGCGTCGAATCCCAGCTCTCCGGCATCTGCCAGATCGAACATCCTGATCTCCTCTCCGCACATACCTATGCTTCGGTTTTGCCTGAATAGCGATTTCATCTGTTCTTGCCACCCTCATACCTCTGCTTCGAAGGCGACTTGCGCGACGCGGCCCCGCGGGGTTAGACCGATTGTTTGAGAGAGTTGGAGACTCGCCCACAGAGGCGGGAAGGGGAGAGCCATGAATAATCTCGCGCACGAAATCGGATTCGTGCCACCGGCCGGCTGGCCGGCCATGTCGCGGGCCGAATGCCGCGACCGCCTCACCGCACCGGGCGAACGCTTCGAAATGGAGACGATCGACATTCGCGGCGTGCCCACCCGCGTGTGGAAGCACGCGCCCACCAACATGCGCCAGGTGGCGATGGCCGCACGCACCCACGGGGACCGGCTGTTCGCCATCTACGAGGACGAGCGCGTCACTTATGAAGCGTGGTTCCGCGCAGTCGCGCGAATGGCTGCCGAACTTCGCGAGCGCGGCGTGGCGAAGGGCGACCGCGTGGCGCTGGCGATGCGCAATCTGCCCGAATGGCCGGTCGCGTTTTTCGCCGCGACCACGATCGGCGCGATCTGCGTGCCGCTCAATGCCTGGTGGACGGGCCCCGAGCTCGCTTTCGGCCTCGCTAATTCGGGCGCCAAGCTGCTGGTGTGCGACGCCGAACGCTGGGAGCGTATCGCCCCGCACCGCGGCGAGCTGCCCGATCTTGAACATGCTCTCGTATCGCGCAGCGATGCGCCACTGGAAGGGGCGGGGCAGCTTGAAGACCTCCTCGGAACGCCCAAGGATTATGCAGCGCTTCCTTCCGCCGCGCTGCCCCAGGTGGACATCGATCCCGAAGACGAAGCGACGATCTTCTACACCAGCGGCACCACCGGCCAGCCCAAGGGCGCGCTCGGTACGCATCGCAATCTGTGCACCAACATCATGTCGAGCGCATACAATGGGGCGATCGCCTTCCTGCGCCGCGGCGAGGAACCGCCGGCGCCGGTGCAGAAGGTCGGCCTGACCGTCATTCCGCTGTTTCACGTCACCGCCTGTTCGGCGGGCCTGATGGGCTATGTCGTGGCCGGGCACACCATGGTGTTCATGCACAAATGGGACCCGGTTAAGGCGTTCCAGTTGATCGAGCGGGAGAAGGTCAATCTGACCGGCGGCGTTCCGACAATCGCCTGGCAATTGCTCGAGCATCCCGAACGCGCGAATTACGACCTCTCCAGCCTCGAGGCGGTGGCTTATGGCGGCGCTCCGGCGGCCCCCGAACTGGTCCGCAAGATCCACGAGGAATTCGGCGCGCTGCCGGCCAATGGCTGGGGCATGACCGAGACCATGGCCACGGTGACCGGCCATTCGAGCGAGGATTACCTCAACCGGCCCGACAGCTGCGGCCCGCCCGTCGCGGTGGCCGACCTCAAGATCGTGGGAGATGACGGCGTCACCGAAGTGCCGGTGGGCGAAGTGGGCGAGCTGTGGGCGCGCGGTCCGATGGTGGTGAAGGGCTACTGGAACCGGCCCGAGGCGACCGCCGAGACATTCGTCGACGGCTGGGTCCGCACGGGCGATCTGGCGCGGCTGGACGAGGAAGGCTGGTGCTACATCGTCGACCGGGCCAAGGACATGATCATTCGCGGGGGCGAAAACATCTACTCCTCCGAAGTCGAGAACGTGCTCTACGATCACCCCGCGGTGACCGATGCAGCGCTGGTGGCGATCGCGCATCCGACGCTGGGCGAAGAACCCGCGGCGGTCGTGCACCTCGCCCCCGGCATGTCCGCTACCGAGGACGAATTGCGCGAATGGGTCGCCGCGCGCCTGGCCAAATTCAAGGTGCCGGTGCGCATCGCCTTCGTGCAGGACACACTGCCGCGCAATGCCAACGGCAAGATCCTCAAGAAGGATCTGGGTGCATTCTTCGCATGATCCGGCCAGCGGCGACCCGCAAGTTCGGCGAGAAGCGCGAAGCGATCGTCCATGCCGCGGCGGTGTTGATAAACGAGGTCGGGGTCCAGGCGACCACGCTGGCCGAAGTGGCGCGCGCAATCGGGCTCAACGCCACCAGCGTCACCTATTACTTCCCGCGCAAGGAACAGCTGGTCGTTGCCGTATACGACCAGACGCTGACGCTAATGGAAGACATTGCGCGCGAGGCGCTGTCGCAGGCCGATCCCGCCGCGCGGCTGCGCCATTTCATCGCTGCGCATGTCGAACTGAGGAAGCGTATCCGCGCGGGCGAACGCGGGCTGACGGTGGCGCTATCGGAAATCCGCACGCTCGATCCCGAAGTGCAGGATCCGCTGATGGCGCATTACCTGCGCGTGGTCGATCTGGTGCGGCGTTTCTTCGGCGAATGGCACGACAATGCCGAACGCGCGCTGTTTTCGGCGCGCGCGCATATTCTGCTCGAAGCGGTGATGTGGTGGCCGGTGTGGTCGATCCGCTATTCGGTGCTCGATTTCGCGCGCATCGAGGAACGGCTGTTCGACGTCCTGGCGCATGGCCTGCCGGCGCAGCGCGGCCGGTTCGAACCCGAACCGCTGACGGGCGGCTGGCGGACGGGGGAAGACGACGATGCGACGCAGAACGAGGCCTTCCTGCGCGCCGCGACCGTGATGATCAACGAGCGCGGCTATCGCGGCGCCTCGGTCAACCGCATCGCAGAAAGTCTGAATGTCACCAAGGGCAGTTTCTACCACCACCACGAGGCCAAGGACGATCTGGTGCTGGCCTGTTTCCAGCAGAGCTACGACCGGCTTTCCACCGTGCAGATCGCGGGCCGCGATATCGGCACCGATTACTGGAAGCGCCTGTCGAGCGTGCTGGCAGAGCTGGTCGACCTGCAGTTCTTCGACCGCACGCCGCTGCTGCGCACCACGGCGCTGCAGGCGCTGGATACCGAACACAAGAGCGGCGTCGTCACGCGGTCGAACCGGCTGGCTCGCCGCTTTGCCGGCATGCTGATCGACGGGATTGCCGATGGTTCGGTGCGTCCGATCGATCCGCTGGTGGCGGGCCAGGTGATCATGTCGACGGTCAACTCAGCCTATGAGGCGCGGCATTGGGCGGCGCGTTTCGAACAACCGGAAAAAGCGATCGAGACCTATCTGTCGGTCATGTCGGAAGGCGTGCTGGCACCGTCACGCTGAGGTGCGCGGTTCGCGCACGCGCCACAGCATCAGCGCGAGGCTGGCCAGCAGCGAAGCGAAGGCGGCAACGATCAGCGGGGCATAGCCCAGTGCCACGATGCTCAACCCGACGAGGATCGGGCCGACCGAGGACACGCCGCCCTCGACCGTGGTCGTCAGCGCCAGTCGCATGGGAATGTCCTCGTGCTCGCCGAATTCGAGCACCAGTGTGACCGCGGCCATCATCCAGCCCGAAAACCCGAAGCCGAGGAAGACGAAGCTGGCATAGACCAGCCAGCCTTCGCCCAGCACGAGCAGCAGTATGCCCACCAGGCTGCTGATCAGCGCGCCGAGATAGACCGCGCGGAAACCGAAGCGGTCTCCCAGCGAGCCCCAGACGAGGTTCGACATCGTGTCGGCCGCGAGGAAGGCGAAGCTCAGCGTCCCGATCAGCGCGCCGTCGAGGCCCAGCCGGTCGCCGACATAGAGCGTCCAGAAGGGCAGGCCGATGCGCGCGATCGCGGCGAAGCCATGCGCCCACAGGAACGCGCGGAAATCGCGGTGGCGAAGCAGTTCGCCGAACTGGCCGATCCGTTCGCGCAGCGGGATGGCGGGCCGCCGCTGCGGGGCATCGGGTTCGCGGATCCCCAGCCGCAATACGAACAGCCCGACCGAGGTCAGGATGAAAGCCAGCAGGAAGGTGGTGGCATAGCCATTGCCCAGCCATTGCTGCTCGATGAAATAATGGCCCGCCACCCAGGCGAGCACGGCGGCAATGAGGCCGCCGACCATGTTGCGTATGCCCTGGAGCCGGCCGCGCCGGTCGATCGGGATCAGCTTGGCCATCAGCATCTGGAACGCCACCCGCTGCGCCCCGCTGAAGAAACCGAGCAGCAGGAAACTGGCGAGCGTGACCACCAGCAATGCGGTGCCTTCGAGCGTCCAGGCCGCGATCGCCAGCACGAGGACCATCACCCGCATCATCGACCCCACGGTGATCGCATAGGGCAGGATGCGCTGGCGGCTTTCGACCTGCGCCCCCGACAGGATCGGCGACACGGTGCCGCCCAGCTGCAACAGCGCGGTGCCGAGGCCGACTGCGGCGGCGCTGCCGGTCAGCAGGTAGAGGTAGGCGGGGATGATCGTGGGGGCGTAGATCAGGCGAAAGCCCGTCATACCGAATACGCCATGCGTCAGGTTGGTAGTGTAGTTGCGCCGGAGATTGGCTTCCATGAAGGCGCTGTGGCGCCCCCAGACATCGTCGTCCGGGAGCGCCCCTGCGGTGTCGCCCGAAGAGGCGTTAGCGTCGCTCAATCGCCGGTCTCAATAGCTGGACAACTTGGCGAACCGGTCCTTGAGATAGCTCGTCGATCCCCAGCTCGCCTCAAGCACGCGCGCGCGCTTGAGGTAGAAGCCGATGTCGTATTCATCGGTCATGCCGATGCCGCCATGCAGCTGGATGCCCTGGTTGCTGATCACGTGCAGCACGCGGTTGGCTTCGGCCTTGGCGATCGTGGCCGCGCGGGCCACACCGAAGCCGCCATCGACCGCCTGCAGGCCGGCTTCCACCGCCGAGCGCATCTGCGCGAGATCGGCGAACAGGTCGGCCATGCGGTGCTGGAGCGACTGGAAGGTGGCGAGCACCTGGTTGAACTGCACGCGCTGCTTCAGATAATCGAGCGTGGTGTCGAACACCTGCTGCGCCATGCCGAGCATTTCGGCAGCCGCCAGCACGCGCGCCCGGTCGAGCACGTCGTCAAGCAGCGTATCGCCGCCGCCTTCGAGTTTTTCCGCCGCGGCGCCATCGAACGCCACATCGGCATGGCTGCGCTGGTCGGTCAGCTTGCGCGTGGTCAGCGTGACGCCGTCACCCTTTTCGACCAGGTAGAGCCCGTCCCTGGCCGCGACCACGAACAGGTCGGCGCCATCCGCTTCGTGGACGAAGGCCTTCTTGCCCGACAGCTTGCCGCCCGACACGCTGGCTTCGATGGCGGAGGGATCGTGATGCGCGCCTTCATCGACCGCGAGCGTCGCCACGGTTTCGCCGCTGGCGAGTTTGGGCAGCCACTTGGCTTTCTGTTCGTCGCTGCCGCCGAGGATGATCGCGCTTGCGGCGATCGTCGTTGCGACCAGCGGGCTGGCGGTCAGCGTCTTGCCCAGTTCCTCGACCACGAGGCCTGCCGACATGAAGCCGAAATCGGACCCGCCATGCGCTTCGGGGATGATCACCCCGGCCCAGCCCATTTCCGCCATCGTGGCATAGGCTTCGGTATTATAGGCCTGAGGTTCGCCGGCCGCACGGACCTTGCGAAATTCGGCCACGGGGCTTTCATTGGTCGCCCAGTCGCGCGCCATGTCGCGCAGCATTTCCTGTTCTTCGTTGAGAACTGCCATTGTCTGTGCTCCCCTATCTTACTGGTGGTCGAGCATGCCGAGCACACGCTTGGCGATGATGTTGTTCTGGATTTCGGTCGAGCCGCCGTAAATCGTGGTGGCCTTGCCGAAGAGCCAGCCGCGCACTGCTTCGAGTTCGCCGTCGGTGAAATCGTCGCCTTCCCAGCCGAGCCCCTGCAGGCCGCGGATCTCGATCAGCAACTCGCTGCGTTCCTGGCTCAGCTTGGTGCCGAGCTTCTTGAGCACCGAGCTGATTTCCGACACGCCGCCCTGCGCCTTGCTTTCCTCCACCGCGCGGCGCGCGGTGAGCAGGAAGCTGTTCCAGCGGATTTCGAAGTCGGCGATCTTGTCGCGCAGGACCTTGTCGGCCAGTTCGCCATCGGCATCGGTCTTGCCGTAGCGCTTGGCAATCTCGCCGAGGCTGCGGCCCATCATGCTGGCGAGGCGTCCGCCGCCCGAAATATTGGTCCGCTCGTGCTGGAGCAGGCGCTTGCCGATCGTCCAGCCCTGGCCTTCCTCGCCGACGAGGTTTTCCTTCGGCACCTTGACGTCGCTGAAGAAGGTTTCGCAGAACGGGCTGGTGCCACTGATCATAGTGATAGGGCGCACTTCCACGCCGGGGGCATCCATGTCGACCAGCATGAAGCTGATGCCGCGGTGCTTGTCGCTCTTGTCGGTGCGGACGATGGCGAAGCACTTGTCCGCCCACTGGCCGCCGCTGGTCCAGGTCTTCTGGCCGTTGACGATGTAGTGATCACCCTTGTCCTCGGCGAAGGTCTGCAAATTGGCGAGATCGGACCCGGCATTGGGTTCGCTATAGCCCTGACACCAGCGGATCTCGCCGCGGCAAATCGGCGGGATATGCTCCTGCTTCTGTTTCTCGCTGCCATACTCCAGCAGCGTCGGACCGAACATCATCACGCCCATGCCGCCGATCGGGTTATAGGCCCCGACCTTGGCGAATTCCTGCTCGACGATCTTGGCCTGCGCCTTGGTCAGGCCGCCCCCGCCATATTCCTTGGGCCAGGTCGGGGTGCCCCATCCGCGCCTGCCCACGGCTTCGCGCCATTTGGTCTGCGCAGGCGTTTCGTCGGTTGGGCCGTCGACCCCGGCCAGCGCATTGGCCTTGCCTTTCAGTTCGGCAGGGAAATTGGCCGCGAGGAATTGCTGCACTTCGGTGCGGAATGCCTCCTCATCGGCATGAATGTCCGGTTCTAGCTGGGTTGCCATGGGTCTCTCCTCCTTCTCCGTCGCAGTGCATATCGCAAAGTTTACGCTTACGGAAATACGCTAGGGCATGCTTGACGAACGCTCCGCTTTGCGTCTCAAGCGCGCGGATGACCGATATTCAGCCTACCCGAATCCGCATGCGCAGCTGGCTGTTCGCTCCCGGCGACAGCGTGAAAAAGATGGCCAAGGCCGCCGAAGGCGACGCCGATATCGTGATCTTCGATCTCGAGGATGCCGTGGTCGAAAGCGGCAAGGAAGGTGCACGCGCGAGCATCGCCGAATTCCTGTCCAACAAGAGCGAGGACGAACGCGCGCGTCTGTGGGTGCGGATCAACCCGCTCGACGGACCGTGGGCCGCCGACGATCTGGCCGCCGTCATACCCGCCCGGCCGGGCGGGATCATGTTGCCCAAGTCGCGTGGCCGCCACGATGTCGAAGAACTCGACCGGCTCATCACTCCGCTCGAAGACGAGAACGGGATCGCGACCGGATCGACCCCGGTGATTGCACTGGTGACCGAAACCGCCGCAGCCATGTTCACCACCGGCGACTACGGCGGTGCGCCGCGCCTGGCGGCAATGACCTGGGGCGCGGAAGACCTGGCCGATTCGCTCGGCGCGCAGAGCAACAAGGATTTCGAAGGCGATTTCGCCTTTACCTACAAGCTGGCACGCAGCCTGTGCCTGCTGGGCGCCGCGGCGGCCGAAGTCGTGCCGGTAGAAACGATCGACACCAATTTCCGCGATCTCCAGGCGCTGCGCAAGCGCGCGATCGAGGTGCGCCGTCAAGGCTATCGCGGCATGCTGGCGATCCACCCGGCGCAGGTGCCGGTGATCAACGAAGCCTTCACTCCCTCCGATGAGGAAGTGGCCGAAGCGCGCGAGATCGTCGATCTGTTCGAAGCCAATCCCGGTGCCGGCACGATCGGCTGGAAGGGCGGCATGCTCGACCGCCCGCATCTGTCCCGCGCCCGGCAATTGCTGGCACAGGTAGAAGACTGATCAGCCGAGCCGGGCGACCTCTTCCAGCACCCGGTCGGCCCATTCGGTCCGGCAGATAAGCAGGTCGGGCATGTAGGTATCGCGCTGGTTATAGGTGAGCGGAGAGCCGTCGATCCGGCTGGCATGCAGGCCATGCGCAAGCGCCACCGCTGCGGGGGCGGCGCTGTCCCATTCGTACTGGCCGCCGGTGTGCAGGTAGATTTCCGCTTCGCCGCGGACAACGGCCATCGCCTTGGCCCCGGCGCTGCCCATGCCGACCAACTCGGCGCCGATCGTTTCCGCCACGCTGACCGCCTCGGCTGCCGGCCGCGTCCGGCTGACCACCATGCGAGGCGTTCCGGCTGCGTCGGGTACCGCGGCAGGCGTGTCGGTGCGCAGAACCAGGCCAAGACCGGGCAGGGCGACGGCCCCGATTTCGGGCCTGCCATCGATGCATAGGGCGACATGCACGGCCCAGTCGGCGCGTTCCTCGCCATATTCGCGCGTGCCATCCACCGGATCGACGATCCACACGCGGCTCTTCGCCAGCCGTTCGTCGGTGTCCTTGCTTTCCTCGCTGAGCAGGCCGTCTTCCGGCCGCTGTTCGCGTAGCGCATGGACGAGGAACTGGTTGGCGGTCTCGTCGCCCGCCTTGCCCAGGCTCTTGCTTTGGAAGACCCCGCTACCGCGCACTTCGAGCAGGATCTTCCCGGCAACCTCGGCCAGGTGGGCGGCGAGTTCGGCATCGGTCATCACGGCAAGGTATTCCTGGCTGGTAAGGGTGGCCGACGCGCATGGCAGAGACCGCCCGCGCTGCGAACCCCCTAAGGCAGGCCAGATGCAATTTTGTCCGCCGCGCGCTGCAGCTTTCTTGCAGCTACGGGCTTTGCGCGTCTCCATGGTTGCCCAAATGCCGGGGCGCGACTAGCTGGGAAGCCGATGTTCGATCCCCAGGCTTTCCGCGATGCGCTCGGCAGCTTCGTCACCGGCGTGACCATTGTGACCGCGCGCGACGAAGCAGGGCGGCCGTATGGGCTGACAGCGAACAGCTTCAATTCGGTCAGCCTTGATCCGCCGATGGTGCTGTGGAGCCTGTCGCTGCGCTCGGGCAGCCTCCCGGTCTTTCGCGATGCCGACAATTGGGCGGTGCACGTCCTCGCGGCGGATCAGCAGGCGATGTCCGACCGGTTCGCCCGCCCGGGCGATGGCAAGTTCGCCGGGGTCGAGGATGTCGATGGGCCGGAGGGCGCCCCGCTGCTGGCGGGTTATGCCGCTCGGTTCGGTTGCCGCGCGCGCTTCGAATATGAAGGCGGCGACCATGCGATCTTCCTCGGCGAAGTCGTCGACTTCGATCGACGCGAAGCTGACCCGCTGATCTATCACGGCGGGCGCTACGGCCGCGTGATGCGGGCTCCGACCGGCGAAGACCTCGAACGCGAAGGGCTGGCCGAACGCGCGGGCACCGGACTTTCCCTTACGGCGAGCGGGGCCGACCTGCTGGCCGCTCTCGAAGCTGTGGCGAAGCGCTAGACTCAGCGCGTTTGCGCCGATACCCGTTGCGAAAAGCAACCAAGGGAAGAGGCACAGCACATGAAAACCCGCATCACCGAAATGTTCGGCATCGAGCACCCCATCATCCAGGGCGGCATGCATTATGTCGGTTTCGCGGAAATGGCGGCCGCGGTTTCGAATGCGGGCGGGCTGGGCATCATCACCGGATTGACGCAGGGTACGCCCGAGAAGCTGGCGAACGAGATCGCGCGCTGCAAGGATATGACCGACAAGCCCTTCGGCGTGAACCTGACCTTCCTGCCGACGGTCAATGCGCCCGATTATCCCGGTCTGGTCAAGGCGATCATCGACGGCGGCGTCAAGGCGGTCGAGACCGCGGGCAACAATCCCGCGCAGGTGCTGCCCTATTTCAAGGACGCCGGGGTCAAGGTGATCCACAAGTGCACCAGCGTGCGGCACAGCCTGAAGGCGCAGTCGATCGGCTGCGATGCGGTCAGCGTCGACGGCTTCGAATGCGGCGGGCATCCGGGCGAAGACGATATTCCCAACATGATCCTGCTGCCGCGCGCAGCAGATGAACTCGACATTCCCTTCGTCGCCAGCGGCGGGATGGCCGACGCACGCAGTCTCGTTGCCAGCCTGGCGATGGGCGCGGAAGGCATGAACATGGGCACGCGTTTCATCGCCACCCAGGAAGCGCCGGTGCACGAGAACGTGAAAAAGGCGATCGTCGCGGCGAGCGAACTCGACACGCGGCTGGTCATGCGCCCGCTGCGCAACACCGAGCGCGTCATGACCAATGATGCCGTCGAACGCCTGCTGGAAAAGGAACGCAAGCTGGGCGACGACCTCAAGTTCGAGGACATCATCGAGGAAGTCGCGGGCGTCTATCCGCGGATCATGACCGAAGGCGACATGGATGCCGGCGCGTGGTCGTGCGGCATGGTGGCAGGTCTGATCAACGACATCCCGACCTGCAAGGAACTGATCGATTCCATCATGACCGAAGCGGAAGAAATCATCCGTGGCCGCCTTGCCGGTTTCCTGAACTAGGGGACTGACGCCGCCTTGCCCTACGGCTGATACGTCTTTTTCAGTATAAGGATACAACCTGGATGAATTCGATTGTTTCGGCCGACCGGCCCGCATGGGCGGCGCTGGTTCTGCCGATTGCCTTACTGGCGGCAAGCATGCTGTTGTTCGTCGCCGTCGGGGCGGCGGACTATCCCAGTAAGATTGCCAAGGAAATGGGCCACAGTACCGCGCAGGTGGCGATCGCTGCCGGGCTGGTAGTGCTGCTGCATCGGACAGGACTTGCCCGTCAGACGGGGCTCACGCGGCCCGTGCGTGAGTGGCCGAGGGGGTGGCCGCTTGCAGTGATCCCCATGGCGCTTATCGGATTGATCAATGTGCTGTCGGTCGACTTGCAATCGCTCACATTCGACCTGCCGAGGACCGCAGGCTGGCTCTACAACAGCATCTCGACCGGGCTGTTTGAGGAAATCCTGCTGCGAGGGTTCTGTTTCTATTACCTATATCGCGCTTGGCAGGCGCAGCCCAATGCGCTGGTCAAAGCGGGGCTCGCGCAAGCCCTGATCTTCGGCATAGCGCATGCCTACAACATCTCCCAGGCACCGCTTGGCGATGTGGTACCGCAGGTCATCTATGCCACCCTGCTGGGCATCGGCTTCGCCGGGATTGCAGCCTATACGCGCAGCCTGTGGCCGGTGATCGGCATCCACGCCTTTATCAACGCGATGGGCGATCTCGATGTGTTTTTCGGCGTTGAAGCACCCGCGGAGGCGGGCAGCGCGTCGGGCTATCTCGCCGCGATCGCGGTCATTTTCGTCGTCTCGACAATCCCCGGCCTGGTCATGCTGCGCCGCAGCCAGGCGCAGATCGATAAGGCGTCGCACAATGTTTGAGTTACTGGCGCGTCAGAGTCTGCCGTTGTCGGCCACGGCCCGCCACTCGCACCAGAATTGAGGAGCTCTTCCATGCTCGATACCAGCTATCGCACCGCCTATAACGACGATCACGAGGCCTTTCGCGACACCGTGCGCAAGGTCTTCGCCGAACATATGACGCCCTATCTCGACCAGCACGAGGAAGAGGGCATCGTCCCGCGCAGCGCGTGGAAGGCGCTGGGCGAAGCGGGCATGCTGTGCCCCACGGTAAAGGAAGAGAACGGCGGGCTCGGCCTCGATTTCGGCTTCAATTGCGTGTTGTGCGAGGAGCTGTCCTATCTCGGCAGTTCGGCCGGCTTCACGCTGCAGAACGATATCACTGCGAATTACATCGAACGCCTGGGCACCGAGGAACAGCGGGCGAAATACCTGCCCGGCATGGTTTCGGGCGATGTGATTTCGGCGATCGCAATGACCGAACCGGGCGCGGGCAGCGATCTGCAGGGCATCCGCACCACCGCGATCAAGGACGGCAACCACCTCGTGGTGAACGGGTCCAAGACCTACATCACCAATGGCCAGAACGCCGATGTCGTCATCGTGGTGGCCAAGACCGATCCCGCGCAGGGCGCCAAGGGCACCTCGCTGGTGCTGGTCGATGCCGGCACCGAAGGGTTCGAGCGCGGGCGCAATCTCGACAAGATCGGCCAGCATTCGGCCGATACGTCCGAACTGTTCTTCAACGACGTCCGCGTGCCGATGACCAATATCCTCGGCGGCGAGGGGCGCGGCTTCATCCATCTGATGGAAGAACTGCCGCAGGAACGGCTCGGCATCGCGGTGGGCGCGCAGGCCGCAGCGCAGCGCGCTTTCGACGAGGCGGTCAAATTCACAAAGGACCGCAAAGCCTTCGGCAAGACGGTGTTCGAGTTCCAGAACACCAAATTCGTCCTCGCCGATCTCAAGGCGAAGATCCAGGTCGGCTGGGCGCATCTCGACTGGGCGATCAGGAAGCACCTTGCGGGCGAGCTCACCACCGACGAGGCAAGCGCGGCCAAGCTGTGGCACACCGATTTGCAGTGGGAAGCTTGCGACATGGCGCTGCAACTGCATGGCGGTGCGGGTTACATGAACGAATATGCGATTGCCCGGTTGTGGCGCGATGCGCGTGTCACGCGCATCTTCGGCGGCACCAACGAGATCATGAAGGAAGTGATCAGCCGTTCGATCTGAGGAGCAATACCGCATGACCGATCCGCTCGACTTTTCCGGCAAGACCGTCCTCGTCATTGGCGGATCGAGCGGGATCGGCAACGGCATTGCGCATGGCTTCCGCCAGCACGGGGCGCTGGTCCATGTCAGCGGAACCCGTGCCGCGGCATCCGATTATGCGGCCTCCGAAGGCAGCGATCTGGCGGGGCTGACCTTCCACCGGCTCGACGTGTCGGACGCCTCCGCCACTGCCAGCTTTGAACTGCCCGAGCGGCTCGATGTCGTCGTGCTGTGCCAGGGCACTGTCCGCTATCGCCGCGAGGAATTCGAGCGCGAGGGCTGGGACGCGGTGATGGAGGTCAATCTCAACTCGCTGATGGATTGCGCGCGGATCGTCCGCCCCCGTCTGGCCGAGCAGGGCGGATCGCTGATCGTGGTCAGTTCGGTGGGCGCCTATCACGCCATGCTGGGCAACCCCGCCTATGCGGCGAGCAAGGCGGGCGCTGTCAGCCTGGTGGGCAGCCTCGCGCAGGCCTGGGCGGGAGAGGGCATTCGCGTCAACGGCATCGCGCCGGGCCTTGTCCCGACCAAGCTGACCAAGGTCACGACCGAGAACGAGCAGCGCGCGGCAGGCGCGGTGGCGCGCATACCGGCAGGCCGGATGGGCACCCCGCAGGACATGGCCGGGGCGGCGTTGTTCCTTGCCTCGCCGCTGGCCGATTATATCGTCGGCCAGACCATACGCGTCGATGGCGGAATGACGCTCGCCTGAAACCGGCCTGCTCCTGAAAGGGGATACGATCATGGATTACGTCAATCTCGGGCCTTCGGGCCTCAAGGTTTCGCGGCTGTGCCTCGGCTGCATGAGCTATGGCGACACCAGCAAGGGCTGGCATGGCGACTGGGTGCTTTCGGAGAACGAAAGCCGTCCCTTCATCCGCGAGGCGGTGGAGGCGGGTATCAACTTCTTCGATACGGCGAACATGTATTCGCGCGGCGCATCGGAAGAGGTGATCGGGCGCCTGCTGCCCGAATTTGCGCGGCGCGACGAGATCGTGGTCGCGACCAAGGCTTTCCTGCCGTGGCAGCAGGCCCCCAATGCGGGCGGTCTGTCGCGCAAGGCGCTGATGCAGGCGGTGGACGACAGCCTGACGCGGCTGGGGATGGACTATGTCGATCTCTACCAGATCCACCGCTGGGACGATGCCACGCCGATCGAGGAAACGATGGAGGCGCTGCACGACATCGTGAAGGCGGGCAAGGCGCGCTATATCGGCGCCTCGTCGATGTTCGCCTGGCAGTTCGCCAAGGCGCAGGAGGTGGCCCGCGCGAATGGCTGGACGCGGTTCATCTCGATGCAGAACCACGTCAATCTGCTCTACCGCGAGGAAGAGCGCGAAATGCTGCCGCTCTGCGCCGATCAGGGCGTGGGGGTCATTCCCTGGAGCCCGCTGGCGCGCGGCAAGCTCGCCCGCGCATGGGATGAAACCACCGTGCGCAGCGAGACCGACGGCTTCGGCAAGATGCTTTACCGCCAGCAGGAAGACGCCGATCGCGCGATCGTAGAAACCGTCGACGCGATTGCCGCGGAACGGGATGTATCGCGCGCGAGCGTGGCGCTCGCCTGGCATTTTGCCAAAGGCGTGACCGCACCGATCATCGGCGCGACCAAGGACGGCCATATCGCCGCCGCCTGCGCGGCGATGGATCTGGCACTGACCGAGGACGAAGTCCGCCGGCTGGAAGAGCCCTACCTGCCGAAGAACCCGGTCGGCGTGGCATCCACCGTGCCCCGCGACTGGTCGCTCACGATCACCAGCCCGTAACACTGGGGCGCATTTCGCGCCGCAGTGTTACAAACGCGCAGGCGAGGTCACATACGAGTCATATGACTGCGGCATCGCTGCCACCTCAC
>CERU01002942.1_pt1 | contig 16855 bp, 15 predicted proteins | sample 530741 | NCBI WGS metagenome assembly CERU01 (sample SAMEA2620925, study PRJEB7988) | marine metagenome | biome: marine biome (ENVO:00000447); feature: deep chlorophyll maximum layer (ENVO:xxxxxxxx); material: "saline water (ENVO:00002010), including plankton (ENVO:xxxxxxxx)" | depth 30 m | reverse complement strand
CCCGATCGAGCCGGTCGATCTGAGCCGTCTGGAGATTGGGAATGGTCAGTGGAAGGCGGCGACGATTCCGGGGCCTTCACCGATCCTGGGTCCGTCCCACCCGCTCATGCTTCCCCCGCATTCGCGGCTCAGCTGGTATGGCAAGACGCTGGACTGGAGCGAGACGGATATCCGTTCGCTGAGTGGGTTCGGCTCCCCTGCCAAGCCGGAGACGGTGGCGCCCAAGGGTGATGGCGGGAAGCTGGCAGATGCCATGCGAGGGGTGGCCCGTCTGCGTTTAGCGGAACTGGCCCAGAGGGTGCCAGAACACCTCCTCGCCGATGAAAAGCATGGTGCCGAACGTCGTGCCGAGGCCGTCGAGGACCTTGCCCGCTACTGGATCTTCGTTCTGCTGGCTCGGCATGATCAGGCGGGTTTCGACCGGATGTTTACGGACGGGTTCTTTCAAGGCGTCCACGGTCCGGATTTCGTGGTGGACGCTGCGGGTAACGCCGATTTCGGTGCGATCGATAAGGGAGGACATATCGGTATCTTCTCGGCGGAGCTCATGAGGGATTTGCCTCCGCCCGTTCCGGATAAGCCGTTTTTGGGGGCGATCGGTACGGGAGTGGTGTCTGGCATGAGGCGCCCGGGCATATAGACCATTCGCTGGTCTGTTCGGGCGTGATGCGGCGGCCAAGCCATTCGGTGTATTCGGTATAGGATAGGTTGCGCCTGTCGATCGGTCGGCTGTCCCAGACCGAATGCAGGTCATTCGCATCGCCGAGCCAGGTGATGCGAACGTCGTTGGCGCCGCGGTCGATGCCGTTTCCATTATCGAGCGACTAGGGTCCGGACTCATAAGAGCCACCATGTGACGAATGCTGCGATGGCGATGGTGGCCATGAAGGTCTTGATGTTGCGGTCGAAGCGAGTGGCGACGCGGCGCCAGTCCTTGAAGGGGCAGAACATGCGCTCGACGACATTGCGCTGACGGTAGATTTGCCGATCGTGCTCGATGTGCACTTTGCGGTTGGACTTGCCGGGGATGACCGGAGTGGTTCCGCGCTCGATAAGCCAGGAGCGCAAGGCGTTGCTGTCATAACCCTTGTCGGCGACCAGATAGCGGGATGGCGGTACGGCATTGATCGTCTGGATAGCGACCTTGGCATCGTGCGTGCTGCCCGGCGTCAGCAGGAGGACGTGCGGGCGGCCCTTCTTGTCGCAGACGGCATGGAGGTTGTGCTTTGCACGCCTCGCGGCCCGGTGTTGCGTCCGCCTTTGGTGATGCCGATACCATGAGCCAAGGCCTCCCTTTTGCGCCGCCGGCGGTGCGGTGGACCTTGATGCAGCTGCTGTCGATGAAGAGCCCTTCAGGGACGCCATCGACCCCGGCGAGCTGGGCGAAGATCCGTTCCCACACGCCGCGTTCGGCCCAGCGCCGGAAGCGGTTGTAGAGCGTTTTTTTCGGACCGTAGACATGTTCCTAGGCAATCGCCCCAGCGACCACCGCTCTTCAGAGCCTGGACAATCCCGGAAAGCACGCGCCGGTCATCGACCCTTGGCATCCCGCGCGTATCGTTCGGCAAGGGCGGCTCGATCCTTGCTGGAGGCACGTGAATCACATTGCAGCGCCGGTGTGAATCCCGTTTATGGGTCCGGACCCTAACCTTTTCGCCATTGTGACGTGCCGAGCGAACGGCAGCTTTCAAGTCGAGACGCCTACGATGTGAATGACCTAATTGGGGCGCAATGCTGCCATTTCGAAACTGGACAGTTCGCTTTGCCGATGACGTCCGGGCGAAGGCGGCGGAAACTGGCGCGCGATCGACTGCATGAGATGCCAATTGCGTTTTCGTCAAATGACCGCTATATCGCAGTCAAATGACGGATAAAGGACGATGAGCAATGGCCTCTGCACCCGAACTTGAACGAGACATTACATCGCAGCCTGCACGGGTTGCGGCGCTTCTTGGCTTTCAGGATGCGGTCGATGTTGACGATGTAACGCTGGCCGATCGTGTGGCGAACGGTTTGTTGCCGAAGGCTGCATCGGGACTGATCGACATTCTTGGGAAGGCGGTTGTTGTAGGGGGCATCATTCCTGAGGCGACCTACCGGCGTAATCAGAAGTCCCGCAAGGCGCTGTCGCGCGAAATGAGTGAGCGGCTCTATGAAGTCGGACGCGTCGTCGAGGCGGCCAAGCGCAGCTATGGAGGCGATATCGATGCCGCGCGGCGGTTTCTTGAACGTCCTCACCCGCTGCTCGATGGACGCACTCCCTTGGCACTTGCACAGGCGAGCTCTGCGGGTGCTGACGCGGTTGTCAATCTCTTACGCCGCGCGGATGCCGGCTTCGCCGTATGACAATTCGGAAGCTGCGCTCGGACTGGAAGGTCTGGCGTATTGGAGATCCGGACGGGGAATACCCGATCTGGGACGATGGCGGCGCGCGTCGTTCGGCGGGGCGCTGGCATGAAGCTGGTGCGGGAGTGATCTACGCGGCGAAAAGTTATTCGACCGCCATGCTTGAGAAGTTGGTCCATCATTCCGGCGAACTGCCTCCCAACCAGCACTTCATCGATATCGATGTGCCGAGCGGAACAAGCTACGAGGTTTTTAGCGAGGCACACCATCCCAGATGGGCGGAACGCAGTGGTGAAGTCGCGCGAAGCTTCGGTCAGAAGTGGTATGAAGAGGGCCGAAGGGCGTTGCTGGTCGTGCCCAGCGTTGTTGCTCGAATGGAGCAAAACGTCATCTTCAACACCAGCCACAAGGATTTTGCGGCAATCACGCCTGGCCTTGAGACGCCGGTATGGTGGGACAGTCGGCTTTTTGCGCCGTAGGGTTTATCCGGATCACCGTCGGAAACAGAGCATGGCCCGGCAGGTCGGTCAATCGAAGCGATCACCTTATCTGTGTGCTTGGCCGTCTCCGCTTTCCCAAGCGGCAAAGCGCTACTGGGGGTCCATCTTGTGGAAAGAGCAGGCTATTTGCATGGGCGACCTTGCAACCGGAATCCGAACGATTCATGGTGCCTAAATCGATACCGCGAGAGGGTGCCACAGCAGGGTACCACGCGGTTTTGACTCGCAGGGAAACCATAAGGTTTTCAGATGCTTGGCTTATTTCGGAAAACTGGCTGGGGTGGCAGGGATCGAACCTGCGAATGTCGGTACCAAAAACCGATGCCTTACCACTTGGCTACACCCCAGCAGTGCGCGCCCCTATAGCGTCTCGGGCGGGGAAGGGAAGGGGGTCGGGGCCGATTGCATCCGGCGCTGCGCAAGTTCGCTTTCGAAGTGCGCGATGGTCCGCCGGTCGAGCTTGTAAAACAGCATCGCCACGCCCGCCGGGATTATGATTGCCGCAGGCACGATGGCGAAGGCGAGATCGATGCCCAGGCGGGCGTCGGCGGTCTGCACTGCCCCTGCCTCGAAGCCGGTCAGGGCGAACAGCAGGCCGGGCAGCGCGGCGCCGATTGCCACGCCGGTTTTAACCGCGAAGACCGCGCCTGATACGGCAAGACCGGTCATCTGCCGCTTGGTCGACCACTCGAGATATTCGGCGATATCGGTGAACATCGAATAGGCGAGCATCATCATCATGCCCAGTCCGACGCCGACGAAGACCTGCGCGGCGGTCTGCGGCCAGACGGCATCGACCGGCATCAAGTGAAACGCGCTGATCGCGGCGACTTCGATGATGCCGGCGACGATGATGAGGTGCGCCTTGTCGAACCGGCGGGCCAGCGATGCGGCGACGAGCACGCCGATCAGCTGCCCCAGCGCGAAGCCGGTATAGAAAAGGCCCACCCGGTCGAGGAACAGGAAGACCGTACGGCCATCGTCGCCCGCGACATAGCGGAACCAGAACAGCGCGCTCGAAGCGCGCGAAGCAAGCGCAACGGGCGTGAGCACGGCCGCGGCGGCGACCGCGATCCACGCCGGGGTCCGGATCAGCAAGCCGATATCGTCGCGGATCCGGCCGTTGGTGGGAGCAGGGGGGATACGTTCGCGCGTGGACGCGAAAGCGATGACCAGTGCGAGCATGCCGGCACCCGCCAGCACGAACATCGTCAGCATGATGCCGCGTCGTTCGTCGCCGGCGCCCAGTTCGCGCACCAGCGTGGTCGCGACCACCGCCACGCCGACCACCGCCAGCGCGGAAAAGATCATCCGGTAGGCGGCGACCGAGGAACGCGTATCCGCACTCGGCGAAATCACGCCCATCAGCGCCGAATAGGGCACGTTGGTCGCGGTGAAAGCAACCATGGTCAGCGTATAGGTGACATACGCCCAGACCAGCATCGATCCGGGGGTAAGTTCCGGGGCCGCGAAAATGGCGGCGCCGAACAGGCCGAAGGGCACCGCCCCCCACAGCAGATAGGGCCGGTAGCGGCCCCAGCGCGTGCGCGTGCGATCGCCGATGGCCCCCATGACCGGATCTGTGATTGCATCGAAGAACTTGGTCAGCAGCAGCATCAGGCCCATTGCCGCGGGGCCGACGCCGCCCAGCTCTACGAAATAATAGAGCAGGTAGATGTTGAAGAAGTTGATGTAGAGCGACGAGGCGAGATCGCCAACGCCATAGCCGAGCTTCTCCAGCCTCCCGACCGGGGGATCCTGATTAGCCAACGCGCGTGCCCTCTCTCCGTTGAGCCGAGGAGAGGGCAGCGCGGCGTCCGAGTCAAGCGGTTGCCGACGAGCGTACTAGAGCGACTTGCCTTCGAAGTCGGCGGCCGAATGCCGTTCGAGCATTTGGGTGTCTTCCTCGCCCCAGGTCTTGTTGACGATGCGGCCCCGCCGCACGGCAGGGCGCTCGGCAATCTGCTTCACCCAGCGATCGACATGTTCGTATTCGTGAATTGAGAGGAAGGTCCTGGCTTCGTTGTAGATGTTGCCGAATACGAACGGGGCGAACCAGGGGTAGGTCGCAATGTCGGCAACGGTGTAGTCGCTCCCGCCCAGATATTCGCTCTCCGCCAGCCGCTGGTTGGCGACATCGAACAGGCGCTTGGTCTCCATGGCATAGCGATTGATGGGATATTCGTATCTCTCGGGGGCGTAGGCATAGAAATGGCCGAACCCGCCGCCGATGAAAGGGGCGCTGCCGACCTGCCAGAACAGCCAGCTGAGCACTTCGGCGCGCCTATGGTCAGTGGGCAGGAAAGCGCCGAACTTTTCCGCCAGATGCATCAGGATGGCCCCGCTTTCGAACACGCGCAGCGGCTCGGGCCCGCTGCGATCGAGCAGCGCGGGAATCTTCGAGTTGGGATTGAGATCGACGAAACCCGAAGTGAACTGCGCCGCGTCGCCGATATTGACCGTCCAGGCATCATATTCGGCGCCCGAATGGCCCGCCTCGAGCAGTTCCTCGAACATGATCGTGGCTTTGACGCCATTGGGCGTGGCAAGCGAATAAAGCTGGAAATCGTGCTCGCCCACCGGCAGCGATTTTTCCTCGCGCGCGCCGGCTGTGGGACGATTGATCCCGGCGAACCGGCCGCCGTTCTCGGTGTCGTTCTGCCAGACTTCCGGCGGGGTGTAGGTGGGGTCGGCCAAGATCGTTCTCCTCTGGTGCGGGGGTAATGCAGCCTCCCGTTCGTCGCAAGTTGGGGAACCGTCCATGCCGTACCAAGGTTCTTCCCTTCGCCATGACGAAGCTCATCTATGTCGACGACGATCTGCCCGGTATCTCCCGCAAGGGAGCGGGCAAGGGGTGGGCCTATTACGATCCCGAAGGGCGCCTGATCACCGACCGGGCGGAGAAGCGCCGGCTCAATGCCGTGGCGCTGCCGCCCGCCTATACCGATGCATGGTTCTGCCCGGCCCCCAATGGCCACATCCTCGCGACCGGCATCGACGCCAAGAGGCGCAAGCAATATCGGTACCACCCGCAGTTCCGGGCTGCCCGCGAGGGCGAGAAATTCGACAGCTGCATCACATTCGGCAATCTCCTACCGCTCGTGCGCAAGCGGGTGGAGGACGATCTGCGGGGCAACAAGCTGACCCGCAACCGCGCCATCGCCAGCGTGGTCCGCCTGCTCGATCTGGGCGCGGTGCGTGTCGGCAATGAGGGCTATGCCAGGACGAACAAGAGTTTCGGTGCCACCACGCTGCGCAACCGCCATGCCGAACTGACCGGCAAGACCCTGCGGCTCCGCTACAAGGGTAAGGGCGGCAAGCTGCGCGAAGTCACCCTGTCCGATGGCAGCCTCGCCCGGGTGGTGCGCAAGATGCAGGACCTCCCCGGCCAGAACCTGTTCAAATACATCGATGACGACGGCGAGCAGCATGCGGTCGGTTCGAGCGACGTGAACGCCTATTTGCGCGAGGTCATGGGGCAGGATTTCAGCGCCAAGAACTTCCGCACCTGGCACGCCAGCGTCAAGGCGCTGACCTGCCTGCACCAGGCCGAGGGCACGATCCCGATGAAGGAACTGCTGGAGTGCGTTTCCGACCATCTCGGCAACACGCCCGCCGTGGCGCGCAAAAGCTATATTCACCCGGTGTTGTTCGGATTGCTCGACGGGCAGGAAGGCTGGCGCAAGCAGCTCCGGCTGCCGCGCGCGACGCGCTGGCTGACCCGCGAGGAGCGCGCGCTGATCGAGCTCTTGCAGGATTGTCCGAAAGCCGAGGATCTGCTGGCCGCCTGAGGTGTGAGCGTGGCAAGCCTCTTCCGCTTTTTGATTTAACGCAGTAAATGGACCGGACCGATGGTGCGGAGCCGTCGAGCGTTCGCCTATGCATCACGGTAGCGGCGGGCATCTGTACTCCGCCGGAAGACTGCCATCATGCACCGGCTTGCCAATTTCGATGTCAGCCGCCAGTTCCTTGCCCGGCGCAGCAAGGTGGCAGCGCAGATCGTGTTCGGCGGAATGTGTGCGGCTGCCATGATCGGGGTGCGCTCGTTGATCGACGTCTGGGCTCCGGTATCGGGCCCCTTCGCGCTGATTTACCCCACTGTCCTGCTTGCCACGCTGTACGGCCATTGGCGTGCCGGAGTGGTCGCGCTGGCAGTCACGTTCTGCTGGGCGTGGTTCTTCATCCTCCCGCCGGCGAGATCCTTCCTGTTCGCCGACCCCACCGATCCGGTGCGTGTGTTGCTGAATGCCGTTAGCGCGGTGGTGGTCGTGGTGTTCGCCGAGGCATTCCGCCGCGCCGCCCAGGCGACGCTATCCGAAATCCGCGAACGCGCCGACCGGCGGCTGACGTTGCTGGCGGAGCTCGAGCATCGCACGAAGAACAATTTCGCGCTGGTCGCCAGCATGCTCGAACTTCAGAAACGGCGCATCCCGCAGGCCGAACTGCACGCACCGCTCGACGATGCGGTGGGACGGGTACGGACCTTCGCCGATGCGTATTCGGCGTTGGCGCTCGAACAGTCGGACGAGCCGAATGTCTCGATCAAGCCCTATCTCGAATTCCTGCTCGACCGGATCGAGGCATCGGCTTTGCCGCCTTCGGTCCGCCTGTTCCGCGAGATCGACGAGGCGACGCTTACCCCCGAAGAGGCGGTGGCGATCGGCCTCTATCTCAACGAAGCCGTGGCGAATGCCTGCAAATACGCATTCCCCGAACAGCGACCGGGGACGATCGCAGTGTTCTTCAACGAGCGCGGTGGAAGCTGGCGTTTCACCATCGAAGACAACGGAATAGGCGCAGAAGCTGCGACCGATCCCAGCGGCGGGCTGGGGAGTCAATTGCTTGCGGCCTTCGCCACTCAGGCGCAAGCGACCCACCACGCCGGGCCGATCCTCAACGGCTATCGCACCGAAATGCGGCGCGAGGACCAGAGCGAACTTGCCTAGGGTAGCCTAAAAGGATACCGCCCGCGAATGCACTTGGCCGGTTTCAAGTTGCGCCGCTGGCGCGAAACGCATGACCCGCCCCTGAGCGCGGACCAGTTCGGCGCGCGCTATGGCCTTCCCAATCCGTGGCCCAGCCGCACCGTCTACGGCTGGGAAGCCAAGGGCAAGATTGCCCGCGGCTCGGTCCAGAAACGCTTGGCCGAACTGGGCGTTTGCCATCCAGCGGACTGGCTCGAACCGGCACCCGCATCTGGATATCCCGACCCGAAAGGCCCAGCCCGCATGAGTGGCAGCGACACGCATTCCTTCTACGATCTTCACACGCATGGTTTTGTCCGCGTGGCGACCAGCACGCCCAAGGTGCGCACGGCGGATATCGCGTATAATGCGGCAGGCATTCTGGAGACTGCCCGCCAGGCGCACGCGCAGCATGTCGACGTGCTGCTCTATCCCGAACTCGCGCTTTCTTCCTATGCCATCGACGATTTGCATCTGCAGATGGCCCTGCTCGACGCGGTCGAGGCGCAGGTCGCCGCGATCGTCGAGGCATCGCGGGATCTTACACCCGTGCTGGTGTTCGGCGCCCCCCTGCGGCGCGGTGGACGCATCTACAACTGCGCGCTGGTCGTGGCGCGGGGCGAACTGCTGGGCGTCGTTCCCAAGAGCTATCTGCCCAATTACCGCGAATATTACGAGAAGCGCTGGTTTGCCCATGGCCGCGACTGCGTCGGGCTGACCATTCGCTGTGGCGGGCAGGAAGTGCCGTTCGGCACCGACCTGATTTTCGCAGCAAGCAATCTGCCCGGTTTCGCCTTCGGAATAGAAATCTGCGAGGATTTCTGGGCGCCCAATCCGCCGGGGACCATGGCTGCGCTTGCCGGCGCTGCGATCCTGCTCAACCTGTCTGCGTCGAACATCGTTATCGGCAAGTCGGACGAACGGCACCTGCTGGCACGCGCCAGTTCGAGCCGGACGTTATGCGCCTATGCCTATTCGGCGAGCGGGCACGGTGAAAGCACCACCGACCTGGCGTGGGACGGGCAGGGCATGATCTATGAGCTGGGCGATCTGCTGGCCGAGAGCCAGCGCTTCGATCTGGAGCCCGAGCTGAGCATCGCCGACGTGGATACGCAGCGCATCCTGTCGGAACGCATGCGCATGCAGACCTTCAACGATGCCGCCGAAGCGGCCGGGCGGCCCGAGGACTGGTACCGCCGCGTCGAATTCGACCATGCGGCCGTGCGCGGGGAAATCGGCCTGCATCGTCCCATCCGGCGCTTTCCCTTCGTGCCGAACCGCGCCGACAAGCTGGACGAGGATTGCTACGAGGCGTTCAACATCCAAGTCGATGCACTGATGCGGCGGATCCAGGCGACCAACGCCAAATGCCTGACGATCGGGATTTCGGGCGGCCTCGACAGCACGCACGCGCTGATCGTGGCGGCCAAGGCGATGGACCGGCTGAAGCGCCCGCGCACCGATATCCGTGGTTATACCATGCCCGGCTTCGCGACGTCGAACGACACCAAGTCGAACGCCTGGCGGCTGATGAAGGCATTCGGCATCACCGCCGAGGAGATCGACATCACCGCCACCGCGCGGCTGATGCTGGAGAATATCGGCCATGCCTTCGCCGATGGAGAGCCGGTCTACGACACGACTTTCGAGAACGTCCAGGCGGGCCTGCGCACCGATTACCTGTTCCGCCTTGCCAGCCAGCATGGCGGCTGGGTGATCGGCACGGGCGATCTGAGCGAGCTGGCGCTGGGCTGGTGCACCTATGGCGTGGGTGACCAGATGAGCCATTACGGCGTCAATGCGGGCGTGCCCAAGACGCTGATCCAGTATCTCATCCGCTGGACGACCCAGACCAGCCAGTTCGACGAAGGCGTCGACGCCGTGCTCGCCGATATTCTCGATACCGAAATCAGCCCCGAACTGGTGCCGGCCGGAGAAGATGGCGCGATACAGAGCACGCAATCGATCATCGGGCCCTATGAGCTGAACGACTTCTTCCTCCATCATGTCGTACGCTGGGGGCAGAAGCCGAGCCATGTCGCGTTCCTCGCCTGGCATGCGTGGAAAGATGTGCAGGCGGGCCAGTGGCCGATCGATTTCCCCGAAGACGCCAAGAACCACTACGATCTCGCCACGATCGCCCACTGGCTGGAGAAATTCCTCAAGCGGTTCTTCGGGTTCAGCCAGTTCAAGCGCTCGGCACTGCCCAACGGGCCCAAGGTCAGCGCAGGCGGCGCGCTCAGCCCGCGCGGCGACTGGCGCGCACCGAGCGATTCGGTGGCCGATACCTGGCTGGCCGAACTGGCTGCCGCCTTGCCCCCCCTCGAGGACTGACGATGTCCTTTCGCGCTTTGCTGATCATGGCGTTCTGCAACATCGCCTGGGCGCTCAACGTCGTGGTCAGCAAGCTGGCGATTACCGACTTTTCCGCCCCGCCGCTGTTCTACGCCCTGGTGCGCTCCATCATCGTCGCGGCGGTGCTGATTCCGCTGCTGCGGCCCCTGCCGGCCAAGCTGTGGCAGGTCCTCGTCATCGGCTTGGCCATCAGCGGCGGATCCTTTGCGCTGCTGTTCATGGGCCTGGAAACCGCCAGCCCGTCGGCCGCCGGCGTCGTCAGCCTGAGCGGCGCGCCGATGACGGTGCTGTTCGCAATTCTCTTCCTGGGCGAAAAGGTGCGTTGGCGGCGTGGGCTGGGCATCGGCCTCGCCTTCGGCGGCGTGCTGTTCGCCATGGCAGGGGAGAACCAGATGCAGACCAGCACCGGGCTGCTGCTGGTATTCCTTTCGGCGATGGTCGGGGCGCTCGGCACCGTTTTCGTCAAGCGTCTCGACCTGTCGTCGATCCGGCTGCAGGGCTGGGCGGCGGTGGCTTCGGTCGCCGTGCTGCTGCCCCTGTCACTTACGCTGGAAAGCGGTCAGTTCGCGGCTCTGGCCGCTTCGCCCTGGGAACTGGCGGCGTGTCTGGTCTTCGCCAGCCTGGTCGTCTCGATCGGGGCGCACACCGCCTATTTCCGCCTGCTTGGCGAATACGACGCCAATCTGGTCGTGCCGCTCACGCTGTTCACGCCGATCCTGACGATCGTGTTCGGCGCGTGGCTGACCGGCGATGCGATCGGCGAGCGGCTGGTGATCGGCGGTGCGATCGCGCTGGCAGGGGTGGCGATAATCGTGCTGCGGCCCAGCGCGACTTTCACGCGCCGGTTCCTGGTGCGCCCGCGTTTCTGATCAGTCGAGCGTGACTGTCCAGCCGTGGGTGTCCTCGATGGCGCCCTTCTGGATGCCGACCAGTTTCTCGCGGATCTTGTGGGTCATCTGCCCGATCCCACCGCTACCGATGGTGAATTCGCCATCGGGGCCCAGCACGGTGCCGACCGGGGTGACGACCGCGGCGGTGCCGCAGGCCATTGTCTCGAGCAGGCGGCCTTCGGTGGCGTCGGCGCGCCACTGGTCGATGCTGTACGGTTCCTCGCGCACCTGCAGACCCTCCTCGCGAAGAAGGTGGATCAGGCTGTCGCGGGTGATGCCGGGAAGGATCGTCCCCGTCAGCGGCGGGGTGATCACGCTGCCGTCGTCGAACACGAAGAACAGGTTCATCCCGCCCAGTTCCTCGACCCATTTCTTGTCGACCGCGTCGAGAAAGACCACCTGGTCGCAGCCGTTCTCGATTCCTTCGGCCTGCGGGACGAGGCTGGCCGCGTAATTGCCGCCGGTCTTGGCCGCTCCGGTGCCGCCGGGGGCGGCGCGGGTGTAATTGCGGCTGACCCAGATCTTGACCGGCTTCGCGCCGCCCTTGAAATAGCCGCCTACGGGCGAGGCGATCAGGATGTACTTGTACTGCCGCGCGGGACGTACGCCGAGGAATGCTTCGGAAGCGAACATGAAGGGCCGCAGGTACAGCGCGCCATCGGGGATCGAGGGGACCCAATCGCGGTCCTTGGCGACCAGCTGGCGGATCGATTCGAGGAACAGCTCTTCGGGCAAGTCGGGCATCGCCATGCGGCGCGCGCTTTCGTTGAAGCGCCGGGCATTCTGTTCGGGGCGGAACAGCGCCAGCGTGCCGTCTTCGCGCTTGTACGCCTTCATCCCTTCGAAGATTTCCTGCGCATAATGCAGCACCGCTGCCGCCGGATCGAGACTGATCGGCTCGCGCGGGCCCAGCGTCGCCTTGTGCCATCCACCAAGATCGGCATCGTAATCGATGACCACCATGTGGTCGGTGAAGAGCGTGCCGAAGCCGGGGTCCATCAGGGCCTGCTGGCGTGTTTCACCGGGGACGGGGGCGGAATGGGGTAGGTGCTCGAAATCCATCTGCGCGCGGGTAATGGGAAGCCGCGCGCGAGGCAAGGTTTTGGAGCAGGCCGGGAATGGGCAGTCGGATCATGGCGTGCAATGCCCGCGAATTGCCGGCGCGGCAAAATGAGAAGGGCAGCCCCACGCCCGTAGGTGGAACTGCCCTTCGCATGGTCAGCGGCGGGAAGTGCCGCTTACGAAGCCTCTAAAGGTATGTTCTACCGATAGTGCCCCGTGCGGAAACTTGCCGACCTCTCTGCTGGACCATGAGACATCGGATCACCTCCTTTCGCGCTGTTTAGAGCCAAAGTACCCCGTCTCCGGGGACCAAGATCGCGTTTCGCCGCTGATCTTGGAAGGCATATTGGAGTCTTCGAGGGGGGCAAAACAACCCTTGTAAAAAAGTTTTCCCACGTCAGACTTGGCGTTTGTGGCTCGGGTCGTTTCCCGGGCCTTTTCTGTGCCGCAAGATCCCGCGTGCCGCGAGAGCGAAGCGGGTCGCGACTCCGCCTAGCGACAATCCTCGATCACGCGGGAAACTTCCGCCCAGGGCGGCAGGTAAAGTGTGGACAACCCCGGCGTCTCGACCGCGAATCGTCCGCGCGTCACCGCCATCGCATCGAGCAGCGGGTCATTCGCCGCAAGCGTGGCCGTCAGCGATTGCAGTTCGCGAGCAGCAGGCGTCGCGGCAAGCGTGCGATCGGTGGTTTCGGTGCGGATCGTCATTGTCGCAGGTGCGGCGGCGTTGCCGATACGGCTGAGGGTCACGCGTGCGGCACCGCGGTCGCAATCGATCGCGAACAGGGGCTGGTCGGCATTTGCACCGAACATGGCCACGCCGCCATCGGCCCCGGCGCGGTAGCTCCAGTCGCCCGCGGTTTGCGGCCGGTCGATCCAGTTTTCCGATGGGGGCGGAGCGGGCCGCTGCGGGGCCGGCGCGGTGGCGGTGGGCGACGGGGTCGGCGTCGGTGTGGGTGCCGGGGTCGAATCGGGCGCGGGCACGCAGGCCGCGATGGTGAAGCTCAGCGCCAGCGCGCCACCCAGATTCACATAGATCGGTTTCATGCATGCACAATGATCGCTAACGCGCATGTTTCCAATGACGAAAAAGATGCGCCTCGATCAGATGCTGGTGGACCGCGGGCTCGTGGAGAGCCGGACGCGCGCGCAGGCGCTGGTCATGGCGGGGCTGGTGTTCAGCGGCGAACAGAAACTGGCCAAGCCCGGTCAGCAATTGCCCGTGGACGCGCCGCTCGACGTGCGCGGGCGCGATCACCCATGGGTTTCGCGCGGCGGCATCAAGCTGGCCCATGCGATCGAGCATTTCGACCTCGACCCGCGCGGCGCGGTGGCAATGGACATCGGCAGTTCGACCGGCGGCTTCACCGACGTATTGCTGCAGGGCGGGGCGGAGCATGTCTTCGCAGTCGACAGCGGCACCAACCAGCTGGCCTGGAAACTGCGGCAGGACGAGCGCGTCACCGTGCTCGAACAGACCAGCGCGCGCATCCTCACGCGGGACATGATCGACCGGGCATGCGACTGGGTGGTGTGCGATGCCAGCTTCATCGGGCTGGCCAAGGTACTCGATCGTCCGCTCCAGCTCGCGGCCCCGCAGTGCCGCCTCGTCGCGCTGATCAAGCCGCAATTCGAGGTCGGGCGCGAGGAAGTGGGTAAGAAGGGCGTGGTCAGCGATCCCGCACTGCACCGCCGTGTTTGCGACGAAGTGCGCGACTGGATCGAGGGACTGGGCTTTACCGTACAGGGCATCGTGGAAAGCCCGATCACCGGCCCCGAAGGCAATATCGAGTTCCTCATCAGCGCCGAGAGAAGCGCGCCGCGCGATTGACCTTGCGCCTCGCTTGGCACTAGTCGCACATCAAAACCTATTCACGGAGAGAGCATGTCCGCCAATATCGCCGAAATGGAACGCCGCCGCGATGCCGCCAAGATGGGCGGCGGGCAGAAGCGGATCGACGCGCAGCACGCCAAGGGCAAGCTGACCGCGCGCGAACGGCTCGACATCCTGCTCGACGAAGGCAGCTTCGAGGAACTCGACACCTATGTCGAACATGACTGCGTCGATTTCGGCATGCAGGACCAGAAGATCCCCGGCGACGGCGTGGTCACCGGATCGGGCACGATCAACGGCCGGCTGGTCTATGTCTTCAGCCAGGATTTCACCGTCTTCGGCGGCTCGCTGTCGAAACGCCATGCGGAAAAGATCTGCAAGGTGATGGACACCGCGATGAAGGTCGGCGCGCCGGTGATCGGCCTCAACGACAGCGGCGGCGCGCGTATCCAGGAAGGCGTCGCCAGCCTCGGCGGCTATGCCGAGGTGTTCCAACGCAACGTGCTCGCCAGCGGCGTGGTGCCGCAGATCAGCCTGATCATGGGGCCGTGCGCGGGCGGGGCGGTCTACAGCCCGGCGATGACCGACTTCATCTTCATGGTCGAAGATTCGAGCTACATGTTCGTCACCGGCCCCGATGTGGTGAAGACGGTGACCAATGAGGTCGTGACGCAGGAAGAGCTGGGCGGCGCGAAGACGCATACAACCAAGACCTCGGTCGCCGACAACAGCTTCGAAAACGACATCGAGACGCTGCTCGCGACGCGCGATTTCTTCGACTACCTGCCGCTGTCCAACCGCGAGGACGTGCCTGAGCGTCCGACCTCGGACGCCTGGGACCGCGAGGAACCGAGCCTCGACACGCTGATCCCCGACAATGCCAACCAGCCTTACGACATGCACGAAGTCATCCGTAAGACGCTGGACGAAGGCGATTTCTTCGAAGTGCAGCCGGGCCATGCGGCGAACATCATCTGCGGTTTCGGCCGGGTCGAGGGGCGCACTGTGGGCGTGGTCGCCAACCAGCCGATGGTGCTCGCGGGCGTGCTCGACATCAACAGCTCGAAGAAGGCCGCGCGCTTCGTGCGCTTCTGCGATGCTTTCGAGATCCCGATCCTGACCTTCGTGGATGTGCCCGGCTTCCTCCCGGGCACCAGCCAGGAGCATAACGGCATCATCAAGCACGGCGCGAAGCTATTGTTCGCCTATGCCGAGGCCACCGTGCCCAAGATCACCGTGATCACCCGCAAGGCCTATGGCGGCGCCTATGACGTGATGGCCTCCAAGCACCTGCGCGGCGACCTCAACTACGCTTGGCCGACCGCCGAGATCGCGGTGATGGGCGCCAAGGGCGCGGTGGAGATCATCTTCCGCCAGGACCGCGACAATCCCGACAAGATCGCCGAGAAGACCAAGGAATACGAAGACCGCTTCGCCAATCCCTTCGTGGCAGCAAGCCGCGGTTATATCGACGAGGTGATCTACCCGCACTCGACCCGCAAGCGGATCGCGCTGGGGCTGAGGAAGCTACGGACGAAGCAGCTCGAGAACCCGTGGAAGAAGCACGACAATATTCCGCTGTGATGCGCCGACGTCGATCTGATGCGACTTACATGGCGTTTTTTCTGATTGTTTTGGTGATAGGACTACTGGCCGTTCTTGATCCTTTCGGGACCGCTTCGCCATCTCGCCAAGCGCTGGGAGGTTTGGTCCTCGGGCCATTGTCGATTTGGTATGCGATTCGGGGTTGGCGCAGGGGTGTCTTTCCGGAACTCTCCAAAAGCAAGCGTCAGGAAAACGCCTTTCAATTTTGGTTTTGCTTCATCGCATTCGCATTAGCTGGGGTGATTTTTACAGTGATTGGGTTCAGAGCATGGTAGGAAATTAAGATGAAACTAGGCCGTCTCAATCATATCGGCGTCGCCACGCCTTCGATCGAGGAATCGGTCCGCTATTACCGTGAGGTGATGGGCGCGACGAAGTTCCACAAACCCTTCGATCTCGAGGCGCAGGGAGTGAAGGTGTGCTTCGTCGATACGCCCGGCGAAAACGGCACCAACGGCACCCAGATCGAGCTGATCGAGCCGCTGGGCGAAGACAGCCCGATCACCAAATTCCTCGAAAAGAACCCGTCGGGCGCGCAGCATCATGTCTGCTACGAAGTCGAGGACATCGAGGACGCCCGCAAGTGGTTCGAGGACATGGGTAAGCGGATCCTCGGCCCGACGCGCATCGGTGCGCATGGCACGCCGATCTTCTTCCTGCACCCCAAGGACATGATGGGCCAGCTGACCGAGATCATGGAAACGCCCAAGGACGACGCGCACTGGTCGAACTGAGTGGGTTGGGAAATCTGATCGCCCCCGACCGACCTTTTTCGTCACCCCCGCGCAGGCGGGGGTCCAGCTGACCTTGCGAGTTTGAGCGACCGTTATCTGGATCCCCGCCTGCGCGGGGATGACGGGAAAAGACGGCGGAAAATGAGAGGAACTTCGATGCTATTCTACGACAGTCCCAACCCGGCGCCCAATCCGCGCCGCGTGCGTATTTTCGCTGCAGAGAAGGGCATCAAGCTGCCGAGCAAGGAAGTCTCGATCCCCAAGCGCGAGCAGAAGGCGGAGGACTTCGTCGCCAAGAACCCGCGCGGACAGACGCCGATCCTCGAGCTCGACGACGGCACGGTGATCGCCGAAAGCGTCGCGATCATGCGGTACCTCGAAGCCGAGCATCCCGAACCGCCGCTGTTCGGCACCACCGCGCGCGAAATCGCGGAAATCGAGATGTGGTGCCGCCGGGTCGAGATGATCCTCATGCCGCCGGTGGGCGCGGTCTGGGTCCATACGCATCCCTTCACCGCCGCCCTGCCGGGGCGCAATGCGGAATGGGGCGAGGCCAACCGGCCGC
>CERU01112238.1_pt1 | contig 17154 bp, 17 predicted proteins | sample 530741 | NCBI WGS metagenome assembly CERU01 (sample SAMEA2620925, study PRJEB7988) | marine metagenome | biome: marine biome (ENVO:00000447); feature: deep chlorophyll maximum layer (ENVO:xxxxxxxx); material: "saline water (ENVO:00002010), including plankton (ENVO:xxxxxxxx)" | depth 30 m | reverse complement strand
CCAGTTTTGGAAAATTAAGCAGTTCTAGTCTGGGGAAGCTTACACGTTGACTTAAATGGTGACAGTTTGGTAGACGCAGTGTTTATATCAGATACAGGGTTATGCTGCTATACAGGCTGTACCGGCCACACGAAGGCTCGTTATTGGCATACCTACTTATTAAAGTCGGTTATCTATATAGGTTAAAGGAATAGTCAAATTTAATTCTTCTCCATGCCTATAATAATAGTCAAAATCGGGTAACACTTTTAATATATTAATTAGTTTAAGTTCTAACTTTTTATCATCAACTCCTTTTAGAGAAACAGAGTAATCTTTTTTAGATTTTCCAGTTTTAAAGAGAATTGAAATCCGTTTGTTTTTCAATTTAGTTCTCGTTTCTTGGTCTAAGTGATTATCAATGAAACTCACAATCTCTTTTGGATCTTGAGTGTAAATTGATTTATGATAATTACCAGTTTTAAAAACCTTATTTTCAATTTTTCCTTCTTTAAAAGTTAAATTCCATTCTGACTCATAAATTGGGAATCCTGGACTTTGGCTCATCCAAATCTTTTCTCCTTGTGGAACAAAAAGATCACCAGAGTACCAGTTGGCGAATACCAAATTGCTTTCCACTTTATTAGGAAAGAGTTTGTTTAAATCTATTTTTATACTGTCTTTTTTAAAGTTGAAACTATAAATATTTGACAAGTAGAGCTTATCATTTATAATTTTCCATTCCGCAGTATAATTTTTCAAACAGCCCCAACACTCTGGTTTTACGTTTTGGGTATCAAAAAGTTTGTTTTGGTCAAATTTAGACCAACAGTATAGAGGAAAAGTTTGAATTTGAATGGTATCATTTTTCCAAATTAACAAGTCAGGTTCAGTATAAGGTTGTCCCGCCTTTTGTTGATATTGACAAAGACCAATGTTACTTGATAAAAAAATTATATAAAGGAGTATTCTTTTCATGCTATGCCAACGGTTGTGGTATGAAACGGAGGGCATTTAGAATCACTTAACTGTCCGCCCGAAACGAAGCTTGCTAAGTGCCAAAAACTTGCGGAAACCACTGTCCGCCCTATGTTTTATACCCATTGTTGTAAAACCTTTTTTTCAGAGTATTCTTATTCATTCCAACTTATTAAAATCCGTTTAAGATTTTCCGCTTTAAATAGATAGAATAGTGTCCAAAGGAGCATCCAAATTACGAATGCTAAAAAGAAGAATACAAAATTCAGTCCGTCATATTCTAAATCCAGGTATACGAATAAAATGGTCATAATTATTGCTCCAATAAAATTGTAAAGAGTAGCATTTTTTAAACTCATTTCTATAAGCCCAGTTAAGAAATTCCAGCCAACTAATCTATCCGTTATTTTTATTTTTTCTGGGTCAGAAAAGTCAATTATTATTCTTTGAGCAAAGTCCAATTTGACTATTATTTTGTTATTTATCTTTTCAAATTTATAGTCAAACTTATTTAGTGATAGTTCGGTTTTTTCTATTCCCATAATTTTTGGTCAAAATGTTTTACAACTCGTTACATCAGGATAAATATACCTATTATCCCTTTATAATTTTCGGGATAACTGGAACTTTAGTTCCAGTTTATCCAATTTGATCACTCCCCCCTTCCCTAGCCTCCAAATAGTAAAAAACAAGGTTTCTAGAGGTTTAATGGCAGTTTGCTTCGTATGAACTTCGGTATTTTCCCATTTTTTAAAAACAGCTGCACATAAGATTCTAAACCTGTCGTTTATCGACTCAAAGCAACCCCGAACGTGACCCGAACAAGACTCGAACGAGACCCGAAGCAAACCCCCAGAAATTTCGGACTTATATGTAACAATGTGCAAACTAATGCAAAAGCGTGCAAGACCGTGCAAGCCTATGCAGGTACCATTGATTTTTTGTAAGGGATTTCGGGTTAAGGTTTAAAAGGAGGTCGTTAAGCTTACGTTGATTGCTGATGGGTTAAGAAGTGATGCACACGCGATAGCAATCGCGCGGCAACCTGTTTTTAGATTGCGTTGATCGCCCAGACATTGCTTAAAGAACTATTTATTTCTATTCTTGTGACTCTTAGTCTTACGCTAACCTCTCAAGTCTCAAGTCTAACATCTCCCTAATGCCTACTGCAAACTGACACTGCCAACTCTTTTCTTTTCCGTATTTAAAATTTCTACCCTCATGTTTCCATCTAGTATTTTCTCTTTGTTCTATTTTCTTTTGTCTCACTTCTCAAGTCTAAAATCTAACGTCTCATTACTGCCTACTCCAAACTGCCACTGCCAACTGTTTTATCTATTCAAGCTATATCCTCAAGATTGTTTATTATTGTAAGCATCTTAAAATACACCTATGAGCAATCAGGATCAGGATCCAAAAAATCAGGAAATCGTTGAAAACAGAGCATTAAACATTTGGGAAGCCTTAATTCCCATTTTTGCATTGGTAGGTATGCTGGCGTATAATGTACTGGTGTTTGGTGACGATGCCTTAAGCGGTTCTAATCAGTTTATTTTATTATTGGGTGCGGCGGTTGCTGCACTGGTGGGCTTTTTTAATAAAACTTCTTTTGAAACCATGATGGAAGAAGTTGCCCAGAACATCAAATCTACCGCCGGTGCCATCTTGATCCTGTTGATGGTTGGTGCGCTTGCGGGTACCTGGCTGGTAAGTGGGATCATCCCGACGATGATCTATTACGGACTCCAGATCTTAAATCCGTCTATTTTCTTGGCGGCCTGTGTGGTTATTTGTGCGATCATTTCGGTGGCTACGGGAAGCAGCTGGACGACTTCGGCTACCGTAGGGATTGCTTTGATAGGGATTGCCAATGCTTTGGGCATTTCGTTAGGAATGACCGCCGGAGCTATTCTTTCGGGTGCGTATTTTGGGGACAAACTCTCGCCTTTGAGCGACACCACCAATCTTGCTCCCGCTATGGCAGGAACCGATCTGTTTACCCATATTCAATATATGTTGTTTACCACAGTACCTACGGTAAGCATTACCTTGATCGTCTTTATCATCATTGGCCTCAATATCGAAACCAGCGGTACCGCAGATACTTCGGCGATCCTGGCCTCGATTGATGATGCGTTTACGATCAGTCCGTGGTTGTTTATCGTACCGGCGATCGTCATCTTTATGATCATTAAAAAAACACCGCCTTTGATTGCACTCCTTATCGGTACGATTTTAGGTGGAATCGCTGCGCTTATCTTTCAGCCGGAGATCATCGCCGGTCTGGGTGGAAGCGAGAGCCTTACTTTTGAAAGCGGTTATAAGGGTATTATGAATGCCATTACTGTAGACACCGCCATAGAGACAACCAATGAGAATCTCAACGACCTGTTTGCTGCCAGCGGTATGGCAGGAATGCTAGGCACCATCTGGTTGATCCTTTGCGCGATGACCTTTGGTGGGGTGATGGATGCTATTGGTGCATTATCCCGAATCAGTGCTTTTATGCTGAATCTTTTTGAAAGTACGTTTGGTCTGTTTGCAAGTACAGTAGCCACCTGTATTGGTCTTAACGCCACGGCGAGTGATCAATACCTTGCGATCGTGGTGCCGGGTAAAATGTATGCCAAAGCCTATAAAGACAAAGGACTTGCTCCAGAAAACCTAAGCAGAACGCTAGAAGACAGTGGTACGGTAACTTCGGTGCTTGTACCGTATAACACCTGTGGAGCGTACCAGAGCGGTGTCTTGGGTGTATCGGTAGCAGATTATTTTGTGTATGCGATCTTCAACTGGTTGAGTCCGTTTATGACCTTGATCTTTGCCGCTTTCCGTATCAAAATACGCAGCTTAAAAGAAGCAAAAGCTGCTTAAACGCTTAAAGTTTTTCCGTATTGAAAAAAGTTTAAATCAGTCATTTATCAACCTGATAAAATACAGTAGGTTTAATTAGGTATTTACTATTTTTCAACGCTCGCTTTTAGCACAATCTCAAAAAATCACCGCTTGCCTCCTTTGCATAAGTATTGCTTATACTAAAATAATTTGTTTGCATTTTTTGCGTGCATTTAATGGAATTTCCCTGCTACCTTTGCAGTAGAAATAAATCATTAAAAACAAACAATATGACATTAGTAGGTAAAGAATTTCCAAATCTTGCAGTTGATGCTATGAACGAGATGGGAGATACTTTTAAAGTAAACATTCTCGAAGAAGCAAAAAGCAAAAACAAAAAAGTATTGCTTTTCTGGTATCCAAAAGATTTTACATTCGTATGCCCTACAGAGCTTCACGCTTTTCAAGCAGCGATGGACGAATTTGAAAAACGCAATACTATTGTTATTGGTGCGTCTTGTGATACTCCAGAAGTACACTTCGCTTGGTTAAATACGCCTAAAGATAATGGTGGTATCGAAGGGGTAACGTATCCTATTCTTGCAGATACAAATCGTAATCTGGCAAACCGTTTAGGAATTCTTGACGTGACTAACGAGCGTTATGATGAAGAAAGTGGTGTTTTAACTGTAGATGGAGATAACGTAACCTATAGAGCTACTTATTTGATCGACGAAGAAGGTACTGTATTTCACGAAGGAATCAACCATATGCCGGTAGGTCGTAACGTAAAAGAATTTTTACGCTTGATCGACGCGTATGCACACGTACAGAAAAACGGTGAAGTTTGTCCTGCAAACTGGGAAGAAGGTAAAGATGCAATGAGCGCAAACCGCGACGGTGTAGCTTCTTACTTAGCTTCAAATTAATTTCTTACACCCAACTTCAATTTTTCAAAGAAATTAATAACCCTAAAATTCAATTCTTATGATTCAAGAACTTGATCAAGACAACCTTTCAGAATTAGTTAGCGATAACGAAACTGTTGTGGTTCAATATATGGCAAGCTGGTGCGGAAACTGCAGATTGATGAAACCTAAGTTTAAAAAGCTGGCTTCAGAAAATGAAAATGCTAAGTTTTACTTGGTAGATGCAGAGAAATATCCGGAGAGCCGTAAACTGGCTACGGTAGATAATCTACCCACATTTGCCACATTCAAAAACGGAACTTTTGTTAATCAGGTACAAACTAACAAGTTTGAAAACCTAAAAGAACTCGTAGATGAAGTTACCAGTAATTAAACATTTACAGAAAAACAATAGTGCTGAAGCTTTGCAAAACACCATCGATGTGTTAGAATCGTTTACCGAGCATCGCTCGTGTACCGATAACGATATGGATGTTGTAGGTGAATTGATCACCAATCTATGCGGAGCGGTAGAAATGCACCAAATGATAGCAGATGGAATGTCTGAACGTGATGCAGCAAATGGTTTTGCGCAGAAGGTTCTAGGTTCTATTGACAGATAAACTGCCAAAGGGCGAGCAGTGAGACACAGATTGAAAATCATTTTGATTGGCATTCAAGTCTCAAACTAAGATACCCTCCGGTAGAAATAATAAATAATGTAGGTTAGATTTTTTATTGAAAGAGTCCTCAGGTCTATTGATTTGAGGACTTTTTTTATGCACACTATTCCAATCCCACTCTTAAAGCATTCAAATTGTGAATAGCGCTTCAATTTAGCATTCCTTTAATTGTAGGTCCATTTGCTTATAAGTACATTTACTGTTCGATTGTGGGCGATCAACCTAACCTATAGATTCCAAGTTGATCAAACACAAGAGAGGGCCCAAGAATCGGGCAACTAATTTCAATTTAAAAACTATGGCTACTATTACCCTAGGCGGCAATACCACAAAAACTTCTGGAGAACTTCCTGAAGTAGGTACCGCTGCTCCCGACTTTAAACTTGCATCTAAAGATCTATCTCAAGTAAGTCTTGATAATTACAAAGGCAAACGCATTGTGATGAACATTTTCCCGAGTGTAGATACCGGAGTGTGTGCAGCCTCTGTACGACACTTTAATAAGGATGCTGCTGCGCTAGAAGATACTGCAGTATTGTGCATCTCACGCGACCTTCCTTTTGCTCAGGCCCGTTTTTGTGGTGCAGAAGGTCTTGAGAATGTAGAAACCCTATCAGATTTTAAAGATGGAAGCTTTGGTAAAGCCTACGGTTTAGAGATCGCAGACGGTGCATTTGCCGGATTGCACTCGCGTGTTGTGCTTGTGCTTGATGCAGATCACAAAATCATTTATGAAGAGCAAGTTCCAGAAATTGGTCAGGAACCTAATTATGAAGCTGCGCTAAGCGCTCTTAACTAAACTATGACAGACCCGGAAGCCAAAGAACCTTTTGTAATAAATAGAATCAAGGCCTTTAAATATGCTTTTAAAGGCGCTTGGTTGCTTATTAAAAACGAGCCTAGTATTCAGGTGCAGAGTTTTTGTGCGCTTGTGGTAACGGTTTTGGGGTTTGTGTATGAGATCTCTACACTAGAATGGTGCATCCAACTGCTGGCCATTGGTCTGGTATTGGCCGTTGAAGGCCTCAATACCGCTGTAGAAAAAATAGCCGACTTTATTCATCCGGAGTACCATAAAAAAATAGGTGTCATCAAAGATGTTTCGGCGGGAGCGGTAACCTTTGCCGCTGTAATTGCGGCACTTATTGGTTTTATCATCTATATACCTAAACTGTTCTAAAATTTTATAAGTTTAGTACCGTTTGATATTTGTACTTTTACGCGCTAATCAATTCGTGTTAATTGAAAGGCGCTTAACTACACGTGTTAAGTGTAGGGTATACAGGCAGTTGTCACCGCAAGCTGTATACGCTATAAATGTTAAACAAAAATGTGTGTTGCTAGGTTTTAAAACCTGAGGGGCGCGACTATAGAGTTTAAGCTTAGAATGGCCAGAAAAAAGACGAAAACTAAAACAAAATCCAAAACGACCAAGCAGTCCAAAAAGATCTCTTGGGTACTGTCTAAACAACAAAAAATAGTACTGGGAAGTTTTCTATTTCTCTTAGGACTTGCCTTGTTGTTTTCGTTCATCTCTTATTTTTTCAGTTGGCAGGCAGATCAAAGCACGCTTAGTGAACTTAGCGATCGCAGTGTCGAGTCGCAAAACTGGCTGAATAAATTTGGTGCTGCACTTGGCGACGTGTTCATTTACCAAGGTTTTGGCCTGGCGGCGTTTACCCTGGCCATCCTGGTCACCCTTTCCGGATTTTACTATTTCTTTGATAAACCCCGAAAAAAACTTCAGGGCTTTTGGTTTTGGGGCATTATCGTGATGTTATGGTTTGCTACGTTTTTAGGCTTCTTTGCAGAGACCAATCCGTTGCTGGGCGGTATGGTAGGCTTCGAACTCAATGATTTCCTTCAGGATTTTATAGGGCTTATCGGTACGATTCTCGTGCTTGCCTTTGTAGCCATCGTTTATTTTGCCATCAGACTCAAGCTGACTCCCGAACATATTGGGCAGTTTTTCGCAAAGCGGAAACAAGCCATTGCTTCTGAATTCAATAGGAGTGATGACGAAGGCAACGAGTTTGTAGACACGGCTTTTGACAAAGACAATATCGAATTACCTCAGGAAGAAGTTGAAGAAACACCAGAAGAGCCGCAACTCAAAACCACTCCTACCCCAACAGAAACACCGGTAAAGCAGGAAACAGAGACCAAGGAAACTCCTAAGGCTACTGAAGACGATGATTTTGAAATAGAAATTGAAGAGACGGTTGAAGAAGAGGAAGTCGTTGAAAATCTAAGCACCAAACTCGTACAGGATTTTGGAGAATTCGATCCTACGCTAGAGTTGAGCAACTACCGCTTCCCTACCATAGAATTGCTTAAAGATTATACCAAAGGCCAAAGCATCACGGTAGATCAGGAAGAGCTTGAAGAAAATAAAAATCGTATTGTAGATACGCTTAAAAACTACAAGATAGACATTGCGCACATTAAAGCGACCGTAGGGCCTACAGTAACCCTGTATGAGATCGTACCGGAAGCCGGAGTGCGTATTTCAAAGATCAAGAACCTGGAGGATGATATTGCGCTTTCACTTGCCGCATTAGGAATACGTATCATCGCTCCGATTCCGGGTAAAGGAACCATTGGTATCGAAGTGCCTAACAAAAATGCCCGAATCGTTTCTATGCGTTCGGCGATCGCTTCGCCTAAGTTTCAAAATGCCGAAATGGAATTACCACTTACTTTAGGAAAAACCATATCTAACGAGACCTTTGTGGTTGACCTGGCAAAAATGCCCCACTTGCTTATGGCGGGTGCAACCGGTCAAGGTAAATCGGTAGGTTTGAATGCGATTCTTACGTCGTTATTGTATAAAAAGCATCCTGCGGAAGTAAAATTTGTATTGGTAGATCCTAAAAAAGTAGAGCTTACCTTATTCAATAAAATTGAACGGCATTATCTGGCTAAGCTTCCAGATTCTGAAGATGCGATCATTACCGACAATACCAAAGTGATCAATACGCTCAATTCGTTATGTATCGAGATGGATAAACGCTACGATCTGTTGAAAGATGCTATGGCGCGTAACATTAAAGAATATAACGCTAAGTTTAAAAAACGTAAACTAAATCCTAATGACGGGCATAAGTTCTTACCCTACATCGTTCTGGTCATAGATGAGTTTGCCGATTTAATTATGACTGCCGGGAAAGAGGTTGAAACCCCTATTGCGCGTCTTGCGCAGCTTGCGCGTGCAATTGGGATCCACTTGATTGTTGCTACGCAGCGACCTTCGGTAAATGTGATCACGGGTATTATTAAAGCCAACTTCCCTGCCAGAATTGCCTTTAGGGTGACATCAAAGATCGACTCACGTACCATTCTTGACAGTCAGGGTGCCGACCAATTAATAGGGCGTGGAGATATGCTGTATACCCAGGGAAACAACCTGATACGCGTGCAATGTGCGTTTGTTGACACGCCCGAAGTAGAAAAGATCACTGACTTTATAGGGGCTCAAAAGGCGTATCCTGAAGCGCACCAGCTTCCGGAATACGTGGGAGAAGAAGGTGGCACAAGTCTTGATATAGATGCAAGCGACCGCGATGCCTTGTTTATGGATGCTGCCGAAGTTATTGTCACAGCGCAACAAGGAAGTGCGTCTTTATTACAACGTAAACTGAAATTGGGATACAATCGTGCCGGTAGAATTATAGATCAACTTGAGGCTGCCGGTATTGTAGGACCTTTTGAAGGTAGTAAAGCCAGACAAGTACTCGTGGCCGATATGAATGCCTTACATCAACAATTAAATAATGAGTAACATGAACTTTTCAAAAATAAAATACATCACCCTGCTTGTAGTAGCTGTGTTAAGCACTTCATCGCTTTTTGCTCAGGACGCAAAAGCTAAAAAACTTCTAGACGAGGTTTCGGCAAAAGTGAAGAGCTACGACAATATGTTTATCGATTTTAAATACGGCTTATCTAATGAGGCTGCGGGAATCAATCAAGAAACCCGTGGAGATGTCACCCTTGACGGTGATAAGTACAAACTGAATTTGATGGGTACGATGCAAATGTACGACGGTAAAAAACTGTATACCATCGTACCTGAAGATGAAGAGATCACCATCTCTACCCAAAATCCGGGAGACGATGATGCCATCACGCCTTCAAAAATGCTAACCTTCTTTAACGAAGGATACACCTATAAATGGGATATTGAGCAGAATGTGAGCGGTCGTAAAATTCAGTATGTAAAGTTGGTTCCTATGGACTCTAACAGTGAGTTGAAATCTGCTTTACTCGGTATCGATGCGCAAACCAAGCACATCTACCGCCTGATTATGACCCAAAACAACGGGAGTAAGATCACCATCACGGTCAACACTTTTAAGACCGATCAACCTTTACCCGGTAACCTGTTTACATTTGATGCTTCAAAATATTCAGATTACTACATCAATGAATTAGACTAGGCTCCTTTTGAAAATACTAGACCGGTACATACTACTTACCTTCATCAAGAATTTCTTAAGCACGTTCATCATCCTGATGTTCATCTTTGTGCTGCAAACCGTTTGGCTCTATATCAAAGAGCTTGCCGGTAAAGATCTTGATCTGGTCATCATTGTCAAATTCTTACTCTACTTCTCCCCGCGTCTGGTCACACTGGTACTGCCGCTTACGGTATTGCTCACCAGTATTATGACCTTTGGGAATTTTGCAGAGAACTATGAGTTTGCCGCGATGAAGTCTACCGGGATCTCCTTGCAGCGGGCCATGCGCAGTCTTACGGTTTTTATTCTTGGGCTTGCAGTAACCTCGTTTTTGTTTGCCAATTATGTGATTCCGGCAGCAGAGTTTGAATCGCTCAACCTACGGCGGAATATCGCTCAGGTAAAGCCAGCAATGGCGATCACTAAAGGACAATACAACACTATTGGTGAGGATTATGTGATGAAGGTAGCCGATAAACAAGGGGAAAAAGGACAGTTTTTAAAAGATGTCATCATCTACCAAAAAGACCCGAGCCGCGTAGGAAACTATACGGTGATCAAAGCCCGTGAAGGCGAACTCATAAGTGCCGAAGGAGATAATGTGCTTTCTTTAAAACTTATTGACGGAAATTATTATGATGAAGTTGAACAGAAGGATTTTAGAAAACAGAAACGCGAACCTTTTGTAAAGAGTTATTTTGAAACCTACACCATCAATATCGACTTGTCTGAGCTTGATAATGTAGATATGGAAGAAAAAAGTATCGACAATGCCTATACGATGCTTACCGTAAAGCAGCTTAACGATACACTGGCTGACATTTCAAAGAATTACAACACCTACTTGGCTTCGCTAGGAAAAGGTCAGGTACGCGACCTGCAGTTGCGTAAGTTAGATTCATCCTATTTAAAAAATATTCCCAGAGACACTACTCGTGTTTTAAAAGAGGATCTCATAGAGAACTTTGAGTTTTCTGAACAGATCCAGGTATTAGATTATGCTAAAACCACGGTAAAAAACAACGTCACTTCGATCAAGAATCGTAAAACCGACAATGGTATCAAAGTGAAAACGCTAAGCAAATACGAGATCGCTTTGCATGAAAAATTCGTTCTGGCTTTTGGTTGTATCATTCTGTTTTTTGTGGGTGCTCCCTTAGGGGCGATCATTAGAAAAGGTGGTCTGGGGCTTCCTATTGTGATCGGGGTAGTTCTTTTTCTCACCTACCACTTTATAGGGATTTTTGCCAAAAACAGTGCCGAAGACGGCAGTGTCGCTGCTTGGTTGGCTAGTTGGTTAAGCACCTTGATCCTTTTTCCGCTAGGCGTTTATTTAACGTACAGGGCTACCACAGACCAAGGCTTGTTTGATCTGGACGGTTTTCTAGATCCTGTTAAGAAGTTATTTCAGAAGAAAAAAGATCAGGAAGTACATCCTGAACAACCGCTTATCGACTTTGACCTTACCAATTCGGAAAAAGCGATTCTGAAGACCAAAACCAAACGTGAACTTGAAGATATTGTAGCCAATTATGAGCAATATGGCTATTCAGAAAAATTCAAAGACGCCGCCGAAACATTGCTCAAAACCTTTACCTAGAAACAGGCTTTAAGGCTACATTTAGATTTTAAGACTAAGCTAAATCGTATCTTTACCTTTCAAAATAAACCACCTCAGGTGTAAGCCTACAAGGTGTTTTTTGAGAACAAATTTTTAATTTTGATGCAAGCCACCGGAGTAGTATACGCTTTGGCGGTGCCAATAAAAAGCTACTATGACAGCGCAAACGCTTACCCAAGAAATACAACTCAATACCATTCCTGAAGCGATCGAAGATATCAAGAAAGGGAAAGTTATTATTGTTGTAGATGATGAAGATCGTGAGAATGAAGGTGATTTTCTGGCCGCCTCAGAGATGGTAACGGCAGAAACTATCAACTTTATGGCGACACACGGGCGAGGCCTTATTTGTGCTCCTATCACCGAAGAACGCTGTAAAGAGCTGAAGCTTGAAATGATGGTAGGCACTAACAGTGATCCAATGGAAACGGCGTTTACCGTTTCGGTAGATTTAAAAGGTCACGGGGTCACTACGGGAATCAGTGCTTTAGACCGCGCAAAAGCGGTGAAAGCCTTTACCAATCCCGATATGAAACCTTGGGATTTTACAAAACCCGGACATATTTTTCCGCTGAAAGCTAAAGAAGGCGGAGTGTTGCGACGAACAGGGCATACCGAAGCTGCTATTGATTTTGCCCGCCTTGCCGGCTTTGCACCTGCCGGAGTGATCGTAGAGGTGATGAATGAAGACGGAACGATGGCACGCTTGCCACAACTGGCAAAGATCGCTAAGAAGTTTGATTTGAAAATTGTCTCTATAGCAGATCTTGTGGCTTATCGCATGCAACACGATTCGCTTATTGTCAAAAAGGAAGACTTTACAATAGACACGCACTATGGTGAATTTAGATTGCGCGCCTATCAACAAACGACCAATGATCAAATTCATATCGCATTGACTAAAGGTACTTGGGTTAATGATGAACCGGTACTGGTGCGTGTGAATTCGACCTTTGTCAATAATGATATTCTGAGCACACTTACCGAACAGCCCGACACCAAACTCGATAAAATATTTGAGGTGATCAATCAAGAAGGAAAAGGCGCTGTGGTTTTTATCAATCAGGAGAATTTTGCCAGCAAGCTGCTGTACCGTCTTGCTGAGCTTAAAGAGCGCCAGGAAAGTGGTCGTAAAATGAGTTCGCCTGCAAAAATGGATCTTAAAGACTTTGGGATTGGCGCTCAGATTTTACACGATCTGGGGATTTCTAAGATCAAATTACTATCTAATAGTGAAGAGCATAAACGCGTAGGAATGATAGGTTACGGCCTGGAGATCGCAGACCGCGTAGGCTATTAAAACATTCTTTTTCAAACAATTCTGTCACGAGGCTTCTCTTTTTTCGTATTTTGAATATAGTCTATTCAAAAAATGAACTTATGAGAACAGGTTACGCTTCAGTTTTAACGATTTTTTTCTTCGGAAGTTTTGCTCACGCACAGCTAAAATCACAAATGCATCTCACTACTGCTGATTCTTTGTTTCAGGCGCAGCCTTTCCAACTGAATCAACAAGGCTTTTCGCTTTCAGAGCTCGACGCTTTTGAGGACCAACTTAAACCGCTTGACAGCATTCAGCTATCACCTAATGGTTTTGCTCCCTTAATGCCCATTTTAAAGCCTGATGATTCCTTTGAATACAAAATGCAGTATCTGGATCGTAATGACCCGTATCAATATTCAATGCCCATTTTAGAGCCAATAATGATCAAAAGATATTACCAATCATAGATGAATGATGGTTTCCTTCTGTGGTCTGCGTACCTTTTTAAAGTCGGCAAACATATCATCTTGTGCTCTATAGCCTACCGGTAACACCAATGCAGAAGCCAGATTGTGTTTTTTCAGCTCAAGAATTTCGTCAAATTTTTCGGGCTCAAAACCTTCCATAGGGCAGGCATCAATCTCCTCCAAGGCACATACGGTCAATAAATTTCCCAAAGTCAGATAAGCCTGACGTATCGCCCATTCACGAGTATCTGATTTTGGCTGATTGTCAAACTTCTGCTCCAGCATCTCTCTAAAAGGCTTTAAGATCGCATCTGGAGTTTCACGAACCTCTTTTACGCGGTCAAAATAATTGGTTACAAAAGGAGCTTCTACCTTGCGTTCTACACAGATGATCAACACGTGAGAAGCATCAAGCACCTGACTTTGGTTCATTGCAGCTTCTTTTAGACGCTGCTGCAGGGCTTTATCAGAAACCACCACCATACGCACCGGTTGTAGTCCGTAAGAAGTTGCAGTGAGATTGAAGGCTTCCTTTAAAATATCTAGTTTTTCTTCGGTAAGCAATTTATCTGCATCAAATTTTTTGGTCGCATAGCGCCATTTAAGGCTTGAGATCACATCCATGGTCGTTCTAATTTTGTACAAAGATAGTTGGTTAATACTACCTATGATTTATAGAAAGCTAAGGAATTCTTATATAATCATTACCAAAGCATTTGGTAAGAGTTTCACAATTATTTTCAATTAAAGTTACACGTTATGCGGTATAGATTACGTTTGCATTAAAACAAATGATAAGTTTACACGAATAATGATGCACTGACTTTGATTTATGCGGTTTAACAAATTACTTGCTTTACGTATTGTACGCTACCTTATTTTACTGGGGTTTTTGGGTTTATTGCTTACCACCTACCTCGCCTATCACATCAATAAGGAAACCGAAGCTTACATTTATGACCGTGTAGAGGAGCTGCCCTCAACCTACACCGCGCTGGTCTTGGGTGCAAGTGTACGGCGCAATGGCGAGCTTTCTACGATGTTAAGAGACCGGGTAGAATCGGCCCTGTTGCTGTATAACAAAGGAAAGATTAAACGCTTTTTGGTTTCTGGTGATAATCGTACCACCAATTATAACGAACCCGTTGCAATGAAAAAATACCTTTTGGAGCGTGGCGTCCCTGAAGAAGATATTTTTATGGATTTTGCCGGTTTTGATACCTATGACTCTGTATATCGTGCCTCGTATATTTTTGAAGTAGACAGCGCTATTGTCGTGTCGCAGCGTTTTCATCTCCCACGTGCCGTTTATATCGCACGCTCGATGGGCTTAAATTTTTACGGGTATAACGGTGATCGTCGGGAATATGAGCTGGAATCCCGTAACCGTTTTAGAGAAGTTGCTGCAAATGTAAAAGCCTGGATCGAACTTTTGATCAACAAAGAGCCTCATTTTAAAGGAGATAAAATTCCGATTACAGGAAAAAATAATTAAGCTGAAAATTCCTTAAAAAAGTGTGTTGTCAATCTAAAAAAACTTTCTATATTTGCACCCGCAATCAGCAAATAGCTGATGAGACACTCAAGGAGAAATGGCAGAGTGGTCGAATGCGGCGGTCTTGAAAACCGTTGAGGGTCACACCTCCGGGGGTTCGAATCCCTCTTTCTCCGCGGAAAGTCCTTCAATAGGCAACAAAAACCCTGTAAATCGTTGATTTACAGGGTTTTTTATTTTTATTGATTTCATTTGATATTAAATAAGTACAAAGAAAAGGTGGACAATTCGGTGTCACTTTTTTATGTGCACCAACTGACACCGAATAACATTTAAAACACTGTATTTCAATGTTTTGATTTCGTGTTTCATTATTTTTTTTTGATTACATTGAAGAGAATTTAAAAAAGTATTCGGTGTCACATTCTCTTTCTCTTCTGTTCTACATCAAAAAAAGCAAAGCCGATGAATACGGTAAAGCTGTTATTTATCTTAGGATAACGCTCAATGGCCGCAGGGCTGAATGTAGTGTTCATAGGAAAGTCAAAGTTGACGATTGGCACTCCAAAACCCAACGGGCTTTAGGTAATTCTCAAAACTCGCAAGAGATTAATAGAGAAATAAGCATAATCACAGATAAGATATATGGTATTCAGCATCAGTTTCAACGTGAAGGGAAATCATATACTGCTTTGAATCTTCGAGATTCGTACTTAGGTAAAGACAAATCCCAAAAGATGCTCCTTGAGATTTTTCAGGACCACAATAACAAAGTGGACAATTTAGTGGGAAAAGATTTCGCCGCTGGAACTGCAGAGCGTTATCGCACTTGCAAAAAACACGTAGCAGCATTTATAAAATACAAATACAAGAAAAATGATATACCTGTTCAAGAAGTAGATCATAAATTCATTACAGGCCTGGAATACTATCTAAAAACGACTCGAAAGTGTGCGCACAATTCAGCCATAAAATATATCACCAATTTCAAAAAGATAATTCGTATTGCTCACGCTAACGACTGGATTGATAAAGATCCCTTTTTAAACTGGAAAGCTAAACTTAAAACTGTGGACCGTGAATTTTTGACGGAAGAGGAGATTCAAAAAATTATCGATCTTAATTTGAAAATGGAGCGACTAGATCAAGTACGTGATATTTTCATCTTTTGCTGCTTTACGGGCCTCGCCTATGCGGATGTAAAAAAGCTGAATAGAACTGATGTTAGCATAGGAGCTGATGGTGAAGAATGGGTAAAAACAAAGCGTTCTAAAACAGATACGAGAAGTAATATTCCAATTTTGCCTATTGCGAAAAAGATTATTGAAAAATATAAAGACAACGAACTGCTTAAAGAAAAAGAATTAGTGCTGCCAGTACTTAGCAATCAGAAAATGAACGCATATATTAAGGAGATAGCAACCTTAGCAGGCATTACTAAAAATCTTACGTTTCATTTGGCAAGACATACCTTTGCCACTACTGTAACTCTTACTAATGGTGTACCTATTGAATCTGTAAGTAAAATGTTGGGACATACTAATTTAAAAACAACCCAGCATTATGCGAAAATTTTAGATATGAAAGTATCACGTGATATGTCTATTTTGAGAGATAAGTTTAAATCTAAAATCTAGTCATCCCATTTGTGTTTTCGCTCTAATTTTTGAACATAATCAAAAAATGAACTCCTCATTTCCGGCTCTTTTAAATTAAAATCATTTTTGGCATAGATCTGGGCAATCATTTGCCAATTATCCATTTTCCATTTTTTTGATTTTAGGTAAATATAAAATTTCCTCGCTTCAATTTCCGGCCAGTTGTTTTGCTCAAAAAAGTCAATAATAGATTTCTGAAAAATTGGCTCGGCCTGTTTATATATGTTTTTATTTTTTTGTTTTATAGAAGGTATCATTTTTTGGACTCCCAATGGTTGGGTCGAGTCCAATTTCTGAACTGAACTTGTACCATTGCTTGTATCAATTTTGGGATGAAGAATTATCATTTCAACTTGAGAAGGATTTTTTGGAGTTGAAGAAGGATAGTATTTTAGATAACCCCATTTCACCAAATCTTTTAGATGGCCGTGGTAGGTGGTTTTTGATTTGATCTTTGCCCATTTTCTTATCTCCTTGCTATTAATTGATATTTTCCTCCTAAAAAATTCTCGATTCCATTTTTGAAAAAAAGCGATGTACAAGGATATGTGCCCTTGTTTAACTTTTGGGTCATCATTGAAACGCTTAAAAATTTCATTAAGCTGTATGATATAGTTTACTTTTTCCATTTTGATAGATTTGTTCATTTGTAAATATTTTACGCTATAGACTACATTCTAAGAGGCATATTTCTTTTCTACGATTAGGGGCTTTTCTTTTTGCGGCTCCAATTCAAAAAGCGACTGCAGCATCGCGTTGGTAGGTTTAGTTTGGGTCTTTTCGATATCGCGTATAATGGCAATAAC
>CERU01032521.1_pt1 | contig 17234 bp, 18 predicted proteins | sample 530741 | NCBI WGS metagenome assembly CERU01 (sample SAMEA2620925, study PRJEB7988) | marine metagenome | biome: marine biome (ENVO:00000447); feature: deep chlorophyll maximum layer (ENVO:xxxxxxxx); material: "saline water (ENVO:00002010), including plankton (ENVO:xxxxxxxx)" | depth 30 m | reverse complement strand
CCTGCCGAAGGAGCAATGCAAGTGCGCATCAACGCACAGATCCGCCCGCTCCGCGGGCACGTGCGCAATTAAAACCTTGAGCAGATTTCTAAACCACTGATCGTGAAGATAAATGGCGTGATCCAGCTCAAGAATACCCAACTGCAACTCATGATTGGTCAAGGCATCCAATGCGGTAACTCTCTTCGGAGACAAGGTCCCACGTGCATGACAGCGAAAGCCAAAAACCGGCAGCCCTCGTAGCTGCAGGCCTACCGGTACCGTCAGGCTAGATAATACTGCTTAAATTCATCAGCGGGCTCACGATCGGAAAAGAGATAGACCGCGTTGCCGATAGGGTCCGTAACCGAGAACCCCCTGTCACCCCACGGGTGATCCTCCAGCGGCATGGCAACCTTCAAACCGGCCTCAACCAGCCTGGCGTGCTCAGCATCAACGTCATCAACCTTGAAATTGAGCATCACACCCGTGCCGGCAAAAACCGGCATCCCCTCCTGAGGCTGCATAAACTGCAGCGTCGGGCCATCAGCACCGATGCGCAGATTGACATACCAGCCGCAATCGAAAATAGCGTCTGCCGAAAAGTAGCGGGTGTAGAAGTCACGGCAGGCCGCGACGTCATTGGTGCAAAAGCAGGGGGATAGATCAGTGATGTTCATGATGACTAACCATTCTTCGTATCAGCTTGCGGACAGGAGTCGGGCAATAGCCCGACCCCGTATATGCCGTGCACGGCTCTAGCTGCCAGTTAAAGCAACTTTAGTTGACAACTAACGCCTCAATCCAAATAGAAACAAGTGCACTATATGGGACCGGTTGATTAAAATACGAAAGCGGATCATTTATATGCAATACGGGCTCTACACCTCCAAAGCCATTCGGTACAAATGACATTCCAGTCAATACAACAACGTGCGACGACATCTGACCAGAACCAACGTGCAATATTATTGCTCGGCCAGAGCTTAAAGTTTGATACAAAGTCATTGGATCCGTAGGCGGTGCCAAAGCACTAAAGCGCCCTCCAAACTGACCTATCAAGTATTGAATCTGTTGCATAGAACCTGTTCTAACACAGGCTGGATTACCTATTCCGGCACAACAATAATTTGGATGAGCGTTATTAGCCATTGCAACTAACGCACATTGAGCAGGCGTCTGTGCCGCCCCTCTTGTCGCATAAATTATTTGCTGCGCCACCGCAGCCCAACACCAAACGTGCGTTTCCTGCTGGATATTTGGGATCGGCAAATTTACCGGCGGCGGAATCGGCTGACCTCTAACACTAGCCGACAGAAAAAGCATGAAGATAAATATGAGTTTTTTCATTTTCAGCTCCTGTCGATGTTTGATTATTCTCGAACTCTAAAGCCCCGACCAATCGAGTTACATAATGGAAAATTATTGCGATAAAAAAACACAACGATACCGCGATAATTTTGGCACGTAGCTTGCTCCGCGTGCATCGGATTGGTAGATGATACCTGCATTACGCCAGCAATCGATAAGACGTTATCTATACTTTGCCGGCAGCTGCTCTTTGACCTTTTTATAGAACCTTTCATCTTGAATGAACTTTATCACCCATGGCATATATCTGCTTTTCGATGAGCTTCTTTCACTAGCCTTTTTAACCGCATCAGAACCCAGAAAAATAATTAACGCGCTAATTAAGTCTATAAATGCAAAGAATCTTTCAACGGGAATACTCGTCTCCAATTCGTTGGCGTAATCATCTACATCACCAATACTTTCTACCTTATCCAGTAATATATCAACGTCAGGCAATGTTAGATGCTCAATAAGCCCTGCGACCTCCTTCTTGACACCCTTCTTGAGAATATATCCTTCAAATATTTTATTTATTCTTTCTTCTGTGTTCATTTATTCGCTCCGAAGGCTGCCAAAAAATTCAACTAACGCCCGCAGCACGCGCTGCTTTGGAATGGAGGCGAAGCCGCAATGGAAAAGACGTCGCCGTGCCTGCAATTGTTAGGGCTAGGTATCCATTGGCACTTCATCCCAGTCCTCCTCAACACCGTAAACCCAATCGATGGCTTTTCGCCGTTCCGAGATAAGGCTTTCACTTAGATCGCAATCGCGTCCTGCAAGCCGACAGTTTCTCGCATACCAGTGCATTCTATACAGAAGGTCCGCTTGTTCTTGAATTTCGGCAATGGGACGTAGCTTTGCACTTCGAATGAAATCGCTGGGATCTGTTTTGAATGGTATCTTTTGGGCTAAATCGTCGTCACAGTGCTGGAAGTGGTCGAGCTCAACCAGGCCAATACACCACGCTAATGATTGGGCACATTCGGTTTGCCAAGACATATCTACTTTGTCTTGGTCATCAATAACCTCCTCGCTGAGCAGAGCTTTCTCGCGTTCGCTTACGAAGGGCAGCAGATCGTACTTTTGAAGCTGCTCCGAAAGATCGCTGCCTTTTGCCCCGAAGCCAAGCCCAATGACATATGCAAGAGCGCTGAGTCTTCCAGCTACGTCTTGTGCACTTCTTGGCGTTACCTCATCCATCTCCTCAATCGTTGGCAGATGCGAAGGTACTTCGATACCGACCGAAGAGAGGTAGTCTGTGGTTCTGGTCTTAAGTTCTTCCATGCTCATGCCTCAGAGAGCCCTAACGCCTACAACAGGGGTTGGCACACGCGCAGCGTGTGACAATCCCTTTGCTTGTACTTGTTAAGTTTTCTTTTGGCTGGAAACAAATTGGTCATAATATTTTTTTGCTTCTTCATCTGGGCCAAGCGCAATATCAATAAGCATTTGAAGACTCCAGATTGGCCCAGGAATTACCTGCTCAGGATCAAGGTCTTCTGGGTAGGCGTCAGGGTCTATGCTCATTTCAAGATTTACAAACCACCAAATTTCAATTTTTCTCAAAAGCGAGGTTAGCTTGCCGAAGGCTTCAGCGACCTCGAAGTCTACGCCTTTTGAAGTAAAAGATAACATCTCATGGGTAAGCGTGTTTCGACACTTTTTAATGTATTCGAATGATTCTAGGTCTTCGCCGGTAATGGCATCGTGGTTTTTCAGCCAATTTAATGAGGCGTATAATTGGCCTTTGCCAAGAGGCAGCACCTCACTTTTGTAGTCGGGGCTCACGATAAGCCCAGATTTGTCGAGGCCATCTGAATAAAAATATTCAAGTTTTTCGATGATGCTTGTTTTTAGCATTTCAAAAGCCATCGAGAAAAGTGAAGCGACAATAATATTCTCTTTCAATGTTTTGGGATGAAGAATTCTCTCCCATGAATCTTTGATTTTATCTTCCATGCTTGGAGTCCGACAAAACTTAACAGCTGATTGGACCGACGGCTTCATAACTGCATATGAGTGACTTCCTCATAACAACACCGCCCGCCGCCCCGCTAGAAAAATAAAACTCTTTATAAGCAATAACTTACGATCAGCAGCGCAACCCAGTCCGTATTCGCTTGACCGCTTCATATTCACGCTTCAATCACTCCCCTACCCGCCAATGTCGAGCGCGCAGGCACGGGCACGCCGCCTCGACCGAGGTTGCTGATAGATGAATAGACAGGGAGTGAAGTTTGGCACCATCCTTGGGCTCTCGTGACATGGCGGCTTGCCATACAAAGAAAATAGCGCTGTCTCCCTGACGGGTAAAGCACTTATTCCCTGTGGGGTTACACAGGTGAAGCTCCGTTGGTACGCCGCTCTGCCCGCAAACCGCAGATTGCCAAACCCACTGCCAGCGGCGGGTGTCCGGCGGCCAGTGGGGGGCATTTGCCCTGCTCCACTGGCTGCGCCCGGCCAGCCGGTTGGCGTAGCTGGAGTACATCCAAAGTCAGTAGATCACGCACTTGAGCTGGGAGCAGCCCGACTGGATGTTCAGTTCGTTGGCGGTACGTATCTGCCCACCACCTGTGGCAATACGTGCAGCAGTATCTCTCTGCTGCGATGCCAGAACGCTGACAGCAGCAACAGCATGGAGCCGATAAACAGCCCGGAGATAGCCAGGCTGGAGCTAAGCGAGCCGTAGGTCTCGAACAGTTCGCCGAAGGCGTACACCACGTAGATCAGTGACGACACCATCAATGCACGGCGATCCACGGTAATGGAAACCACCGCCAACAGCAGGTAAAGGACAATGACGGCAGCAATGCCGAACAGCCCGCCATTGCCGTCAAACAGACCCAGCGCAGAAAACACCGGATGCACGATCAACGGGGCGGCCAGCAGATGCAACCAGAAGGCAACATCTGACTTTCTGGTGGTTCTATCAACGTCCTGCGCGTCCCAGCGCATCGCCAGCAGGAAGGTGGCCAGCCCTGCGCAGCAGAGGAAGTAGTTGGTGAACTCGCGCAAGCCTTCAATCTGCATCAGCAGCGCCAGCAGGAACGCAAGCAGGCTGGCGACACCGGCAGCGACGGTGATCGGCACATAAAACTGGTGCCAATGCGCCCAGGCCGCTATAGCGCCGATGGCAGTAGCAAGCATGATCGCGGTGTCTTTCTCTATTCCCGCCGCAACCTGCGCGAAGACCAGGAACGCAACCGTACTGAGTACAAAGGATGCCAACAGCAGCACCGCAGGCAGTGCCAGCTTGCGGCGTTTGACGAAGAATACCGACAACCCCCACGACAGCAGCGCAACCACACAGAAGCCCAATGCTGGCGACTGCAGGCCAAACACCCAGCCCGCCGACGCCAGCAGGATGAACGCTGCAATGCTGACGAAGATGTCGTTAAAGCCGGATATCAGCCGGAAGTTCTCTTCATCCACCAGGCGGGTATGGGCGCGGCCTGACACAAAGTTGCGGAAGCGCTCAACTGCCGCTTCATCCAGCACACCGTCCTTTACTGCTGCGTACAAATCTTCGTCTGTGTACATCGCGTTGTTCGCTCCTTGATCAGGTATCGGGCCAGATTGGCAGCATCCCTTGCACAGTCGCTGCGCGATGAGTGGTTTGGCTCAGCCCGAATGCTCCTCAAACAACTTCATCGCCAGCAACCCATGCCCCACCGCAGCACCGGCACGCAGCGCAGAGGCGATAAATACCGTTTCTGCCAGTTCTTCCTTGGTGGCTCCGGCCTTGACCGCGTTCTCGACGTGGGCATCGATGCAGTAGGAGCACTGGGTAGACAAAGCAACAGCGATAGACATCAGTTCACGGTATTTCTCTGGAATCGCGCCGTCTTTGCGCTCGGCTGTGGCCTTGAGATTGAGGAAGGCGGTGGCTTCTTTGTTGGCGGCCTGCATCAGTTGCTTGGCGTAGGCCTTGTCACTGCGGGACTGGTAGTCACTCATTGGTCTGGTGCTCTTGTTATTGTGATTTGAGGGTACAGCTGGGGTTGGCGCAGGGGCGCTCAAGTGCCCTTGCGTTCGTAAGCCGGCTGGTCGTAGTGGTTGTAGTCGATGGTCGCTTGCGGCCAGAGGCTAGCGCTTTCCTCTCGCCGCTCGGCGATGGTTTTGCCGAACACCGAGAAGTGCACCCGCTCCATCAGGTCGGCCAGTTGCTGGCTGCTGGCAAAGCCCATAAAGATGGCGCCTTGCATAAAGCCTTCAAGGCGATGCCGGTCCTGATCGGGAAGTTTGTAGCCATCACGTGAGGCTGAAAAGTGTTTGCGCAGGCGTTGTTCGATTTCGGAAAGATACTGGTTTGCAGTCATGGGCTCGAACTCGCATCGGGATTGGAGACAGAACCCCTATCTTGCGTCGGGTTGACTGCAGGCGGCAAGCCGGAATACCACGTGACCAGTGTCTGCTTGCCAGCCTAATGCCCGCGCAACACCTTTGAAAGGACTTAAACGCAGGCACCCGGCAGCATCAGAGCATCAGGACAGTGCGGCGATAAACCCGACAGCAACAAACCAAAGCAACCACAGCACAACGCCGATGTAACCCAGAATCAGGCCGGTCAGCGCCATGCCGTCACCAGTCTGGGTACCACCGCTGCTTTTGATCTGCGAACGCGCAATGTGGCCGCAGATAATCGCGATGATCGAGCCGAAGATAAACAAGCCGGCAATACCCGCGATGAGGCTGACGATAGCCAGTGAGGAGGTGGACGCAACCTGCGGCTGCTGCACTGGCTGTGCAGCCGTGCCCTGTGGTGCAGCATTGGCAACGCCGTACACATCGGTTGCTTCATTGCCAACAGCGACAAAGTCGACAGCGACGCCGGGCACTGGAACACCTGCGCTTTTCCACTGGGGGCGCGTAAAGGTGTATCGATTGCCTGCTTCGCAGCTGATCACACCGCCACCACTGATGGAATTGAAATCCAGTACTGTCCCTTTCATATTCTTTACACCTTTCCCCTGAAACCCAAGTCGAGTACGACACCAACGGCGCCACCACCGCATCCGCCTGATGCTCTCGGACGCGTTCGGCGATTATAAGGAATGGAACGGTGAAGGCATACGATGACAGCCACCTTGGTAGCTGTCATCCACGCAGAGCAGACAGCTCAGATACAGGTACTGCCGCCGTCAACCGGCAGCGCGATACCCGTAGTGAAGCCGGAGTTTGCGCCGCACAGATACATCACGGCGGCCGCGATTTCCTCGGCGCGGCCAATGCGGCCAACCGGGTGCATGGCAGCAGCAAACTCGGCCTTGCGCGGTTCGATGGCAGCGGCGCGGCGGAACATGTCGGTGTCAATTACCGCGGGGCAAACGGCGTTGACGCGAATACCCTGCTTGGCGTATTCAACAGCCACGGAGCGGGTCAGGCCCAGCACTGCGTGCTTGCTGGCAGCGTAGATGCTCATCTTCGGTGCCGCGCCCAGAGCAGCGACAGAGGCGGTATTGACGATGGAGCCACCACCGTTCTTCAGCATCAGCGGAATCTGGAAGCGCATGCACTGCCAGACGCCCTTGACGTTGACGTCCATGATGCGGTCGAACACGGCTTCATCGCCATCGGCCAGCTTGCCCTGTTCGATTTCGATACCGGCGTTGTTGAAGGCGCAGTCAAGACGACCGTAATCGGCCTCGATTCCGGCGATCAGCGCTTTGACCTGTTCTGCATCGGCAACGTTGCAGGCAACAAAGCGCGCATCACCGCCAGCCGCGCGAATGGCTTGCGCGGTGGCTTCGCCCTGTTCAGCGTCAATATCAGATGCGATGACCCGCGCGCCTGCGGCGGCGAAGGCCTCAGCGGTAGCCTTGCCGATGCCGGCAGCTGCGCCGGTGATCAAAACAACCTTACCGGAAAACTCCATGCTCATACGTTAACTCCTGACTCTAGAAGAGCGCCCACCGGCGCTCGGACACGCAGGATAGTAGCAACGCTGCGAGTCACGGTTCGACCAAAGTCAGGCCTGTTGTTCATGCATCATGCCTGGCGCTGATGCTGGTCACGCAACCACGCGACGATCTCCGCCTGATCACCGCTGAACACCACGCGGGAGCGCTTGTTTTCGCGCTGATAGACGTACATCGGGTCGTAGTAGTGGGTCAGCAGCCCTTCGATCCAGCCGCGGTGGGCATGCACATCGCCGGTGCGCTTCTGCTCGGCCAGCGCCGCTTCCATCAGCGCGTTCAGCTCGCTGTGGCGGTCGCCGCCCAGCCGCTTGTAGATGCGCTGCAAGCTGCCCAGCAGATAGGTTTCAAACGCAGCGAAGGCGGCTTCCGGGTCGTCCGGCTGCTGGTCGCGGTATTCGGCCAGCATGTTGACCACATAGTCGCCAAGGATACGGGTAACGCGGTTCTCAAAGCTGTCTTCCAGCCAGACCAGCGGTGCTTCCTGCATTTCCCGGTAGAGCGTCAGCGGCAACGAGCAACTGCCGACGATGCGGCCTTCGTCTTCCAGCACGATCTGTGTTACGCCGGCGGCGCGCAGCTTGAGGGCGTCAATCGCCAGCCGGTTTTCAAAGTCGATCTGCGCCGGCTGCGGCGTGGCATGACGGCCAAAGCTTGAACCACGATGATTGGCGCGCCCTTCCAGATCCAGGCTGTTGTCCAGCGCGGTGATCACTTCGGTCTTACCGGTACCGGTCATGCCGGCCACCAGAATCGGCGAGCATTCCAGCGCCGCAGCGTCCAGGGTGTCGATCAGAAAGCGGCGCATGGCCTTGTAGCCGCCAACCACCCGCGGATACTGCACGCCGGCGTCGGCCAGCCACTGCTGAACCAGTTGCGAACGCAGGCCGCCGCGAAAGCAGTACAGGTAGCCTTCGGGGTTGGCCTTGACATGCGCCAGCCAGGCGTCGACCCGCGCCTGCTTGACCTTGCCGCAGACCAGGCTGTGACCCAGCGCAATGGCGGCCTGCTGGCCCTGCTGCTTGTACATGGTGCCGACTTTCTGCCGCTCCACGTCGACCATCAGCGGCAAGTTGACCGACTGGGGAAAGGCTCCCTTATCAAACTCGACCGGCGCCCGCACATCCATCAACGGCACATCGTTGAGGAACAGTGAGCGAAAGTCCTCGGTGTTGTCGCGCATCACAGTACCTCGACGCGCGGGCCCTGATCGTACTCGACCAGCTCACCAATACAGCCCAGCTCAAGCCCCAGATCAGCCGCCAGCGCCAGAAACTCGGCTTCACCGTCAGGCGCAACCGCGACCAGCAGCCCGCCACTGGTCTGCGGATCACAGAGCAACTGCTTCTGGGCTTCGCCAAGGGCGCCGATCTTGTGGCCGTAGCTGTCGAAATTGCGCAGCGTGCCGCCGGGCACACAGCCCTGCTCAAGGTAGTAATCGACCGCCGGCAGCCTGGGTACGGCGGCAAACTGCAACTGCGCCTTGAGGTTGGCACCTTCGGCCATTTCGGTCAGGTGGCCAAGCAAGCCAAAGCCGGTGACATCGGTCATAGCCTGCACCCCTTCCAGTGCAGCAAAACGCTGGCCCGGGCTGTTCAGCCGGCACATCAGATCACGGGCTACGCCGGCATCCTCGGGGCGCAGTTTCTTCTGCTTTTCTGCGGTGGTCAGGATACCGATGCCCAGCGGTTTGGTCAGAAACAACCGCGCGCCGGCTTTGGCCTGGTCGTTGCGCTTGAGCTGGCTGCGCAGCACATGGCCGGTGACGGCCAGACCAAAGATCGGCTCCGGGGCATCAATCGAGTGGCCGCCAGCCAGCGGCATGCCAGCCTCGGCGCACACCTGGCGGGCACCAGCCAGGACTTCACCGGCAACTGCAGCGGGCAACAGATTGACGGGCCAGCCCAGAATGGCAATGGCCATCATCGGCGTGCCGCCCATGGCGTAGATATCACTGATGGCGTTGGTAGCGGCGATGCGGCCGAAATCGAATGGGTCGTCGACAATCGGCATGAAGAAGTCGGTGGTGCTGACTATGCCCTGCTCGGCGTCAAGGCCAAATACGGCAGCGTCATCACGGCTGGCATTGCCCACCCAGAGCCGCTCAAAGGCCGGGCCGGGCTGACCGACCGCGAGCATCTCGTCCAGCACCTTGGGTGAAATCTTGCAGCCACAGCCGGCGCCGTGGCTGTACTCGGTCAAACGAATGGTCTGGGTCATGCTGCTCTCCACCGACGGGACATCAAAATCGATCGGCGGATTCTAGCAGCGACAGGGCCCCAAGCCTATTTTCCTGCGGCGCATCAATGGCGACGCTCAAACTGGTCCAGGGTGTCGCTGGCCACCATGCGGCCCAGTTCGATCAACTCCGGTGCGCGGTAGAACTCAAAGAACCGGCAGAGTCTTTTGGGTACATTGAAGATCACATCGGGCGGGTAGCCGGCGATCTTGTACTGGGTGAGCGACGACTGCATCGCCTCAAACGAGAGGTTGACCAGTTCAAGCATGCTGGCCGGGCCCGGTGGCGGCTCGACCTCAACCGGCGCGCGAGGATCCTGGCGGCGCGAATGCACCAGCGCCATGGATGCTTCACCTTCGGCCGCGAGCAGCGCGAGGTCGTCATCGGAGCCGGTCTCGTCGACCCGACGCCCCAGCCAGGAGGGTTTGATCGCCGCCATCCACTGATCCCATTGCTGGCGTATTGGGGCCGGGCGCTCGATGACCGGCATACGGTAGTGGGTACTTTCAATCGAGTTGAGGTTGACCGCCATAATCAGATCGCAGTGCGCCGACACAACCGGGACAATCGGCAGCGGGTTGAGCAGACCGCCGTCAACCAGCACACGATGGCCCTGCTTCACGGGTGAGAACAGGCTGGGAATCGCCGCCGACGCGCGCATGGCCTGGTGCAGGCACCCGCTTTGAAACCAGACTTCCTGCTGATTGGTCAGGTCGGTGGCCACAGCGGTAAAGGGGATACGCAGATCCTCGATCTCCATTTCGCCGAGAATCTCGCGAATACGGCCAAATACCCGCTCGCCGCGAATGGCACCCAGGTTGCCGAAACCGATATCCAGCAGCCGAATCACATCCAGATAATCCAGCCCGGAGACCCAGTCCCGGTAGTCGGCCAACCGGCCAGCGGCATGTATCCCGCCCACAACCGCGCCCATCGAACAGCCGGCGATGCAGGCAATCTCGTATCCCCGGCGTTCGATTTCTTCAATAACGCCGATGTGCGCATAGCCACGCGCACCGCCGCTGCCCAAAACCAGGGCGACTCTCTGTGCCATCTTGCTGTTACTCCTTAACAATCCCGGCTGAAGCTGATTGACGCAGCCCAGCGGCGTGATCATCATGCCGAAACTCTTTTCTGCTGCACAAGGCTCATCGTGAACGCTCGTACCAACCGCTCTGTAAAACTGCTGATCTGTCTTGTCGTGCTGCTGACCCTGGCGGCGCTGGCGGTGCTCTGGATAGTGCATTCGGCACAGGCAAAGCGCGACGGAGAGCTGCAGCTGGAAGGCCTGCAAGGCCCGGTATCGGTGTTTTACGACGCCTGGGGCGTGCCGCATATCGATGCAGCCAGCGAGGAAGATGCCTACCGTGCACTGGGCTATGTTCACGCCCAGGACCGTCTGTTCCAGATGGATCTGCTGCGCCGCATCGGCGGCGGCCGTCTGGCAGAACTGTTCGGCGCCGACTCGTTCGAAACCGATCGTTTCTTCCGCTCGCTCGGCATCAGCCGCCATGCGCGCGATTACGCAGCGCGCCTGGACGCGGCGCCAGACAGCCCGCATGTGCGGCTGATCCACGCTTACCAGGACGGCATCAACCAATATATCGATCACGGCGGCATGCCGATCGAGTACCGCCTGCTGCTGACGCGACCGGACTACTTCACCACCGAAGACATCGCCAACACCATGGGCTACATGGCCTATTCCTTTGCCGAGGCCTTCAAGACCGATGCTCTGGTCGACAGTATCAGGGGTACGCTGAGCGAGCGCCACTACCGCGATCTGGTGCCCAGCTGGCCGGACCAGTTGCCGCCCGTGCGTTCTTCCGGCCAGCCCTATATCGAGCTGCTGACACCCATGCTGGAGCAGATCAGCCAGGTCGAGCGCACCTTCCCGAGCGGCCAGTTTCTCGGCAGCAACGCCTGGGCGGTCAACGCCGGGCATAGCGCCAGCGGTGCGCCTCTGCTGGCCAACGACCCGCACATTGGCTTCGCCGCCCCTGCCGTATGGTACGAGGCGCATATCCGCACGCCGGACGCCGAGGTCTATGGCCACTTTCTCGCCGGCATCCCCTTTCCGCTGCTAGGTCAGACCCGTCATCACGCCTGGGGCCTGACCATGCTGATGAACGATGATGTCGATTTTTACCGCGAGCGTACCAACCCCGATGACCCGGAGCAGGTCTGGGCGGTTGATCACTGGGAGCCGCTGCAGGTTCACGAGGAGGTCATCAAGATTCGGGGTCAGGAAGATCGTCTGATCCGCACTCGCAGCAGCCGCCACGGCCCCATCATCAACGACCTGCCGGGCAGTATGGAACGTCAGCCGGTCAGCCTGTTCTGGAGTTTTCTCGACCCCGACAGCGACTCGACACGCGCCTTTTACGGCTTTACCCGAGCCACCAGCATGAGCGAGTTTGAAGCGGCTGCGGCATTGCACGGCGCGCCGGGCCTGAACCTGCTGTATGCCGACGTAGACAACAACATTGCCATGTGGGCGATCGGCAAACTGAAACGCTGGCCGCAGAGCAGCAACGGCTTTTCGCTGCTCAATGGCGGCTCCGGCCGTGACGATTTCCTCGGCTATCAGCCTTTCGAGAACAACCCGCGGATCATCAACCCGCGCGACGGGATTCTGTTCTCGACCAACAACCCGTACCCGGAACGCAATCCGCGGCGCAAGCTGCCCGGATATTACGCCCCGACTGATCGCGCCCAGCGGCTGGAGCAGCTGCTGGCGAGCAAGGATCAATTTGACCTGTCGGATTTCAAGGCCTTTCAGCTGGACGACCAACGCCCGGTTGCCCTGAGCATGGTCGCCGATGCCTTGCCGTTGCTTGACGCCGAGCAATTGCCCGAGGACCTGCGCGAACCGGCAGCCGCTGCCGCCGCCCTGCTCGCCAGCTGGGACGGGCGCTACGCCCAGGACAGCGCCGCGGCCAGCATCTTCCAGCGCTGGCAGGATGCGCTCTCGGAGGCGCTGTTTGCCGACGAACTGGGGCCGCGCTACAGCTTCTTCCGTAACACCTTCATGGCCGAGAAGACCCTCGCCAGCCTGTACTGGAAACCCACCTCGCCCTGGTGGGATAACCGCCAGCAGCCCAGCCTTGATGGCCGCCAGTCGGCTATTCAGCACGCCTGGCAGAACGCAATTGCGGGTCTGGTTGCCGACTTTGGCAAGGAGCCCGGGCAGTGGCAATGGTCACGCCTGGCCAGTTTGCAGCACCAGCACGCACTGGCCGAGCGCCTCCCCTTTGGCGACTATCTGAACAGCAAACCGGTAGCGGTCAATGGTGGCAACGAGACGCTCAACAACATGGCCTTCGACCGCGGCGAACAGCATTACCGCATCAAGGCAGGCCCGTCCACCCGGCGCCTGATTGATCTGTCGGACCCCAATGCCAGCCTGGGTATCAACCCGCTGGGGCAGGCCGGCAACCCGCTGGATGATCACGCACACGATCAGGCCGAGATGTTCAATGAGGGCCGCTATCGCACGCAGTTGTTCGATTGGCTGTCGATTCAGGCCTTGCCAGATCGACTGCTGCTGCAGCCTGCCAGCCGGCAGCGCTGAAACGCTCAGCGTACCTGCCGGATAATCGCGCCCTCTGCCGGTTCCGGGCTGCCCAGGGTCAGGCGCTGCGCAGCCACGCCCGCTGCCTTGAGGGCCTCTGCCAGCGCTGGCGCATCGGCGCCATCAAGCTGCACCCGCAGCAGCGAGTCCAGGCGCATCATGCGCACCAGCAAACGGCTCCAGCTGGCCATCAGCTCGGCGTCTCCGGCCATCGCCGGCAGCGTCAGCTGCTCTTCCGAGCGCAGCACCTTGAGCAACGTCGAAGGTGTCGGATACAGCGCCTGTTCGACCGCAGCAGTCGGCGTGGTCTGCTCGAGATTCAGATAGCTGCGGCGGTTACCGCGGGTAATCGAGTAGAGCGAGACAAAGCGCTGCGGTTCGGTATCCAGCCGCAGCGCCAGGTAGCGTTGACCGTCCTCCGGACCATATAACTGTGAGTTGTGCAGAACCTGATTGGCCCACAGGCTGCTGCTGCCGCATTCACGGCCGTCGCAGGCGTAAAGAAGGGTGTGGGGTTGCTCGACCAGTTGACCGAGAACGTGGCGAAAGGCATCTTCGGGTGGGTAACCGTCGGTGATCTCCCAGGTGACCTGCGCCAGCTCGCCGCTTACGCGGATCTCACGTTCAGCGCGTAGCTGGTTGTTAATGCGCCTTACACTGCCGATCACGACCGGGTGATCGATCTGTGCAGAGAGGCCTTCGCTGACAATCCGGGAATGGGGAAACGGACTGACCACCAGTTGCTCCAGCGCCTGCGCTGCCTGAGCCCCCGGGCCACCCGCCAACATGAAGCCACCTACCAACAGCGGCAGAGTACGAACCAATAAAGCCATGCGTCTCCCTAGACGCGCTCCGGCACACCAGGCCGTAGCGCACAGAATTGGTTGCCGAGAAGCCGGCAACGCAATGAACCTGGTCAGAGAATAGCGCGTGACGCCCTGGCGGTCAGCTCAAGCTTGTGTAGAAGTCTTTCAGAATCGCCGCGACCTGTGGCGCCGGCTCTTCCAGATGCAGGTGGTGGCCGCCGTCGACCCGGTGCACGGTCAGGTGCTTGAAGGCATCAATGCGGGCCAGCACCTCGGGATGTTTGTGCATGACACCTTGATTGGCGAGTACCAGACAGGTCGGCGCCGTGATGTTCTCGATGAAGGAAGACGCATGACGCTGGGTAAAGCGCAGCGGCGACGGCAGCATCAGCTGCGGATCGGTACGCCAGGTCCAGCCGCCATCGTGGGGCATCAGCCCACGCTCGACCAACGCTGCGGCCGCATCCCTAGAGATTGGCGTGGTGCCGCCCAGCACGCGGGCAGACACGGCCTTTTCGACGCTGTCGTATACCGGCTTGCGCTTGTTGCCCAGCTGCAGCGTGGAGTTGAAGAAGCGCGCCATCTGCCGCGGAGCGTCATCGGCTTCGGAGGTAAACGGCATCAGACCGTCAATCATCGCGGCGGCAATAATGCGGTCCGGCAGACTGCCGGCCAGTACGCCACTGATAATCGCCCCCATTGAATGCCCAAGCAGGGCAAAGCGCTCCCAGCCCAGATCCTCAGCCACCTGCAACACCGTGGCTGCCTGCTGCCAGAGGCTGTAGCCGGTCGCCGGCATGTGTCCGGAGAGGCCGTGGCCCGGCAGATCCAGCGCAACCAGATAGACCCCCTCCAACGACGGTGCGATGCGATCGAAGGTCGCCGCGTTATCGAGCCAGCCATGCAGCGCGATCACCGGCAGGCCGCCGGGCTCTCCCCAGACCTTGCCGGCGACTTCAATATGCGGCAGGGAGAAGCGAATTTCGTGACTGCTGATGGGCATGGGGGCCTCCGGGACCGTAGCGGAATTAAGCAGAACGCAATCTAACGGCCTGCACCGCGTCGGACAAGCGCCCACGTCTGCGTGAATGCATGCCCATATTTGGCACTTTTGCCCTGTTCTACTCGGCTTTCAACGGCACAATGGCCATGGTCAGGCGGGAAATACAGGTTTGATTGCCGGCATCGTCATGCAGCCGAATGTCCCAGACATGCGTGGTTCGTCCCAGATGCACGGCTTTGGCCACCGCCGTGACACGCCCGGAACGCACGGCGCGCAGATGATTGGCGTTGATATCGAGGCCGACGCAGTAATAGCGGCTGGTATCAATGCACTGATAGGACGCGATGCTGCCAACGGTCTCGGCCAGCACTACCGAGGCACCGCCATGCAAAATGCCATAGGGCTGATGGGTCCGCTCATCCACCGGCATACTGGCGCTGAGCCAGTCGTCGCCGGCGGCTTCGATACGAATATCCAGCAGGCTGTTGATGGTGGGTGACGGCGCATTCAGCCGCTCGAGATCAATCGGGGTTTTCCAGATACTGCTCATGTCGTCTCCTGCCGCTGCTCAGACTGATGCCAGACAACACTCTGGCCGCTGACCAGCCAATCGTGAAAGTGAGCCTGCCAGGTGGCTTCCACCACGTTCCGGCGCAGCTTGTGCGTTGGCGTACGAAAGCCGCCGTCGACATCCCAGGGGGTATCAACGACGACAACGCAGCCCAACCGCTCGCTGCTCGCCAGTGTTGCGTTGAGACGCTCCAAAGCCTCTGCCAGCGCGCGTCGTACGACATCAGCCCGCTCGTATTGCCCGTCGCCAAGCCGAACCAATGCCAGCGGCTGCGGCAAATCCTGCCCGACCACACAGGCTTCGTCGACCTCTGGCAGATCCATCAGCGCCTGTTCGATCGGTGCCGGCACAACGTAGCGTCCGCGAGACGTTTTGAAGATATCCTTGACGCGTCCGGTCAGACGCAGAAACCCCTCCTGATCAATCTCACCAACATCTCCGGTATGCAGGAAGCCCTGTTCATCCAGCACCTCGGCGGTACGCGCCGGCTCCTTGAAGTAGCCCATCATCAGCGTTTTGCTGCGCACCAGAATCTCACCCTGCTCACCCAGTCGGCACTCGACACCGGGATTGGGCAAGCCGATATATCCGGCCTTGGGGCGGCCGGGCCGGCCCAGATGGGAATAGCCGCAGTTTTCGGTCATGCCATAGCCCTCGACAACGACCAGACCGAGACGGGCAAACCATTGCTGCACCGCCGGCGCCAGGCGGGCCGCACCGCTGACTGCATAACGAACCTGGTCCAATCCTAGCCAGGCCAGCACGCGCCGCGCCTGCCAAGGGCCAATAACAGGCAAGCGCAGAGCCAGCTTCAACCAGCGCCCACGCCCGCTCTGTTCGACCGCGCGCATGCATTGCTGCCATACCCGTGGAGATCCAAACAGCAGCGTTGGCCGGGCACAGCGGGCATCGCGGACAAAGGTCTCTGCGGATTCGACAAAATACACCTGCTGCCCGCCCAGCAACGACGACTGTTCAATAAACTGGCGCTCACCAATGTGGCTGAGAGACTGAAAGGAGAGCATGCGGTCAGTTGCCGAAATGACGAAAAGCCGCTGGTAGTTGGTCGCCGCCAGAAACATGCTGGCAAAGCTGAGCATAACCCCCTTGGGCATGCCGGTTGTACCGGAGGTATAGATGATTGTGGCCAGTTGCTCCGGACGCGGAAGAACCGGCTCGGCAAGTGGCTCGCAGGTTGTCAGCAGCTGCTCCCAGCCTGCCAGGCCCTGCCCTTTCGGTCCGTTTGGCAGGCTCACACAGGCAACCCCGCCTGGTACTGCATCGGCGATTTTTGACCAGGCCGGAAGCGGCCCGATAAACAGCGCGCGCAACTCCGCGTGCTCGATCAGCTTGCCGGCAGCATCGGGGGTCAGGTGAGGGTGCAGCGGGACCGACACATGCCCTGCCATCCAGATCGCCAGATCGGCGATGATCCAGTGCGCGCAGTTCTTTGAAAGCAGACCGATGTTGCTGGCCGCAGGCAGGTCAAGCGATTGCAGATAGCGGGCAATGCGACGGGCCTGATCGCCCACCTCGGCCCAGCTGTATCGGACGAGTTGGCCATCGCGCCCGGGCTCGAGAAGGAAGTCGCTGCGCGGACGCAGGCTTTCGTGCCGGAAAAAAGACTCCAGCGCGGTCTCTGGTTGCGTTGTCAGTGCGCCCATGCCGTGTCCCTTGAGGATTGTTATTGTTATAGGTCGTCATATTGCGGTGACGGTGCGTCACTCGAATGGGGGAACACTATCCCAGCAAGCGGTGGCCTACAAGCGTCTTTATCAGGCGCCTTGCTCCGCC
>CERU01001238.1_pt1 | contig 17380 bp, 14 predicted proteins | sample 530741 | NCBI WGS metagenome assembly CERU01 (sample SAMEA2620925, study PRJEB7988) | marine metagenome | biome: marine biome (ENVO:00000447); feature: deep chlorophyll maximum layer (ENVO:xxxxxxxx); material: "saline water (ENVO:00002010), including plankton (ENVO:xxxxxxxx)" | depth 30 m | reverse complement strand
CTCGTCCCCATGCTCGAGCCGGAATACGACATCACCGCCGCCGACCGCGCCGAGGGCGAGAAGATCATGCTCGAAGCGATCGAGGAAGGCCTCGTCGCGCTGCCCGAAGGCCAGCAGATCATGCTCAAGCTGTCGATCCCCAAGGAAGCCGGGATCTATGGGGGTCTGACCAACCATCCCAAGGTGCTGCGCGTGGTCGCGCTCTCGGGCGGCTATTCGACCGAGGAGGCCTGCAGCGAGCTGGCCAAGAACCCCGGCATGATCGCCAGCTTCAGCCGCGGCCTGCTGCAGGATCTGCGCGCCACGCAGAGCGACGAGGAATTCGACGGCACACTGTCGGGCGCGATCGACCAGATCCACGCCGCCAGTGTTGCCTGAACGCTACTGGCGTTCGAAGACGAACCGATAGTCGCCGGCGGGGATGTCTCCGCCGGCCGTCGGCAACGGAGCAGCAGTGGCTAGCACATAGGTGCGGCCCATCACTTCGTAGGGATCGCCCAGCGTCAACGGGGCGGTCTGCGTCCAGTGCGTGGCCGCGATGCGCGTCGACACGGTCAGTTCGCCCCCGTGGAAGCACTGCACGTCCGCCGGGCAGCGCGTGTCCTCGATGATCGCCAGCGGCGTCAGGATCGCATCGCCCGCCCACACCGGGCTGCCGATGGCGACCGCGCTGCCCTGGCTGGCGGCATCGCCATTGCCGCGGGGCGTATCGGGAATGATGGCGCAGGCGGCGGTCAGCGGGGCGATCAGGGCGGCGGCGAGATAGGCTTTCATGCGTGCGGTAGAGGCGCCGGCTGCTTTCGTATCGCTGAACAGGTGACGCGGCGCGGCAATCGCCTTATGGGCGCCAGCCATGACCGATTGCCAATTGTACCTCATCTCTCCGCTCGATGTGACGGGCGACTTTCCCCAACGTCTCGAGCGCGCGCTCGATGCCGGGCCCGGGCTGGTCACCGCCTTCCAGTTCCGCGTCAAGGATATCGACCAGCACGAAGCTGCGCGGCTGGCCGAACCGCTGCAGGCGATCTGCGCGGCCCGCGACGTGGCCTTCATCGTCAATGACAATGTCGCGCTGGCCAAGCGGCTCGGCGCCGATGGCGTGCATCTGGGGCAGGGCGATGGCGATGTCCGAGATGCGCGCGAGGAACTTGGCCGCGAAGCGCAGATCGGGGTGACCTGCCATGCCTCGCGCCATCTCGCGATGGAAGCGGGCGAGGGCGGGGCCGATTACGTGGCGTTCGGCGCCTTCTTCGACAGCACCACCAAGCCGAGCGAGCACCGGCCCGAGCCGGAGATCCTCGAATGGTGGAGCACGGTGTTCGAAATCCCCTGCGTGGCGATCGGCGGGATCACGCCTGCCAATTGCGCGCCGATCGTGGCGGCGGGTGCGGACTTCCTGGCCGTGTCCGGCGCGGTCTGGAAAGGAGACGAAGTCGCGGCGGTCAAGGCCTTCGCCCAGCGGATCGGCGCGGAGCAAAACGGGGCGGCGTGAGTTGGCTATCCTGAAAGGGCGGTAAAGCCCTGATTTCAGGAGCTCTCCCCATGCGCAATTTCATCCTCGCCACCGTGTCCTCGCTCGCGCTGGTCGCTTGCGGCGGGCAGGAACCCGATGCTTCGCCCGAAGCCGCGACCGAGACCGCCGCTGCGAGCGGCAGCGAGCATGGCTACGAAACGCGCGGCAGCAACAATCTGGCCGACACCATGGCGTCGGACGATGCGCGCTACATGGCTGATGGCGCGACGCCGGACAGCGACGCGGCGAACGACATTCCCGATGCGACCGAACGGCCGGTCATGCAGGCGCAGGTCGTGCTCGACCGTATCGGCTTCGGCCCCGGCGTGATCGACGGCAAGATGGGCATGAGCACCGAAAACGCGCTGCGCGGTTTCCAGGAGGCCAACGATCTCGAGGTGACGGGCAGACTGGACCAGCCGACCAAGACCGCGCTGGCCGAATGGGAGCGGATCCCCGCCACCCGCGTGGTGACGGTACCCGATAGCTGGGCCGAAGCCGAATACGCCGACATGCCCGACAGCGTGGCCGGCAAGGCGAAGCTCGACCGATTGGGCTACAAATCGCTCGATGAACGGCTGGCCGAACGGTTTCACACCACCGTCGAGGTGCTGCGCGAACTGAACCCGGGCGGACGACCGGCGGGCAGCAGCGCATCCGCCGACGCCGGCCCCGACGATGGCGCCAATGCGCAGGCCGCGGACGGGCAGGCCGGTGGCGGCTATTTCGTGGCCGGGCAGCAATTGCGCGTACCCAATATCGGCGGGGATCGGATCGCGCCGGGGGCGATCGCCGATGCCGACTGGCAGCGCACGCTGGCCTCGCTCGGCGTCGGCTCCGAACAGACCGCGGTCGACCGGATCGTCGTCAGCAAGGCGGGCAAGACGCTCAAGGCCTATAGCGGGGACAAGCTGGTGGCGCTGTTCACCGTCAGCTCGGGATCGAGCGAGTTCCCGCTTCCGCTGGGCGAATGGGATATCGTCGGCGAAGCCTACAACCCGCCCTACAGCTACGATCCCGAAGTGCTCGGCAATGGTGACGGCGAAACCTATACGCTTGCCGCGGGGCCCAACTCGCCAGTGGGCGTCGTGTGGATCGACCTGAGCAAGGAACATTACGGTATCCACGGCACGCCCGACCCCGAAACCATCGGCCGCGCGCAGTCGAGCGGCTGTGTCCGGCTGACCAATTGGGATGCCGCGCGGCTGGCCGGAATGGTCTCGCAATCGACGCGGGTGCTTTTCGAGGCCTGAACGGGTAGGCTGTGCGCATGAACCTCGTCGACCGCATCCTCACCATCGTCATCACCGCTACCATTACCAGCGCGATCTGGATCGTGGCGGGGGGCAGCCTGATCGAAAACGCAACCAGCGTCAGCCAGCGCAACGCCACGCGTCCGGCGGAGGCTGCGCCGAGCCCGCAGCCTGAACAGGTGGCGGATGACGGGGAAGAGGCGTCGGACACCGGAACGCCCACAGGCGAACCGCTCGATCTCGATGCGCCGGTCGCGCCCAGCAGCGAACAGTCGCGCCAGTTGCTGGTCCCGGTGAAGAACATCCGCGCCAGCGACCTCAGCGATACCTACAGCGATTCGCGCAGCAGCGGTTCACGCCTGCACGAGGCGATCGATATCATGGCGCCCAAGGGCACCAGCGTGCGTTCGGCCGCGCCGGGAACGGTCGAGAAGCTGTACCGCTCGGATGTCGGCGGCAACACCATCTACATCCGTTCGACCGACGGTTTGACAATCTATTACTACGCCCACCTGGACGCCTATGCCGAAGGACTGCAGGAAGGCCAGCGCGTGCGCCGCGGGCAGCGGCTGGGCACGGTGGGCAGTTCGGGCAATGCCTCGCAGGATGCGCCGCACCTGCATTTCGCGATCCTTCAGACCACCGCGGATGCCGAATGGTGGGAGCCCGCCAATGCGGTCAATCCCTACCCGCTGCTGACGGGGCAGTGATCAGTCCCGCACCGGCCCGGTGCGGTGGCAGCGCAGGCGGCCCAGCTTGCCGCCGGGCTCGATCTGCTGGAGCAGGCCCGATCCCAGTCGCATCATCTTCATTCCGCGCATCGGTCCGCGGGTGAAGGTGACCGTCTTGCCTTCCATCAGATAGGTCCCGCTGCCGCGCGGCGTGCGATAGCTCGACCCGCCGGTGATCGAAAAATCGCGGCCTTCCTGTTCGATCCAGGCAGCCCCCGTCGCATCGCCCGGGAGCGCGCAGACATAGGCGCCCTGGTCGAGCAGCAACAACCGCCCCTGCGCCGCGGCAGGGGTGAGCGCGAAGCCGGCCAGCGCGGCGAACAGGGCAGGGGTGAAAAATCGTCTCATGGTAACCGTCCGCCCGCGATATAGGGATTGGCTGCGCGTTTTTCCACTCGCTTGCCCGCGCGGTCATGCTCGGCTAAGGCGCGCGGCACACGATCGCTCGACGGGCGATCCGCTCTTTTACAAGTCGAAGGTAGCTTCCCCATGAAGATCAGCGGCGTGGACATCCGTCCGGGCAACATCATCGAATACGAAAAAGGTATCTGGAAGGTCGCCAAGATCCAGCATACCCAGCCCGGCAAGGGCGGCGCCTACATGCAGGTCGAGATGAAGAACCTGCAGGATGGCCGCAAGACCAACGTGCGCTTCCGCAGCGCCGATACGGTCGAGAAGGTCCGGCTGGACACGGCCGAGTATCAGTTCCTTTACGAAGATGGCGACATGCTCGTCTTCATGGACCAGACGAATTACGAACAAATCACGCTGCCCAGCGACCTGCTGGGCGACGCGCGGCCGTTCCTCCAGGACGGCATGCAGGTGAAGCTCGAACTGTGGGAAGAAAAGCCCATCTCGGTCGAACTGCCCGCGCAGATCGAAGCCGAAATCGTCGAGGCCGATGCCGTGGTGAAGGGGCAGACCGCCTCCTCCAGCTACAAGCCCGCCGTGCTCGACAACGGCGTGCGCATCATGGTCCCGCCGCATATCGAAAGCGGCACGCGGATCGTGGTCGACGTCTACGAACAGAGCTACGTCGGCAAGGCCAGCTAACCGCATGGGCAAGTCCATCGCCAGCCGGTTCGAGAACATCGATGTCACGCGCAGCGTCTTGCGCGCGGTGATCATCAACGATGACGAACTGACGCTGGAGATGGACTTCTGCCTCGAGCCCGCGCACCCCGATTACGAAACGCCGGGCGCGGGCGACGACTGCTGCTTCCATCCGGGCCTGCTCAAATTTGCCGGGATCTCGAAGCTCGGCCTCGAGCGCGCCGAGCATCCCGACCAGACCCAGCGCCGCTTCGCGATCCAGTCCTTCAACATCGAAGGCACGAAGTTCGACATGGCCTGCGAATGGGGCACGATCCACATCCAGGCGCGTTCGATCCGCGTCCTTACCGAATAAGAGAGTTTCCATGGCCGTTCTATCGGGTGTCATCCGCGTAATGGAAAAAGCCGCGCGCAAGGCGGGCGGCCGCCTGCGCCGCGACTTCGGCGAAGTCGAGCACCTCCAGGTGAGCCGCAAGGGCCCGGCGGACTTCGTCTCCAAGGCCGACCGCATCGCCGAACGCACGCTCTACGACGAACTGCTCGCTGCGCGCCCCGACTGGGGCTTCGTGATGGAAGAAGCGGGCGTCATCGAAAGCGACGAGAACAAGCCCCGCTGGATCGTCGACCCGCTCGACGGGACCAGCAACTTCCTCCACGGCATCCCGCATTTCGCGATCAGCATCGCAGTGCAGGAACCCAAGCTCGGTGGCGGCGGCTGGGGCGATGTCACTGCCGGAGTGATCTACAACCCGGTGACCGACGAGACCTTCTGGGCCGAGAAAACGCGCGGCGCATGGCTGCACGACGGCCGCCTGCGGGTCTCGGCGCGGCGCAATCTGGCTGACTCGCTGATCGCCACCGGCATCCCCTTCCAGGGGCATGGCGATTTCGGCGACTGGACCAAGATCTTCGCTGCCATCGGGCCGCAGGTCGCGGGCATCCGCCGGTTCGGCGCGGCCTCGCTCGACCTCGCATGGCTGGCCGCGGGCCGGTTCGACGGCTTCTGGGAAAGCGACCTCAACGACTGGGATACCGCGGCGGGCTGCCTGATTGTGCGCGAGGCCGGCGGCTTCGTGTCCGATTTCCGCGGCCGTTCGCAGCCGATCCATGCCAAGCAGATCCTTGCCGCCAATGATGCGCTGCATTCGAAGCTGCACAAATTGCTGGCGAATGCGCTGAAGGCTTGATGCCGGCCGCGGGCGCGGCTAACCCCGCGCTCCCGACCCAGTGCCCCTGTGGCGGAATTGGTAGACGCGCTCGACTCAAAATCGAGTTTCTTTGAAGTGCCGGTTCGAGTCCGGCCAGGGGTACCAAACTAAATGCTTGCACATCCAGACGGAGTTTGGGATTCCCGTGCCTGAATGATCGGGGTCCCTTCCTACCATGCAATAGCGGCGATGGGCATCACCATCGCCATGTTCATTGCCTTTGCGCGCGGGCGCATGTCGGTGGAGATCATCTCGCTGATGACGATCGCCGTCATCGCTGTCGGGCTGTATTTCTTCCCGCTCGACGACACGCAGCCGATCGACGGCTTGAGCCTCGCATTTTCGGGTTTCGGCCATTACGCGCTGATCACCATCTGCGCGCTGATGATCATGGGGCGCGGGCTGGTGGTCACCGGCGCGCTCGATCCCGCGGCGCGTTTCCTCGAGCGGTTGTTCAAGATCAACCTCCAACTGGGCCTGCTGTTCTCGCTGGTGGTGACCTTCCTGCTGTCGATGGGGGTCAACAACACGCCGGTGCTGGTGCTGCTTATGCCGATCTTCGTCCAGCTGGCGATGCGCGGCGCGATGGCGGCGTCGAAAACGCTGATCCCGCTCAATGCGGCTTCGCTGATGGGCGGCATGGCCACCACCATCGGCACGTCCACCAATATCCTCGTAGTGTCGATCGCGGTGGATCTGGGGATGCCCGAAATGGGCGTCTTCCACTTCACCCCGATCGTGCTGATCGCCTCGCTGGTGGCGCTGCCCTTCGTATGGATCGTCATGCCGCGCATGCTGGGCGACAACCGGATCGAGACGGTCCATGCCCAGCGCCTGTTCGAAACCCGCCTGCGCGTGACCGAGGATTCGATCCTCAACGGGCGCCAGCTGTCGGAACTGCAGTCGCGCCTGCCGGCCGGGATCGAGTTCCACGACGTTCCGGTCGGCCTGCTGCGCCCGCAGCACCGGCTGCGGATGACGGGGACACATGAAGCGATCGAGGAAGCGATGGCCACGCTGCGCGGCGATGCGGCGCCGAGCTGGGTGATCGACCGCATCCGCCGCCGCTCGAGCGAGACGCGGACCGACATCGCGGTCGGCGAGATGATCGTCACTGCGGATTCCCGGCTGATCGGGCGGACGCTGCCAAGCTCGGGGATCGCCGACCTGTTCGGCGTGGCGGTGATCGGGACCCACCGTCCCGCGCGCCTGGTGGGCGAGAAAGAACAGTTTTCCGAAGTCGGCGACATGCGCTTTGCCGAAGGCGACGTGCTGTTGGTGATGGGCCTGCCCGATGACATGCAGCACTTTGCCCGCTCGGACAGCCTGCTGCAGCTCGAGGGGGTTCGCGAATTGCCCCGCCGGTCGAAAGCGACGCTGGCGGCGGCGATCATGGGCGGTTCGATCGCTTTCGCTTCGGTCGGGCTGGTGCCGATCGCCATCGCGTCGCTGGCCGGGGCGATCCTGATGTTCGTGACCGGCTGCGTGCGGTTCGACCGCGTCGGGCGCGGCTTGTCGGGCAGCGTTATCGTGCTGGTCGCCGCCAGCATCGCGCTGGGCCGGGTCATCCTCGACAGCGGGGCCGCCGATTGGATCGGCGGGGTAATGGCCTTCGGGCTGGAATACCTGTCCGCGCCCGCGGCGCTGGCCGCGATCATGCTGACAATGACCTTCCTCACCAATTTCGCCTCGAATGCGACCGCGGCAACGGTGGGCACGCCAATCGCCTTTGCCATTGCCGCAAAGCTGGATCTCCCGCCCGAGCCGCTGGTGCTGGCGGTGCTGTTCGGCTGCAACCTGTGTTACGCGACCCCGATCGCCTACCAGACCAACATGCTGATCATGGCGGAAGGGTCGTATGAGTTTAAGGACTATGTCCGCACCGGGGTGCCGCTGGTCCTGATCATGGTCACGTTGCTGTCGGTCGGCCTGGCCGTCACCTATCAATTGTGATTGCCGAGAGCGCGCGGCCGCGACGGTTCGCGAAGCCCGCGCTGCTGGCCTTGTACGGCATCCTGTTCCTGCCCGAGTTTTTCGACCGGCTGCGCGATATCGGCGGGATCGCGGGGCCGCTTGCCTATACCGTGCTGGTCTTAGCGGCGCTGTGCGGCATAATCGGCGCCGCCTACACCGCCAATGCGCTGCTGCGCGGGGGCCTCGCACTGCTGCTGTTCGCCGCCAGCTTCGTGATCGAAGCCTATGCCCGCTCCTCGCTCGAATTCCTCACCTATGGTGCGTTCATCGACCTCATCACCGCGGCCGAGTTTGCCGGGGATGCAATGGACCAGAACGAAGCTGCATTGTGGCGCAGCCTGCCGGGACCGGCGGTCCTGCTGATCGCCGTGGCGTGGCCGCCGCGCCGGCGGGCGCGTACCCGCGCCAACACGCCGGCACTGGCCATGCCCGCGGCGCTGGTCCTGTTCACGCTGCTTGCCTTCACGCGCGGCGGAGACGGGCTCAAGGCGCTACCGGGCGGCTATGCCGCGCTCAGCTACGCCGTCCTGGCGGTGTATGAGCGAGCGGCAGGCGATCTCGGGCCGCGCAAGGGCGTCTCGATCGCACATGTCCGGGCGCCGCTGTACCGCGATATCGTGCTGATCGTCGATGAAAGCATCTCGGGCCACTATCTCGATATCAACCATCCGCGCGGGGTGCGTTCTGGCCTTGCGGAGGCGCGGCCCGGGGTCGAGATCGCCAATTTCGGAGTGGCCGCTTCGGCGACCAACTGCAGCGCCGGTTCCAATCTCGTGCTGCGTTTTGCCGGGACGCGGGACAGCTACCGCCGCGACATCGCGGTCGGGCCCTCGCTGTGGGACTATGCCGCGCATGCCGGGCTGGAGACGGTCTATATCGATGCCCAGCGTTCCGGCGGCGCGATGCAGAACCAGATGACGCCGCGCGAACGCGAGCGCATCGACCGCTTCATTCAGTTCGGCGGGCTGGCGGTGCGCGACCGCGACATGGCCGTTGCCGACCGGATCGCGCACTTGCTGGGCGACGGCACTGCATCCTTCATTCTGGTCAACAAGGTCGGGGCGCATTTCCCGATCCACGACAAGTTTCCCGACAGCCATGCCCGCTACCGGCCGATCCTGCCGCGCGGCGGCTTCCTCGATGTGACCGATACCGGATCGCGCACCGGCTTCGGCGGTTCGCAGGCGGACTGGCGGCGCTACCGCAATTCCTATCGCAACACGCTCGAATGGAGCGTCGGTGCCTTTTTCGACCGGCTGCTGGAGCGCGCCGAGCTGGCCGATGCACTGGTCATCTATACCGCCGATCACGGGCAGAACCTGCATGAAGGCGGCAAGGGCGGGACGACCACGCATTGCTCGGTCGACCCGCGGCCCGAAGAAGGCGCGGTGCCGCTGGTGGTGCTGCAGGGCGGGGCGGGGGCGCTCGCGTTCACGCCCGGCGGGGCTGCCAGCCACTACATGATCGCTCCGACGCTGCTGGCAGCGATGGGGTACGACCGCGAGGCCGTGCGCGCGCGCAGCGGCGGGGCGCTCGACGAACCATCGCGCGATCCGGCGACCTTCAACTATCTCTACAATGCGCGGCTCAACCGCGAGCCGCGCTGGCGCGAGGTCGATCCCGCGGCGCTGGCCCCGGTCCCCGACGACCCGGAGACGGGCAGGCCATTCTGACCGCCGGCGTCTTTCCTGCCGCGCCGCTCCGTGACACAAGGCAGCCGCAAGTTTCGCGGGTCCGGCGGCGCCCGTTTTCTGCCGCGGGTCCGCGTTCCAACTGTTCCATTCAATAGGGAGAGCCGAGATGGTTTCCAAATTCACTTCTACCGCGCTGGCGGCGCTGGCCGTGGCCACCGCAGCGCCAGCCCAGGCGAACGACCTGCGCGAGACGCTGGCGGCCGATATGCCCGAGCTGATGGAGCTCTATCGCGAACTGCATGCGAACCCCGAACTCAGCTTCGAGGAACACGAGACCGCGGCCAAGCTGGCCGCGCGGATGCGCGCGCTGGGTTTCGAAGTGACCGAGGGTGTCGGACGCACGGGCGTGGTCTCGGTGATGCGCAATGGCGATGGGCCGACCGTCCTCCTGCGCGCCGACATGGACGGCCTCCCGGTGGTCGAGCAGACCGGGCTGCCCTATGCCTCGACGCAGACTGCCACGCCCGCCAGCGGCGTGACCACCGGCGTGATGCATGCCTGCGGCCACGACACACACATGGCGGGCTTCATCGGTGCCGCGCGCCTGCTGGTCGATCACAAGGACCAGTGGCAGGGCACGCTGGTGATGGTGCTGCAACCGGCGGAGGAGATCGGCCTCGGCGCGCTCGCGATGCTCGATGACGGGCTTTATACCAAGTTCCCCCAGCCCGATTACGCGCTGGCATTCCACGATGCCGCCGCGCCCGCCCCGGCGGGGACCATCGGCTACACGCCCGGCTATGCACTGGCCAATGTCGACAGCGTCGACATCACAGTGAAGGGCATCGGCGGGCACGGTGCCTATCCGCACACCACGGTCGATCCGGTGGTGCTGGCCAGCGCGATCGTGATGAAGCTGCAGACGGTGGTCAGCCGCAGCTCCTCGCCGCTCGATCCCGCCGTGATCACCGTGGGCAGCTTCCATGCCGGGGCCAAGCACAACATCATCAGCGACGAAGCGAAATTGCAGCTGACGGTGCGCAGCTATTCGGACGAGAGCCGCCAGCTGCTGCTCGACGGGATCCGGCGCGTGGCGCGCGGCGAGGCGATCACGGCCGGACTGCCCGAGACCCTGATGCCCGAAATCACCGTCGAGGACCCCTATACGCCGTCGACCTTCAACGATCCCGATTTCAGCGAGAGCATCGCGGCGGGTTTCCGGCAGCGGTTCGGCGATGAGCGGGTCATGGAATGGCCTGCGGTCATGGGCGGCGAGGATTTCAGCCAGTTCCGCCGGGCCGCGCCAGAGGACGTCAAATCGATGATCTTCTGGATCAGCGGAACGCCGCAACCGCTGCTCGACCGGCTCGAAGAGGACGGCACGCCGCTGCCGTCGCTGCATTCGCCCTTCTGGGCGCCCGATGCGGAGAAGGTGATTGCGACCGGTGCCGAGGCGCTTGCATCGGCGGCGATCAGGCTGATGCCGAACGGGGAAAGCTGACGCCCGATAAAAGTGTGGCCGCCGGAGCGTTTGGGGTCGCTCCGACGGCCGTATTCTCCTCCCCAGGAGAACTGTTGATCGGGTCTAGTCTTCCGCGGGGACGTAGGTCCCCAGGCGGTGATGCAGGGCATTGATCCGGGCCAGCTCCTCGCGGTCGTCGGTGGCGCGGGCGTAATGCGTCAGCGCCGTCCGCAGGAGGCGGAAGTCCGCCGTCGAGAAGAGCGCCCGGGCGCGGCCCGGTTCGGTCTTCGGAGTGTCGTCTGCCATAGTCGTCATCCTTCCTCTCCTTAGGCGGCTGCGAACTGGTTCATCGTGTTGTCCTTGCCGCCGGCCTTAAGGGCCGCTTCACCGGCGAAGTATTCCTTGTGATCGTCGCCGACGTCCGAACCAGCCATGTTCTGGTGCTTCACGCAAGCGATACCCTGACGGATTTCTTCGCGCTGCACGTTCTTGACGTAGCCGAGCATCGCCTGTTCCCCGAAATATTCCCTGGCGAGATTGTCGGTGCTCAGCGCAGCCGTGTGGTAGGTCGGCAGCGTGATCAGGTGATGGAAGATGCCGGCGCGCTTCGAACCATCGGCCTGGAAGGTGCGGATCTTCTCGTCGGCTTCGGCGGCAAGGTCGGTGCCGTCGTAATCGACGCTCATCAGCCGGTCGCGGTCATAGGCGGAGACGTCCTTGCCCGCTTCGGCCCAGGCATCATAGACCTGCTGGCGGAAGTTGAGCGTCCAGTTGAAGCTGGGCGAGTTGTTGTACACCAGCTTGGCGTTGGGGACGACTTCGCGGACCCGGTCGACCATGCCGGCGATCTGCTCGACATGCGGCTTCTCGGTTTCGATCCACAGCAGGTCGGCCCCTGCTTCCAGCGCGGTGATGCAGTCGAGCACGCAGCGGTCTTCGCCGGTTCCGGGACGGAACTGGTACAGGTTGCTGGGCAGGCGCTTGGGCGCCAGCAGCTTGCCATCGCGGCTGATGAAGACCTGGCCGTTCTTGATGTCGGCGGCATCGACTTCGTCGCAATCGAGGAAGCTGTTGTACTGGTCGCCGAGGTCGCCGGGTTCCTTCGAATAGGCGATCGACTTGGTCAGGCCGGCGCCCAGGCTGTCGGTGCGGGCGACGATGATGCCTTCGGGAACGCCCAGTTCGAGGAAGGCATAGCGGATCGCGCGAATCTTCTGGTGGAATTCCTCATGCGGCACGGTGACCTTGCCGTCCTGGTGACCGCACTGCTTTTCGTCGGACACCTGGTTCTCGATCTGCAGCGCGCAGGCACCGGCTTCGATCATCTTCTTGGCGAGCAGGTAGGTCGCCTCGGCATTGCCGAAACCGGCGTCGATATCGGCGATGATCGGCACGACGTGCGTCTCGTGGTCGTCGATGGCCTTCTGCAGGCGCTGTGCTTCCACCTCGTCGCCGGCATCGCGGGCCGCGTCGAGATCGCGGAACATCATGCCCAGTTCGCGGGCATCGGCCTGCTTGAGGAAGGTGTAGAGTTCCCCGATCAGATTGGGGACCGAGGTCTTTTCATGCATCGACTGGTCGGGCAGCGGGCCGAATTCGCTGCGCAGCGCGGCGACCATCCAGCCCGAGAGATAGAGGTAGCGGCGCTTGGTGTTGCCGAAATGCTTCTTGATCGAGATCATCTTCTGCTGCGCGATGAAGCCGTGCCACGTACCGAGCGACTGGGTGTAGTTGGCCGGGTCGCGGTCGTAGGCTTCCATGTCTTCGCGCATGATCTTCGCGGTGTAGCGGGCAATGTCGAGACCCGTGCGGAAGCGGTTCTGGACGACCATGCGCGCGGCGCTTTCGCCATCGATGGCGCCCCAGGGCGCGCCATTGCCGGCGATGGTCTGGTTCATTTCTTCGATCCGGTCCGAATAGCTCACGGGGGAACTCCTTATTGGTCTGATTTCGGAGACCCTGATGGCTCGATAGCCCGACCGATGACAGGGAAATTTACAAATTATCTTGTATATCGCGTCCCCGCGCCGCTAATGGGTCTGTAAAGTTGTAAAGAAAGTGACACCGTGACCGAGGAATCGCTTTTCGCCGGCCCGGCAATCCGGCGGCTTCGCAAGCGCGAGGGCCTGACGCAGGCGGCCGCCGCCAAACGGCTCGATATCTCGCCCAGCTACCTCAATTTGATCGAGCGCAACCAGCGTCCCGTCAGCGCGCGGGTGATGATGCAGTTGGTCTCGCAGTTCGATTTCGATCCCCGCTCGCTCCGCGGCGACGCGGCTATCGGAGGCGTCGAGGGCCTCATCCGCCGGTTCGCCGACGAGCGATTTGCCGATCTCGGGATCGACCGCGATGAAGTGCAGGAATTTCTCGCCGCGTCCCCGCAGCTCGCTTCCGCATTCGCGCGGCTTTACGACAATGCGGGACCGGCAGGGCTAGAGGCTGACGATCCACTGTCCGCCTCGCGCCGCGAAATCGAGCGCTGGCGCAACCATTTCGCCGATCTGGACAACGCCGCCGAGGAACTGGCGGACGAGATGCGCCTGTCGCGCGGGGACATCGGGATCGCCCTGACCGAACGCCTGCGCGAACGCCACCAGCTGTCCGTACGGATCTTGCCGCGCGACATCCTGCCCGGCAGCTTGCGCCGGCTCGACCTGCATGCCCGGCAGATCCAGCTGTCCGAAATGCTCAGCATGCCTTCGCGCAATTTCCAGCTGGCGCTGCAGATCGCGCAACTCGAATTCGCCGACGTCATCGAAGCGGTCGCGCGCGGCGCGCGGTTCGATGACGAGGCGGCCCGGGCGCTGTTCGAACGGCATCTCACCGGCTATGTCGCGGCGGCGCTGATCATGCCCTATGGCCGGTTCCTGCGCGCCTGCGAGGCCACCGGCTACGATCTGCCGGTTCTCGAACGGCGTTTCGCGGTCAGCTTCGAACAGCTTGCCCACCGGCTGACCACGCTCCAGCGGGTGGGCCAGCGCGGGCTGCCCTTCTTCATGATCCGGCTCGACCGGGCCGGCCAGTTTTCCAAGACGATTACCGGTGCCAGCACCGCGCGCTTCGTCGATTCCGCCAGCAGCTGCCCGCTGTGGCACGCGCACCGCGCGTTCGACCGCGCAGGGGAGTTGCAGGTCCAGTTCGTCACCCCCGACAATGCCGCAGACCGCGAAGGTGGCTGGCTGACGATGGCCCGCACGGTGGAGGGCTGCGGTGCGCCGGGCGAAGCGCAATTCGTCGTCGCGCTGGGGATCGAGGCGGTGCTGGCGACCGATCTGGCGCATGCGCGCGGCGTATCGCTGCGCACTGACGATGCGCAGCCGATCGGGCCCGGCTGCGCGCGCTGCCACCGCGAGGGATGCAGCCAGCGGTCCTTGCCGCCGCTGGGCCGCAAGCTGGCCTTCGACCGCACGCGGCGCGGCGTGACCCCGTTCGAATTCGAAGTGGCCTAGCCGCGCGCACAGTCCTGATCGGATCGCTTACAGGTGTGATGTGTAAAGTTTACCGACGGTTCATTCCTGTCTGCTAGTCAAGCATCCCGACACTAACCATTGGTGAGCCGGTTCGGATGATCCGCCTGTTCAAGCATTACATTTCCTACAATGTGGTGCTGCTTTCCCTGATCGACTTCATGCTGCTGCTGCTGGCAGGCGAAGCCGCGTGGCGGCTGCGCGTGATGCAGATCGGCACGGGCGTCGGGGAAGTTTCCGATCGCGCGGTCGAAATCGGGGTTTTCGCCGGAGTCATCTGGCTGGGGATGATCGCCGTGGGCTCCTATGGCCCCGAGGCGCTGCGCTCGATCCGCTTCGCGACTGCCCGGTTGCTGGTGGCGGTCAGCCTGGGCGTGCTCGCCATATCGCTGGTCAATTTCGTCCTCCCCGGTTCGGCGCTGTGGCGCTCGGTCCTGCTGTACGCGATGGGAATCGCCATCCTCGTGCTCGTGGCGAACCGGATCCTCGCAAGCCGGATGCTGGGCGCCGAAGCGTTCCGGCGGACGGTGCTGGTGCTGGGCGCAGGCGAACGCGCCAGGCGGCTCGAGCGTCTGTCGCACAGGCCCGAAAGCGGCTTCAGGATCGGTGCCTTCGTCGCGATGGGGGAAACCGCGCCGCTGATCGCCACCGCCGTGCAGCGCGAATCGATTTCCGATCTCGGCCGGTTCGCCGACCGCGTCGGTGCGACCGAGGTGGTGCTCGCGCTGCAGGAACGGCGCAATTCGCTGCCGCTGAAAGACCTGCTGCGCGTCAAGACGCAGGGCGTCCACGTCAACGACTTCTCCAGCTTTCTCGAACGTGAGCTGGGACGGGTGGATCTCGACACGCTCAACCCCAGCTGGCTGATCTTTTCCGACGGGTTTTCCGCCGGCCGGCGCTTGTCGAGCATCGGCAAGCGGACGTTCGATATCGTTGCCAGTCTGCTGCTGCTGATCGTCGGTCTGCCGCTGATCGGTATCTTTGCGGTGCTGGTGAAGCTGGAAACCGGCGGCCCGGCATTCTTCCGCCAGAAGCGCGTCGGCCTCTACGGCCAGACCTTCACGCTGATCAAGCTGCGCTCGATGCGCTTCGATGCCGAAGCGAACGGGGCGCAATGGGCGGAGAAGGGCGATCCGCGGGTGACGCGGGTCGGACGGGTGATCCGGACCGTGCGCATCGACGAACTGCCGCAGGCCTGGAGCGTGCTCAAGGGCGAGATGAGTTTCGTCGGCCCGCGTCCCGAAGTGCCCGCCTTCGTCTCCGAACTGGAAAAGGCGCTGCCCTATTATGCGGAGCGCCATGTCGTGAAGCCGGGCATCACCGGCTGGGCGCAGATCAACTACCCCTATGGCGCCAACACCGAAGACGCGCGCCACAAGCTCGAATACGATCTCTATTACGCCAAGAATTACACGCCGTTTCTCGACCTTTTGATCCTGTTGCAGACGGCGCGGGTCATCCTCTGGCCGGACGGTGCGCGATGATGGGTCTCGTCGGCAGCCTGTCCTATGTGGCCTACACGATCGGGGCGATCGTCTGCGCGCTTGCGGCGATCTGGATCGGGCGCAAGGGCGATCCCGCGCGCGGCGACCGCACACCCGCGATCGTCGCTGTGGCGCTGACCGCCAACTGGTGCTTCGCCGCGGCCAGCTTCGAGCCGGGCCGGCCGATCGTCGAGCTCACCGAGATCGCCCGCAATCTCGCGTGGCTGTTCGTCCTGTTCCGCCTGTTCAGCAACGATGGCCGCGACGAGACCTTGCGGCTGGTGCGACCGGTGGTGGTCGCGCTGGTGCTGGTCGAGGTCATGCAATTCCTCTTGCTGCTCATCGCCCGGCGCTATGCGGTCACGCCCGAGCTTGCGCTGCTGACATTCGATACCGCGGCGCTGTTCCGCGTGATGGTGGCGGTCGGCGCGCTGGTGCTGCTGCACAATCTCTATGCCGGTGCCTCCGCGACCTCGCGCGAGATCCTGCGATGGAGCGTTGCTGCCCTGGCGGGGCTGTGGGCCTTCGACCTCAACTATTTCACCATCGCCTACATCATGGGATCGCCGCCGGGCGAGCTGGCCGTCCTGCGCGGACTGGCGGCAGCCATCTTCGCCGTACCCTTCGCAATCGGCTTCACGCGCAATTCTTCCGAACTCGCCTTCAGCCCGTCGCGTGCGGTCACCTTCCGCTTCCTCTCGCTGCTGCTGATCGGGGGGTATCTTGCAGTGATGCTGGGCATCGCGCGCTGGCTCAACATGCTCAGCGGCGATCTGGCCCGGCTGACACAGGTGGGCCTGATCATCGCGGCGGGTGCGCTGGCGTTGATCTGGCTGCCTTCGGACCGCCTGCGCGGCTGGTTGCGGGTCACCGCGGTCAAACACCTGTTCAAGCACCGGTACGACTACCGCACCGAGTGGATCCGCTTTACCGACACGATCGGCACCACCGGGTTCGACAACATCACCCTGCAGGAGCGTACGGTCAAAGCGCTGGCCGATATCACCGACAGCCCGTCTGGCCTGCTGCTGGTGCCGGGCGACGAGGGGGACCTCGAACTCGCGGCCAACTGGCGCTGGCCGGGACGCAACCTGCCCACCACGGCAGCCCCCGAGGCGCTGGCGAAACTGCTCGAGGACAGCGAGCTGATCCTCGATTTTGACGAACTGCGGGCGGGCATCGACCATCACGGCGAACTGGCGCATATTCCCCAGTGGCTGCGGCACGACCGTTCGGCGTGGGCGGCCGTCCCGCTGATGCATTTCGACCGCCTCGTCGGGCTCGTCATCCTCGCGCGGCCGCTGGTGGCGCGCAAGCTCGATTGGGAAGACTTCGACCTCCTCGCGGTCGTCGGACGCCAGCTGGCCAGCTATCTGGCCGAACAGGCCAGCCAGACCGCTCTGCTCGAGGCGGGCCGGTTCGAGGAATTCAACCACCGCATGGCCTTCGTCATGCACGACATCAAGAACCTCTCCAGCCAGATGTCGCTGCTGCTGCGCAATGCGGAGAAGCACGCCGACAAGCCAGAGTTCCGCGAGGACATGCTCGTCACGTTGCGCAACAGCGCCGACAAGCTCAACGCGCTGCTCAGCCGGCTGGGC